>Ga0070707_100003137_pt1 | contig 15635 bp, 8 predicted proteins | sample KBSK5502metaG_FD_65468 | JGI IMG/M metagenome (GOLD analysis project Ga0070707, IMG submission 65468) | Corn, switchgrass and miscanthus rhizosphere microbial communities from Kellogg Biological Station, Michigan, USA - KBS K5-50-2 metaG | ecosystem: Host-associated > Plants > Roots >... | reverse complement strand
GTTGCAAGTTATCGCCGGCGACCAGGCCCCGTTTGATCAAGCCAGGACTTCGGCCGATCCGGCCGGATGCGACGCGGCTGCAAACGCAAATGACGATTCCTTTTTCCTTAAAGACCTTATCCAAAGCCGCGTCCTCAGCAGGCGTCGGCCGGCCGGCACCCGTGGCGGCGCTGACAATGCCTTTTGCGCCGGCGGTGGCTGCTGCTTCGATCATCGTGCCGTCCGCGCCGACGTAGGAGAGGACGATGTCGACGCGTGGCAGAGATTCGAACTGGCGCGCATCAAACTCCGTGGCCACAGTATGCTTTCGTAGCGGCTGATGGTAGAAGACGATCTTGCCGTCATTGTCGGCGAAGCCCAACGGGCCCAGGTCCCGCGACACAAACGCATCGACGCGGTAAGTCGCATTTTTCGTGACATCGCGCGCATGGAAAATGGTGTCGTTCATCACGACGAGGCACCCACGCCCGCGCGATTCCGGATCTGCGGCGACTTTCACGGCGTTGAAGAGGTTCAGATAACCGTCGGCGCTCATCGCCGATGCCGGCCGCATTGAACCGACAAGAACAACCGGCTTGTCTGTTTTCAAGGTCAGGTTCAAAAAGTAAGCGGTCTCTTCGATCGTATTTGTGCCGTGCGTGATAACCACGCCGTCAGCTTGACCGTTCTCAACAATCGAATGAACCGTTCTCAACAGATCAAGCCAGTCCTTGTCGACCAACGCGTGACTTGGCAAACGCCGGAAAGGTATTTCGTGGACTTCGGCAATGTCGTTCAATTCCGGAATCTGCCGGAGAAGTTCGCCGTCGCCAAGTCTTTTTTCTGTTTCGATGTACCAGGCGTTGTCCAGCCGATCCTTACCGACAGAATCGATTGTTCCTCCGGTCAGGATTAATGCGATGCGAGGCAAAGTCGGCATGTTCAGTGTTTGATATTGTACGATTAAGACGTGAAGATTTTTTGCCTCTCGCTCATTGTGCTCTTTTCCGTGATGTTGGATGTCGAGGAGGCACTTTACCGTCCCCGGCAGAACACGAGCATCGGTCAGATCGCCGATACTTCTACTTCGAAACTGCAGCGCCGAGTCGTGCCAGAAGCAACGAAATCGCATGCGCGTGTTCGAGTGCGCTCGCAAGCCTTCCGAGCAATTCAACCGATCCGAAAGACAGTGCCATTCACAACACATCGTCAGCCGTCACCCGAAGAATACTGATTTTCGTCGTCCAATGGGCCGAGTTCCTGGAGGGTGACGAAGCATGCAACAATTATTCCCATTCGCCGACTACTGGTGGCTGTACGCCGTTTTCACAGGCGCGGTTTTAGGTCTGCTCGCGCTCGATCTCGGAGTCTTTCATCGCAAACCGCACCAGGTGACATTTCGAGAAGCAGCGGCCTGGTCAGCCGTGTGGATCAGCCTGGCGCTCCTTTTCAATCTTGCGCTTTACCTGTACACCCTGTGGACGTTTCCGGAATATGCGCGGCAGGTGGCGCTCGAATTTCTCAGCGGTTATCTCGTCGAGTATTCACTCTCGGTCGACAACATTTTCGTCTTCGTTCTGATCCTCGGATACTTCGCCGTGCCGCTGCGCTACCAGCATCGCGTGCTGTTTTACGGAATCCTGGGCGCGCTTATGTTCCGCGCGGCATTTATCGCGCTGGGGGCTGTCCTGATGCGCTTTCATTGGGTCGTGCTGGTCTTCGGAGTTTTCCTGATCTTTACCGGCATTCATATGGCCCTCAGTTCCGGTGAGGCGGTCCAGCCTGAGCGCAATTTTGTTATTCGGGCAGTTCGACGTCTCTTTCCGGTGACACACGAGTTGAGCGACCACCGTTTCTTTGTGAAGAAGGGCGGCAGGACCTGGGCGACACCGCTGCTTGCCGCATTATTGTGCCTGGAAGCCAGCGACATCGTCTTCGCCATAGACTCGGTGCCGGCGATTTTCGCGCTCACGCGGGAGCCTTTCGTTGTGTTCAGCTCCAACGTGTTCGCGATTCTGGGCCTGCGGTCTCTCTACTTCATGCTCGGCGGCGCCGTCGAAAGGTTTCACCTCCTGCGCTATGGACTGGCCGCGGTCCTCGTGTTCGTCGGCCTCAAGATGGTATGGCTCGACGAGTGGTTTGGCGGCAGGTTTCCAATTGGAGTGTCGCTGGTCGTGATCGGTTCTATGCTTGCCATCTCCGTGTGGCTGTCGCTGATGTTTCCCAAACGTCATCCGGCACAATCGTAGCTTCGGCGGGAATGACGACGATCCCGCCGCGGCTCACCTGAAACCGGCGCCGGTCCATGTCGAGGTCGTAGCCGATTTCGGTATCCTCCGGAATTTCGACGTACTCGTCGATGACGGCCCGGCGGATTCGCGCTCCGCGGCCGACGCGGACCCCGGGCAGCAGAACCGCGCTTTCGATTTGCGCGGACGTTTCTATGCGAACCCCTTTCGATACAATGGATCGGACGACACGCGCATCGAAGATCGCTGACCGGCGGGATACGACCGAGTCAAGCATTGAATTGGGACCCCACACTTCTGCCAGCGGCGAGTTCACAACATTCGACTCGCCGAAAGCATACGTCGGCCACAGCGCGTCGTTGTACGGATCAAAGGGTGAATTCACCTGCAGAAGCTCCATCTGGCTGCGATAGTAAGTGTCGATTGTGCCCACGTCCCGCCAGTATCTGGCCGTGCTTTGAGCCGCAGCTGTGAAGTTGTACGCGCAAACACGCAGGCGGCCTATTGCATCCGGAATGATGTTGCTGCCGAAGTCGTGATTGCTGCTCCTTCGCCAGGCGTCTTCGGTTACTGCTTTGATCAGCGCGGGTGTGCTGAAGACGTAGATACCCATGCTGACAAGCACACTGCCCGGATTTTTCAGCAATGGTTTGGGATCCTCCGGTTTCTCCTCGAACGAGATCACCTCATTTCGCGAATTCAGCGCTAACACACCCAAACTACCCGCTGTGCTTCTCGGGTACTCGACTGCCGCTACCGTCAGGTCGGCGCCGCAATCGGCGTGGTGCCGCAGCAGTTGCGTGTAGTCCATTTTGTAGATGTGGTCCGCCGCGAGTATGAGCACGAACTCGGGCCGTTCCCGCTCGATAACCGACATGTTCTGAAAAACCGCGTCGGCTGTTCCGCGATAACCTGAGCTCTGGTTGGGACTGAGACAGGTCAGCGAACCGCCCCGTTCGTGAGAAAACGAACTGTCGGGATTACCCGCCGCCTGTTCAATATAACGATGCAGCGATACATGTTTCTGGTGCGTAAGCAGATATATCTTCCTGAGGTTCGAATTCACGCAATTCGACAGCGTGAAATCAATGATCCGGAAGACCCCGCCAAATGGAACAAGCGGCTTGGGCTTGTTTCGGGTCAGGGGATGCAGGCGCTTGCCGTTTCCGCCCGCGAGGATGAACGTAAGAGTTCGCGATAAGATGCCGGTGTGTGACGACACGTCGTTTTCCTTTCTTCTATCTGTTTAGAGTGTTGTTTCAGTAGCTGACGTCAGACGAGTAAAGAAGAAGGCGGACCGCGGTGCCAGAGGCGAGCGAGTTCCGTTATGCAAAGGAGAGCGTGAACGTTGGTTGCAGCGAAGAGATTCGAAATGTGGCGAACGGCGTATGCGCATAACACGCCGGAAGACAAGGCCTGGGATGGAACCGTCTGCTGGCGTCGTATCCGGCCCAGCGTGTTGCTCACCGGTTTCGAAACGATACGGAGGTCGGAATCTAACGAGGCTGAAAGCCGCGGGTTGTTCGCGGAAAGAAGTCCTTGAGCATCCTGAGTATGCGGGCTTGCTGCGTGTGCAGGCGCAGCAAGCCCGACAACGATAGCCATCGTGACCAGTGCGAGACACAACCCCCAGACTTTCATGAGCTAGTGATAGACGAACGAGAATGCTTTTCGGTAGTGGTTCAAGAAATTCTCATTGTTCAATGTTCAATTGTCGTTTGTCATTTTCGGAGGCGCCTTCGGCGCAGCATCTTTAAGAAAGAATCGCGCGAAGCGCCACCATCGATGACAAATGACCATTGAACATTGAACAATGACAATTTCTTCACAACCCTCTGTGAGCGTTAATTCGTCCCCCCCGGTCTTGAGCACCCTGGGCACGGAATGCCTGGTGTGTTGACTCGGACCTTATAGACGCTCGTCCGCGCGGTCATATACAGAGTCTTCAAGTCGGCGTCGCCGAATCCGAGGTTCGCGGGCCGTTCGGTCATCAGAATCGATCCCAGGTGCTTGCCTTCCGGCGAGATGATCCACACGCCGCCAGGTCCGGTCGTCCAGATGTTTCCCCTGGAGTCGACCCTCGTTCCGTCCGTGGCTCCGGGTGTTTTGTCGACGGAGAGATCGATTATCAATTTGGGATTCGCCAACATCCCATCCGGCTGGATATCGTAGCGGCGGATGTAATTGTCGCCGCCCCCGTTCACGTACAAATATTTTTCGTCAGGCGACAAGGCGAGACCATTCACGGTCTTCATGTCCGAAACGACCATCGACAGCTTTCCGTTTCGCAGCATGAAAAAACCATTCTGCTGGAGTCCCTTGTCCGGGTCATCGGCCCGCTTTCGCAGACCGCCAAACGTGTCCGAGAAATAGATCGTGCCGTCTTTCTTGACCGCGACGTCATTAGGGCCGTTAAGGCGTTTCCCTTCGTACTTGTCAGCCAGGATGGTGCGCTTGCCGTCCTTCTCCACGCGCTCGAGCGCCCGGTCGCCGAAGGCGCATAGCAGAAGCCTGCCCTCGGGATCTATGGCGAGCCCGTCCGCGCCAATCATGATGAACGGGCCATTCGGGGTCGCGCTGCCCACGGTCAACATCGTCCAGCCGTTCCAGGGACCGCGGTATCCGCTCTGGTCTTCGTAGACCGACACCTTTCCGTCGGAAGTCATCTTGTGGACTTTGTTACCGGGGATATCGGTAAACAGAAGGTAGCCTTCTCTTCCGCGCTGCATCCACACGGGTCCCTCGGTGAATCCGAATCCGGAGGCGACTTTCTCGATTTTGGCGTCAACCGAAATGAGCGCGTCGAGTGCCGAATCGAGTTTGACGACTCTGTCGGCCGGGGCCTGCGCGTTGCTGCCGATTGCCGCAATGACTGCGATGCCCAATACTACTAGAGCAATACTCGTTTTTCTCATGGAAGCCTCGCTATTTGTAGAATTCAATCGATGCCTGCCGGAAAAACAGAAAGTTCGCCGGTGCGACCGAAATGGGTCCGTTGATACCGAAGATGGCAATCTGGAACTTGTCACCTGCCTTGACCGAATCGGCGAGTACGACCCGATTTGGAATGTTGAAGCCCTGGATCGTGGCCGGGCTGGTGATGCCGGCTCGTCGCGGCATCTGCCCATTGATCCAGACTTCCGCATAATCGTCGACATATGCCGTGAGCACGGCCTTCGCGCCCGCAGTTTCGAAATTCCCGATTTTTGCCGGTATGGTCAAAGTGGTCCGGAACCAGAAGAACGAAACCTTTCCACCTCCCCGCCGGTCCGCGAGTCCCTTGGCTTCTATCGCCGGCCACGATGAATCATCGAAGCCGGCCTCGCCGGCGTGGGGCGCAATGTCATACGAGGTTTTGTAGCCAGGCATGGCGTTTGGTAACGCCGGGCCTTCGACGATTTTCGCCTCCATCGTTTTCCACCGGCCGTTGAATGCCGTGATGCCTTCCGCAGTCATCAGATCGACCACATGCGATGGCACCAGTGCCGGGGGGATCTTCGGCTCAGGAGGCTGCGGGGCTTGCGGTGCTTGCGCCGCGGCAACCGTCGCGATCACCATGCAAACAATAGTCACGAGAAGATTAGTGTTGCTGATAAACGAATTTCTGAAACCGCTTCCCTTCATAAGTCTCCGTTATGTAAACGTTGCCTTTGGAATCGGACGCGATGTTGTGAGCACCATAGAATTGACCCGCCCAGTGTCCGCCACTACCGAATTCACCGACCACATCTAAAGATTCACGGCGCATGATGCGTATGACTTGATTCGTTCCATCCGGAACGATGAGGAAGGTCTGGGCGCGATCGGGCGAGAATGCGATGTCCCATACGGATCCACTTCCAAGCGTCTCCCTGGCAACGAACGTTTCTTTGACGAATGTTCCATCCTTCCTGAAAACCTGAATGCGATCGTTCGTCCGATCACAAACATAAACGAACCCATCATTCGAAATTCGCGCGGCATGGACGACACGGAACTGTGGTGGCGGCGGGCCGGCCGGATCATACTGGCTCGGGCGGTCCTCATGCTGAACCGCACCATTGAAGGGACCAGGAAGGCGCTCTCCGGCGTTCTGGAAGTACGAATCATCCGGCTTCCTTCCATACGCGCCCCAATGACGCTTGTAAGCCCCGGTCTCCGCATCGAACACAATGACTCGATGATTCACGTAGCCATCGGCGACGTAGAGTTCGTGCGCCGTTTCATCAATGACCAGAGATGCAGGACCGCCGAGATTCTCCGTGTCATTGCTTCCACGGTTTTTTCCACTGTGGCCAATTTGCATGAAGAATTTTCCGTCGCGCGTGAATTTCAGTATCTGATTGTCCTTCTCTCCTGCCCCGGCAACCCACACGTTGTCCTTCGAATCAACATAGATGCCGTGCTCCAGCTGAGGCCATTCATATCCCTTCCCGGGACCACCCCATGAAGACACAAGGTTTCCTTCTCGATCGAATTCAAGAACAGGCGGCGCTCCGCGGTACGAGGCGCGTATTTCATTAGGTTGAAGCGTGGAGGGACGATGAATAATCCAAACGTGATCCTGCGAATCGACTGCCACTCCTGCAACCGCACCGACGAGCCAGTGATTCGGCAGCGGCTTCGGCCAGAACGGATCAACCTTGAAAGAAGGAACATAGCCGGCGTTCTGTGACATAAAGAGTGCCGCAGACAGCAGCAAAGATATGCTGAGTTGCTTCATGTGGACATTACGTATAATCCCTTCCACCCATTTACAGCAAGTTTAGAGGAGGGGGCTGAGATGATTTCGATTTCCCGGAGCCTGACGATTCTTGCGTTAGCCATCACCTGGTCGTTTGCCTGGTCCGCATACGGAGTCGACGGCACTACGATTTCCGGTACTGTCAAGAACTCCACCGGTGGGCCCTACCGCGGAGCTTTTGTGAAGGTTCGGAACGTGAAAACCACAATGACCTTCAATGTACTGTCGGACAGCGCAGGCCGTTATCGCGTGCAGAACGTCCCGCCGGGAGATTATGAAGTCCGCGCGACAGCGATCGGATATAAAGATGATGTACGAACCGGCGTGAAGCTCGCTGCAAATGGGTCTCAATCGTTCGATTTCACTCTCGAAAAGGGAAAGGCCCGTTGGAGCGACCTGAATACTTACCAGGGACGGCAGCTCTTGCCGAAGACCAGGGACCACGATCTCAGCTACAACGACAGGCTCTTTACAGGCTGCTTCCAGTCCTGCCACTCGTTTCAGAAAACGATGACATCCGTCCCCTGGGATGAGAATGGCTGGCGCACCAGAGTCAAATACATGCGCGACGTGATTATGGCGGGCGAAGGCGGCGGTACGATGACGGATCAGGTCGTCGAGGATTTCACTTCTTACCTGACATTCGCTTTCGGACCGAAATCACCCAAACCCCAGTCTCCGGAGGATCTGCCGGAATACCAGCGCCTGGTTCGCTCTTTCAGCGATGACGCGATGAAGATTGAATATGTCGAATTCGATTTTGCGGGTTCGAAAGGCCTCGGACCATGGAGCGCCGTCGAAGACAAGGATGGGATGATCTGGAGTCCCTACTACGGGCGCGGCAACGAAGTCACACGACTCAATCCCAACACCGGGGAACTCATCCGTTTTCCGCTTTCATTCAAGAAAACCGCGGGTATTCATTCGGCGATCCCTGCGCCCGACGGTACGATCTGGTTTACGGAAGCGGCGCTGAGCAAGATTGGACATTTGAATCCGTTCACGGAGGAGATCTCCGAATACGAAAATCTCTATCCAGACGGCAAACCTGCAGGCTCACATACCATTCGAGTCGATGAAAGCGGAAAGGTTTGGATCAGCGGCGGAACAACCATTTCCAGCTTTGATCCTAAAACAAAAGAATTCAAGCATTACGGCGTCGCCGGAACCTACGGCAATGTGGTCGGCAAGGACGGGGACCAATGGTTCACTGTTTTCAGAGAAGGAAATAGCCCGATCGCTCGCGTCAGCAAAGACGGAAAAGTTTCTGAGTTCTATCCACCCACAAAAGGGAAGCCGCAACGCCTCGAGGTAGATTCCGATGGCATCGTCTGGTTCAGTGAGCGGCGTGGAGGAAAGATCGGTCGCTTTGATCCCAAAACCGAAACGTTCAAGGAGTTCCAGTTACCTGGACCGGAACCGAGTCCTTACGCTCTTGGCATCGATCGCAATCACATGATTTGGTATGCATCACATGAACAGGACACGATAGGCCGTCTGAATCCCAACACGGGTGAAGTTACCGAATATCCTTTCCCCCACTCGGAAATCTCGATGCGCGAGTTCTTCCTCGATTCACAGGGAAGGATGTGGTACGGCTCACCCGCAAACGACAAAATCGGCTACTTCATCCCGCCAGAGCGATAAGCCGGGAAATAGGGATTAGCCACAAAAAGGCACAAAAGTCACAAAAGTTTTTGTGCTTTTTGTGCCTCTTTGTGGCTGTCCTCGGCTGTCACTGTTGCCCTTCGGGGTTGGCCGGGCGTGCCTGCGCTGCTGCAGGTCCGACGGTGCGCTCGAAATCAGCCTGCGAACTCGGATTACCGTGAATCGGCACGTGCTGGGAAACATCGAGCTTCAGCCGCTTGATGTTGTTGTACAGCGATATGGCGTTCGCGTTGACATTGGCGACCGGGGTTCCTGCTGCCGGTGGTCCCATGTCGGCGTTGATGAGAAGCTTCGACTTCGGCAGATACACGATCGCCATATCGCCGGCGTGATTGAAGCCCTCGACATGGTAGCTGATGATCGATTGATCGCCGTCGCTGATCGCATACCGGTCTCTATATGTCTCGAGTTTCCCAGGGCCGGGCCCCGTCGTCGCAAATGGGAATTGCGCCAGCCGGTCCGTGCCCAGAGACCGCGGCTGGGGTACAAGCTGAACTCTCTCGTAGAAATCCCTGTTCAGCTCATTCGTGACAATGGTGGCGCCTTCCGCGTACGCCGCCCGCAAGCCGCCGGAATGATCCCAGTGATGGTGCGTGTTGACGACGTATCGAATCTGTTTGCCCGGAATGAGCCGTTTGGTCTCCGCGATTACCGCGTTGGTGCGCGCGTCGTCCAACGGCGCTTCGATGATGGCGGCGAAGTCCTTGAACTCGACCGCGACGCTGTTATGCGAGCCGCCGGCAAGCAGCCACACACCCTCGCCGAGCTTTGTGCTCTGAACGTTGACCCTCGGCGCCGCAGCGGAGCGCACCGCGTCCGGAACCGCTAAGGACGCAAACTCGGCGTTGGCTTTTACCTCACTGGCCTGCACGTCCATGAAATTCATGCCGCGCACGAGCGGATGATCGCCCTGGTGCATGTGGATATGGTATGGCGCCTTGATGCCATTCCCGACGTCCTTCCAATCGGTGTAGCGGATTTCCACCTGCATATCGCCCATCACCGGATTCGGAATCCAGGTGACCACGCGCTCCAGCATGTTCTGATTATTGAATTCGCCGGTCGCTCTGTACTTGCCCATCGTGAAGCCGACGACGCGCAGGTTCCTGCCCGCGCCGATGAATTGCCGATCCGTCACGGTCGCGTTTGGATCGGCCAGGGCCGCCTTGATGAAGCCATGCGGACTGACCCAGATCATGAACTGGCGCGCTTCGGCCTGATCGTTCTGCGCCTGCGGCTGGCCTTGCGCATTCAACGTCCACGCATAATTGCCATTGACTAACGTCGTCGCGCGCTGCTCGCCGGTGATCGGAAAGCCGGCGCCACCGCCGCGCGCCGGATTGTTTCCTTGAACGCGCACCATGTCTTCCTTGGCCGCCTTGCCGCTGTAGTCGATGATTTGTGACCAGGTCTTCATGTCGACACGTGGCCAATCGTCCGCGGTCGTGAAATTCTGGCCGAGATAGCTGATCCGTCCCGTACCGGTGTACTGGATGGAATTGACTTTGCTCGCGCCGACAGCAGTGTCGGCTGCCTGCAGCAGCGCTCTTGCATTCTGAGCCGCTGCCGGCCCGACAGCCGGCCCAAGCACGAGAGCCGACACTACTACCAACGTCACAAGTACGTTTCTCATATCGATCCTCCCGAAAATGTCGCTGAAAGATGGCTAATTTGCGCTTAGGCTATCACAAGTTGGCGCCAAAAGCCGTGTCACCAAATCCAGGCCGCCGGTTTCTATGTCACAGGAGGTGCCTGTGCAAACTCTGTTTCAGGACATCCGCTATGGAATACGGATGCTTTACAAGACACCGCTCGTGACGGTTGTGGCTGTGGTCACGCTGGCTGTGGGTATCGGAGCGACGTCGGCGATTTTTCAGTTTGTCGATGCGGGTCTCGTGCATGCGGTTCCGTATCGCGAACCCGATCGGCTGGTGCATATCGCCATGACCAAACAGGCTGAGTTCAGCGAGATGGAGGCCTCGTACCCGAACTTTCTCGACTGGCAAAAGATGAACACCTCGTTTGAAGCTCTCGCCGGTTACGCGCCAAATCTCCTGTTATTTTGGCCGGTAGCCGGTGAGCCCGTCCCCGTAGTAACAGCGACAGTATCTGCGAACTTCTTCCAGACCCTCGGGGTGTCCACCGAACTTGGTGGCGCGTTCACGGGCAATCAGTCGATCATCATCAGCTACGCGTGCTGGAAGAACCGGTTCGAAGGTCGACGCGATGTTGCCGGACAGGCGGCCCGCCTGGGAAACAACACGTACACGATTGCGGGAGTTCTGCCGCGATGGTTTGAGTTCGGTCCCCTCGGAGCCGCGGAAATGTTCGTCCTGCCGCCGCAGAGCGGTAATCTGGTCGAGCGTCGCAACCTGCATTGGTTCCAGGTTATCGGCCGCCTGAAATCCGGCATCAACCAGGAACGTGCTTTCGCGGAGATGACTGCGATCTCCAGGCGGCTTTCGGAGCTCTATCCGCAAGCGAATGCGGGAACGCGCGTGCACATCGTCCCGCTGCGCGAGTTCATTGTCGGAAACGTGAGGCCGATACTGCTTGTGTTGCTCTGTGCCGCCGCTGCAGTGCTGGTTCTTGCGTGCTCCAACGTGGCCAACGTACTTCTCGCAAAGTCTTCCGCCCGCCGTCAGGAAATGGCGATACGTCTGGCGCTGGGCGCAGGACGCGGACGAATCGTCCGGCAAATGCTGACCGAGAGCGTTTTGCTCGCGCTTCTGGCCGGAGTGGCGAGTCTGCTTGTCACCCGGTCGGGAGTGGCGGCGCTTTTATCGACGGTTCCTGCGCCGGTCGCGCAGGCCATGCCCTTTCTACAGAACATCACTCAGGGCGCTGCCGCATTCCTGTTCACGGCGGTCGTCGCGCTGGTAGCCGGGATCGTCCTCGGTATGGCGTCGACGATGAACATTCCCATCCGGAACCCTCAGAAGAGTCTGGCGGAGTCTGGACGAAGCGCCGTCGGTGCGCACCATCGTGTGCGCAGCGCGCTCGTCGTCGCCGAGATCGCGATTGCGGCGGCACTCCTGATGGTGTCGGGTCTTTTGGTGAAAACGGTATCGCGCATTGTGAATGCCGATCCAGGCTTCAATCGCCAAAATCTCCTCCTGCTGACCTACGTCCTGCCTGCCGCATCATACAGGGAGCCGGCCGCCCTCCGAAATTTTCAGATGGAAATGGAGCGGCGAATCGGCGCTTTACCGGGCGTGATGGGCGTCGCGGAGATATCGAGTCTGCCGTTGTCCGACTGCAACGGCTGCAACACGAATCGGTTTGCCATCGAAGGCCAGCCCAACCCTGTAGGTGCCGTACAACCAGAGGCGGCGTCCCGTAACGCAAGTCTGGAGTACTTTCGTGTCTTGCAAGCGCGGCTCCTGAAGGGAAGAGTTTTCGGCCCGCAGGATTTTGACGAAAACGCCGCCCCCGTGGTTGTGGTGAACCGTGCCCTCCAGGACGAATACTTCAACGGCGACGCGGTCGGCAAGCATCTGACGTTCACGTTTGCACCCGGGCAGCCGCCGCGCGAAATAGTGGGCGTCGTGGATAACATCAAGGAAGGCTTTCTGGATTCGACGGCGCGGCCTGCGCTGTACACGCCTCTGGGCGGAAACACGACTGCCAATATCCTGATCCGGACTGCAGTGGATCCATTGTCCGTCGGCCCAAGTGTTCGCAATACGATTCTCACGATCGACCGCGATGTCGCGCTCTTCGGCATGACGACGATGGACACACGCGTGGCCAACTCCACGACGATGTTCCTGAGAAACCTGCCTGCCATCCTCATGACGTCTTTCGGATTCATCGCCGCCCTGCTGGCTGCCATCGGGATTTATGGTGTCGTTTCGTATTCGGTCGAACAGCGAACTCGTGAGTTTGGAATGCGCATGGCTTTGGGAGCAAGCTCGAAGGACCTCTTCGGTTTGGTGCTGGGCGCCGTTCTGCGATTGGCGTTCATCGGCATTGCGATCGGAATTCCAGCCGCCGCGGCGGTTTCCAAAACGGCCGCGAGTCTGTTCTTCGAAATGCGAGCCGCAGACTTCGCGGCATTCGCCGTCGTTCCTGGCATCATCGTGGGGATCGCGATCGTCGCCAGCTTCATCCCGGCGCGGCGCGCCGCCCGCCTGGATCCGATGGAAGCGTTGAGATATGAGTAACTAAAAAATGTACTTCAACCCGAACTGGATCAGCCGAGGTGCGACCGAAGTCCGGGTGACGACACCGAAGTTTGCCGTTCCAAAATTCGTGCCGGGATTGGAAAACTGCGGGTGATTGAGGGCGTTGTAGAACTCCGCGCGGAAAGCAAGTTGTGCGTTTTCCCGGAAGCCGCCCACAGCAGTCGTTTTGCCGAAAGAGAAATCCGTATTGAATTGTCCCGGTCCGTCCATGATGCTTTGTCCCGTGCTTCCGTAACCCGTCGATCCATCGGATCCGATTGCTGGCGCTTTACAGATTGCCGACTTATTAATCCAATTATTCAAACGAGACGCGGTGGTGCCCGAGGTCACCAGGTCTTTGTATGTCGCCCCCGGGCAAAGCGTGACCGTGGCCGGTCCGGCGAAACCAAACACGGAGCCACCGCCGCGGTCGATCAAAGACATCGGGGTTCCACTCTGCACAATAACGATTCCGGAAATCGACCAGCCTCCCAGCAACCCGCCTGTGAATCCGTTCGTTCGGAGACTGGGCAGATCATAGGTGAAGTTGGTAATCAGCCTGTGCGTGCGATCGAAACTCGTACGAGCCCAATCCAGATCGAGGTTCCTCTGGTCGTTGTAAACGGTTGTATTGGTCTCGGCCTTGGAAAACGTGTAAGCAAATTGAGACGTCACGCCGTGAGAAATCTGCTGCCTGAATGTGGCCTGCATGCTGTGATACCAGGAACCCCCGAGATACTGGTGCGTTAATAAGGCTGTCGGTGACTCGCCGACGATAGGGACGCGCAAGTAGGCATTGGTGGAGGTATTCGTGGTGACACAGCCTGATGACGGATCGACACCCAACGTGGGGAAGACCGCAGGCGTTACGCCCAAAGCGGCGGCCGTAGCCGGCAGCCCGCAGTTGACCGGATGTCCCGGAGTTGCCAGCAGCGGCTGGTTAAAGCCATACAAGAGGAAGAGATTGTTGGCGTACGATCCGACGTAACCCAGGTCGAAACTAAAATTGTTAGAGATCGCATACCGCACGTTCAGGTTCCATTGTTGCAGCCTGGGAAGCCGGAAGGTCGGTCCCACAATCCGGTCACCCAGGTTTGAAGAGGGTGTTCGTAGAGCAAACCCGAGGGTCGTGGGCGGGAACGGCACTTGTAATGTCGATGCACTGTTGCTGGCTCCCGAACGACCGATGAGCTGGGCAAACGGCTGCATGTTCGTCGAAGGGGTGCCCGGCGCATTTCCCCTGTCGGCGAGGGGCTGGTAGAACCATCCATAGCCGCCGCGTACAGTCGCGCGGCTCTGCCGGCTTCCGGGTTGCCACGCGAAGCCGAAGCGAGGCGCGAAGCTGTTCAGAGGAGCAGCATTCTCGTAGAGCCCCTTGTTGGGGCGCACAATTACGCCGGGAGGCGGCGGCCCGAATGGTTCGCCCGTATAGGGGTTGATTCGGTTCGGATTATAGTCAGGGGGAACCGTCATCCCGACATAGGTGCCCGAAGCCGGTGGAATCGGCACCGTCTGCAACAAAGACGACCAGGCATTACCGAAGTCGTTGGCTTCGCTAAAAGCAGAAGGCACGTACTCCCAGCGCAAACCAAGATTCAGCGTGAGGCGGGCATCGGCTTTTAAATCTTCCTCGACGAAAGCGGCGGCATGGTTGAACTGCTGCAAAAGCAGGGCGGCCCCCTTCGGTCCCATACCTTGATTGGCCTCGATGGATTGGACATTGCTGAGTCCCTGAGGGCTGCCATTTTGAGCCGCACTCATTCCAAGCAGAAAATCGGTGAAGTTCTGAAACGCAAGCCGTCCTCGAGCGAGTCCAATGTTGGAAGACTTCAAATGCTGTGTTAACGCGAAGGCTCCGGTGCGGATGGTATGCCTGCCGTGAGTCCAGGACAGAGTGTCCGACCAGGAATAAGTCTTCGTGCCGTTCAGAAAATCACTGTAGACGTTTCCCGCCTGGAAACCTCCCAATGATCCCTTCATCGTGATATCCGGCAATCCCGTGTACAAAGCATTAGCAGGAGTCATACCGACCGAAGTTGCTGAGGAAAGACCCGGCACTGCCGGCTCGGAGAGGTTATCCGTGAATGTCATTCGCGCTTCATTGGCTAGATTGGGTGTCAACACCGAACTGAGTTGGTTGCTGGTGATGTAGTTGGTATCGTGTGTTGTCACGGGAAACCCCGGAGTAGGCGGTGTCTCGGGCGAACGAAGAAAGTCGGATGAGTAGGCTCTTTTTGTGTCCGCCGTAGCGTGGTATACCCTGCCTGTGAGAGCGTGTTTCCTGGAAATCAGGTAGGCAATATTGAAGAGGCCCTGTTCTTCGTCATACGTGGACGGAATACTAAAGGACGAAAACCCCAGGCCTGCATTCACTCCGCTCGAAAGAATCGTTTGAGGTGTGGGGATCAAATAGCTGCCGTCGGCCAGCTTCAATTGCAGCAGCTTTAGAGCCACCGGATTGATGTTCGAGCCATCACACGCCACCTGCACTCCTCCGGCAAACGTCAGGTACCGGGATTGTCCAGTCGGCGTCTTGTTCGCCGGACAGAACTGCGAACCGATCGTGGCCGCCGAGCGATCGTTGGTGAGTGGAGGAAGAATAAGAGTAGACAACGAAGCCGTGGGATCCAGGCCGTTCACCTGCCGTGTCCCCTGGTAGGAGCCAAAGAAAAACAATTTGTCTCGCCGGATGGGTCCGCCGATCGTGCCGCCGAATTGGTTTTGCTTGAGCGTCGCGCGGGGTTGCCCGGCCGCATTCCTGAAAAACGAATTCGCATTGAAAATGTCGTTGCGGAGAAATTCCCAGGCGTCTCCGTGAAACTCGTTCTCACCGGTCCGTGTAACCAGATT
>Ga0070707_100003136_pt1 | contig 15635 bp, 15 predicted proteins | sample KBSK5502metaG_FD_65468 | JGI IMG/M metagenome (GOLD analysis project Ga0070707, IMG submission 65468) | Corn, switchgrass and miscanthus rhizosphere microbial communities from Kellogg Biological Station, Michigan, USA - KBS K5-50-2 metaG | ecosystem: Host-associated > Plants > Roots >... | reverse complement strand
ACGGCTCAGAGCGTCCCACACGACGCGGACGTGAACGACCAGAAAGAGTTGTCATAACCACCCGCTTCGCCACCAAGCAACGGGTCCCTGCTCAATCTGAGATCGACTCCTGACCCCAAAACGAGTCGCCGGTGTGACGAAAACGCGCCGAGAGTGAGGACCCGTCACGCGCAGGATGGTGATTCGTTTCGGTTGCGACGCGAAGTTCGTGTCCTGCCGGGACGCGTCCTGGGGTCTGACCCGAAAGTGTGACGCCGGTGTGACGAAGCGGCGCCGAAAGTGAGGCCACGCCGCTCGCGCGGCGGGGCCGCTCAGAGCTCGCGATCGATCGTGTAGATCGGGCGGCCCTCGACGTCGCGCTGGATGCGCCCGAGGTACTCGCCGATCAGCGCCAGGATGAAGCCCTGGATGCCGAGGACGGACAGGATCGCAACGCCGCCGAACAGCGGGCCCGGGAAGTTCGACTCGTCGATCCAAAACACGACCCCGTAGATACCGAGCCCGAAGGCGACCAGCGACGACACGGCCCCGAGGAGCACGCCGATCCACTGGATCGGCTGCGGCCAGAACCCTGCGAGCACGTGAAGCGCGGTGCGCGTCAGCCGCAACGGCGAATACCGTGACGCGTCGCGCCGCAGCGCATGCGCGACGTCCACCTCGACGACGCTCGCTCCGCCGGAGAGCACCAGGGCCTTCGTGAACTTCTGCTTCCCGATCGAGCCGAGCATCGGCTCGACGGCATCGCGGCGATAAGCATTGAAGGCGCAGCCGAAGTCCGAGATCGCAACGCCCGTGAACCGGCGGAGCATCCCGTTGATCAAGCGGGACGGCACGGAGCGGCCGACCGCATCCTTACGCGCACGGCGCCGGCCGCTCGCGACGTCGTAACCGGCCTCGACCGCTTCGACCAGGCGCGGGATGTCCTCCGGCTGGTTCTGGAGATCGCCGTCCATCGTCACGACCACCTCACCGCGCGCGCGGGACAGGCCCGCATGCATCGCAGGGTGCTGACCGAAGTTCCGCTTGAACCGCACCGCACGCAGACGCAGGTCGCCGGCGTGGAGGCGTTCCAGCGCCGCAAAGGTACCGTCGGTCGAGCCGTCGTCGACGAAGATCAGCTCGAACGTCCGCGGACCGGAGTCGAGCACCGCAATCGTCCGCCGGTAGAGCTCCTCCACCGAGGCGGCCTCGTTGAAGACAGTCACCACGATCGAGACATCGGGCGGCGGAACCTCTGCGTCTGTGAAGCGGCCTGTCTCGAGCGTCTCCGTGCCTGCCATGCCAAGAGGATAGTGCCATCCAGGCGTTTTCCTCAGGCGGCCTCCGCGATCGGCTCCGCGAGGACAGGTTGCTCCTGGACGCGGACTCGACTCCTGCCGACTGCGAACGCCGCGACCGCACCGAGGGCAACGACAGCTGCGCCGATCCAGACAGCGGCGTTCATTCCGCTGACGAACGTGTCAGGCGTGCGATACCCACCGTAGGACGAGAACACCGAGGCGAGAACGGCAATGCCGAACACTCCTCCGAGCTCTCGGATCGCGTTGTTCGCACCAGACGCCTGACCTTGCTCCTCGGGCTTCACAGCCGAGAGGACGACGTTCGCCACCGGCGCCCAGAACATCGCCATGCCGATGCCCGAGATTGCGAAGGGCGCGACCAGCTGCCAGTACGGCGTGGTCGTCGTCGAGATCGCCGCGATCGACGCCAGTCCCGACGCCTGCAGGATCAAACCGACGCCCATGAGCCGGTGGCCGCCGATCCGGTCGGAGAGAGCTCCCGCGATCGGCGCTACGAAGAGGGGCATGATCGTCCACGGCAGGATGCGAACGCCGCTTGCGAGCGGGCTGTAGCCCTGGATGATCTGGAAGAACTGGCTCAGCAGGAAGATCGAGCCGAACATCCCGAAGAACATGAACAGGGACGCAACGTTCGAGAGCGCGAAGGCGCGGTTCCGGAAGAAGCGCATCGGCAGCATCGGCTTGCTCACGCGGAGCTCCCAGAGGACGAACAGCGCAAGCACGATCGCGCCGCCCACGAGCGCGGTCAGGATCTCGGCCGAGCCCCAGCCCTGTCCGTTTCCACGCACGAGGCCCCACACGATCCCGGTCAGACCGACACTTGCGAGCGCCACTCCGGGCAGGTCGAGCCTGGCCGCCGGCCCGTACGACTCGTCGAGGCGGCGGAATGCGAGGGGGATCAGGACGATGCCGATCGGAACGTTGAGCCAGAAGATCCAGTGCCACGAGATGCCGCTCACGACGGCGCCGCCGACCACGGGGCCGAGTGCGACAGCCAGGCCGGCGATGCCGCTCCAGGCGCCGATGAAGGCGCCGCGCCGGTTGGCCGGAACACCCGCACTCAGAATCGTGAGCGTCAACGGCGTGATGATCGCGCCGCCCACACCCTGAGCCGCACGCGCCGCGATCAGCGCTCCGGCCGAAGGCGCGAGGGCGGCCGCAGCGGACGAGACGGTGAAGATCGTGAGCCCGACCACGAACATCCTGCGGCGCCCGAACCGGTCGCCGAGCGCAGCTCCGGTCAGGAGCAGGACTGCGAACGTCAGCGTGTAGGCGTTGACGGTCCACTCGAGGCTGGCGAGGGTCGCGTGCAGGTCCTTGCGGATCACGGGCAACGCGGTCGTCACCACGAGGTTGTCGAGGGTGGCCATGAAGACCGCCACCGAGGTGATTGCGAAAGTCCACATCGTTCGAGTCTTGGCACTCATGGCTTCCTCCTTCGGCTCGTATGCTTGTGAGTGGTCACTTACTTCGTCGTGAAAAAAAAATGACTAGACGTCCTGCCGGCAGCCCTCGATGAGGCGCTGCGCCCACCCTTCCTCGGCGCCGAGCAAGTCCATCGAGGCGACGACGTTCAGGAGCATCCCCTTGGCGAAGAAGTGGGACACGCGGTCCGAGGGCTCGCCCGAGACGCGTTCCACGTACTCGACGAGCTCGCCGTAGCCTCTGCGCACGGCCTCGCGGATCTCCGGGTCGTGCGAGGCGGCGTAGGCCTGCATCTGGGAATGGAGATAGGTCGGATCGGACGCGAGACGCTCCGTGTACGCCTCGCCGATGGCACGCAATGCCTCCTCGCCCGTGAGGCCGGCAGCCGCCGTGCGGAACATCTCAAGCGTCCCGCGCATGCAGCGCTCGACCGTGGCGATGAAGAGGTCCTTCTTCGTGCCGAAGAGGCGGAAGACGTAGGGCTGGGAGATCCCGACGGTCTTCGCGATCGCCTCCGTCGAGCCCCCGACCAGCCCGCGGGCGGCGAACTCGGCTAGGGCGGCCTCGAGGATCTGCTCGCGGCGTTCCTCGGCGCTCTTTCGCTCTGCGACTGCCATGGCGGCGATGTTAGCTACTAGTCACTAACCTTGTCAAGTCACTTCCGCAAAAGAGCCATTCCGCGCGCGAGCCGGACCGGATCGCGCCCCTCCTGCGCCGCGAAGCGGCCGAAGGCCTGGGTCGAGTTCACGTCGTCCGAGACCAGCACCCCGCCCTGCCGGAGGGCGGGCCAGGCGGCGCTGAACTCGAACCACATGCAGTCGAACGAATGCTCGCTGTCGTGCATGAAGGTGTCGATCGTTCCCAGTCGCCCGAGCAGCGGGGGCAACTCTTCCTGACTGCGGCCCAGGATCAGCGTCCAGCGCTTCTTCAGCGCCTCGGGGATCAACCAGCCGGGCTCGGAGCCGGGCGGGATGCCCGCGCGACCCTCGCCCTCGTAGAACGTGCCCGGCTCGTACTCCCGGCCGACCTCGCGGGGCATGTCGACCGAATGCAGGCGACCGGTCTCGTTCGCCTGCAACGCCAGGAGCGAGAAGGCGGTCGAGAAGCCGTTCGCGACACCGGTCTCGACCATGACCTCCGGCCGGACCGTGCGTAGCACGGCGTAGAGGTAGACGCCCTCGGTGTAGCCGATCGCGCCGAGCGAGTGACCGGCGCCTGTCGCGACGACCGCGGCGTGATGCTCGCGGCCCTTCTCGAGCAGATGCTCCATCAGCCCGCTGGCTTTGACCTCCCGTTCGTATCCCGCCAGCACGTCCCGGCCGCCGAGGAAGCGTGCGACCTCGTCGCGGATGCGTCGTCGTTCGAGTGCGGGGCCCGGGTGGCGCACATCGCGCAGAGTCCGGTACAGACGTCGTTTCAGCGCGGCAGGCACGGCGGCGGATCGTATCGTTGGGCTCATCGACGCCCGCGTCCTCCACTTACCCGTGAACCTCGCCGGCACCGGCTGGGCTCACGTCAACGCCCTACGGCGCAAGGGCGTCGACGCGCGGCTGCTCGTCTTCTGGCCGCAGGAGTGGCGTCCGGACGAGTACGACATCGACCTCGAGCTGCCGCGGTCCGGCTTCCTGAGGCAACAAGCCGTTCAGTGGCGCGCCCTCGCTCGCTATCTGCCGCAGACGGACCTCTTCCACTTCTACTTCGGGAAGACGCTCGTCCCGAAGTCGCTCAACATGCCGATCCTGCGCGCGGCACGAAAGAAGTCGGTGATGCAGTTCCTCGGCGACGACATCCGAGGCAGGAGTCTGCACGAGCTCGAGTACCGAAAGAAGTTCGATGCCTGGATCGTCGGCTCGTATGCGGCGACGCGCTGGGTTCCAGATGCGACTGCCGTCATCCCCCCGGGTCTCGATCTGCGCGACTACCAGCCGGTGACGCCGATGGAACGAGAGCGACCGCTCGTCGTGCATGCACCCTCGAATCTCGAGAAGAAGGGAACGCAGCACGTCATCGACGCATGCGCGCAGCTGCCGGTGGACCTCGACGTGGTGCACGGGGTGCCGCACGAGGAGGCGGTCGAGCGGTTCAAGCGCGCCGACATCGTCGTCGACCAGATGCACTACATCTGGCACGGCGTGTTCGCAATCGAGTCGATGGCGTATGGGAAGCCGGTCGTCACTCACCTCGATCCCCAGGCGATCGACCAGACCGAAGAAGCGTTCGGTGTGAAGGTGCCGATCGTCTCCGCGACGAAGGAAGATCTCGTGGAGAAGCTCCGACCGCTCGTGGAATCCTTCGAGCTGCGCAAGCGGCTCGGTGAAGAGGGACGGGCCTACGTGGAACGAGTCCACGACCTGGACAAGGTGGCGGATCGCTTCATCGAGATTTACACCTCCATACTCTAAGAATGTTTCTGCAGGGTCGTGAGCTGGCCGATCTTCGAGCGGACGTCGGACGGCCGCCCGGGCAAAGCCCGCGCGGCCTCCATGCGGCGCCGCCGAGTCGGCGCCTGGTGACCCGATGATCGAGCGGCTCAAAGAGCTTCTACGCCACTCGGCGATCTACGGGCTGGGCTCGATCGTCGCGCGCGTGCTCGGCGTGCTGCTCCTGCCGCTCTACACGCGCTACCTCTCGCCGAGCGACTACGGGCTGATCGAGACGCTCGTCGCGCTGTCGGCTGTGCTGACAGCGCTCGTCGCGCAGGCAATGAAGAGCGCGTTCTTCCGCTTCTACTTCGATTCTGCCGAACCCGCCCGCCGGCATCTCGTCGTGCGCACGGCGTTCTGGTACGTCATCGCCGCATCCACGGTCGTTACCGTGGCAGGAATCGCGCTCGCGTCCCAAGTTTCGTGGCTGCTCTTCGGGACACACGGCCACCGCGGACTCGTCATCGCGGCGCTCATCGGTCTCTGGGCCGCGCTGAACTACGAGCAGATGACATCCCTCTTTCGCGTCGAGCAACGCTCGACTGCGTACGTCGCCGCAACGCTCGCGAACGTCGCGATCACGATCGCCGCAACCGTCCTCCTGGTCGTGGTCTTCGACAAGGGACCGCTCGGCGTGCTGGTCGGCAACTTCACCGGGACGCTGATCGTGTACGCGGCGCTCCTGTTCTACAGCCGACAAGCGCTCGGCCTGCAGTTCGACCGCACGCTCTACAGGGCGATGAACCGCTTCGGCCTGCCGCTCGTCCCGTCGGCCGTCGCACTCTGGCTGACGAACTTCAGCGATCGCTTCTTCCTGATCAAGCTTGCCGACGCCCACGAGGTCGGCCTCTACTCGATCGGCGTGCGCGTCGCATCGGCCATCGTCCTGCTCCTGACCGCATTCCGGATGGCCTGGCCCGCGTTCGCCTACTCGATCGAGGACGACCGCGAGGCGCAGCGCACCTACAGCTTCGTGCTGACGTACGTCGTCTTCGTCTGCTGCTGGCTCGCCCTCGCGCTCGGGTTGCTGGCGCCGTGGATCGTGAAGCTGATCACGACGAAGCCGTTCTATCCGGCGCAAAACGTGGTCGCACCGCTCGCGTTCGGCGTCGCCGCGTTCGGCGCCTTCGCCGTCGTCCAGATCGGCACCGGCCGGGCGCGCCAGACCCGTTCGAACTGGCTCGTCACGGGCGCAGCCGCAGTGGTGAACGTGACGCTCAACTTCGCGCTCATCCCGTCCTACGGACGGATGGGAGCGGCGATCGCGACGGTCGTCGCCTACACCCTCCTCTTCGTCGGCATGGCCTGGCGCGCGAACCGCGTCTTCCCTGTCTCTTACCAGTGGCGACGGGTCGCGACTCTGGCTCTCGCTGCCGTCGGCCTCACAGTGCTGGGGAAGGCGCTCGACGTGCCTCTTCCCGTAGCCCTCGCGCTCACCGCGGCGTTCCCCTTGGTGCTGTTGCTGCTCGGCTTCTATCTGCCGGCCGAGCGCCGGCGGTTGCGCCGGCTCCTGCCTATCCTGGGACGATGAACGTCCTCGCCGCGATCCTCGTGGCCTCGACCTCGCTGCAGATCACGGTCTGGCCTCACGGGCAGAGCCAACCGGGCAAGCACGTCTACACCCTGCGCTGCGCACCGGCGGGTGGGACGCTGCCCCTCCCCGCCGCAGCGTGCACGAGGCTGATGCGGCTCACTCGACCGTTCGCGCCGACCCCGACGAACGTTGCCTGCACGGAGATCTACGGCGGCCCGCAGGAGGCGTTGGTGACCGGGCGCTTCCGCGGCAAGCTAGTCCGCGCGCGCTTCGGACGGAAAGACGGGTGCGAGATCGCCCGGTGGAACCGGGTCTCCTTCCTGTTCCCCGGCACCCGCTTCTCGGCGAACAGCCGCTGAGAAACCCAGCGCGTCGGCGGTGAAGCCTCCGGCGATCGCGAGCGCGACCACTGGAATGCCGACGTGCTGCAACGCCTGGCCGACCGCGAGGAAACCGAGCGGGCCGATCAGCGACGACACCGTCATCACGGCGGTCATCACCTTCGGCCGCAGAGCCTGGGGCGTGCGCACCGTCAAGATCGTCAGCACCGGCGCGTTGACCAGGGGTGCGCACGATCCGAAGACGGCGAACACCACCAAGAGCGCCGGCCACGGCATCGAGATCGCCACGAACCAAAGCGGCAGCGACATGAGCAGGATCGCGGCACCGGCCAGCTTCAGGAGCGGCACCCTGCGGACGAGTCGAGCCGCGACGAGGCTGCCGAAGAGCGCGCCCGCCCCGAACGCGGCGAAACAGAACCCGACGATCTTCGGGTCTGCGTCGTAGCGCCGCAGCGCGATCACGGGAATGAGCGCGAGCAGGCCCTGGGCTGCGAAGTTGATGAACGACGCCGCTGCAAGCATCGGACCGAGCAACCGATGGTGAAGGAGATAGCGCAGGCCGGCGAAGACGCCACGCGAGGACTCGTCGGGCGCGACGCGTTTTCCGACGCGCACGAAGGCGAAGATGACGATGAAGGAGAAGGCGTAGGTCGCCGCGTCGACGATGAGAACGGCCGGCGCGCTCAACAGCGAGATCAAGACGCCGCCGAGAATCGGACCGCCGAGCTGCGTCAGCTGCCGCCGGCGGGAATCCCGAGGAGCCCGACCGGCAGGAGCTCGGCGGCCAGGACCCAGCCCATCCGGGCGGTCGAGCCCGTCGTGATCAGGACGAACCAGGGCAGAGCAACGAACGTCATCGCCGATCCCGTGAGGGAGACGAGCTCCGCCCCGAGCACCGCCGCGAGGTTGCGATTACGAAGCAGGATCACCCGACAGGAACATAAAACGTACGTACTGTTTTGTAAAGTCCGGGAATGCCCAAGGTTTCCGAGGAGCACCTCGAGGCACGCCGAGAGCAGATCCTGGAGGGGGCTCGGCGGGCGTTTGCCCGCCACGGCTACGAGGGCGCGACCGTGGCCCGGCTCGAGGAGGAGATCGGCCTGTCCCGGGGCGCGATCTTCAACTACTTCCCGGACAAGTGGTCGGTCTTCTACGAGCTCGCCTCGCGCGATCAGCACGAGCTCACGACCCTGCTGATGGAGCAGGGCCTGGACGCCACGATCCGCCACCTCACCACCGAAAGCCCGGATTGGATGGCGGTTTACTTCGAGGTGCTGCGACGACTCCGGCGGAACCCCGACCTGATGAAGGAGTTCGAGACACGGGGCGGCCCCGAGCGTCAGCAGCAGGTGAAGGCCTGGCTCGAGGACCTGCACGCCCGCGGAGCATTTCGCTCGGATGTCTCCCTCGAGGATGTCGTCGCCTTCATCAACGTCGTCGCGAACGGCATGGCGCTGGCCACCTCGCTCGGGCTTCAGCTCGACCCCGACGCGATCCTCAAGCTGGTTCACCACGGCATCGACCCTCAGCGCTCGACAACCGAGCGCTGAGGAAAACGGCCGCCTTCAGTAGCATCGCCGCGTCGATGCGCGACATCACCGTCCTCGTCACGGCCGCCGGCGCTCCCGGCACGGCGGCGCTCCTACGAGCGCTGCGGCTGAACGGCGAGCGCGGCGTGCGCATCGTCGGCACCGATATGTCGCCGCAGGCTGTGGGTAGGCACTTCTGCGACCGGTTCTACGTCGTTCCTCCCGGCCACGACGCGGCCTTCGGCGACGCGCTGCTCGACGTCGTGCGCCGCGAGAACATCGATGCCGTGCTGCCGCAGTCGTCCCACGACCTGCAGGGGCTCGCCGATGCGCGCGAGCGCTTCATGGGCACGACGGTGATGGTGTCCCCTCCCGGGGCGATCCGAACCGCGAACGACAAGGCGGAGGCCTATGCGCTGCTCGACCGCCTCGGCCTGCGGCCCCCGGCCTGGCGCAGGGTGACCGGCGGCCGCGCGCTCGCGCTCGCGGCGGAGGAGCTCGGTTACCCCGACCGCCCGGTCTGCTTCAAGCCCGTGTTCAGCTCGGGCTCGCGAGGCTTTCGCGTGCTCGACGCGACCGTCGACAGGGCGAAGCAGCTGATCGAGGAGCGCCCCGGCAACCTCGCGATGCGGCTCAAGGACGTGATCGAGCTCCTCCCCGAAGAGGGCGGGCCCGACCTGTTGGTGATGGAGCTGGCGGAGGGCCGCGAGCGCACCGTGGACGGAATCGCCCGCTCGGGGCAGGTCCTGCTCGGACACGCAAAGACCCGCGATTCGATGCGCGCGGGCCTCGCGATGTACTTCGAGACGCTGCAGGACCACTGGCTGATGGAGGTCGCGCAGCGCATCGTCGCCGAGCTCGGGATCGAGTACTTCTTCAACATCCAGCTCGTCGGCGACCACGTGATCGAGATCAATCCGCGCATCTCCACGATCGTCTACCAGGAGGATCTGAACCTCCCGTACCTGGGGATCAAGAGCGCGCTCGGCGAGATCTCCCCCGAAGAGCTGATGCAGCTGAGCGCCCAGGTGCGGCCGACCCGCCGCGCGCTCCGCTACTTCGATCAGGTCGAATGGGACGACACGAGCTCGGCGGCAGGGACGCAGCTGCCGCCCCGCTCGCGCACTCCGTCCAAGAGCCTCGAGTAGAGGCGGTCCCATCCCCCTGAGGTGACGGGATCGAAGCGGTCGGGATGCCAGAGGACCGCGAACGCACCACCGTTCTCGACTGCCCAGTCGAGCAATCTCATCAGCTGCGGCTCGGCGCGCCTCGCCGATAGTCCGAGGTAGCGCTCTTCCGCCAGCGTCGCATCCATCGCCGCCAGCGGAATCTCGACGAGGTCGAGCGGCGCGTCCTGCTCGAAGCTCCATGGTCTGAACGGCCGCGCGATGCCGGCGCGGAAGCCGAGCGCGTCCGGGAAGCCCAGCGTCGTGTCGTAGCGAAGACCTGTGGCCGCGACCGGCTCGAGATTTCGATGCGGATCGACTCGAAGGTAGTGGTAGCGGTGACCCGAGATCGGGCCTGCAAGCGCTTCCAGCTTCTGCTTCTCCGCAGCAAGACGGACGGGGTCGTCCGCCGCGGCGTAGCTGCCGTGGAGGCCGACCTCGGCACCGGCGTCGAGCAGCGTCTCGACGAGCCGCGGCCGGAGTCGGCTGTATTCCTCGGGAGCGGCACCGTCGTGCGGGTCGTGGTGGCTCGCGATCACGTAGAACGTCGAACCGCTCGCGCCGCGACGGCGTTCGTCCGCGACGATCTCCTCGAACCGCCAGTTCGGATCGCTGCCGCGGGCGAGATGGACCGGCGCCGTCGCAAGGCCGGTGGCTTCGCGCACTGCCGGCCCGAGCCGCGCATGCCGAACGTTCTCCTTCAGTCGCGCGGCGGCGCCTCTCAAACCGATGCGGGTCCAGCGCCAGGGCGCGTCGACGTCGTGGGTCAGGGCGACGGTGAAACGGGCTTCCCCGCCGGCGGCGACGCCAAGTCTCCGGCGCAACCGTTCCAGGGGCGGATCCAACGGGTCGAGGCACGACCACTCGGCGCGGAAGCGCCCATGCTCGTCGCGCGGGCCTGCGTTCATCTCCTCGACCCGCGCGAGATGGAAAAAGCCCTCGGCGAGGTCGTCGCCCTCCGGACGCTGCCCACGGGCCACTCGCTCCCACGCGTCTTCGTTGTACGGGACGTCGTCACCGAAGCCGACGTCCTTCGCGCCGATCGAATCCAACACCCAGCGGGCGCGACGATCGACATCCGCAGGAATCATCGAAGTGCGCTCCGCACGACGCGCGCGAGGTGGACCGCGGCGGGCTTCGGATCGTCCCGTGCGAAGACGGCGTCCACGTAAGGCACGCGCTGGAGCGCCGGGCGTTCGCCCGGCAGCAGCGTGATCGCCCACCGCTTCCCTTCACCGTTCATGGTGGCCTCCATCGGCGTCTCGCCGACGAGGTCTGCGTAGGCAATCCGGGGCAGGTCGATCCCGCAGGCCGCGGCGAGCCCGTGCCACTGCCAGAGGCGTGGGTTGATCTCCATCAACTTGAACTTGCCGTCTCGCGCATCGCGCTTGAACTCGACCTGGGAGAGGCCGAAGTAGCCGAACCCTGCGAGCAGCCGCAGCGCTGCATCCACGGCATCCTGCACCCAGACCGCCTCGCCGACGCGACAGGTCCCGATGCCCGGCGGCGTCTGCCTGAGTTTTCGGCCGGAGAAGACGCCGAGCGGCCGCCCGTCGCGCGCGATGTAGCTGCCGACGCTGTACAGGGTGTCGTCACCGCCGGGAACGAGCTCCTGCACCATGGGAGCGAACTCCTCCGCCCGCGTGTAGGCGTCTTCGACCTCGTCAAGCGACTCGCACCGGAAGGCCTGGCGGCGGAAGCGCAACTTGAAGCCGACGGGATGCTCCGGCTTGACGAGCACCGGTAGACCGAGCTCCTCCGCTGCTGCGCGGGCCTCCTGAGCGCTCCGCGGGTACCGGGTCTGGGGCACGTCGACGCCGGCGGCCGCGGCCTCTTCCAGCTGGGCGCGCTTGCTCTGCACCCGCTCGAGCACGTCCCAGCGGGGGAAAGGAGTGAGCACCTCGAGGTCGCCGAGATGCTGCGCGATCAGATTCAGCTGCTCGTCGTGCGTCGGAAAGACGACGACTTCGCCGAGCGCACGGATGGAAGCGATGAAGCGCGGTGAATCGGTGTGCGGGTCGGCGCTGACAAAGCGTTCCGCGTAGCGCGAGCGGAAGCCGAGTGCGCTCGGGCGGTGATCGACGGCGAGGACACGAATGCCCGCGCGCCCGAGCGAGCGGATCGCCGCAAGCCCGTTGACCCAGCCCACATCCACGACGGCAGCGGGCACGTCGTGCACGTTCGCGGAACGTCGCATGTCGCCGATTCTGCCGAGCGCTCGGGGAGGCCACGCATTCGTGGCCGCCTCGGTACCAGGAAGGCCGTTGCTCAAACTGGCGATTTGCAGGCCCTTCGTCCTGTGCTCATGGGCTTCGGTTCCGTGGCGAAGATTGTCGTCACCGGCGCCAGCGGCAAGGCCGGGCGAGCCGTCGTCAGCTCCCTCAGTAGCACACCGACGTGCGAGTCTGGTCGGGCTGTGTCAGTTGATGCTCTGAAGTAGCTCGGCGAGCTCCCGTGTGCGTGTTCGTCTGGAGATCCGTTCGACGAGGGCGGGTGGCAGCGACACATCGGCGAGCTGTCCAGCGCGCCATTCATGCACGAGTTCTTCGAGCGCGCGCTGGATTCCGTCGACGTCGTCCGGTGCAACAACGATGCCGGCGCCTGCCTCCCGGATTAGTTGCGCGGCGGTTCCAGTAGGGGGAACTGCGGCGAGGATCGGCCGGCGGGCTGCGAGATACTCGAAGAGCTTGCCCGAGGGAACGTCTTGCCCGCGCGAGCCGACATCGGGAAGAAGGAGGAGCAGCGCGTCGGATGCGCGCTGGAGCTCGAGCGAGCGTTGGCGGGGACTGTAGGGGAGTAGTTCTAGCCTGTGTTCCAGGCCGTTCGCGCGCACCCAGTCGAGGTCGGAGCGGCGAAAATCACCGACGAAGCGGGCGACCACGTCCGGGTCCAAACGCGCGAGCGCGGTTAGGAACGGTCGCGCATCACGGTTGCCGAAGAAACTGCCAGTGTGGGTGATTCGGAATCGCCCTTCTCGTCGGTAGCTAAGGCCGGCAAAGTCCTCGAAGTCCGCGCCATTCGGGATGACCGCGACCCGCGCTGAACCTTCGATCTCCAGCATTTCAGCGGCAATTTGGTCGGTGACTGCAACGACCGCGTCCGCCCGTTTGGCGACCAGCCTGGCGACCGAGCGATGGGTCTGTTCCTTGGCGCGCACAGCGAGCCGTTCGACGCGCCTGTCGTGGTTGGCGACGATCGAGTCGCGTACGTCCGCGACCCATCGCACGCCGGTCAGGCGTTGTGTCAGCGCTCCGGTCAGGTGCACGGAAGTCGGCGGTGAGGTGGTGAGGAGTAGGTCGATGCGCTCTCGCTGGACGATGCGTGTTGCGGCTGCGAGAGCTGTTGGCAGCCAGGTTACGTCTTCGTCTGGTAGCAGGAAGCGGCGGGGCGTCAACAACAGCTTGTGCAGCAGGCGATCGCTTCCTCGGCGGCCGTACAGTTCCTCCGCCGGCAGCCGACCACGGGGACCGAGGAAGGGTGCGCGATGTAAGTAGCGCGCTGCTAGCGCTGCCGGAGGCTCCTCGTGGTGTAACCACTTCGCGTTGCTGGGGGCGAGCACGTGCGTCTCGATTCCGAGCTCGGGCAGCTGCTGCGCAAACTTCAGGGGTCGCTGGACCCCGCCGCCTCCGGTCGGTGGAAAATAAAAGGAGCAGATGAGGATTTTCATAAGCCAAAACGCCTGCCAAGTGCGCCTAGGCTCAGGACCGCCGCTCCTCAGTGTACGGAGCGAGGAAGGAAGGTGCAGGTAGGAACTCGCCCTCGTCCAGAAAGGCCGCGGTCAGCTCGCAACGACGAGTCCAACTGCTCGCCCGCCTGGCGTCAGAGACGCCCACGCGAGCTGAAAGCCAACCCTCTCACACTTTGCTCATCTTCGACAGGGCCGGCGGAGTGCAGACCCGGGCCGGCACGGTCACGGGAAGATCAACGGCAACGTCGCGGTCGCCGGTTGCCGGGCCGCTAGCGGAGGCTGCTCAGCGCCGCCACGTCTGCGGACGCCGGTTCCCAGTCGGCGGCTTCGACGTTGGCGCGCGCCTGTTCGGGCTTCGTGGCGCCCGCGATCACCGATGCGATCGCCGGCTGGGCCAGCAGGCCGGCGATCGCGACCTGCAGCAGCGTGACGCCGCGCTCCTTCGCGAACTCCTCCAACGCCTCGAGGCGGTCGAACGTCTCGTCCGTGAACACCTCGTCCCGAGCGGCGAGGCGGGTGCTCTCCGGACGCTCCTCGCCGCGCCGATACTTCCCCGTCAGCAGTCCGCTCGCCAGCGGAAAGTACGGGAGGACGCCGATGCCGAGCCGCTCACACGTCGGGAGCAACTCCTCCTCCACTTCGCGACGCAGCAGCGAATACTGATTCTGCGCGCTCACCGGCCGCGCGAAGCCGCGCTCACGGCAGATCGCGTCCACCTCTTCGACCTGCGCAGCATTCAGGTTCGAGTGGCCGACGTAACGCACCTTGCCGGCGCGCACGAGCTCGTCGAGCGCGCCGAACGTCTCCTCGAACGGCGTGACGTGGTCCGGCGTGTGGTACTGGTAGAGGTCGATTACGTCAGTGCGGAGCCGCTCGAGCGATCCGTCGATCGCCTTGTGGATGTACGCGCGCGAACCGCGGGCTTTCGTTCCGTCGCCCATGTCGCCGCCGAACTTCGTCGCGAGCACGACCCGGTCGCGGCGCCCTTCGAGCGCCTCTCCGAGGAAGGACTCACTTCCACCCTTGCCGCCGTAGATGTCGGCGGTGTCGAAAAGCGTTACGCCAGAGTCGAGAGCCGCATCGACGACGGCACGCGTTCCCTCGAGATCGACCCGCATCCCGAAGTTGTTGGAGCCCACCCCCACGACGGAAACCTCGGGTCCGTCTGTTCCCAATCGCCGCGTGCGCATGACTCGAGATGCTAGAGCTTCGCTGTGCGCTACCGCCGCCTCGGTTCCAGCGATCTCGAAGTCTCCGAGATCAGCCTCGGCTCCTGGCTGACCTACGGTGGCGGCGTCTCGAACGCTCAGGCCGAAGCCTGCGTCGCGAAGGCCTTCGAGGTCGGGATCAACTTCATCGACACGGCAAACGTCTACTCGCGGGGCGGGGCGGAGGAATTCCTCGGCGAGGTGCTGGCCGACAGGCCGCGCGACTCGTACGTTCTCGCGACGAAGCTGTACTTCCCGATGAACGGCGACCGTGGCCTGTCACGTGAGCAGGTCTTCAAGCAGATCGACGCCTCGCTCGCCCGGCTGCGCACCGACTACGTCGATCTCTACCAATGTCATCGGTACGACGCGGAGACGCCGCTCGAGGAGACCATGGAGGCGCTCACCGAGGTTGTGCGTGAGGGCAAGGCACGCTATCTCGGCTTCAGCGAATGGAATGTGGACCAGATCAGAGCCGCGCTCGCACTGGTCCCGCGGGTCGAGAAGTTCGTCTCGTCGCAGCCCCAGTACTCGCTTCTCTACCGCATCCCGGAGCGAGAGGTCATTCCGCTCTGCCGGGAGAACGGCATCTCGCAGATCGTCTGGTCGCCCCTCGCCCAGGGAACACTGACGGGGAAGTACGAGCCCGGCGAGGAGGCGCCGGCAGGCACCCGCGCAGCGTCGCACCAGATGGGCTGGTCGATGGATCGCTTCCGGGACGACGACGTGCTACGCGCAGTGCAGCGACTCGCCCCGATCGCGGCGGGGCTCGGGATTACGATGGCACAGCTGTCGCTTGCGTGGGTGTTGCGCGAGGAGAACGTCGCCTCAGCGATCACCGGAGCGTCCCGCCCCCAGCAGGTCGAGGAAAACGCGGGCGCCTCCGGGATCGTGCTCGACCAGGCAACACTGCAGGCGATCGACGGCGCGGTCGCGGAGGTCGTCGTCCGCTAGTCGCCCGGGGAACAGGCGGCAGGCGCCTGACGTTGCCAGCCGTATGAGCCTGTTTACGACCGGGCT
>Ga0070707_100003134_pt1 | contig 15640 bp, 12 predicted proteins | sample KBSK5502metaG_FD_65468 | JGI IMG/M metagenome (GOLD analysis project Ga0070707, IMG submission 65468) | Corn, switchgrass and miscanthus rhizosphere microbial communities from Kellogg Biological Station, Michigan, USA - KBS K5-50-2 metaG | ecosystem: Host-associated > Plants > Roots >... | reverse complement strand
CGAAGGCCAGACCCGGACGAGCAACATACAGCCAGTTGGGAAAGGGCAAGGGATGATCCGACCGGCGCCACCCTGGGCGACCGAACGAGGCTCCGCCTACAGCACCAGGCGGCCGCCGGTCACCGGGATCATCGCGCCGGTGATGTAGCTGCCGTCATTGCTGGCGAGCAGCACATAGGCGGGCGCCACCTCGGCCGGCTGGCCGGGCCGCTCGAGCGGCGTGTTCTTGCCGAATTTCTCGACCGTCTCGGCTGCCATCGTCGAGGGAATCAGAGGCGTCCAGATCGGGCGCTAATTGTGGTTGGTAATGCGTTACGCCTGCGCACGTCGTCGGCTGATGAACGAGCGGGTCGAGTGCTCGGCCATGGCAGAACGTGGGGCAGCGCAGCCAGCGCTTGGGGTCGCGCGATGAATGATTTTCTGTATTTGATCCCGGTCGCTTTGGCACTAGGTGCACTTGGTCTCGGCGCCTTCATGTCGGCACTTAGGAGCGGACATATGAAGATCTCGCCGGCGCCGCCGAGCGCATCTTGCTTGACGATGCTGATACTCCCGCACGACGAACCAGATACCATTGCGGTGTACCGCAAAACCCCTGCACTGACGTGAAAGTCCATTAAAAATATCCAACCTCGGCGCTGGGCAGTCCTGAGGCGCCCGGCGTATGCCGGAATCTCTACACACGGTCCTCCGGAATCTAATGGTGCAGCGTGAAATTCGTTCACAATGGATATGTGCCGGAGGGGGCAGACCAGATCCAGCATGCATGGATTGGCGGACGAACCACCCGACCGCCGTCGAGAGGAGGCCAACGTGGCTGTCCAGCGCGGCTATTGGACCGTCGACTCCGAAGATCATCCGTTTTCCGCCCGGCATACCAGATGAAACTGGATCGGCAATTTCTGGGGTCGTTTCGACTCGTTCAGGGACCATCATGCCGACATGCTTCGCCGGCAACTCGCCGCGCGGCGAGTTTGATCAAGCCGACAATGAGGGGAACGTCGCCGCTAACCTCGGTGAAGAGCTGACGATAAATTAAAATAGTCCCCGCAACCGCAATCATATTTCCGCTCGGCTTTTGATGAAGCCAGTGGGAACGTTCAAAACGTGGTAGCGCCCTTCAATATCGACCGATCGTTCGATGGGTATAAGGACGGCTACGTGGCGCGGTTGCCTCAGAGTTCGTCCAATGCGCGATTTTATCGCTGACTGGAAGAAGTGGAGTCGGGTGGAGCGGGTAGCGGCGGTCGTCATCGCGTTATCGATGATTGTCCCGCCGTTCGGATTTCTCTTGGCGGCATGATGGGCGCCTAGGCGGATGCCCGACTCTACGCAGTTGGTTTTTTCTACGGCGACTTGCCCAACAGATTCGGGCCGGAGCTTTCCGCTTGGCGCCACCGTTCTCCCCGGTGGCGTGAACTTCAGCGTGTTTTCGAGACAGGCTAACCGAATCGAGCTTTTGCTGTTCGATTGCCAGAATGCAATCCAGCCGACGCGAGTAATCGAGCTCGACGCGCGTACCCACCGCACCTACCACTATTGGCACGTTTTTGTTCCCGGAATCCGCCCTGGGCAAGTCTACGGATATCGCGCTGTCGGCCCGTTTGATTCCGATTACGGTTTTCATATCGATCCGGGGAAGGTCCTTCTTGATCCATACGGTCGCGCGGTTGTCATACCCGACGGCTATTCTCGCCGCCAGGCAAGCCAATTCGGGATGAACGATGTGGTCGCCATGAAGAATATCGTGGTCGACCCCGAGGCCTATGACTGGGAGGGTGATGCTCCCTTACGAGGCGCTCGATTTCGAGCTGCCTCCCGCGCCAGCTGCGGCAGTAGCCGGGTGGGGGCGATGGCTCGACACCTCGCGAGACCCGCCCGAGGACATCGTCGAAGCCGCCGCAGCTCCTATCGTCAGAGGCGGACAATACCGTGTCGCACCGCGCTCTGTCGCGGCAGTCTTTATGCAAACCCGTCATACTGAGCCGACCCCCGAGGTTGCAGACGCCGACATCGCGAACCCCGCATCGGCGTAACCAATTTGACCGAACCCGACATCAGGAGCATGGGCATTATGAGCTCTCGCAGCAGAACCCTCCAGGCGCATCGCCCGGACACCGACATCTCTGCCTATGGCGTCGCGCGCTCCACCGTCGAGGGCAGACCTCTCGGTGCCGACGAGTTGAGCAAGATCAACGCGTATTGGCGCGCCAGCCTCTATTTGTCTCTCGGCATGCTGTACCTCAAGGCGAACCCGTTGCTGCGAGAGCCGCTTGCGTTGGAGCACATCAAGCCGCGTCTGCTGGGGCATTGGGGGTCAGACGCCGGACAATCTTTTACCTACATACATTTCAACCGGTTGATCAAGAAATACGACTTGAACGCGATCTATATCAGCGGCCCCGGGCACGGGGCGCCGGCTGTGCTGTCCAACGCATATCTCGAGGGGACGTACTCCGAAATCTATCCGGAGAAGAGCGAGAATATCGCGGGCATGCGGCGTTTCTTCGAGCAGTTTTCCTTCCCCGGCGGCATTGGGAGCCATTCCACCCCCGAAACGCCCGGCAGCATTCATGAGGGCGGCGAGCTGGGCTACAGCATCTCGCACGCCTTTGGCACGGTCTACGACAACCCTGACCTGATCACTCTGGTCACGGTCGGCGACGGGGAATCGGAAACCGGCCCACTCGCTACCAGCTGGCACAGCAACAAATTCCTCAACCCGATCACCGACGGGGCGGTACTGCCTGTCCTTCACCTCAACGGCTACAAAATCAACAATCCGACCATCTTGGCTCGGGTCAGCCATGACGAGCTCGCGGCGCTCTTTGTCGGTTACGGATACACGCCGTATTTTGTCGAGGGAAGCGATCACGAAAGCATGCACCAGGCGATGGCAGCCACCCTGGAGCATTGCGTTCTGGAGATTCGAAAGGTTCAGCAAAAGGCACGGCAGAGCGGCGAGGCCTTCCGGCCCCGGTGGCCCATGATCATACTGCGCAGCCCCAAGGGCTGGACCGCGCCGCGGGAGGTCGACGGGCATTACCTGGAAGGTTTTTGGCGGGCGCACCAGGTTCCGCTTCCGGACGTCGCCACCAAGCCGGCTCATTTGAAGTTGCTGGAGAGTTGGCTGCGGAGTTACCGGCCGGACGAACTGTTCGACGAGAACGGACGGCTGCTTCCCGAGCTGAAGGCCTTGGCACCCACGGGAAACCGACGAATGAGCGCCAATCCGATCGCGAATGGCGGTCTGCTGCGGCGGCCGCTGGATCTTCCGGATTTCCGCGAAGCCGCGGTCAAGGTCGAAAAACCTGGTGCAACCCTGGCCGGCAATGTTCCCACCCTCGGCAACTTCCTCCGGGAGGTCATGCGGCAGAACATGGGGAATTTCCGCGTCTTTGGTCCGGATGAGACACAGTCCAACCGGTTGCAGGCGTTGTACGACGTCACAAAGAAGGCGTGGCTCGCGGAATACTTCCCCGAGGATGCCGACGGCGGCGAACTCGCCCCCGACGGTCGGGTCATGGAGATGCTGAGCGAGCATACCGTGGAAGGCTGGCTGGAGGGCTACCTGCTCAGCGGCCGGCACGGTTTGATCAACAGCTATGAGCCGTTCATCCACGTTATCGACTCGATGTTCAATCAGCACGTCAAGTGGCTGGAGAAATGCAACGAGCTGCCCTGGCGCGCCAAGGTGTCGTCACTCAACTTGCTGATCACGGCGCTGGTCTGGCGCCAGGACCACAACGGCTTCACGCACCAGGACCCCGGCTTCCTTGACGTGGTCGCCAACAAGAGCCCGGACGTCGTGCGCATTTACCTACCGCCCGACGCCAATTGCCTTTTGTCGGTCGCCGATCATTGCCTGCGCAGCGTCAACTACGCCAATGTCATCATCGCCGATAAGCAGGTGCATCTTCAGTATTTGGATCTTGAAGCGGCGTTGGAGCATTGCACGAAGGGCGCCGGCATCTGGAGCTGGGCAAGCAACGACCAGGGGACCGAACCCGACGTGGTCATGGCCAGCTGCGGCGACTGCCCGACAATGGAGTCCCTGGCGGCGACTGCCCTGCTGCGCCAATACCTTCCCGACGTCAAAGTCAGGTTCGTCAATGTCGTCGATCTGTTCAAGCTGGTGCCGCATACGGAGCACCCGCATGGCCTGACCGATCGAGAGTTCGAAGCGCTCTTCACCGCGGATAAGCCAGTCGTCTTCAACTTTCATGCCTATCCCTGGTTGATCCATCGGCTCACCTACCACCGGCCGCATCAGCGCCACATTCATGTGCGTGGCTACAAGGAGAAGGGCAACATCAATACGCCGCTCGAGCTGGCGATCTGCAATCAGGCCGATCGTTTCAGCCTGGCCATCGATGCGATCGACCGCATGCCGCGTTTCCATGTTACCGGGTCGAGTGCCCGCGAGGCCCTGCTGAACCAGCAGATCGCGTGCAGAAACCATGCGTACGAATTCGGTGTGGATGCGCCGGAGATCACAAATTGGCAGTGGCCGTTCAAATGAACCGGGGCTGCTCCGGGGAAAGCTGGGCATTTCAATGATTGAGCCGAATGTATGAGCGAAGCGCTTCCGGTTATCCATCTGGCGAGGCACGGCGACACGGCCTGGACTATTTCGGGCCAGCACACCGGTCACACCGATCTGCCCCTTACCGAGCGCGGTGAGCACAACGCGCGCGCGCTCGGCGAGCGGCTGCGAGGACGAAAGTTTGCCAGGGTCTTCACCAGCCCCCTGCAGCGCGCCGTAAGAACCTGCGAACTGGCCGGTTTCGGTAGCGCCGCCGAGGCGGATCCCGACCTCGTCGAGTGGGATTACGGCGAGTATGAGGGCCGGCGGACCGCGGAAATTCATGCCGAGCGTCCCGGCTGGCTGCTGTTCCGCGACGGCTGCCCCGGAGGCGAAGCGCCGAACCAGGTGGGCGCGCGGGCCGACCGCGTCATCGCGCGGCTGCGCGCCGTCGGCGGCGGCGATGTGCTGTTGTTTTCGAGCGGGCATTTTCTGCGGGTTCTCACGGCGCGGTGGCTCGGTCTCGATGCGGCGGCGGGGGCCTACTTTATCCTCGGCACGGCGAGTCTCAACGCGCTGGGCTACGAACACGACCGGACCGAGCCGGCGATCCGGTTGTGGAACGATACGCACCACGTCGAGACGTAAGCCGGTCGGATGGGCCCAGGCGAGAAGGATAGCGACCGATGAGCGAGTTGACCGCAGTGCGCCCTCCGAGGCCAGCGAGATCAAAAGCCGCGTCGACTCCTCTCGAGCAATACGGCTACGGTCGGTTTCGCTTCTCAGGCGACGAAGACGCTCTCTATGAGCGGCACCTGCTGTTCGATGACGTTATTGCTCCGTCGACCGCCGGAGCGCGCGAACAGTTCGAGGCGGCTGCCCACTCCGCGCGAGACATTCTTTCCCAACGTTGGATACAGACCGAAAGTACTTACGACGGGGAAAACCCGAAACGGATTTATTACCTGTCGATGGAATTCCTGATCGGCCGGTCGCTGACGAACAATATTACAAACCTTCTCCTTGATTCCTTCGTCAAGCAAGCCGCCGCGCAGAAGAACCTTGATTGGCTCGGGATCATCGAGCAAGAGCCCGATGCCGGCCTCGGAAATGGCGGGCTTGGGCGTCTTGCGGCCTGCTTTCTCGATTCCATGGCAACAATGCAGCTCCCGGCCATGGGCTACGGGTTGCGTTACGAGTATGGCATGTTCAAGCAGTCCATAAAGGACGGGTGGCAGCGCGAGCAGCCAGACCACTGGCTGCGTCGCCAAGATCCGTGGGAGGTCGCTCGTCCGAACGAGGCCGTCGAGATCACGCTCAACTCTACGGTCGAGATACACGGCGGCGACGTGCATCTCGTCCCCGGCAAGCCCGCCAAGCTGATTGGTATCCCGTTTGATCGGCCGGTGGTCGGATACGGCGGCAAGACCATCAATACGCTGCGGTTGTGGGCGGCAGCCGCGCCGCATTATTTCGATTTTCGGTTGTTCAGCAGCGGCGATTTCGTCGGAGCGTTGTCTGGTACTCTCGTAGCCGAAAACCTGACGCGGGTGCTATATCCCGATGACTCCACGGAACGGGGTCAGAGATTGCGCTTCGTGCAGGAGTATTTTCTGACCGCCTGTTCGCTGGCCGATCTCGTGCGGCGCTTTCGGCGACATAACGCCGATTGGGCGACATTTCCCGAGAAGGTCGCGATCCAGCTGAATGATACGCACCCCACGATCGCGGTGCCGGAGTTGATGCGGATCCTGCTCGATGATGTGCATCTCGGCTGGGACCAAGCCTGGGACATCACGCAAAGGACTCTGGCCTACACCAATCACACGCTGCTGCCGGAAGCTCTCGAGAAATGGCCCGTCGCCTGGTTTGAGATGCTGCTGCCTCGGCATCTGGAAATCATCTACGAGATCAATCGGCGTTTCTTGGATGCCGTCCGGGCCCGCTTTGCCGGGGACGAGGGACGCGTGCAACGCATGAGCCTGGTCGAAGAGGGCGCCGAGCGTAAAATCCGGATGGCCAACCTTGCCATCGTCGGCTCGCACAGCACCAACGGTGTGGCGGCGATCCACTCCCGGCTGCTGCGCTCGATGACGGTCAAGGACCTGGCCGAGATGTTTCCGGAGCGCTTCAACAACAAGACCAACGGCGTCACCCCGCGTCGTTGGCTGCTGCTGGCGAACCCGGAACTCGCCGGCACGATCACCGAGGCGATCGGCGACAGCTGGGTGACCGATCTCGGGCAATTGCGAAAGCTCGAACTGCTTGCCGATGACAAGGTTTTTCGCGGTGAGGTCTGCAAGGCCAAACGCGACGCCAAATTGCATTTTGCCGATTGGCTCAAGGCGTCGTCTGGCCAGACCGTCGACCCGGATACGATTTTCGACTGTCAGATCAAGCGCATCCACGAATACAAGCGGCAACTGCTCAACGCATTGCGCATCATGGTTCTGTACAACCGGCTGCGGGAGAACCCCGGTCTCGAGATGCCGCCGCGAACATTTCTCTTCGCGGGCAAGGCTGCACCGGCCTATCACTTGGCCAAGCTGATCATCAAGTTCCTCAACAATCTCGCCGGCACGATCGACGGCGACCCTGTGGTGCGCGGCCGTCTCAAGGTCGTGTTTCTGCCGGAGTATTGCGTGTCGCTGGCCGAGCGACTGATTCCGGCCGCGGATGTCTCCAACCAGATCTCAACCGCCGGGTACGAGGCCAGCGGCACGAGCAACATGAAGTTCATGATGAACGGGGCGCTGACGATCGGCACACGCGACGGCGCGACGATCGAGATGGCCGAGGAGGCTGGCGAGGAGAACTTCATTCTGTTCGGTTTGACCGCCGATCAGGTGGCCGGCAGCCGCGGCTGGTACGATCCGCACTGGCATTACGACAATGAACCCGAGACGCGCGCCGCTTTAGACCTGATTTCCTCCGACCATTTCAGCCGGAATGAGCCGGGCATCTTCGCTCCCATCCTGGACGCGCTGCTGACACACGGCGACCACTATATGCATCTGGCGGACCTTAAATCGTACCTCGAGGCGGACCGGACGTTGACCGACACCTATGCCGACCGCGACGCATGGGTCCGCGAGGCGATCCTCAATGTGGCCGCTTCCGGCGAATTCTCTAGCGACCGGACGATCACCCAATACGCCAGCGAGATCTGGAACGCCAAACCGTGCCCGGTGCCATGAGGAGGATCCGGCGATGACGATTTCACCGTTGGCCGGCAAGCCCGCGCCCAAGGAAATGCTGATCGATCCGGTTCAGCTCGAACGGGAATATTACGCACGCCGGCCGGATCTCGACGACCGCGAGCAACGGGTCAGCTTTGGCACGAGCGGACATCGCGGCTCGCCGCTACACGGATCGTTCACCGAGTCGCACATTCTCGCGATCACTCAGGCGATGTGCGATTACCGACGTGCGCAAGGCACCGATGGTCCGCTCTACATGGGCAAGGACACGCACGCGCTTTCCGGACCGGCGCAGCGCACCGCGCTTGAAGTCCTGGCCGCGAATGATGTGCAGGCGATCATCCAGGAAGCCGACGGAGTGACCCCCACACCCGTCATCTCACATGCGATCCTCGTTCATAACCGCTCCCGCACCGAGCGCCTCGCGGATGGCATTGTCATCACACCCTCGCACAATCCGCCTGAAGACGGCGGCTTCAAATACAACCCCACCCATGGCGGACCGGCCGATACCGACGTAACAAAATGGGTTGAAACACGCGCCAATGAACTTCTGCGAAACGGCAATGCCGGCGTCAGGCGGATAGGGTTCGAGGCAGCCCTGGGTGCGGATACGACGCATCAGGAAGATCTTGTCCTGCCTTACGTCCGAGATCTCCGCGACATTGTCGATATGGAAGCCATTCGGGCTGCCGGCCTCAAGCTCGCTGTCGACCCGCTCGGCGGCGCCGCCGTCCATTACTGGGAGCCGATCAACGCGATTTACGGGCTGGATATTGCGGTCGTAAACCCGACGGTAGATCCGACCTTCTCCTTCATGACGGTCGACCATGACGGCAAGATCCGCATGGACTGTTCCAGCCCCTACGCGATGGCTCGGCTCATCGGCCTGAAGGATCGCTACCAGGTGGCCTTCGCCAATGACCCGGACTCCGATCGGCACGGCATTGTGACTCCGTCAGCTGGGTTGATGAACCCGAACCACTATCTGGCGGTGGCCATCGGCTACCTGCTCACGCATCGCCCGCGCTGGCCCGCGCATGCGGAGATCGGCAAGACGCTGGTCAGCAGCAGCATGATCGATCGTGTTGCGAGCAAGCTCGGGCGGAGGCTCCGTGAAGTGCCGGTGGGTTTCAAGTGGTTTGTGCCTGGACTGCTCGACGGCTCGTGCTGCTTTGGCGGCGAAGAGAGTGCCGGCGCCAGCTTCCTGCGGCATGACGGCAGTGTATGGACGACGGACAAGGACGGCCCGATCATGGACCTGCTGGCGGCCGAGATCACAGCCCGCACGGGCAAGGATCCGGGCGAGCACTACCGCGATCTGACCGCAGAGTTTGGGGCGCCGTTTTACACGCGCATCGACGCGCCGGCGACCGCCGAACAAAAATCGAGGCTGCAGGAGCTTTCGCCCGAGGCAGTGAGAGAAACGACCCTCGCGGGTGAGCCGATCACGGCAAAGCTGAGCCATGCCCCCGGCAACAATGCTCCGATCGGCGGCCTGAAAGTGGTGACCGCGAACGGCTGGTTCGCGGCGCGGCCTTCGGGGACCGAGGCGCTCTACAAGATCTACGCGGAAAGCTTCAAGGGCGAAGCTCACATGAACGCCATTGTCGCCGAGGCGCGGGAGATGGTGAACGGGGCGATGGCCGCCTCCGGCTCGGCTCGTCGGCAGGCGGCGACGTAATATGAGCAAGGTCCGCATGGATGTGGCGCTTCCACCGCGATACCGCGGCGCCGGCGTGCTATTGCACATTGCATCGCTGCCCTCGCCATATGGCATCGGCGATGTAGGCCCCGCCGCGCTGGCATGGATCGATCGCCTCCGAGAGGCCGGACAAACCTGGTGGCAGGCGCTACCGCTGGGTCCGACGGGGTACGGCAACTCGCCGTATCAGTCTCTGTCGTCGTTTGCCGGCAACGAGCTGTTGATCAGCCCCGACGGGTTAATCGAAGACGGGCTGCCAAGCGACACCGCGAGCGCTTCCTTCTCGACCGCTGCCATCGACTACGACGCCGTCATCCCGTTCAAAAACCGGCTTCTCGAAACGGTCTGGGCCAACTTTGCTGCCGGGGCGCGCGGAGACCTGCGGCCCAGTTATGACGAATTCTGCCGCGACCAGGCATACTGGCTCGACGACTATGCCCTCTTCCGGGCGCTGAAGGCCAAATACGACGGTGCGTATTACCTCGAATGGCCGGCAGAGCTGGTCGCGCGTACCCCGGCAGCGCTGAATTTGGCGCGGCGTGCGCTCGCAGACCAGATCGAGCAGGTCCGTCTTGCGCAATTCCTGTTGTCCCGCCAGGGAAAGCGCCTCAAGGAGCACGCCCGTACCAAAGGGGTGCGCCTGATCGGCGACCTGCCCTTTTTCGTTTCCCCCGATTCGAGCGATGTGTGGGCCAACCCGGAGCTGTTCATGCTCGACGAGCGGCACAGGCCACGTTTTGTCGCGGGCGTTCCTCCGGATTACTTCAGCTCCACGGGACAGCTCTGGGGCAACCCGGTTTACGACTGGGACACTGTTCGCAGGACCGGGTACCGGTGGTGCATCGATCGCCTGCGCACGCTGCTGACGCATGTGGACATGGTCCGGCTGGATCACTTCCGTGGTTTCGCGGCCGCCTGGCATGTACCAGCCGCAGCGGCAACGGCCCAAACCGGCCAGTGGGTTCCCGGCCCGGGCGGCGACTTTCTCGCGGCGGCCGAGAAGGAACTCGGCGCGCTACCCTTTATCGCGGAAGATTTGGGATTGATTACACCGGATGTCGGTGCGCTACGAGACCGGTTCCGGTTGCCGGGCATGCGCGTGCTCCAATTCGCCTTCGACGGCCATTCGGACAATCCGCACCTACCCGACAATTACACGCCGAACACGGTTGTATACACCGGCACGCATGACAACCCGACCACTCGCGGCTGGTTCGAGGCGTTGCCGGAGCCGCAGCGCCAGGCGCTCGGCACGTATCTCAAGCGGCCGGTCGACGGCCGCAAAGCTGCATCGGCGCTGATTGAAGTGGCATGGTCTTCCGTCGCGGCGCTGGCGATTGCGCCGCTGCAAGACCTCCTCAATCTCGGGGACGATGCACGGATGAACCTGCCCGGGCGCGCCGAAGGGAATTGGAGCTGGCGATTTACGGAAGAGATGCTGACGCCTGAAACCCTCGGCAGGCTGCACGATTTGACACGGAGATCGGCGCGAATGCCTTCCCAATTGCGCGATTCCACCGAAAGGCATGTCGCATGATGGCCCCGAACCGGATCGTCTTCCTCGTTGATGTCGACAACACGCTGCTCGACAACGATGGCATCCAGGCGGATCTCAAGCGCCATCTCGAACGCGAGTTCGGGGCCGCTTGCCGCGACCGCTACTGGACGATCCTGGAGCAGTTATTCACCGAACTCGGCTACCGCGATTACCTCGGCGCCCTGCAGCGCTATCGGGTTGAACACAAGGAGGACATACACCTCCTCACGATGTCCTCATTTCTGGTCGATTACCCGTTCGCCGGCCGCCTGTACCCGCGAGCCCTCGAAGTCCTCGAACATCTACGCGGTTGGGGGCAGACCGTAATCTTGTCGGACGGCGACGTCGTCTTCCAGCCGCGCAAGGTTGAGCGTTCCGGCATTTCCGCGGCCGTCGAAGGACATGTGCTGATCTACATTCACAAGGAAGAGGAGCTCGACGACGTCGAGCGTCGCTATCCGGCAGATCATTACGTTCTGATCGACGACAAGCCGCGCATTCTGACCACGGTCAAGGCCGCCTGGGGCGAGCGCGTGACCACGGTGCTGCCGCGGCAGGGTCAATTTGCCAACGCCGCAGACGCCAGCTCCTTCCCGCCGCCCGACCTCACGGTTGAGCAGATCGGCGACCTTCTCGCCTGCGATTTGCCCGCGCTCCTCGGGGATTCACGATCGATCGGTGCAGCAACAAAGGTGTGACGATGAAAGCGACCCAAAAGCTCCATGATTTGGGCCAGAGCATCTGGCTCGACAACATCACTCGCGACCTGCTGACAAGCGGCACACTCAAACGCTACATCGATGATCTCTCGGTGACCGGGCTGACCTCAAACCCGACGATCTTCGACCACGCGATCAAGAACAGCGCCTCATACGATGGCGCGATCCGCCAGAAGCTTGGGGAGGGCAAGTCGGGGGAACAGCTGTTCTTCGAACTGGCGCTCGATGATCTTCAGCGCGCCGCCGATCTCTTTCGTCCGATCCACCGCCAGACGAATTGCGTTGATGGGTGGGTGTCGCTCGAGGTGTCGCCGCTCCTGGCGCACGACACGGCGAGCACGCTCGCCGCGGCCAAGGATCTCCACACGAGAGCGGCGATCCCGAACCTTTTCATCAAGATCCCGGGCACCAAGGAAGGTCTGCCGGCGATCGAGGAGGCGACTTTCGCCGGGGTACCGATCAACGTGACGCTGCTTTTCTCGCGCGAGCACTACGTTGCGGCCGCAGAGGCTTTTCTGCGCGGCATTGAGCGGCGGATCGCCGCGGGGCTCAACCCCGATATCGGCTCCGTCGCCTCGGTGTTCATCAGCCGGTGGGATGTGGCGGTGATGGACAAGGTGCCTCACGCGCTGCGCGGGAAGCTCGGAATCGCGATCGCCGAGCGCACCTATAAGGCCTACCACGCCCTGATCGACTCGCCGCGGTGGCAGCGCCTTTACAATGCCGGCGCTCGCCCGCAGCGCCTGCTTTGGGCGAGCACCGGGACCAAAGACCCCGAAGCTTCCGACGTCCTCTACGTCAAGGCCCTCGCCGCCCCGTTTACGGTCAACACGATGCCGGAGCAGACGCTGCAAGCCCTCGCCGATCACGGCGATCTCGGCGAAATCCTGCAGGCGGATGGCGGCGACGCCGAAAAGGTGTTGGGCGAATTTGCCAAGGCCGGCGTCGACATCGATGCCCTTGCCGCCCAACTCCAGGATGAAGGCGCGGCGTCGTTCGTCAAATCCTGGAACGAATTGATGGGGGTCATCGCATCCAAGAGCGCAGACCTCGCGAGAGTCGCTTAGCGGCACGCAGGTTGTTGCGCGGAATTCGTCTATCGAAGGATCCACACCATGGCGGCACTCACCGAAAGCCCGGCTTGGCGAGCCCTTGAAGCGCATCATCGAGCGATACGGGACGTGCATCTCCGAACGCTCTTTGCAGACGATCCGCAGCGTGGCGAGCACATGACCGCGGAGGCCGCCGGGATCTACTTCGATTACTCGAAGAACCGCATCACGAGAGACACTCTCAAGCTGCTGCTCGATCTGGCGAACGCTGTCGGCCTGCGCGACCGCATCGATGCCATGTTCCAGGGCGATAAGATCAATGTGTCCGAGCGGCGGGCCGTGCTTCACGTCGCGCTGCGGGCCCCGAGGGGCGCATCCTTCGTGGTCGACGGCGAGAACGTCGTGCCCGAGGTCCACGCGGTGCTGGACCGCATGGCAGAGTTCGCCGACCGCATCCGCAACGGCGCGTGGAAGGGTCACACCGGCAAGCGCATTCGCAACATCGTCAACATCGGCATCGGCGGCTCCGACCTCGGTCCGGTGATGGCGTACGAGGCGCTCAAGCATTATAGCGACCGCGCGATGACGTTCCGGTTTGTGTCTAACGTCGACGGCACCGACCTCGCCGAGGCGGTGCACGATCTCGACGCGGCGGAGACCCTTTTCATCGTCTCGTCGAAGACCTTCACGACACTCGAAACGATGACGAACGCGCGCGCGGCGCGTGCCTGGTCGCTCGCGGGTCTGGGCGGTGACGAAAAGGCGATCGCCAGGCATTTCGTTGCCGCCTCGACGAATGCCGCGGAGGTGACGAAATTCGGCATCGATACCGCCGAGATGTTCCCGTTCTGGGATTGGGTCGGCGGCCGCTACTCGATGGATTCCGCCATCGGGCTATCGACGATGATCGCCATCGGCCCGGATAATTTCCGCGCGATGCTCGACGGCTTTCACGAGATGGACGAGCATTTCCGGACTGCGCCCTTCGAGCGCAACCTGCCCGTGCTGATGGGTCTGCTGGCGGTCTGGTACAACGACTTCTTCGCGGCGCACACCGTCGGCGTCTTCCCCTATGAACAGTATCTGAAGCGGTTTCCCGCCTATCTCCAGCAATTGACGATGGAGAGCAACGGCAAGCACGTGACGCTGGATGGCGATCGCGTCACTTGCAACACAGGCCCGATTTACTGGGGCGAGCCCGGAACCAACGGCCAGCACTCGTTCTACCAGCTGATCCATCAGGGTACACGGCTGATACCTTGCGACTTCATCGCCTTCGCGCAGTCGCTCAATCCGTTGGGCACGCAGCATGACATGCTGCTGGCGAACGTTCTCGCGCAGGGCGAAGCACTCGCTTTCGGCAAGACACCGGAGGAAGTTCGGGCCGAAGGTTCACCCGAGTGGCTTGTGCCGCACCGCACCTTCGAGGGTAATCGGCCGTCCAACACGATCCTCTTGCAGCGGCTGACACCGGCGGCACTCGGCAAACTCGTCGCACTTTACGAGCACAGCGTCTTCACCCAGGGCGCGGTCTGGCACGTCGACTCATTCGACCAATGGGGCGTCGAGCTCGGCAAGGTGCTGGCTCTGCGCATCATCCCGGAACTCGACGGCGCTACGGAGCCCAAGCTCGGTCACGACAGTTCGACGAATTCGCTGATCCGCCGCTACCGCAAGCTCAAACAGGCTTCGTGACCGTCATTTAAACAGGAGTCGGTCAATGCAACTCGGAATGGTTGGTCTCGGCCGGATGGGCGCCAACATGGTGCGCCGGCTGTTGAAAGCGGGCCACGACTGCGTGGTCTTCGACATGTCACCCGCCGCGGTAGGCGAAGTGACGAAAGAGAATGCCGTTGCTGCCTCGTCGCTTTCCGACCTCGTCAAGAAGTTGGAGAAGCCGCGTATCGTCTGGCTGATGGTGCCGGCGGCCGTCGTAGACAAGACGATAGCCAGCATCGCCCCCACTCTGGATCCCGGCGACATTCTGATCGACGGCGGCAATTCCTATTACATCGACGACATTCGCCGCGCCAAGGAGCTGGCGCCGCAACGCATCCATTATGTCGATGTCGGGACGAGCGGCGGCGTGTGGGGGCTGGAGCGGGGCTACTGCATGATGATCGGCGGTGAAGCGTCGGTCGTCCGGCATCTCGACCCGCTCTTTGCGGCGCTGGCTCCCGGCCGGGGCGATATACCGGCAACGCAGGGGCGTGAGGACGCCAGAAGCACCGCCGAGCAGGGCTACCTGCATTGCGGCCCGAACGGCGCCGGCCACTTCGTCAAGATGGTGCACAACGGCATCGAGTACGGCATCATGGCGGCTTATGCCGAGGGCATCGGCGTTCTGCGCTCAGCCAATATCGGGAAGCAGACCCACGCGGCCGATGCCGAGACGACACCGCTGCGCGATCCCGAGCACTACCAGTACGACTTCAACCTGCCGGACATCACGGAGTTGTGGCGTCGGGGCAGCGTCATCGCCTCGTGGCTCCTGGACCTGACGGCGAGTGCGCTAGCAAAGGATCCCGCGCTCTCCGGTTTCGCCGGCCGCGTCTCGGATTCGGGCGAGGGCCGGTGGACGATCAAGGCCGCGATCGACGAGGCGGTGCCGGCGCACGTCCTGACCGCCGCTCTCTATGAGCGCTTCAGTTCGCGCGGCGAGGCGGAGTTCGCCGACAAGCTGCTTTCCGCCATGCGCTACGAATTCGGCGGGCATATCGAGAAACCGGCCGGTTAACGGCGCAGCGCGGAGGAGCCACCAAATGAGCGATCTCCGTTCCGACGCACTGGTATTTTTCGGCGCCACGGGTGACCTCGCCTACAAAAAGATCTTCCCGTCACTACAGGCGCTGGTGCAGCGCGGCCATCTCGACGTGCCGGTCATCGGCGTGGCGAAGGCCGG
>Ga0070707_100003132_pt1 | contig 15642 bp, 17 predicted proteins | sample KBSK5502metaG_FD_65468 | JGI IMG/M metagenome (GOLD analysis project Ga0070707, IMG submission 65468) | Corn, switchgrass and miscanthus rhizosphere microbial communities from Kellogg Biological Station, Michigan, USA - KBS K5-50-2 metaG | ecosystem: Host-associated > Plants > Roots >... | reverse complement strand
GCCTTCGATCGTAGTCTCTGATGAGTTGCAAAAAGAAAGACCTGGGTTCGCCGTGTTTGCGAAGATCAATTGATCCGGCTTGTACCTACGCGGAGCCGGAGATGCCGCGGCAGCTCGCGAATCCATGGCTCGACCACAAATCGGTCACTCATGAGATTCTCAGCAGGCACACGCTGCAATCGGGATAGCGCGGCCTCAAAGCCGATCTTCGTTGGTCCCAGTTTGTTTGAGGTCATTAAGGCGTCCACTCGCCAAGAAGAACTTCATCTCCGTTCTTATCGGTGGCTATGTCCATGTGTCCGCCGGCCTTCGTCAGTTGGCGTTGGAAGTTCATGTTCTTGTCAAACAGCTCGATTCCCTGATAACGGGCGCTGCCGTTGCTGAGCCACGTGATCGTGATCTGGTTGCTGGCGCTGATGACGGATTGAATGCTGAATCTGAAGATTATCGGTCGCTGGACAAAGTGCGCAGCCGAGTGAAGAACCCCAACATCGCATTCTTTATTGCAACTAGACCAAATCTCGTTAGAATCCGCATAGAAGTTATAGGGTTCTGTTCGTAAATCAGATTGGACCGATCGATGAGTGTTTTCTATTTCTTGTTACAAGGGTCAAGGAGAAGCATTGCCCTGATAGGCCTGACCGGCTTAGTTAGCGGCGTTTGCGGTGCCGGACTCATTGCTCTCATAAACTTCGCTTTGCATGACACCCAAACGAGTTCGTTCGTCCTGGGTCTGGGTTTCCTGGCTCTGATGACGGGAAAGATACTCACCGGCGCGTTCTCTCAGCAATTCCTTTTTCGCCTTTCGCAGCGGACGACCCTGGAAATGTCCGTGAGTCTGAGCCGAGAACTTGCATATAGTTCTCTCCGCCGCGTGGAGTGCATAGGGACGCCACGAATTATGGCTATTCTAGCTGATGATGTTCAGGCGCTTGGAGCAGCCATTCAGTCCGTTCCCTCGTTCATGGCGAATTTTGCACTTCTGGCCGGGTGTTCCGTTTACCTTCTCTTGTTATCCTGGAAGGCCTTTCTGATGCTTCTTGTTCCGGCATTGTTCGGCTTTCTGATTTATCGAATGATGCTGGCGAAGACGCAGGTTTCGCTCAAGATCGTCAGGGAGAAGCGGGACACGCTTTATGGACACTTCAGATCGCTCACGGAAGGTGTCAAAGAACTGCGGATCAATCGGACCAGGCGGTGGGATTTCCTGGAGAATCATCTGTCGAAAACCATTGAGGAACTGAAATTTCACGGCCAGACGGCGATCCGCTGTTATGTTTGGACAGATGCCATAAACCAAGTCTTTTTTTATTCCGTTCTTGGGTTGCTGCTATTCGGCATCCCCTCTTTGAGCCGTCTGCCCGTTGCAACCCAAACGGGGTATGTTTTTGCAATCATTTACTTGATGGGCCCGATCTGGGCATTAATCTACGCCCTGCCAAGCCTGCAAAAGGGCAGGATCGCTTTGGAGAAAATCGAGGAATTCAGAAGGTCGTTATCAACTGACCCTGGGTCAGCGAGCCAGCGCGACGATCCGATCTTACCGTGGAAGACCCTGCAGATGCAGGATATTGTCTTTAGCTATGAAGACGGAGATGAAGGAGACTCCCGTCAAGGGTTTGTTCTGGGTCCGATTGATTTTCAGCTCAGTCCCGGAGAATTGGTCTTTGTGGTTGGCGGGAACGGTTGCGGCAAATCAACGTTTGTGAAACTACTGTGTGGACTATATAAACCGCGATCGGGCAAAATCCTGTTGGATGGGCGCAGGATGACGGACGGAGAGATGGAATCATACCGTCAATATTTTTCCGTGGTGTTTTCTGATTTCTTTCTTTTCGACTCCCTCCTGGGGGTATGGAGCGCCTCTCAGGAATCGCGAGTCCACCAATATCTCTCCTTACTTCAGTTGGACAAAAAGGTAAGCATCAGGGAGGGCCGGTTTTCAACCATTGCCCTCTCCCAGGGACAACGAAGACGGCTCGCGTTGCTTGGCGCCTACCTGGAAGATCGGCCCATTTATGTGTTTGATGAATGGGCGGCCGATCAGGACCCAGCCTATAAGGAAGTTTTTTACAAGTCTCTCCTGCCGGAATTACGGAGAAAGGGAAAAGGTGTGGTTGTGATCACCCATGATGATCGATACTTCGGTCTGGGTGATCGTGTTGTAAAGTTGGATTACGGGACGGTTCTCGAGGTCAGCCCGAATGCGGCGGTACTGTCTTAGAGTTTCGATTCGCGATCAAAGAAATGTCGCCCGCAGTGATGAATGACTTTGACAAATGCTCATTCTGTTGATACTGATCGTTGCGGAATAAAGCGCTTGGAAAACCGATGTTCGGGGAGCAGACAGGAGGATTGACTGTATGACCCATAAGAAAGTATATGCGAAGCCATACTTGAGAAAACTGGGACTGCTCAGGTTGATCACCCATTTTTCGTTCTAGGTTCTGAGATCGCTGACAAAGCCGCCGGAAGAAACCTTCTATTTAGCGAGCTTCTTTCGGGTAGGGCGGATTGGCGAATACTTTAGCAGAAGTGGAGAGGCCTTCCGCCCGCTCCCTAACCGTCAAAAGATATGCGATACGCTAGTTGGGGGAACCGCGACCAGTATGCCTTCCTTAGATGCCACTCCTAAGAGGAAAGAAGAGATTCTCGCCCAACAAGCAGCAGGCACAGCCGTCCTGCTCAGTCTGGATGATGGGCAGTATTACGCTCTTGATGACATCGGCTATCAGGTTTGGGGTCTCTGTGATGGGACCCATACTGTTTCCGATATAGTTTCCATAATTTCTCGGGAGTATGACGCCGGGTTAGAGACGATCAAGGCCGATGTCATCGAGCTTTTGGAGGAGCTGGCGACTCAAAAGCTGCTCTCCTGAGATCGGCAATTGATGAGTATTCCAAGGCAGCTTCGCAATCCCTCCGAGTTGTCCCTTTTCATTCGCATCCTTTTCTTTGCCATGTCGGTTCCCCTTCTGCTTCGACTGAGGTTCTCAGCACTGCAGTTCGTTCTGGAACCCAGGAACCCACCTTGCTCATTCGATCCGGCACAGATCCAAACCATTTCGGCGTGCGTGGACGATGTGGTGTCTGTGGGAATGAAGCGAGGGGTTATTCGCAGCACATGTCTCACTCGAGGAACGACGTTGTACTACTTCCTGAGAAGAGCAGGCCTCGACGTGTCGCTGTGTTTTGGGATTGGGAACGCTGACGGGAAGTTCGTCGGCCACTGTTGGCTCGTGAAAGACGAACAACCGTACATGGAGAGAACTGATCCTCGATCGCTATTCACGGAAATTCACCGTATTCCACGCCAAACGCCGCCATACGGAACAAACGACTCACGCTCAGTCGATGGATAGCGATCAGCGCATGAAGGAAACGTTTTACAACTTTCATGGAGTGGGTATAGCCATTTCTGGTGACGAACCGGTTGCGGCAGCCGTGCATTCCAGATTTAAGCAATTCCCACTGGCTGATCGGAGTGAGATCGACTTTACTTTCGACTTTTGCGCCGACCCGGCGGCTGGGAATTACGTCTTCGATAAACCCTCCGGTTCGGCGCGGCCTGTATACCACCCATCGGTGGGGGAGGTCGTCTATTATCGAGGCACGGACCAGCTCTACATAGATCACGAGGGTATACGAGCCCTCTGTAATCTCCGTGAGAAACATGTTCGTGTGACTGCCCGGGAGTGCGGGAGGAACAATCTGTGGCTGCTTTCCCACCCCATGGTGACTCTCCCGCTTATTGAGCTGCTAAAACGGCATGGCCGATATAACATCCATGCGGCTGGCTTATGCGTCAACGGGAAGGGACTACTCGTCGCGGGCTCCAGCGGGTCTGGCAAATCTACGTTGACCGTTGCCTTGTTGAGAGGCGGTTTCGGCTTTCTCGCAGACGATATGGGGTTCCTGAACGCGGGACCGGACGGTCTGCGAGTATTCGCGTTTCCGGATGAGATTGACCTCACGGACGAAACCGCGGCCCTGTTCCCAGAGCTCCATCATCTGCTGAGCTCACCTAAATCTCCTGGGTGGCCCAAACGACAGATTCGGGCGGAAGAAGTCTATCCCGTCGAGACCGTTTGGGAATGCAAGCCAGCCGTGCTCATCCTGCCGCGAATTGCCAACACTGACAAAAGCGTTCTCAAACGTGCGGACCCTGGTGAAGCGCTCCTGGAACTGACACCAAACATCTTATTGACAGAGCCCGGGTCCTCCCAGGAGCACCTGGACATCTTAACAAGGCTCGTAAACGAGAGCGACTGCTACCGGCTGGAGACGGGACGCGATTTTGAATCAATACCACAGCTTTTGCGAGAGTTGGTCGAGTAGTGCAGGACCGGGGAAAACCTATGCCTGCAGCGGTTGTTCAAGATCCAATTGAGGCGGTGCGTCCTTACGAGGAGCTGCGTCCTGAACTGGAACTACTTCTTGCATCTACCCGGACTACTATAAGCCAGCAAACAACTGGGCGCATCCGGGCACTGGCCCGCGGAACGATGGAATGGTCCTATGTGCTGCGCGCAGCGGAGGAACATGGGGTGCGGCCACTTCTCTACCGTAGCTTCAGCACCATCTGCCCGGACATCGTTCCTGAATCTGTCATGGAACATCTCCACAGTTTTGTACTGGCCAACGTGGCACGCAACATGTTTCTTGCCAGAGAGCTAAATAGATTATTGAAGGGCTTCAAGGATCATGGAATTTCCGCGATTCCCTTTAAGGGACCTGTTCTCTCGATCATGGTCCATGGCGATCCATCGATGCGTGAGGCGGGCGACCTCGACATCGTAGTACCTGAACGGAACCTTCGAGAGGCGATGGGATTGCTGGTAACTCATGGATACCGCCGGCGGACGCCAGGACTTCCCGAAACAGTCACTGGTGTAAATCAGGAAGACCCCGGCAGGTACCACATATTTGATCGCAACGATTCTCGTGCCACGGTCGACCTCCAAGCCTCGCTGGAGGCGCCGCATTTCTCGTTTCCGCTTGATGAGTGCTTGTGGGACCGTGCCGCATCGCAAAGGTTCGCCGGAGAAACTGTATCGATTTTCTGTGCGGAAGACACATTCATCCTTCTTTGTATACATGGTACAAAGGATGTCTGGTTCAAACTAAAGTGGATCTGCGATATTGCGGATTTCATCGAACGTAACAAGGGAATCGACTGGGATCTTGTCCTCTATCAAGCCACACGTCTTCACGCGAAGCGCAAGTTGCTTTTGGGGTGTTTCCTGGCGCACTCCCTCCTCGGCGCGAATTTGCCGCGGAATATTGTGCTTGCCGCTTCCAAGGAACCAATGGTCAGAGCATCCGCCGGGACCATAATTAAAAACCTTTCCGCCAGCAATCGAAAATTCACGGGTTTTGAACGGGCTACCTTGTACCTCAACACCGACGATACGTGGTGGGACAAGATCAGACGTTGTCTACGTTATGTTTTCTGTTACCTGAGTGTCGCAGTTGTTCCTTCCGAAAATGACCGGCGATCTCTGCACCTCCCCAATTTGTTTTCAAGCGTCGGCTACTTTGTCCGCCCGGTTCGGCTGATTGCAAAGTACCTGATGAGTCCTCGCCTTGGCGTAAAGGTGTTGCGAGAATGGTTTGAAGCTTTCGATTGAAGTCGTGTTTTCCTCGACGTCCAGGAGGACCGGTTTGGACCACGACTCGAGTGGACTCGGCCGGCGGGATCGATGAGCGGCCCGGCCCGATCTGGGTGACAAGATCGTCATACCAGATCGGAGAGGCGGATTACGGACGTACGACTACGCCCGCACTAGCGCCGGCTTTGCCCCGGAATTCGAACGTGATGGTGTTCCTGCTTCCTGGCTTCATAGCCCGCCCTATGTCGACGGTTCCACTTTGCCCGTCCCTCAAGTGGCCAGACTCGAATTCCCTCCCGTTGACAATGATGCTTAGCTCGTTCAGGCCGGGACTGCCATTCAGGACAACAACGAAATGCTCTTCGGCAGGGATTCCAGTTATAGTGACCGGCTCAGATTCACCGCGAGTCGCTGTCAAGGTCAGCAGTTCGGGGTCGAACACCGTAACGTTGCCGCAAAGATCGGTCGCCTGCAGGCCGATTGTGGATCTATTACTGTTACTAATCTTTCTGGCGTAGATGCCGACGACCGATGACGCTCCCGGTGTAAATGCCGGGATGAAGGTGGTTACATTGTTTTGTATCGTGGGGAGGATCGACCCGATCCCGCTTTCCGCATCCTGAACGGCGAAAAAGGCCGCCGTGTTTCCGCTCACAATTCCAACTCCCGTCATGGTGATCGTGGGAGGCGTGAGATCGGTGCAAACCACAGGGGGAGCGTTAACGGGAGGGGTACCAGGGGTACCGCCACTTCCAGGGCCTGCGCCGGGAATGTCACCGGTATCGCCACCGCTGGTGGTCCCGGTAGTGCAACTCGAGAAAAACACGTTGTTGGTATCGAGCGTGACTGCACCATTTCGCGCTAAGGCCCTGCCGTTCACGCTTGTGCCGGTTTGGAGGGCAATGCTCGTGAGCGCGAGAATGTTGCCAACAAACGCAGTATTGGTTCCTAGAGTCGCGGAGCTGCCGACCTGCCAGAATACATTGCAGGGTTGCGCGCCATTGATCAGGAGAACATTTGAGTTGCTCGCGGTCGTAAGCGTGCTCGCTATCTGGAAAATGAACACCGCGTTGGCATTGCCCTGGGCATCGAGCGTGAGTGTGCCCGTCACCTGAGCTGCCGGGTGAGCAGAGTTAAAAGTATAGACGCCCTGAACGAGCGTTAGGCCGCCCAGCTCCGCACTGCCCTGAACGGACGTGCTCGCCTGGCCTGCAAGATTGATGTAGGCCGCTGTGAGAGCCGCCCGCGCGTTCGATGCGACTGTATCAGCTGCGTGAATGGTTCCTGGGGCGAGTACCAGTCCCGGAGGAAAGCCAGTGACCGCGCTACCTGGCGAGACACCCAGATCTCCGTGGATCGTGCTCGGGCCCGTATTGGTCACCGTCGTGCTCCCAAGGACCGCGAAACTCTTTGCCGTACCCAGCGACGGCGCTGTTGCTTGCGCCCATGCGGTTGGAAGAAGTGCGGCAAAGAAGACAAGCACGATGAGCCGTGCAGTAAATCGACTGAATGTGGAAATTCGAATTGGATTCGTCATTTAATCTCCTGAAATGGTGAAGGACGGGGCCGGGATCGGTCCAAGTCCATGGTTATTTTTTGGGGTGGCTGCCTCAGTCCTCATGAGCGTTCCTGCTCCAGCCCATTTCGGCCAACCGGTCTTGCTTACTCAGTAATTGTTTTTAGCCTCTACCTGGAGAAGGAGGGGTGGATGTATGTATGGTTCGAGCCTCGTAGCTTCATGCTCCGCGATGTATGAATCCTGCTCTTGAGAACACGTCGCTCTTTTCCCTGACATCTGCCATCGAACTTGGTGAAGCTTCATGCAAATGCAGAGTCTCATCATCAACGCGGGCGATCTGGTCAAAATTGCTCACCGAAAGGAATAAAATCGACGTTCGCAATCGCGAAGGGTTCTCCGTGACGTGCTACTGACCAGCACATGCGAATGGACCAGGTTGTCATCTTTTTAAGGAACGTGCGTTAGTTTGTTGATGGCGAGTCTACGCGATCACACACGAAATGAAGTGTGTTGTCGGTGCAGTGGAACCTGCCAGCGCCATACGCTCAGACCTATCGAGGAATCAGTAAGTCTTCAGTTTGACAGACGAGCCGGAAAAGACCGCTGAGCGTGCGCCTTTTTACGGCTCCATCTCTGGTACATCCATTCCCGCCAACACGAGACGCGATGAAGAGTGTTCCGTCTCTGTCTCTTCCTGGCACCCGATACAGAGCGTGGTCCATGGCACCGCCACGAGTCGTTTTTTCTTGATGTCTTCGCCGCAGCGGAGGCATTCGCCGTATTGACCACTTTCGATTGCCTTCAGAGCTTCTTCAATTGATCTCAGGCGCTGGGAATCGCTTTCGTGCAAGTCATACAAGAGCTCTCTGTTCTGGCTGATCGTGGCCAGATCGTATTCGTCTTCCGTGTTCTCCACCGCAAGTTCTTGCGCAGCAAGCCGGTTCCGGTTGATCACTTGAACCAGGTTCTGATACTCACCCGACAGTCGGTGTCGGGAGTCCCTAATATTCTTTGCGTCCATTGTTCTATTCTCCGTCCTTCGCGCAACACACCAGGGCAACCGCCATTGGCAGTGTTGCAGAATCTGATGATCAGAGAATCTTTTATCAGCTGACGATTTGACTGGCTGTACACAAATGCTCACATGTTGCATCGCTTTCGTTTTTTTCGCCCGGCTTCAATTGGGTTTGGAAATCTGACCTGCTTTGCGTATGGGAACCAATTATTCCCATTAACAAAACACAGCGGTTTTTTGTTATCGAACGTTTCTTTGTGCTTGCGTGTCCTTGTGTGGATACTGCAGCGACCGGCGCTATTCGTGGAGATACCAAGGGACGTTGATGGTAACAATTCGACGGTCTCCCTCGAGAAACAGGAACGCGGCCAACAGATCTCCGCGCTGATTGTGGAGAAAATAGTTATACCAACGCGGTTCGACGAGATGCGGAATCACGACCGCGATGTTTCGATTCGTGTGCTGACGCTCCAACGCGAGAACATGGTCCACGATGGGCTGAAGGACGAAGCGATATGGTGACGGCAAAACGACCAGTTCCGGCAAAGGACCGCCCGCTTTTCTAACCGGTTCTTCTACATGTACCCGCCATACCTTGCGCAATTCCTCGGTTTCTTCGCACTGAACGTGAAGAGCTTGAACTTCTGAAGATAGCGACAAAGCAAATCCGAGCGCTTTGTGGCTTACCCGATTCCAGGAATCGATAGGAACAACCACAAGAGGAGGCGCGGAGCGCTGTATCCTGGCGAAGGCGGAGGTAACGAGTTCTTTTTCGATTCGGTCGTAGTGATGCCGCACCGCCGTCATCAAGCCGAGGAGGACGGCAAGCAGTAGTAAGGTTACCCAGGCGCCTTCGCGAAACTTCGCCGCAATGATGATGGCAACGGTTGCAAGTGTGGCCAGAGCCCCACCGCCATTAATAAAGAGGCTGCCTTTAGGCCCTCCCCTGGTGCGTTTCCAGTGTGCGACCATGCCCGCTTGCGAAAGGGTGAATGCCATGAAAGCGCCAACGGCATACAGTGGGATCAAGCGATCGGTGATCCCGCCGAACCCCCATAGCAAGATGCCGGAAAAAATGGTCAGTACGATGATGCCTTCCGAGTAAACGAGACGCCGGCCACGATTCGTAAAGGAGCGGGGAAGATAGCCGTCCATGGCGACTGCACGACATAGGCGTGGAAAATCGGCAAATGCAGTATTCGCTGAAAAAGAAAGCGCGATCAGAATTGAAGCGATGGTGAGGTAATAGAAGAAACCTTCTCCCGCGACCGCCTTGGCCAGCTGGGACAGTACGCTCTGATAGCCAGATTGGCCGGGAGGTGTTGCACCGATCTGGTATGTGTAAACTAAGAATCCAATCCCGGCGAGCAGGACGATGAGAATCGCAATAATCACCGTCAGAGTCCGGCGGGCCGACACAACAACCGGCTCACGAAAGGCCTGTACGCCATTGCTTACCGCCTCTACACCCGTTAACGCAGTGCATCCGCTGGCAAACGCTTTAAGCACAATCCATGCGCTCGCCGCTTCCTGGGGTTGAGGCAGCGGTGGAGGGTTGACAATCGCAAGAGGATGGCCCGCCGCTAGAAGCGCTTTCACGAAACCCCATCCTGTCAGGCTCAGTAAGCAGCCGACGAACAAATAAGTGGGCACCATGAAGACAAAGCTGGCTTCACGTACGCCTCGCAGGTTCACGAGACTCAGGAGAACAAGAATGCCGAGGCACATGGACACCGTATAGGCCTGGAGCCTTGGCATGGCTGAAACCAAAGCGCCGACACCAGCCGAGATACCGACGGCTACAGTGAGAATGTAGTCGATCATCAATGCGGCGGCGGCCAGTAAGCCCGCCTTTTCGCCGAGATTTTGCTGAGCAACGGTATAAGAGCCGCCGCCCGCCGGATATGCGGCAATCGTTTGCCGATAGCTGAAATACACGATCGTCAGCAGCACGATGATCGATGCGCTGATCGGCACAATATATCCAAGCCCAACGGTTCCAAGCGGGATCAGAATTGTAAGAGCTGCTTCAGGTCCGTAAGCTGCGGAGCTGAGAGCGTCGAGACCAAAGATCGGCACACCTCCCATTGGCCCAACTTTCTGTTCCCCCTCTTGAGCCAACGTGAGCGGCCTGCCAAGAATCAGATCCATGACGGACATGTCCGGATGCTCCAGGTTGCCTGCTTTGTCTCTGCGACAACTTTCCCGTATCAGCTTAACGCCAAACATACGGCGGACGAAGAGTCGCGTTGGGTGCCCTGGGAAAGAATCCTGGTAATGCCCCGATTACGAGACTTCAATCGCTAAACTGCGCAATTGTGCACAGCTATTGTCTTGGCTTAGGCGCACACTTCTGATCGAGCGTGAATCAGAGGCCGCGTGGGCCCCTCTCTTTCAAACAAGAAATGAGCGGCTGCGAATGCAAGCCCGATAGGGCGCAGCGTTCGCTGTGTTCATCGTCTGCAAAGTTTTTCGGAGGTGACGCGATGAAGCCAAATCCAGACATCGACATGAAGAATTGCGAGGAGCATTCTCAGGAATCGGTGTTCAGCTCTTTTGGACGGATCGTTCGAGACATCGTGGCGAACGTTCAGGAGATTATCCGCTCGGAAGTTGAATTAGCGAAAAACGAGGTTAAAGAGGAAATTGGCGAGTTGGCAAAAGCCGGAGCCCTTTACGGCGTATCGGCCATCGCGGCCTTTTATGCTGTCGGCCTTGTGCTGCTCGCGTGCGTGTACGGCCTCGCAACTGTTCTCACTCCCTGGTTAGCCACTCTGATTGTAGCTGGAGCTGTCGCGATCATCGGCGGTGTAGCCTTTGTGATGGCGCGTAGTCATACACGGAAAATCAGGCTGAGGGTGGAACAGACGCTGGAAACGGCAAAGGAGAACATCCAGTGGGCAAGAAATCGATTCAAATAAGGAAGCACATCCAAGACGAAAGATTGCGATTAGACCGGAATCTTCTGGAACTGGAGCGGCACTTTGCGACAACAAAAAACACATTGCTCGCATGGTGGCACAGCCCGGCTCTGTTCGTTTTGACGGCCTTCGCCGCAGGTCTTTTATTAGCGAGAAGCTCCCGCCTCTCGTCACACCAGCCGTAAACCTTTCTCTTGTGCAGTTTTGAACAGTTTTCCGGTCTTTCTCGCGCTCACAATTGGGCTGTGAACAACCTTGCAATATGTATGAGCTTCGCTCTGTTCGGTTGGATTCTGCCGACTGCAGCGCCACTCCAGGCAGGTACCCTTTCTCAAAATCGCAGTCCGCGAGCCGGAGTGATGAAATCCAGCGACGGGAAAGCGCCTACGGAGACGGATACCTTCGATGACAACAACATTTCTGCCAAATACGTCTTCGGCACGATTCAAGGTATTTCTGCAGGAGCTGAAGGCAAGTTTGTAATCGAGGATCCGAGGCAGCTCACTTTCGTTCACGGCGATTCGCAGTGGCAGCTGTCCTATACGTCGATAACCAAAATCGAAAAAGGAGATCTTCTGGAACGTCGATTCGGTATACCGTATGTGCCGAAACGGCGGCGGGAATGCGTCACCATTTATTTCGTCGATTCGCAAGGTCGACCACAGCGTGTCACGTTCGAACGCATTTCAAGAGGATTCCGTGTTCCGCTTATCCCGCGTACTTCGGCGTTGTCGAAGTGGACAGGGAGTACCGGGTCGTCGGGTTTCAGGAAAAGCCGTCGAATCCTCGATCTGTTCCTTCACGGCCTGCTGGGGCACTGATCAGCATGGGAGTCTTCCAACGGCGGCTCCGGCGTGTTCAGCCACACATCCACCCCGCCGGCAATCATGGCCATCAATTGGGATCGCCTTCATCGACCATTCGGTCGGATCCCTCTTGGTCGTGCCGCGGGGCTTCAGTTTCGTGAGGCTTTTCCTCGTTGCCCGGCGAAATAGTTCGTCCCTTACGAGACCGGGTTTCCAGTGCGGCTTTTGCCGATCGTTGTTTTGTTTTCGAAATCAACTTCTTTGACTCTTGAACCAGTTCGGCTTCCTTGGCATTCACGAAGTGGGTAATCTCGCGTCTTTCACCTGTGTCTGACATTTGTAGACTATGCCGGCATCGTCATCCTAAGGATGTTCCGTTTTATACAGAGAATGAGAGAATCGGATGGGTTGTGATTCGGATGACGGTTCTTTAGACGCGCCAGTGTTCAAACCGGCCGACGGTCACGTTTGGTTTTTTCTCGTGACCGCCCCCGGCCAATTGAAAGGACCTTCAGGCAGAAGAGAGGGTAGGTGGAAATTAGATGATTGGCCTGGAGCCCAATCTATTTGCCATGCTTTTCGGCGTGCACTTCTTCGAGAAAGGGCGATTGCTTTATGATCGATCTCATGGCCGGAGATTAGTAATACGCCTTCCACAAGTGAGGCGTTTGTCACGGATACTGCAGGTATCCCTGCCGGTGAACAATCTTGAGTTTCGGATCGCGAGCTTTGACTTCGATTTTCCGAAAGACAGGCCTCGTTCCGGATATTTCGTTGTTTGAAACGTAGCTCAGCACGTATTGGTTGTGCGCCTGTTCCACCAGTTTTGCAAACGACTCGTCCATGGCCTCTATTGTTCCGCCGTCAAAAACGGTGCCGCCCGTGTCCCGAGCGTAGGCGCTCAGCACGGTAAGGTGTTCAAACATCTTCGAGTCGGCGCTGACCGCATAGAATTGAATGCCGTTTCGGATCAGGCGTTCGTTGGTTTCTCCCTGCGAGTGTTCATTGTGGCGCGCCACCTGGCCATCCGAAATCAAAACCACGATTTTCCTATGGTCCGTTCGCCGCTTTTCCAGATCCAATGCAGCCGCGAAGACGGCGTCGTGCAACACTTTACTCGGTGGCGCAGGGCGGGTCGTTGTTGCTATCGTCGGCGATGACGTTGTCGGCGTTGGCGGCGCGCCGTTCGATCCGATTTGGGTCCGGTCGAATATCCACCGCAGAGGAGACGGCCCCAGTTCCGCACCTATCTCCCTGTCCGCCGGCTTCGCGTCACAGATCTGCTTTACGACATCGAAACTTCTTTCGATGTCTTGCGGATTATTCGTGAAATCCGAAAGCTTCGTCACGAAATGGTCATATCGATAGGCCGCCACCTCGTCGGATTCCTTGAACCCGCGGGTCAACACAGCAATCAGAGGGGTGAGCCGGTGAAGTGCGGATCCGCTCATTCCTGTATCCACGATGACTACCGCCGATAGCGGTTGGGGATCCGTCGAAAAGTTTGAGATCGTTTGCGGTTTGCCGTCTTCGAAAACAGTGAAATCATCCTTCGTCAGGCTCGTCACCAAACTGCCGTCCCTTACTCTTGTGGATACAGGAACGACGACGAGATCGACTTTTGTATGCAACTGGAAGTCTTGCCCAAAGAACATGGTGGAACTACAAAGGAGAATAGTGATGAGTGCGAGAGCCTTGATTCTTCCGCCTTGCAGCAGCGCGAGCATAGCTACTGACAATCTGAGCTTGTTCATGTTTATCCTCTGATAATCCGAGCCAAGTATTAGTCAGCAGAGAAAATACTTCTGTACCGAAAGGCACACATTGCGACATGGGTCGCATGGCCGTGGCCGTCGAATCCGGCCACTAGCTCCCGTGATCCGTGTTACGGATGGGGTGTTCGCGGTGAAGTACCCGATGAGATGCCCGGATCTACCGCGCAGTGACAACTTCCAGGAGGAGGTTGACGAAAAGCGCGATGTTTAAGGCGAGCAGGAACACGGTAGTAATTCCGAATTCGTTTTGACTGCGGGAAAAGATATTCGCAGTTTTCCAGTAGACATCCTCGGCGTTTCGGATGAGCAAATATTCGGCGACCATACGATCGTAGGACGGCGCGGGGATGGATAGTTGGAGACACGCATAGGCGACGCACTGTCCAGAGGCGGCATCCCGAATCTCAGTCTGGCTATACGGAGAGATGACGTATGTACCTCGCGTTCCCCTACATTGAATGACGCCTTTGTCTTCGAACTCCGACCACGTGTTTTCCGGCAAGATCGAGCGAAGCAACTGCCGTGCTTTGTCTTTGGCTCGCTCGTCATCGTCTTGAGCCGGGTGTGAAAAGACGTCGAGCCGCAGGGAGAGCAGATTTTCCTGAACAACTCGCACTGTCATTTAAGTGTTTCCTAAAGGATAAAGGATATAGGTCCCAACGATCACCCTCGGCCCGACCGTGACCTACCGGCCGCCTTGGACTCGGGGAATCAAGAGGATGTCGGCGTTTGGATCGAACTCGCGAATCAATACGTTGCGCTTTTCCATAATATCCGCTGCGAACCATCCTTGCGCCATCTTCTCATTGAATTCCTTTTCGATGTCGGCAAGCCGGTGCGGGCTCACAGTTTCAGTGTCCCATTCCGCAAGCGTTTTGTCCCCGCCGGAGCAAATCATTCGAAGTACTTTTCGTGCCATGTTTGGTCCCTTCATTCAGAGCCAAGTTTAATCGGCAAATGTTTTCTGGGAGTGTCGCCGATAATAGTGGGACAGGCTGTTCAAAACTGCACACAATGGCATTTTCACCCGGCATGTTGGGTCTTTACAATGTGTGCAATTTTGAACAGTTCTGGTCCACCGGTATCTGCAGAATTGCCCGAGTGGTACTTCCTTGAGCGCGAGGGCGCATGCATTACGACAAGGTCAACCGGGCCCGGGCAATCATCCTCGTCAGTGTCGTCCTGACGGGAACACTGTTTTCTGACCCGGCGCTATCACAAAATCCCGATTCAACTGGGGATACCCCAAAGATTCAGTGGGCCGAAGAAACGTGTATCAATCCTCCGCCTCTATTCGACGTAAATGAGTTTCCGGGTCCGATCAAGAAGACAGCGGCTTACGTTTCTCGAAAGTTGGAGCGAACGACCGTCCCGGAACCGCCGCGTCGGCCTGGAACCACGATCTGTGCGCTGGAGGCGCAGCAGAGATTTGCGCTGTTTGTTTCAGATTCTTTCGATCCGGTCTCCTTTGCAGGCAGAGCGTTCACGGCAGGATGGGCACAGTGGTGGAACGATGAGCCAAAACTCGGCCAGGGCACGAAAGGTTATGCGCGGCGATATGGCGTCGCCACGGCGGACCAATTCTCGAGAGGCTTTTTCACGACTTTTCTTTATCCATCGATTTTTAAAGAAGATCCACGTTATTACCGGATGGGGGAAGGCTCCTTTCAGAATCGGCTGATCCACGCGATGAGTCATATCATCGTAGCGCATCAAAATTCAGGCGTCGCGATGTTCAACTTTTCCGAATGGTTTGGGCTGACAAGCTCGGTTGCGCTCAGAAATCTGTATCATCCCGATAGGCTTCGCGGGTTCGAGCCTGCCGCCCGCAGAGTAGAGGTGGGCCTGGCATCGGACATGGCCACGGACATCTTCCGGGAATTTTGGCCAGAGATCTCACGGAAATTGAAAATCCCGTTCGTTTCGCGCGACCGCAGTCATGACGAGAAGGATTAGGTAACCGCGCCATAGTAGTATAGGGGCTATGAACAAAT
>Ga0070707_100003131_pt1 | contig 15643 bp, 10 predicted proteins | sample KBSK5502metaG_FD_65468 | JGI IMG/M metagenome (GOLD analysis project Ga0070707, IMG submission 65468) | Corn, switchgrass and miscanthus rhizosphere microbial communities from Kellogg Biological Station, Michigan, USA - KBS K5-50-2 metaG | ecosystem: Host-associated > Plants > Roots >... | reverse complement strand
TCTCCAGTTGTTCGAGATGGTCTTGGATGAGCCGTAATTCCTTGATGAGCAGGCTTTGCTCAAGGATCAGGCCACGAAGCCGTGCGGGATCTTTTGTCCCAATGCTCTGGACGGCCAGTTGTTGCAACTGGATGAGTTGCGCCTCTGATGGATAGTTTCGCTTTCTCACTTCACGAAGCGCGGTGAGGCTGGCTGTCGCAATTGCGGAAGGCGTGGGGAAGGCCTCGCGCAAATCTAATGCCGTCGGCAAGTTGGGATTTCTAAAGATCTGGGTCAGTTCAGGAAAGAGTTCATCGCAGATGGAGGTGAGCTTGTTCTTTCTCTGAGTCGCCTCATTCACCAGCTCATAACGGTGGCGCATGAGCCCTTTGAGCTGGGCTGCAGCCTCTGAAGGGGGTATGGCACGTCGCACGACTTGTAAAGTATCAGCTACCTGAACCCCTAATTCCAACTGGTTGTAGAGCTGGTTGGCTAAGCCCAGCGCATCACGTTTGTCTGTTTTAATGATCCCGGCCTGGCGGCGCTGGACATGGATGACATAGACCGAGAGGTCACATTCTAACAAATACTGCTGAAGAGGTCGATGATAGTGCCCTGTTTGTTCCAGAAGAAGGAAACAATGCTCAAGAGGGCCGTAGGCGCGAATGCGTTCAACCAAGGCTCGAAAGCCCTCCCGCGACTGCTCGAAGGTAAATGCGGGGCAATTTTCAAAGTGCTTATGACGTTCCAGCAGGGTTGTTGAGACAAAGCCGGCAACATGCTTAAATTTTCCGATGTCCACCCCGATATAAATGGCCTCTGCAGGAAGCATGGGGAGGGCAGTGAGATGTGGAGGCATTTGTTTTCTCTTCGTCATCTCTCCAGTCCTCCTTGTTACCGGAGCAGAACAGTATTCTTACCACCTTTCGTTGTGGGTGAAGGGGCCAGGACCCGCGGATGTGGCTTGCCCAAATACACACGAAAAGTTGTATCTGGTCTTCAAATGCTTATGAAGGATTTCACACACATCCCCCAATTAACTAGCAAGAGTCAAGCTCCAATATGGTACGAAGGTTCTCCGGTTCCTGATCGCCGGCTAGCTACACCAACGTGCCCCTTCATCTGTAAGTATACTAGAAAATATGTTCTATTTCAAGCTTCGTGTGTATATGGTACGTCGTAGCTTTTCGTCAAAAATACACCGAAAGGCCTTTAGTCAGGGTCTTTGGCAAACAACTCCTACTTCACAACAAGACTAGGACAGCAGACAACGCTCTTCGTCCCAGTCTCGAAAGCTTCAGTTATTATTGCCCTGAAGGCTGTCTAAAAATTTCACCTCCCGTACCAGAACAGTGCCTCCTTGCTTTCTCAGCTTCATCTCAGGATTCTCACAGGTCCAACTCAGATATCTCATTTATACTTGTGTGCAGTACATTAAAACAGAAGCGCTGGCAACTGCTTCCTCACAGGTATAAAGAAACTGAGAGAAGGAACTTTCCTTTCAGCGGAAGCACAGGGAGTGAAGCTTTTTGGCAATTGCCACGGCTAAACTGGGATGAGTCCGGGCGACATCGCTAAACAGAAGACGGTTGATAGCAGCGCAGGAGCGGCTTCGCTGTTGATGGGCAGCTAGAGCCAATCACTGCGTCTTATTCTAAATGTATCAACGCGAAAAAAAGCTTCACTCCCTGAAGCAACAGCTCTCGTCTCAGTCTTGTTGTGCAGTAGGAGTTGTTTGCCAAAGATCCTGTTAGTGAAAGACTGGCTAACTGCTAACAATTGGTCGTAGTTATATTGAAACCCTGATCAGCGGAGGAAGCAACATGCCATTACCCCGATCCCATCTTGAGTCTCTGCAGCGCCAGTTGCATGTCCATGAAGAGCGGCTCGCGGTTCTTCGGTCGCATCAGAATGCTTTGGAACACCAAGCCACCAAACAAGCGCGCGATCCCAATCCCAAGGTCCGCAGCCCGGAGTGGATCACTAATCAGCGGGAGGTACTCGAATACGAGATTCGCATCCATGAGCAATTGATCGAGTTCGGACGGAATCCAAAGGTCCTGGACGCGCTCGGAGATCTCGCCGAGAATCGTAATTATGCAGGCGAGGCTGCACGCGATCCCAAGGGTGCTGCCCGCAAGCGAGGGATTGAGCTGCCCGCGAACATGACGCTCCGCCTCGATCTGGAGCCAGACCGGGTGCTGCTCCAGATCATCTATTATGAAGACATCTTCCCATTCGCGGTCACCTGGAATAGCGACAGCGGCTTCTCGCCCCCGGCAGAGCCCGGCGTTTTGCAGAACGGGACTTCAGATGTTTCGTCAGCATAGTCGGCTCAGGCGTGTTTGTCTTCAAGGAAGGTAACTTATGGCTATAAACGCGATTCGTCTTCGTACTCCAGACCAACCAGACGGACAGGGTCGCTACCGCTACCTGCAAGCGGTCAATGGCGGTGGCGGGGGACTCTTCGCCGTTCGCGTCGCGAGCCCGACCCAGTGGGAAACCTTCCTCTTCGAGCCTCCCACCGCCTGGCCCCTCTCGAGCGGCAACCAACTCTCCATGAACTTGTGCAACTCGAACTGGGACGCCTCCGGCATGCTTGTGCGGGTCGATCACGGTGTCCATGTCTTTCCGCGCGCAAGTCGGAAAGATCCACCGCTGGTAACCTACGAGATCGGCGGTCTAGGTCAAGCGGTCTGGGTCACGGCAGGGTTTCCGGCCGGGTACCCAGCGTACCCGGGTGACGATCCCATGGAGCGAATCTTTGACATCATCAAGCCTGCCGGGGGGGGCATCAACAGTGGGGACTCGGTCTCGCTACGGATCAACTCAAACCTTGGCAAGACGTTCTTTTTCCGCGTGGCAGGTGGACAGGACGGGGCGGATATTTTCGGCGACGGCACCGCGGCGGGTCAGGCGGGTACGACCTTCATCGTCGAGTTCGTCGAGGTCCGCTCCGGACTCGGTGTATGCGGGAAAGTGGATGGTACTGTGACGCGCGCCGCTGGAGGACAGGCGATCCAGGGAGCCTTGGTGGAAGCATTGAATGTGGTAGGGAATCGTTCATACAACGTTATCACGGATAGCAACGGCACCTACACCCTTACCAATCCGGTCGAAGGGACGTGCCTTCCCGCCGGGAACATCAAGGTTCGCGCGTCGGCCAATCGTTTCAAGACCAAGACGATCGACCCCGTGGTCGTTCCGGCAGGGGGGAGCGTGAACGTCCCGATTCAACTCGACTGCACGCAAGTCAAGGTAAATGTGGTGGATAGTGCAAATCTGGGGATCGCGGGAGTGATGGTGATGCTGCTGGATACCTCAGGCAATCTCCTGCGGGATCTGAATGGGCAGAACTACATCGGGAACACCGGGCTTGATGGGAGCGTCACCTTCAGTTGCGTTCCGCACGGCAATGTGAAGGTGCAGACGACAGCAGATCCCAATCAGCAGCCGCAGTTCAGCGTGCCGCCCGAGGGCACTACCGTGACGATCCAGGTGCAGAACACATGCGGGAATCTGATCGGAAAGGTGGTGACCGACCCCATAACCCAAACCGGCATCCCGAATGCGACTGTCACCGTCGTGGGCACGAGTCTCCAAACGACCACGGACGCAAACGGCAACTTCCGGTTCAACTGCATCAGGCCAGCGGGCCAGAAGACCGTGGTCGCTAGCGCGCCGGCGTGTGTGTTCAACACCGCGACTGCCAACGTGCCCACGTCGGGCGACTCGCAGCCGGTGGTGATCTCCCTGAATTGCAGCGCGGTCGTCGTGGATAAAATTGTGGCAATCCTGCAATGGGCAGCGCAGCCCACCGATCTCGATGCTCACCTCTCGGGACCAGATGAACAGGGTGGGCGCTTCCACCTGTTCTTCGCGAACCGAACGCAGCCACCGGTTCCATACGCGAGCCTGGACACGGACAACACCACTTCATTCGGTCCCGAGACGCTGACCATCAGCAAATCAGCAGGTGCTTTCGTCGCCGGGGACTACCATGTGTGGGTCCACAACTATATAGGTTCGACCTTCGCAGGATCGAGCGCGGTGGTCACCGTGTTGAGACTGGATCCGCAAGGCGTACCCACGCAGCTCACCCGCCAGGAGGTCCAATTTGCGACGGGTGATCAGGCCGACGACCTTTGGCATGTCGTCGACCTCAATGTGGGCGCGGGCGGGAGTGTTGCGGTTACTGTCGTGCAAACGCTGCTGCCGGGGAATTCGTCCACGGTCCTGTAGATCTGCTTGTAAATTAGGTCGCTTCATGTCGTAGTTCTGCAAGCATTGCGTGTCGTAACGCACCCTTGTTCGATAGGCTTGTGGTGGGCCTTGAGTGACAAAAGGAACGTTTGTTTTACGACACGCAATTGTCCAAAAAGATTGGACAGCCAATCCTGCAATTTACATTATATGGTACGTCGTATCTTTTGGTCAGGATCGCACTGACAGGCCAAACAAGCAAAAACAAATTTACTGCTTGCTCGCATTATTTAGCGCTTGTACTTGTCTGTACGCTTGTTTGAGAAAAGACGTTTTTCAACAGGCTGAACACTTATCTGGTACGTTAGTCGGTTTTGAGTGAAACTTACGGAAGGCCTACAGCAAGAGAAAGAATGTAATCGAAAAGGTGGTGGCACTGGCGTCTATTTACATAATCAGGGTCTTAGACATTCTTTGCCCTTGCCCATCAAGACTGAGGTTGTTGGCACTCGTTTTGAGCGTAAATCATGGCTTACTGTCCCAATCTTGATGGGCAATATTGGGAGTTGCCAAAGCCCTGATAATGACTCCTTTGTGAGATCTGCTGGAAAGCAGGAGAGAGGAATTACTGATATCATGAACAATCTCAGCCATGATTCCGATGGTAACGTCTCGGTGCCGGTGGCACATGAGCGGGCGAAGAAGAGTCTGCGCGAGTTCTTCCAACAAAAATCAGTGAAGAGCCTGGTCTCGGTACTGGTACCAAGCGCACTGGCAGCGGTACTGTTCCCCATTTTTGGACCCGCCGTAGCCGGTGCTGCAGCAATCGTCGCTGCCAAAAATGGCCTGAAGGCGCTGAATATTTCGCTCAGCACGGAGACAATCGAGAAGATCATGAATCCGCTACAGGGAAAGCAGGTTGAAGAGGACGATGTAAAGGAGGTGCTGGATGATCTACTCAAGAGCGACAAGAAAGTGAACGAGGAGGCCACGCAGGTCGTCGTCTCGATTGTACCTGAGGTGAAAGATGCAGCGCTGGAGAATCCGAAGCTCGACCAGGACTGGTTGGGGCAGAGCCTTGAAACGAGCTTGAAGGAGCAGGGAGGAAAGATGGCGCAGTTGGCCCCCGCAGTGCGTAAGCTGACGGCACTGGAAGGCGAGGAGCTTCTTCTGGCGATTGCGCGTATGAAAGAGAGCCTGTTACGCCAGGAGCAAATTGTTACCGCCAGCGATGATGCCGAGATCAGCGACAGTGAACAGAATATACACGGACAGGCCGACAGCCTTTCCCAGCAGATACGCGGTAGCGAAAGAGCGAAAATCATCCGCGTGAAGCAAAACTTTACACAGAACTAAGCGCGTTCGGATCGAGACACAGCGAGCGGTCAGGAATCTAGCCTCTTGCAGCCGCGAAAAGGGGACGACACAATGGCAACAGAGTCCATTGCAACCAACGTCCGCGAACCGCTGGACGGTTTTACGGACCGAGAAGATATCTGCGAACTCTTTACACGCCTCTTGCGCGGAGCAAGGAGTGGACAGTTTCGTCCTCTGGCAGTCAAAGGGAACAGCGGTACAGGCAAAACATTGCTGGTAACCTACCTCGCAGAACGTGTCTGTCCTCCTCTCCAGTGGCAGACCTGGATCATCGGGATCGCACAGATCATGCTAGACTACCAGGCCATTCTCAACGCTCTGGAAAACGCTCTGCATGGCGTAGTCTCGTCAGAAGAAAATTGGCTACACTACGAACAACTGCGAGAGGAATGCCTGGAGCGCAACAGGGTCAAGGTGGAGGTCAAGCAGGCTATAGAGCTGAGCGACTTTGCCAGTGCCTCTGTTCTGAGTCAGAATGTGACAGTCAACACGCAAGAGGGGCGACGGGAACAAGAACTGCGGTTGCGTACAGAACTGAGCCGCCTCTTAAAAGGCCTGGCAGGCAAAAGCAAGACACCCCTCTGCATTTTCATTGATGGCTATGAGCGGCTGGCACAGGGAGATCCCGAGCTTCTCGGCTGGCTGTGGGAAGATATTCTGCCTGGTCTGGCACAAGCTGCGCCACAGCCCTTGCAGGTCGTGGTCAGCGGCTGGCAATGGCCCAGCAATCCCAGCGTCAACTTTGTCACGTATGTATTGAGAGATTTCAACATTGAGCAAGTCAAGGCGTATCTGAGAAAGCAAGAGGTGCTCTCCTCTACAGGGCCGCTTGCACAGAGCGGCGGCGAGGAACTGCCCGCTGCGTTCTATGAACTGAGTCGGGGGCTTCCGTTGGTCCTGGGCATGGCAGTCGAGTATTTCAAACTGCTGGAGCCAGGGGAACGCACAGCAGAACAGTTGCGAACCCAGCAGCCACTAATCGATGAGCGAGCACGAGTGGAGTTTCTCAATGACCGTTTGCGCACACGCCTGCCAGAGTTGGACCGCATTCTCCTGACATATGCACCTCTTTTGCGCTACCTGGAGTTGGATGCTCTGCGCGAATTGCTCAATGATCTCCCTGGTGGGAAGAGTTTTGGTACTCACAAGTTAAACCAACAAACGTACAGTCGCTTTTTGCAATATCCGTTTGTGAATGCGGGGAATAGGACAAGTAAAGATGCGCTGGTAGCACAGCCGAGTTTTCATGAACTGGTACGCAGGGAGATCCTGGAGGAACTGAGGAGATTGGACCCGGCCACACGAGAACAGTTGCACAGCAGGATAGCAACTTACTATAGAGAGAAGAGGAAAAGCGCGGTTGCGTATACCGACACTGCTCCTCTCCCTCAATTGGAGGATGCCAACATCGAGGATCTCTCAAAAGCTGATTACAGTGAGTGGCTACAGGGCATACCAGATGAACAATTTCAGCCCTGGCTTGAATTTATTTATCATGGTATGCAGGTAAAGGAGCGGCAAGAGGTTATCTTTGGGGTATGGTATGAGAGTACCCAGTATTTGATGTACAAATGGCGCAGGCGTCAGGCTGCGGCGATGCTTGCTGTTGTGCAGCAATTGGTGGAAGAAGGCGAGCCCTTTTTGCAAAAACAGGGGGAGGCTTATGGTCGCTACTTATTTCTCAATGCCCTCTCCTTACAGCAAGATGGACGCAGAGAAGAGGCACAAAAGATGCTCGGCCAGGCAGCAAAGATTCTGGAGCAGGCCAGAGATTTGTCACATGCTGCTGAAGCGCTCTCTCTACGAGGTATTGTTCAGGGGGAATTAGGGGAACCGGTAGAGGCCCTTGAATACCATAAGCTGGCCCTGGCATTGTGGCAACAAGCAGGAGATAACGATCAGATAGCAACAGCCCTGGCTAACCTCGGATGGATGTATACTGCGTTGGGCGAAATTGAGCAGGGCCTCTCCTATCTTGAAAAGGCATTACGCAGCCATAGGGAGCAGGGCTCGACAGATGGAGAAATCGCGACCCTGATTAACTTGGGCATGTTTCACAAGGACCAGAGGCACTATGACGAAGCGCTGCGTTGCCTTGAGGAGGCGCTGGAGAAGAGTGTACAAATAAAGAACCCTGACCGGATTGCCCATGCCTTGAATTGCCTGGGGGGCGTTCACCAGGCTATGCGCGCTTGGGATCAGGCGCTGATTCACTATCAACAGGCATTAGCGATCAGGGAACAGGTAGGGAATCCTGTGCATATTGCCAATTCGCTGGGGAATGTTGGCAATGCCTATGCCGCAAAGCAAGAGTGGAAACAAGCACTGGAATATCATGAACGGGCATTGGAGCTAAGAAAGCAACTCAATATGCCTGCCAATCTGAGTTATTCCTACACAGACATCGGGCATATTTATTTTTACCAGAGAAAATACAAAGAGGCTCTTGATTCCCACATCCAGGCATTGACGTTGATAGAGCGGATTGGAGAACCGATCAGGTTAGCCAGAGCGCTAGAGAATATTGGCGATGTGTATAAAGCCCAGGAGCAATGGACCGAGGCGCTGGGCTACTATAAAAGTATCCTTACCCTGCTCAAAGCGGAAGACTACCCACACGAAGTGGCTGATACTCTGGGCAAGATCAGTGATATCGCCATCAAACAGGGGGAGTGGGAACTGGCAGTTCGCTATGCCAGGCAGGTCTTGTTGCTGCAAGAACAGAGGGGGCTGCCAATCACGGTGAAGCAGGTGCTGGAGGACAATGGGGCCGCCCCTGCCAGTCAGGTGATCACGATGAAGGATGATGGTGAACTTGTACAGTTTGGGAGCGCGTTTCAATCCTATATCCCCATTTTGGTCGCCAGGGACCTGACTGCTTTAGGGGAGCTCTCACGCGAGCGGGGCTGGTGGGATCAGGCTCTAGAGTGTTATGGACGTTGTGCGACTGCCTTCGAGAAAGATAATCGATTTGTTGAGATGGCTACAGCCATTGTTATCCTCGGAGAGATCTATGCTGAGAAGGGAGAAATGGCAAACGCAAAACAGCGCTTTGCTAATGCGGCAGAGGTCTACACACAACTCATCGAGGTCTATCTGCAAAATCGACGCTTTGAAGAGGCTCTTCTGCTAGTGGAGCCAATGCTCAAGTTGCAGAAAAAACTAGAGAACACGAAGGGGGTCGAACAGTATACCGAGCTTGCAGGTATGTTGTCCTGGAGGCTGGGAGATGCGGAGCGCGCCCTGGAATACCTGGAGGGATTGTTAGAGCTTCAGGAGCAGAGCGGAAATAGACCGGGGATGGTGAATAGCGCGAAAACTATAGCGAACATCTACCGTCGGTGGGGAAGATTTGCAGAGGCATTACAATGCCTTGAGCGAGTGCAGCCCTCACTAGAGCAACTGGATGATCCAGCCACCGCTGGCTACGTGCTCTACCTTCAAGGGGATCTCCACGAGTCGCTGGGACACTTGGACGAGGCCTTGCACTACTGCGAGCAGGCGTTGACACTGCAAAGGCCCCAGGATGAGCCTGGGAACCTGGGTGATACTCTGCACGAAATGGGACTCATCTACCGGAAACAGGGAAGGCTGAAGGAAGCAATTGAGGCGTATGAACAGGCGCTGGGGTATAGGGAGCGAGCCGGGGATGACGTGGAGACGGCGACCACGCTGAATAATCTGGGAACCGCTTACTCTTTGCTGAAGGACCATGAGAAGGCGCTCACCTTTTACGAACGAGCATTGGCAATAAGGAAAGTGCAGAATGACTCGGACAGCTGTGCGCAGATCCTCAACAACATCGGCACTATGTACTTAGGGCTGGGAAAATTAGAGGAAGCCTTGGCAAGCTACAAGGAAGCACTCCCTCTGGCACAAGAGGCAGGGAATCTGCTGGAGGTGAGCAAGGCACTCGCTAACATAGCCGCCGTCTATGGAGAGCAGGAGCAATGGGAACAGGCACAAGACTACCTGGAACAGGCTCTGTCTCTGTCGGAAGCGAAAGGAAATCCAAGCGAACTAGCGATTATCAATCATAACCTCGGCAGGGCGTATCAAAAGCTGGGAAAGTGGGAGCAGGCAGTTATGTCTCTAGAGCGGACACTGGAGATCTTTACCCGACTTGGAGAACCGACGGAGCTAGCTGTTCTTGTACAGAATATTGGGAAAATCTACTGGCAGCAAGGTCTGCTTGACCAAGCCGCTGCAACCCTGGAGAGGTTGGTATCACTCTACCAGACACAAGGAAACTTGGCGGCCTTGGCCAACGTCTATCGCGACCTGGGCGACATCTACCGACAAAAAGAGTCGTGGGACAAGGCCCTCAGTTACTATGACCTCGTTGTGTCCTCGAAGCAGCAAGGGCAAGACCCGGACGGGCTGATAGCGAAACTTGTGGAACTTGGCAAAATCTTGCAGGGACAAAGGGACTGGGAACACGCTCTGCGGTGCTATGAGCAAGTGCTGAGGCTAGTAGAGCAGGAAGAGAAAGCTCCTGAGAAGGCGAAGGCGTTGACTGAAATGGGAGGACTGTACTGGCAACTGCGCGATGTGGAACGCTCTTTGGACTGTTATCAAAGAGCTATCAAGTTGTGGGAGCAGCAGAACAACCTAGTTGAGCAGGCACATTGTTTGAACAGTGTTGGTATGGTCTTTCTCTACAAGGGGGACCATCAGCAGGCCTTGAGTTCTTTGCAGAGAGCGTTGCAATTACTGGAGGGGAGTGAGGGGCAGGTGGAACAGGCAGAAGTCTATCATAACCTAGGAGCCGTGTACCAAGCGCAGGAGCAATGGGGATTAGCCATAGCACATTGTGACCGAGCACTGGGCATCAATGTCCAGTTAGGGGGAAAGTTTCAATTCCGAGTAATCGGAGAACTCAAGAGGATGGCAGTATGTTATGAGCACCTGGGTGAGCACGAGAAAAGCAAGTTGTATAACGAACAGGCGGAGAAGATGCGTCAGCGTGAGCAGTAGAGGGGAAGTCAGAGGCAGGAAGGAGTGCTCCGATCTAAAATGACGTGTGGCATGGCTTATGGTGCCAATGAGCACGAGTCATGCTTTAATTCAGGACTTCCTTACCGATTTCTACTGGCTCAATTGAAATTGCCTCTTCCATATAGTCGGCAAAAGCCGTCACGTCCGCCGTTTTGCGTCGATAGCCTCGAGAATGGAGTAAGCATGATCACCAAAAGGAAGGGTTAAAACATCTCTACAGGGTACTCGACGGGGCATCTCACCGTAGGGAGAACAAACGTATCGGTGCTCGAGCGTTATATTTTTACGTCGTCCTCTCCCGTTTGCACAAGCATCTTCTGGCACGAGGCTGGAGAAGATGGGTCTTTCTCTTGAATTTCCCGTTACTTTGCACCTCATGATAACGTGTGTAACGCTACCTCAGTATAGGAGGATACTTATATGGTACGTTGTATCTCACGGTCAAAAAACTACCGAAAGGCCAATACTTCCTTTCTTGAACGTTTCCACTCATAAGGAGTGAGCGGTTGATTCTTCACGTCCCCTCATCCAAGACTGCGGTGCGGTCGCGCACCACCATCACCTCGCCTGTGCAGACCATAATCGTCCGCCCAGGCAAAAGCAGGAGACTTTCAAACCGGTGCGGCCAAGTCTACAATAGTCCATATGAGACGGTCACTCCTTTCGCTGGTGACTTTGGGAACGTACGTCTTGCGATTACCATCATCACTGTAATCGCCGTAATCAGTGTAATCAATGTGCGGCTAGCTATCTTGTCTGCTCGTTGGCGCAAAAAGCGTCTCCAGAGGAGCATGATCGCTCAGGCGGAGCTCGCGGAAGGAGTGGAGGTAGTGCGCTTGCGTGGGGCACAGCGCGTTGGAGGCAAAGATATGATCGAAGCGATGCCTGATGCGGTTCTGATAACACCAGCTCCATCCCTCGTCCTGAGAAGGTTCGGCGTAGCCATGCAGCCTGCGAAAGACATCGCAGAGATCATAATCATTCAGCCCATGCAGGATGCGGAACTCAAGTTCATGCTGACGGTGATCTTTTAGAGTATAACTCCCAAGTCTCCTTTGGTACCCCCAGGTGATGATCTCCCCGTTGGCTCGCTCGTGCTGTGGCGTATTGAAATCGCCGCACAGCAGACGAAGCCGAGTTGCCGGGACGGCAAGTGCCTGGTAGACACCTGAGAGCAAATCCAGCTTAAGCGAGGAATAGAGCCGCCTTTCCCCGCGAGCATTCAGCTCCATATGATTGCCGGGGGTGATATAGACGTTGGCCACTTCGATCTCACCCCAGGGGCTGTGCAGAAGCGCGAACAGCGTTCGCCTGGCCCAATGTTGCCGCACCTTCTCGCGATCAGGCGAACAGAACCCCTGCCCCCAGAGAACGCTTTCTGGAACGTCTGGGAGGAGCGAAAGCGGATAGCGACTGGCAATCAGCACTCCGGTCGGAACAGCCTGGGATTGCGAAGAAAGCGTATGCATGGCATGTGACAGGCCAATCAAGCGGAACGCCTCGGTATAGCGTGTCACTGTATGGAGATTGACATCTTGAAGCGCCACGACATCCGGTTCACGCCGCCCAAGCGCTTGTACTTGTTCCGAGACCGTGTTGACGCGATTATTGACATTCCAGGTGATGACTTTCATAGACGCTCATATTCCCTGCTCTTTCGCCTCTAACCTTTGGCTAGTATAGCCGAGATAAGAGAGAACTGGAAGAGGTTGTGTTGCAAAGATCTCAGAGCAACACCCTTGCTTGCTGCACTTAGGCCGCCACTCCACACAGGCAAGAGATGAACGCAATACGGCTTGTGCTGTCTCCAAGGAAGAGAAGCCCATGCCGGGTTCGACGAGTCGACTCTTCATACACCCTTGAATATTCTCTGCCAGTAATAGGCCAGGTAGTGATCCGCCGGTCGCTTGGCATGCTGCGGCAGAATCAAACTTGAGCTCAGAGCATCTCCAAAGTAGAGATTCACACCTCGATCTTGTACGACGCTCGTCTGAAGTACTCTAGCCTCATAAATACGATAATCCCCGTTGATGGCGAGGTAACCCTGATCAAATGCCGCATCATGCATTGGGCAGGCTGCCAGTCCGTTCCGTACGTCCATTCGTTCCCGGTGATCTGCTTCCGCCCAGGGCTTAATGTGTGACGCTCGAAGAAGGCCGCTTCTCACAGGCAGGGAACGCGGTTCAAATCCGCAAAAAACGCACCTTCTCCCGCAATTATCCATCACCTCCAGCGCAAAGCGGTGCTGGGAGAGCCGAATCTTGCGTTCGACCAGCTTTTCGGTGAGACTTTCACCGAGGGCAAACACCTGCTCGAGTTCCTGCATTTCGGTATCGGTTCCTGCCAGCAGGACTGTATTGCTATTCGGCAGATCCTCCTGACCGAATAAATCCTCCACCTCGGCGCTATCCTGAAGATCATCCAAAAAATCTGGAAGCGTTTCCTCGCCGATAGCGAGATGACGTGCGGTTATGAGAATGTCTCTGTAGAGAGTTTGGTACAGAGCCGGTTCAGATGCCAAACGCGCAAAGAGCAACGGCTCATTACGCGCGCTGTGTAGGCGTGAACCATCCAGATTCAGCATCTTATTGGTAATTGATCCGGGAGTACGGCGAAACAATGCAGCCAGCGTTCTTACAATCGAGGGTACCTTGTCTATATTGGCACCGCCATATCTATGAGGATCGAGGAGATAAAAGAGGCCGTAGCATAAAAGCGTTTCGACCGCATTGAACGCTACCTGACGGCGACCGGGCTCGGGTAGTTGTCGTGCAGATATTTCGATAAGCTGCTCGAGTATCTCTTGACGAGATAGCTCAAGATGATAACCGGCACCGGCAACCATTATCCCCATTCCCTTCTCGCATAGAGCTTTTCTTGAACGGCTACTTACCTGCACATCATACTCAACTATTCCGCATCGGACAAGAGCAATAGGAACAGTAGTCGGGATATGGCCTCTCAAGAATTGCTAGCCTGGAGTTGCTCCGTGACAAGGGTGTCAATACCTTCTGTAAGCCAGTTCATCAAGGGCGGAAGATACTGGGGTAATATCAAGCGCTGCGATTACCCAATCATCGTGTTCTCTGTCGGTGCCTGGCTCATCGAAGTACAACTCGAAGTTGTGCTCTACCGCTCCTGGTGACCCAAGCGCATAGGTGCGATATGATCGACAAGAAAAACGCGCATCGCAGTTGCGGCAGACATTGACGGCAAAAATTGTCTTGGTACCGGGGACCCTGCTCTGGAGCTTGTCCTGCGAGGGCGCGAAGAACAGGCCATCTTCAATCGCGTCGACCGTTTTCCCAAAATCCCGTATCGTCTCCCCGATATGCTCGATGTTGAAAGGGACCTCGACCAGGGGATTCCAGCGTTGGAGTTCATCCTCTAAACGCATTTCATCGCCACTTTCCCAGGCATCTTTGACCACTTCTGGAAAACTCGTTTTTCAGGTGAGAAAATACCCTCGATCTGCTACGCAAAACGTCTTGCTGAGGGAATAATACAGGCGGAAACCCTTCCTTTGGGCCTATCAATTCAATTCCAAACAAGGAGGATGCTATGCCTGTTCATCGCAAGGAGAAGACCACCCCCAACACATCTGGCCCAACTCAGAAGCAGCCAGCCCCGCCCCTGCCTAATCAGTAGGCCTTTCAGCAATATCTGCGCGAACTGGCTAGAGCCGGCATTCGTGTGGTGTTGGAGGGGGTGATGTGCGTGGAGCTTGATGCCCTCCTTGGAGTCGTTTGGGGAGAGAGCAGTCGGCAGCAGCAAAGGGTATCGCAACGGCTCCTACACCCGCGGCCTACCTGATCACATCCTCTGGTCGGATCGAGGGGTTGCAAGTCCCCAGAGATCGCGAGGGCCAGTTCCACACCCAAGTCTTCGACCGCTACCGCCGAGACGCCCCGCAGGTGGCCCAAGGACTGATCGAGATGTTTGTGGCTGGGGTAAGCACGCGACATCCGTGGGAGAAGTCGCCCAAACCCTGATGGGAGTAGCTTAAGAGTGCCAGCGCCATCAGTCGTCTCAACCAGGATCTTGAGCAGCAATTCACCAGCCTTTCGCCAGCGTCGGCTGCACGAGCACTGGCGCATCCTCTACCTGGATGGGATCCATTTCAGCGTGCGTCACGGTGACCAGGTCGATTCGACTGTGATCCTGACCGCGCTGGGAGTGGACCTGGCTGGCAACAAAGAGGTGCTGGCGACTCTAGCCTGCGCCGAGGAGAGCAGGATGGCTGGGTGAGCGTGCTCGAAGACCTGCGAGGGCGTGGGGCAACGCAGGTGGATCTCCTGGTGACTGACGGTCATGATGGGAGGCTTTCGGCGGTAACGGAGCTCTTTCCGGCGACGCCTCTGCAGCGCTGTCTGTTGCATAAGCAGCGCAACGTGCTCAATGCCGTTCCCAGGCGCGTACGCCGCGAAGTTGAGGTAGAACTGCTGGGCATCTGGGACCAGTCCACCAAAGAGGGCGCCGTGACGCAGCTGGCCGCTGATCACCAGCCAAATATGGCAAGCTCTATCCCCAGGCGGTGCACAGTCTGGCCGAGGAAGAAGACAAGACGCTGACCTTTTACGACTTTCCGCAGACCATGCATCGCTCCATCAGAACAACTAACGCCATCGAAAGCCTGTAGAGTCTCGTTCGGCAACGCACCGATCAGATTGACGTGTTCACCACCGAGATGAGTTGCCTGAACATCGTCTGGGCACCATCCAGGGCATTACTCTCAGAAAAGTCCCGGTGTGATGAACCCGGTGGCGGCAAAGGAAAGGGCAGCGCACAACAGCAGGTGAGTCCAGCACCAGCTGCGAGGGTGGGTTAGTGAGAGGTGAGTTTTTGCGCCTCAAGAGACCCGGTTGCCCTCAACCAAAGCGGAAGCAGGCACCATTTGGTGCGAAGAAGAGCAGAGCAGAGCGAAAATTGAGGCGGTCAGGAGCAGTGCTGTGAGATGGTTGGCTTTTTTCCACGCTGCATTGCTACACAACAATCGGGATGCTGCGATTCGTTTGTCCGAAACCGTGAAGACGGGGGAAGGACAGCAATGGGACATCTGTCTCGATGACAACTGATAGTTCGATGG
>Ga0070707_100003130_pt1 | contig 15643 bp, 15 predicted proteins | sample KBSK5502metaG_FD_65468 | JGI IMG/M metagenome (GOLD analysis project Ga0070707, IMG submission 65468) | Corn, switchgrass and miscanthus rhizosphere microbial communities from Kellogg Biological Station, Michigan, USA - KBS K5-50-2 metaG | ecosystem: Host-associated > Plants > Roots >... | reverse complement strand
CGGGCTCGGCTACCTCAGCCTCGGCCAGCCGCTCACCACGCTGTCCGGCGGCGAGCGGCAGCGGCTTAAGCTGGCCACCCACCTGGCCGACAAAGGCGGCACCTATGTCCTTGACGAGCCGACCACGGGCCTCCACCTCGCTGACGTCGAGCAGCTGCTCGGCCTGCTCGACCGGCTCGTCGACTCCGGCAAGTCGGTCATCGTCATCGAGCACCACCTGGCGGTTATGGCGCACGCCGACTGGATCATCGACCTCGGCCCCGGCGCAGGCCACGACGGCGGCCGGATCGTCTTCGAGGGCACGCCCGCCGACCTCGCCGCCGCCCGCTCCACCCTCACCGGCGAGCACCTCGCGGCCTACGCCGGCACCTGACCCGAAGACGCCGCGGGCGGCCGAGATGGAGGCAGCCCGCCGCCTCGTGCGGCGAGACGCGGCGAGACGCGGGGTACTCGCAGCGACTTCATGAGTGACGGCGACCAGGCAACCGGCAGGTGGCTTACCAGCAAGTGAGGCGGATTACCGTACGCCGGCGGACCGGGCGGGCGGATGCCACACCTGAACCGTCAGTTCGCTGGTCCGGCGCGCCTTCGCCGGCGACCGGGGAGCCTGGTCGACGATCAGGCCGTCAACGGGCATCGGATGCTCGGTCAGCCGGACCACCCTGATACGAAGATCCACCCTGCCGGCAATCTCCAGGCACACGCTGTGGAACAGCCCCCGGACGTCCGGCACCGTGATCCGCATTGGCGGGCGCGGCTGTGGCGCCAGCCACTCGGTCAGCGCCATCAGGGCACCGAGCAGCGCCGCTTCCCTGAGGCCACCCGCCAGCCCGTAGTCCGGCCCGGGCTCGGAGGGGTAGTTCGGAGGCTCGGCCAAGCCCCCGCCGCTGCGCCGGATGCCTACCGCTTCGTCGTAGCGCCGCCGGGTCACCGGATCGCCCAGCACACGCCGCGCCGTGTCCAGGAGCCCTTGCGCCCGCGAGGCCGCCGTGACCACCTTCGATGGCGCGCCCGCGATAAACCCGGGGCCCAGCAAGCTCGTTTTGGACTCGTATTCGCCCTGGATCTGGTCCGTCGAGGCGCCCGGCAGTACGCCAAGGATGTCGTACCAGGTGACGCTGGGCACCGAGCACCTCCGGAGATCAGCGGACCCGGGAGTCCAGCCGTGGCCGCCCGGGACAAGCTGTGGCAAAGAGCGGTGGGGTCCGCCGGTTCCATGTGGCATCCTTGCCGCCATGATGACAGGCCAGGCCTGGTGGGATGGACCGGGGCGGCCGGCCGGGTACGCGGCGAGCAAGGTCCCGCTGATCACGGCCTACTTCTGGATCATCAAACTCCTTACCACCGCCATGGGCGAGGCGACCTCGGACTACATGGTCCGCACGATCAACCCGGTGACCGCGGTGCTGCTCGGCTTCGCGGGCTTTGTGATCGCGATGTATCTGCAGTTCCGCACCGAGCGCTACGTGGCCGGGATCTACTGGCTCGCCGTCGTCATGGTCGCCGTGTTCGGCACGATGGCCGCCGACGTCCTGCACATCAAGTTCCACGTGCCTTACGCGGCGTCCACCACGTTCTACGCGATCGTGCTGACCGTGATCTTCGTCCTCTGGTATCGGTCCGAGGGCACGCTGTCGATCCACAGCATCCGCACCCCGCGCCGGGAGGCGTTCTACTGGGCCACGGTGCTGGCCACGTTCGCGCTCGGCACCGCCGTGGGCGACCTGACCGCGCGCACGCTGCACCTGGGCTACCTCGCCTCGGGCGTCGTGTTCACGATGCTGATCATGGTCCCGACCGTGGCCCACTGGCGGTTCGGCATGAACCCGATCCTGGCCTTCTGGATCGCCTACGTCCTGACCCGGCCGGTCGGCGCCTCGTACGCGGACTATGTCGCGTTCCCGCGAAAGTTCGGCGGCCTTGACGCGGGCCACGGCGAGGTCGCCCTCGTCTTGACGGTCATCATCATCGGCCTTGTCGCCTACCTGGCGGTGACCCGCCTGGACGTCGAAGAGGTAGCCGAAGGGCCCGGTTCGCGCGCGGCGGCCCGGCACCGCCGCGGCGTCGCGCAGGAGGCCGATGAGTTCCGGTCCCCGCCCCGGTCCACGGCGCCGCGGCCCGGCGTCGGCCACCGCTGGCCCCCGCCCCGGCCGACGGAACCCCGGGGTCTGTCCGAGTACCGGCCCCCGCGCCGTCCCGCGGAGCCCCGGCGCGGGCCCGCTGGCTATGGGCCCGCTGGCTATGGGCCCGCCCCCCGGTCGGCGGAGCCCCGGCGCGGGCCGGGTGAATATGGGCCCGCCCTCCGGCCAGCGGATCCGCGGTCCCGGCGAGAGCCCTTGGACACGGACTGGGACGCGGACTGGGCTGCGCCGCCCCCGCGCCAGCAGGAGAATGGCCTCTCCTGGGATGACCAGTAGCCGGCGGGGATCCGCGGAGCCAGCACCGGCCCAGGTGAAATGTCGTAGGCCTCACTTAGACTGAGCCCGCTATGACGACCCACGCTGAAACCTCCGCACTGCCCACCGTCCGGGCGGGCGACCTCGAGCTCTACCGCCGCGAGCTGACCGGGTACTGCTACCGGATGCTCGGCTCCGGCTTCGAGGCCGAAGACGCCGTACAGGACACGATGCTGCGCGCCTGGCGCTCGGCGAGCCAGTTCGAAGGCCGGTCGACCGTGCGCGCCTGGCTGTACCGGATCGCCACCAACGTGTGCATGGACATGCTCCGGGGCCGCAAGCGCCGCGCCCGGCCGATGGAGATCGGGCCGTCCTCGCCGCCGGACGAGTCGCACCTCGGTGACGTGCTGCCCGAGCACCTGTGGGTCTCACCGATCGCGGACGCGCGGGTTCTGCCGGAGGACGGGGACCCAGCCGAGATCGCGGTCGCCCGAGACACCATCCGCCTCGCGTTCATCACCGCGCTGCAGCACCTTCCAGCGCGCCAGCGTGCGATCCTCATCCTCTGCGAGGTGCTGCGCTGGCAGGCCACCGAGGCCGCCGCGCTGCTCGGCACGAGCGTGCCAGCGGTCAACAGCGCGCTGCAGCGTGCCCGGGCCACGCTGGCCGCGATCCCGGACGCGTCCCGCCCGCGCGCGGTGCCCGCCAGCCAGGCCAAGCTGCTGGACCGCTACGTGACCGCCTTCGAGCGGTACGACATGTCCAGCCTGGTCACGCTGCTGCACGAGGACGCGGTCCAGTCGATGCCCCCGTTCGCCATGTGGATCCAGGGGGCGCGGGAGATCTGCGAGTGGATGGTCCAGCCGGGGCCAAGCGCGTGCCGCGGCTCCTTGCTGCTCCCGACCAGCGCCAACGGGTCGCCGGCGTTCGGCCAGTACCGCCCCGACCCGGCTGGCGGCCACAAGCCCTGGGCGCTGCAGGTCGTCGAGGCCTCCGGCGACCGGATCTCCGAGCTGTACTTCTTCCTCGACGCCGACGCCCTGTTCCCGGCCTTTGGCCTGCCCGCCCACCTCCCCGCCTGACCCCCCTCGCCACCCGGCGTCCGCCGCGACTTCTGGACGCGCGCCTACCGGGCGACCGACGATGAGGGCATGACCGTCATCGCAGCTTGCCAGCTGGCCCTGAGCGTCGGGGACGTGGCGGCGAACCGGGCGGCGGCCGCGGCCGCGGTCGCCGAGGCCGCGGAGCACCGGGCGGACCTCGTGGTGCTACCGGAACTGTCCGACAGCGGCTACGTCTTCGCCGGCGCCGCGGAGGCCCGCGCGCTCGCGGCGCCGGCCGCGGACAATCCGACGCTCCGCGAATGGCACGCCCTTTCCATGCAGTACGCCACCACCGTCGCGGGCGGGTTCTGTGAGCTGGGGGACGACGGCCGGCTCTACAACAGCGCCGCCCTGGTCGGCGGGGACGGAGTCCTCGCCGTCTACCGCAAGGCGCACTTGTGGGACGCCGAGAACTTGGTCTTTACCCCCGGTGATGGGCCGCCCCCCGTGGTGGACCTGCCGTTTGCCCGGGTGGGCCTGATGATCTGCTACGACCTGGAGTTCCCCGAGTGGGTGCGGCTCGCCGCGCTGCGCGGCGCCGACCTGATCGCTGCGCCGGTGAACTGGCCCGCCATGGCGGTGCCCGCCGGTGAGCGGCCGGCGGACGTGGTCCGGGTCCAGGCCGAAGCGTCGATGAACAGGGTGTTCATCGCCGTCGCGGACCGGTGCCGGGCCGAGCGTGGCGTTTCCTGGGTGGGCGGCACGGTCATCGTGGGCCCGGACGGGTACCCGGTCACCGGCCCGGTCGCGGCGGACCGGCCGGCCGTTCTCGCCGCGCCCTGCGATCTGGACCTGGCCAGGGACAAGCGCATCAGCGCGCACAACGACGTGCTCACCGACCGCCGTCCCGCCCTCTACGGGCCCGTGGCGGAGCAGAAGCCGGGAAGCGGGCCGGCGGCACCGCGGAAAGACGGGGATATCAATTCGCGGTAATGGTGACATCACAGACGCAAACTGAATGGCCGGTTAGCTGCCTCGCGTTCCGTGGTCCGCTGGACATCCGCGCGGAACTCGTGCCACGATAACTATCGGCAGTCTCGGTAGCCAGAAGTACTAGGGAAATAAGTACTTGGGTTGCCGGGGACGGGAGGAGGCACCCGCCGCCCTCTTCCGGGGGGAGGAGTGGTCGCGTGAGCGCGGCTGAGCCGTTCTTGGCGTGGTCTTGGCTGCTAGCCGGGGTCTTGCCGGAAACGGCGCCGGTAAGGGGAGGGGACATGGGGTGTGTGTGGCAGTCTGAATGCGCCCTGGAGCCGAGATTTGGCGAGGTAAGAGCGCATCATCGCATTCCGGCACGGCACCGTAAGCCGCCGCTGTGGCGGCGGGCCAAGCGTGCGGTCGGGCCGCGCCTGACCGCGGCGGCCGCCCTTTGCCGGGTCCGCTGGGACTCGGGCAGGCTGGCCCCGCAGGCCCGCTTGCGGTGACGCCGCCGCCGGCCGTCGAACGCTATTTCCAGCGGAAATGCACGAAAAGTCGGCCATGGTTCTTGGAGTCTTTTTCGACCCTGTGGTACAAGGCTTTTATATCTTTCTGATCCAGGAACCTTAGCACCCGCTTCTTTAGCTGGCCGGAACCTTTGCCGGGAATGATCTCGATCACCGGCGCCTTCTTCGCGATCGCTTCGTCGATGATGGCTTGCAGCGCCCGGTCGATATCGTGCCCACGGTTGTATATGTCGTGCAGGTCGAGCTTGAGCTTCATCGCGCCGTCTTTCGTCCTGGCTCGGTCCAGCGTAACGGGCCGCGGGTCAGCCCGGGGCCAGGCCCAGCCGGGCGATGATCTCGGTCGCCGTGTCGGCCGGGGTGCCAGTGGCCGGGACGACCATGGCGGCGGGTTCCGCCGGGGTGAGCGGTTCCAGGTCGGCGAGCTGGCTCTGGAGCAACCGCGCCGGGAAGAAGTGGCCCCGGCGGGCCGTCAGCCGTGCCATCAGCGTGGCCCGGTCTACTTCGAGGAGCACGATCTCGACCGCGGGCCGGTTCCGGCGCAGGAAGTCGCGGTAGGAGCGCTTGAGCGCGGAGCAGGCGACCACGGCCGACCCGCCCGCCGCGGCCCGCTGGTCCATCCAGGCGGCGACCGCCTCCAGCCACGGCCAGCGGTCGGCGTCGGTGAGCGGCACGCCGGAGCGCATTTTGGCGATGTCGGCCGCCGAATGCAGCGCGTCGCTGTCCTCGAACGCCCAGCCCAGCCGCGCGGCCATGATGGTGCCGACCGCGGTCTTGCCGCTGCCGGAGACCCCGGCCAGGATCACGATCATGCCCGCTACCCGGACAGCTCGTCCCAGCGCTGCTCGGCGGCGGAGCGCCACTGCGTGTGCCTGCGGTGGAACAGCTCCGCCGCCGCTGACCCGCTCCAGTTCGCGGGCAGCAGCTCCCGGGGCAGCTGCGGATCCAGGAACGGGAACCGCCGCCACTCGTGTACCAGCCGGGTCTGGGCGTGCAGCACCGCGGCGCCGCCGGCCGGCTCAAGGCCGCCGAACTCAGCGATGAATGCCTCGTACCGCCGTTCCAGCCCGGTGAGATCCCACGCCCGGGTCACCATCGCGCCCGGTTCGCCGACGGCACCATAGGTGGCCGTGAAGGACATCGCGCCCGCCGCGAGTCCCAGCTCCTTAAGCACATCGAGAGCCTCGCCCTCGCGGCTGAGGTCGGGCGAGATCCAGACGCCGGCCTCCGGGGACCCGAATCCCGCCCAGCTCAGCCGGGTCCGCAGCCGGTGCCGCAGATCGCGCTTGACCTCCGGCACCGACACCAGGAGCACCAGCCACCGGCCGTCCCACGGGCGGTCACCGCGGCCGAACTGGTAGATGCGCTGGGCCCCCTCGGTGAGCAGCCTGCGCCCGGGCGCCGTCAGCCCCCAGCGGGCCCGGCGGCCGACGCGCTCGGGCACCAGCCATCCTTCGGCGGCGGCCCGGGCCAGGGCCTGCCGGGCCGACTTTTGCTCGACGCCGAACCCCGCCAGGGTGTCCACGAGCACCGAGGTCCACACCGGGCGATCCCGCGGCAGCACGTACTCGCCGAGCAGGGTCATCAGCAGCGACCTGGCGCTGGTGTGGCTGACCTCGCGCCGCCGGCTCACGACGGGCCGGGCCTCGCTGCCAGCGTCATCCGCCATCGTCTGTCGCGCCTCTCTGTGCCGAGCCGCGCTGGGGTGTCGCGGCACCAGGGTAAGCCACGCGCCCGCTACCCGGGCCGGACCAGGCGGTCGGCTGGAAACGCAGCCTGCAGATCACCACGTTCGAGGTCCCCCGCTGGATCGCCCGGTCCAGGACGAAGCCCCGCTGGTTGTGCAAGATCCACTGCCATGGGTGGAGGGGCTGCATCTCCGGGATGAGCACCACCAGGCGGTGATACCGGTCCTCGGCCTCGATCTGGCGCAGGTAACTCACGATCGGCGGTGCGAGCGAACGGTGATGGGTTTGCAGCGTCACCAGCGGCACGTTCGGGTGCCAGGCCTCCCACTGGTCACGGAAGTGCGCATCCGCGGCCTCGTCGTCCGGGTCCGCGAAGCAGACGGTGACCGCGATCACCTCATCGCCAAGAGAGAGCGCAGCGGAGACGCCCTCCACGGTGAGCCGCGACATGCTGCCGACCGGGACCACCACGAGCGAGCTCTGCCGTCGCGGCGGCGGCGGTTCTTCGCCCAGCTCCAGCAGCCGACCGATCCGGTCGTAGGTGCGGTGGATCCGGCTGAACATGAGCACCAGCAGCGGTATGACCAGCACCACCAGCCACGCGCCCTCGGTGAACTTGCTGATCAGCTCGATCGCGAAGGCGGCCGCGGTGAGTACGGCGCCGACCCCATTGATCAGAGCCCGGCCGGCCCAGCCAGGGCCGGCCTGTTCGCGCCAGTGGCGCACCATGCCGGCCTGGGACAGCGTGAACCCGACGAAGACCCCGATGGCGAACAGCGGAACCAGCGCCTGGGTGTTGCCCTGGGCCGCGACGAGCAGCGCGGCCGCGGCCAGGGCGAGGATCGTCACCCCATACCGGTAGACCTGGCGGTCGGCCTTCAGGAAGAACAGGTGTGGGAGGAAGTTGTCCCTGGCCAGGAGGCTGGCCAGGACCGGCAGGCCGCCGAAGGAGGTGTTGGCGGCCAGGGCCAGCAGCACCGTGGTGAGGAGCTGAACACCGTAGAACACGACGCCACGCCCCACGGACGCCGCGGTGAGCTGGGCCAGCACCGTCTCCTGCGGCGCCGTGGTGACGTGGAATTTCCTGATCAGGATCGCCAGGCCGAGCAGCATGACGCCGAGCAGGACACCGAGCCAGATCTCGGTGTGCTGCGCCCGCTTCACCCGGGGCTTGCGGAACTGGGGCACGGCATTGGCGATGGCCTCCACCCCGGTCAGCGCCGAGCACCCGGAGGCGAAGGCGCGCAGCAGCAACAGCAGGCTCACCGCGGTCACCGTCTCCGGCAGGTACCGGACGGGGGCCACCGCCGGATGGGAGCGCACCAGCCCGCCGACGATGACGGCCCCGATGCCGACGATGAACAGGAGCGTGGGCACGATGAACGAGCGCGCGGCCTCCGCGACGCCCCAGAGGTTGACGCCAGTGATGAGGGCGAGGACGACCAGGCACAGCCACACCCTGCCCCCGTACAGCTGGGGGAACGCCGACGTCAGCGCCGCGACTCCGGCCGATACGGCGACGGCGGCGTTGAGCACGTAATCAACGATCAGCGAGGCGGCGGCGGTGAGGCTCGGCATGCGGCCCAGGTGCCTACGGGCGACCGCGTAGGCGCCGCCCCCGCCGGGGAACGCGGCGATGACCTGCCGGTAGGACACCACTAGCACGGCGAGCAGCACCACGATCGCCAGGGTCACCGGCAGCGTGTAGTCCAGCCCGACGGTCCCCGCGGCGACCAGGACGACGACGATCGCCTCAGGCCCGTAGGCCACCGAGGACAGCGCGTCGAGCGAGAGCGCCGCGAGGCCCTCGAGCGCGGTCAGCCGGTCCTTCTCAGCCTCATCGGTGACCGGGACGGGCGGTTCTGGCGCGCTCATGATCGCTTATACAAGCACGACGGGCGCTCTCCACGCTGACCAGGCCCGTCGCCGCGGTCATCCGCCGGCGATGTTCGTGAGGCTCTGCCGCACGGCCTCGCTGAGCGGGTCGCCCGGCGGCAGGATCCGTTCGCAGCGCGCCGCGGTGTCCCGGAGCAGCGTCGTCGCGGCGGTCACCTGGCCCACGGCGTAGTAGCCGCGCGCCAGGCTCGCGCTGCTGGCCAGGGTCTCGGGGTGGTCGGCGCCCAGGGCCCGCTCGTAGCCCGCGCGGGCCTGCTGGAAGAACCGGAGCGCCGGCGCCATCCGCCCTGCCGCGTGGTACGCCGAGCCAAGGGAGCCGCGGGCCGCGATCGTGTCCAGGTGGTCCGGGCCGAGGATGCGCTCCCGGTCGGCCAGCACCCGTTTGTACTGGGATAGAGCGGGCTTGAGCTTGCCGTCGGCCAGGTAGGCGCCGGCCAGATTCTGGCGGGTGGTCATGACGTCGGGATGCTGGTCGCCCTGAAAGCGTTCCCGGTCGGTGAGCGCGCGCCGGTACAACCGGATCGCCTCGTCGAACCGGCCCGCGGCGCGGTAGGCGGCGGCGAGTTCCTCCTGCGCGCCGAGCGTCTCGAGCTGGTCGCTGCCGCGAGTGCGCGCGTAGTCGCTGGCGACTCCGTCCAGCACGGTGACGGACTCGGCGAGCTGGTTCGCGGCCACCAAGGCGCGGCCGAGATTGTGCCGCGCCGCGATGGTGCTGGCATGATCCGGCCCGAGCACGCGGGACCGCTCGGCCAGGACCCACCGGAACCACGCCACGGCCTCCGGAGCCTGCCCGGCCACGAGGTAGGCCTCGGCCAGATGTTCCCGGGCTATCAGGGTGTCCGGGTGGCCCCGGCCGAGAACCCGGTCGCACGACGCGGCGAGGTCTGTCCAGTACGCGACGGCCGGAGCGGTCAGCCGTGCGCCGTCCAGGCTCCGCCCGGCGCGCGGCAGCAGCGGATGGCAGCCACCGGACCACAGCGCACCGCCGGCGGCCCGCTGCACGCTGGCCGCACACGACCGCAGGGCGTTGGCGAGCGATGGTGGCTGGTCGTCCTCGGGCCAGGCCTGGAGCAGCGCGTCGGCCGCCGCTGCCGCGGCTCGCTCCAGCATCCCGTCCGGCATCGCGGCGCGCAGCGCCGCCTGAACCACGGGGCTCATCCGGACCATCGGCACCGAACCCGCGAGATCGGTGGCCAGCAGGCCCGTCCGCTCCGCGACGAGCAGCGCGCCCTGGGCCAGTTCCTGATCGGCCGGCCCGGCGGTGCTGCCCCTCGCGGCGCCGCCTCCCGCGAGGTACCCGCACGCGGCCGGCGTGCCGAAGACCGTGCCGGGGATCCCGTGGCCGTCGAGGAGCGCGGTCAGCGCCAGCAGGGCCTGGGCCGTGCCGCCGGGCGACAGCCGGTCCGCCTGCTCGACGGATATCGCCCAGGTGACCGAGGCGGGCGGAGGGTAGCCGCCGAACACGTCCGCCAGCTCGTCCCGCCTGCGCACGAAGTGGTCCAGGTAGTCACGGCAGGACAGGGCCGAGCTCGCGATCACCGCGCTGGCCTGGGCCAGCGCCATCGGCTCGCAGCCGAGGTCCTGGACGAGGTCGATCGCGCCCGTGCGCTGGTCGGGGTCCGCGGTGAGGCGGCCCATCAGGTAGCTCAGGGCCTCGCGCGGGCTGAAAACCCCGACCGGCTGAACCAGCGCCCCCCGCTGGGCGGAGAAGGCAGCCGGGTTCGCGGTCGTGACCAGGACCCGGCCCGCCGTCCCCGCGGGCCACAGCCCGTCCAGATTCGCCACATCGGACAGGTCATCGAGCACCACGAGCCACGGGCGGCTGGTCTCGGCGAGCCAGCTCACGAAGCGTGCGGCGACCGCCTCGGCGTCACCCATCGGATCGACGTCCATCGCGTCCCGCGCCGCCTCCGCGTAGCCGCACAGCACGGATGCCCGGCTCGTGGCCACGACCCAGATCAGCAACTCGACCTTGTGGTACTGCCATAGTGACTCCGCGACGCAGACCGCGAGCTGAGTCTTGCCGGACGACTCGACCCAGCTCAGTGACCCGCCCGCCGCCGTCCGGCCAGGCACGAGCACCATCGTGCCGCCCGGGACGAGCGCGGAGGCCAGGCCCGCCGCGGTCTCCAGCCTGGCATTGAACCCGTCGGCAAGCGCCGGGATCGTGCCTGACCGGACCGGCCGCCCTGACCCGGCCGGCTCCGCGGCTGGTTCCCTGCCGTCGGCGCTCACCCGCTACGCCAGCCCTGTTGCCTGGGCCCGCCGGGGCTTGGACCGGCCGGCCGCCGCGCTGGCGAGAACGTGCTCGACCAGCATGATCAGCACCTGCTTGGCCGAGTCGCGCTGGCGGGCGTCGCACAGCACCGCCGGGACGCCCGGATCGAGATCGAGCGCGATGTGTACGTCCCGCGGGTCGTAGCGGGGTGCGCCGTCGAAACAGTTGATCGCGACGACGAAAGGCACCCGGCGCTTCTCGAAGTAGTCGACGGCGGGAAAGCAATCGCCGAGCCTGCGCGTGTCGGCCAGGATCACGGCACCGAGCGCGCCGTAGGAGAGCTCGTCCCACATGAACCAGAACCGCTCCTGGCCCGGCGTGCCGAACAGGTACAGCACCAGGTGGTTGCCGAAGGTGATCCGGCCAAAGTCCATCGCGACGGTCGTCGTCGTCTTGCTGGCGACGCCGGACAGATCGTCGAGGCCCACGCCGGCGCTGGTCAGGGCTTCCTCGGTGTGCAGCGGCCGTACCTCGCTGATGGCGCCGACAAGCGTGGTCTTGCCTACCCCGAACCCGCCCGCGACGACAATCTTGAACGCCGCGAGCGGTTCGCCGGGGGTGCCCTCAGAGGGCGCGGAGCCCATGCAGGACCTCCTTGAGCAGGTCGGCGCGGGGCCGCTCGCCGCCGCGCCGCTGCAGCACGGTGATCCGGCCCTGGAGAATGATGTCGGCCAGCAGAACGCGGACCACGCCGAGCGGCAGTCCGGTATCGGACGCCAGATCGGCCACGGCGGCAGGCTGCTGGCACAGGCGGAGGATCCTGCGGTGCTCGGGGGTGAAGCCCATCGGGTCGTCGGCCGCCGCGGCCTTGCCGGACGCGACCACGATCGTGATCAGGTCCAGCACCTCGCCGCCGGCCGGCTCGGTCCTGCCCCCCGTTACCGCGTAAGGCCGCACGACCGGACCCGGGTCCCGGGCATCCCAGTTGCCGCCCGCGCTCATCGCGGGCTCACTCCACCGCGATTGGGATGGCCGGGAATCTCGGGATCGCAGCTAGGTGCGGTCCGGCGGCGGCCAGCGCGCTCAGATGCTCCGCGTCTTCGCGGCTCAGGTCCCTTGAGGCAGCCACGACGAGCCCGTCACGGGACAAGATCACCGCTTTCTGGAAGTCCGCTACGCGGTCGGCGAGATCGTCGAGCAGCCAGGCCAGGTCCCCTCCCGGCCCGGCCCCGCCTTGCGCGGTCATTCCCCCTCCTCGCTTTGCGGTGCCTCGGAGTCCTGTCCCCTGGCAGTCTCCGTGGTGCTCACGGGCGGCGTGTCCGGCAGGTCTGCCTGGCGACCACGCTGCCACCCCCGCTGCAGGGACGCCGCCAGGTCACGGGCTTCCTCCGGTTCGCGGGTGCTGGCGGGCGCCGCTACGGGTTCGGCTGCTCGCGGGCGGGTAGCTGCTGGCGGGCGGTCCCGCAGGTGCGGGGACAGGCTCGCCTGGCGGGTCCGGCGAGGAAGGCCGCGGTAGGTGGTGGCCGGCTGAGCGGGTGCGCCGCTCTCTGGCGGGGTCTCCGGCTGCGCCGCGGGCGGCCGCTCCGCCGGGGCCCGGCCGGCCGTCAAGGCCAGCGCCTCGGCGGACGGCAGGTCCAGCCGGGCTGGCCGCCCGGCCGCCGTCAGGGCGCTTGGCAGCGCGATCGCCTCCGCCTCTGGCGCGGGCACCACGATGCTGTTGGGCAGCAGCACGATCGCGGTGGTTCCGCCGAACGGAGACGGCCGTAGCGAAACCCGGACACCGTGCCGTGCGGCGAGCCTGCCCCCCACGAAGAGGCCGAGCCGGTCCGCGTTGGCGAGGTCGAAGTCGGGCGGCTTGGCCAGCTGCTGGTTGAGCTCACTCAGCTGGTCGGCCGCGATGCCCAGGCCCCGGTCATCGATCTCAATGGCGAAACCGTTCGGCACCCGCTCGGCCCTGACCTCGACCCGCGACGTCGAGGGGGAGAACAGAGTCGCGTTCTCTATCAGCTCCGCGAGCAAATGGATCATGTCTGCGACGGCGGGGCCGGTCACCGCGTCATCGGTCTTGGTGTAGACCATGACCCGCTTGTAGTCCTCGACCTCTGCCACCGCGCCGCGGATGACGTCGATGACAGGCACGGGCTTGCTCCAGGTGCGGCCGGGCGCAGCGCCCGACAGGATCGTGAGGCTCTCCGCGTGCCGGCGCATCCGGGTCGTGAGGTGGTCCAGCGTAAACAGGTCGGCCAGCGCGGCCGGGCTTGACGCCTTCTGTTCCAGCGTGTCGATCAGGCGCAGTTGCCGGTGCAGCAGCGACTGGTTCCGCCGTCCCAGGCTGACGAAGACCTGCCGGAGGCCATCCCGCAGGCCGGCCTCGGCGGCCGCCGCCGCGACGGCCGTCTGCTGCAGGCTGGTAACGGCCGCGGCGGCGTCGGCGACCTCGGTGATTTTCGGCTCGTCGTCCGGGGCAGTCCGGTCGGCCTGGCTAACCTCCCCTTCCGCCTGGCTGCCCCGCTCTCCGGCGCGCAGCCGCTCCATGGCCTGCGGCAGTTCCTCACCGGCAAGTCGGCGGGCCGTCGCGGCCAGGCCGGCGACCTCCCTTGAAAGCCGGCGCGCGAACGATCCCGTCAGGATCAGCGCGGCGATCACGACGATCATCCCGGCGGCCACTATCAGCGCTATTCCGGCCAGTTCCCGGTGGTTCCCGGAGAAGACGCCGTGCCCGGTCAGCGAGCTGACCAGCACGACGCCCACGGCTACCGCCCAGGCCAGCAGCAGGCAGACGACCGGAACGGTCACCATGGACGTGAACGTGAACCGGACCGAACGGCGCCCGGGGCGCCTCCGGTCCGGGCCTGCCGAGCCTGAAACGCCCATGGATGGTCACCCCTGCATCGATCCCGGACGGAACCCATGACTGTATGCCGAACCGGGCACTACGGTCAGTGCTTCTATCCTGGGCCACTGGGAACTTATTAGCCCTGCACTTCAGGGAATCGCCGGATTGTTATTTCGGATAACGCACGGTTTCGGGCTGTTCTCGCTGACCCTAATGGCACCGCCGTCACGCTGAGTAGCAGCGATACGGCACCGTCGCAGATGACGCCCGTACTACCTGGCTGAACCCGGCGTCACCGGCGTCCGTGGTACCTGTGACCGAGCCCGGCCGGGGGCTAGCTGCGGGCGGCCATGATCGCGAAGGGGACACCACGCCGATCTGGTGGACCCCGAACCTGAAGAACGCCTGGGGGACAGCTCCATCGGCGCGACCCAGTCGCTGGCTGAAAGGCCGCACTAAAGGCCGTTCGGCCCGGCGAAGAAGTCGCGGGGGTTGCGGACCAGCATCTGCTCGATCTGGTCCGCGGAGACGCCGCGCTCGCGCAGGCCTGGCAGCAGCGCGGTGTGGATGTAGCTGAACTGCCAGTCGGGCAGGACAAAGTCCTGCTCGGCGTTGGTGAACCAGTCGGTGAACGAGGCCTTGTCGTGCGAGAGCATGATCCGGCTGGCGTAGCCGCGCTCGCACAGCCCGGCGAGCGTATCCTGCTGGGCGCCGAGCGGCACGGTGAATCCCAGCCCGCAGCGGTCCCAGCCGAGGTACGAGCCGCTGTCGATGACCTGCTCCAGGTAGCCGACATCCGTTGTCTCGTTGGAGTGCCCGATCAGCACCCGGCCCAGGTCAACGCCACGGGAGGCCAGTATCCGCTGTTGGTCAAGACCGCGCTTGGTGGGCGCGTGCGCGTGGGTGCAGATCGGCGCGCCGGTGCGCCCGTGCACGTTCGCGACCGCGAGCGCCAGCCGCTCCACGTCCTCGATCATCCCCTGCTCGTCGGTCACGATCTTCAGCACCGCCGCGCGGAACCCGGTGTCGCCGATGCCGGTGGTCAGATCGCGCTCGAACAGCGACTCGAGCAACTGGTCACCGTCGTCGAGCACCTTGCCGCGGCCGCGGAACTGGAACGGGAACGGCAGCTTGTCGTAGGTGTAGTAACCGGTGGCGAACATCAGCTTCAGCCCGGTGCCCTCCGCCGCGCGGGCAGCCAGCGCGGGATCGCGGCCAAGGCCCGGCACGGTCATGTCCAGGATCGCGCCGACCCCCACCTGCCGGAGCCGGGCGAGCCGCTCGCGCGCGGCCGCCACCTCGGCTTCGGCGTCCCAGCCGCCGAAGCCGGGCCACCCCTGTTGCAGCGGCTCGGTGAGAGTGAACACGTGCTCGTGCATGAGCACCGCGCCGAGATCGTCGACGTCGGTGTCGCCAGCGTTGGTCGGGACGGTCGCCATGGTCGCGTACCTCCGGGGATGTGGCCTTCCCGGAGTCTGCCCCACCCGGCCCGGGGCTCGCGAGGGGCGACCGGTCAGGTCCGCCCGCTCGGCGCCGTATTCCTCAGCTGGATACTCACCAAGACGGTGCAACAAGCCTCTAGCCCGCAGAGGTGGTCGCTGATCGGCGTTGTGATCGCGGGCCTGGTGCTGCTGGCCGCCGCGCGGTTCATCCTGCGGTCCCCGTTCTTCCAGATCGAGCGGGAAAGCGACACCCCAGGACGGCGGGAGGCCGGCGCGCTCGGCCAGCCACGTCCACGGCTGCGGTCCGGCCAGCAGTTCGGCCGCCTCGTTCCGCATCGCGTCCGGCGTGCGTTAATGCGGCTCGCCGCGTTCTCGGCACCGGCTGGCATAAGCCTCCTCCACGCCACCGTCGCGGACCCGGACGAGCGTATCCGACGGCGCCGCGTGGATACTGGGGCGGAACCTGTGGGGCGGGTCGTCCGGAAGGGGAGGCTGTAAGGATGAGCAGCGTGACGCCGGCCGCCCACGAGGATGAACCCGGTGCGCTGAGCCAGCGCCGGACGCTCATCATCATCGGTGCGTTGCTGCTGGGCATGCTGCTGGCCGCGCTGGACCAGACGATCGT
>Ga0070707_100003128_pt1 | contig 15649 bp, 11 predicted proteins | sample KBSK5502metaG_FD_65468 | JGI IMG/M metagenome (GOLD analysis project Ga0070707, IMG submission 65468) | Corn, switchgrass and miscanthus rhizosphere microbial communities from Kellogg Biological Station, Michigan, USA - KBS K5-50-2 metaG | ecosystem: Host-associated > Plants > Roots >... | reverse complement strand
GTGCCGGTCGAGGCGATGACCAACATCCTGCGGGTCGCGATCGTCGTGGTGCCGCTGTTGGGATTTGGGATCACCTACCGGATCTGCCGGGAGCTGAGGGACCGGCGGGCGATGACTCCAGGACACCGCGCGGCCGTGCGACTCCGCCGCACACCGTCGGGCGGTTTCGAGGAGATCGAGCCGGACTAACGCTCCGGTCCGAGGTGAAATCCGAGCCGCCTGGGCAGGCGTGTCAGCTGGCGCAGCGCCCATCCGGCTTCGCGGCCATCCTCCTCGCCGTCTTCGCGACGGATGAGCGCCTCGCGCAGAACTCGCGCGCCGACGTAGCGGAAAGGCTCGGGCGGAAACCGTCGCGGGACGCCGCCGACGAGCGGAAGACGGGTGACCGGTTCGTCCGATCCGAGGGCCAGCGCAGCCAGGATCCGACCGCCCAGGTGCGAGGGAGCGACCCCATTGCCGGAATAGCCAAACCCGAAGTGGATCCGTCCGCCGGCCACCGTTCCGAAGCGCGGTAGGTGGTCGGCTGCGACGTCGATCGGACCTCCCCACATGTCGGTGAGCCGCACGTCCGCAAGCTGGGGAAAGATGCGACGGAAGCCGGCGGCGGCCCTGCGGCCCGACGCCAGGTCGTCGACGAAGGAGCGCCCGATGCGGCCGTCGTAGCCGGGTCGTCCGCCACCTGCCCCGAACGCGATGCGGCCGTCGACGGTCACGTGAAAGTAGTGCACGGTGAAACGGGCATCGGCGATGGATTCGCCGCCATTCCACCCCAGCCGCTTGTCGATGAGCTCGGGAATCGGCTCGGTGCGCACCATCCAACTGCTCCAGGTCACCAACGAGCGCCGGAACGGTCGCCAGCCCGCGGCCCACGCGTTCATGGCGAGCACCACATGGCCGGCGCGGACCTCACCTCCACCGGCCGAGGACTCCGTGAGGACCCGAACCGTGGACCTTTCGCGTCGAATCCTCCGCACGCGGGTCCCTTCATGGACGAGCGCACCCCGCGCCACGCAGACCGCGCGCAGCCCGCGCGCCAACCGTGCGGGATGGACCGTCCCGGCGTCCGCCATCAGCGCGCCCGCCCGAAAGACGGGCGATCGGCAGCGCTTGGCGACCTCGGCCGCGCTCAGCTCGCGGAAGGCCTCCCCGACGCCGAGCCCCTTCGCCGCATCGGTCGACGAACGCCAGGAACCGTCCTGCAGTGGCGTGGTACTGACCGTCAGCATGCCTCCGTGCCGGTAGTTAGCGTCGATCGCGTGGCGCTCGCACCACGCACCGATCTCGGTCACGGAACGCGCCACCTCGCGCGCGCAGGCGAGGGCACGCTCATCGCCGAAGAGCTCGCGCAGCAGCCCGAGCTCGTCCCACCAGCCATTGACGAAGCCGCCATTCCGGCCGGACGGCCCGCCCCCACAGATGTCCATTTCCAGGAGCACCACGCGCAGCTGTGGATCCTGTTCGAGCAAGTGATAGGCGGTCCAGAGTCCCGTGTACCCACCGCCCACGACCACGACGTCGACATCGGTGCGGCCGACCAACCGAGGACTCGTCGGCGGATCGCCCTCATCGGCCAGCGCCTCGCGCAGCCAGGGATTGTGCAGGCTTCCGGCCGGTCGCAGCGTGAGGTCGCTATCGGCGAGCAGAGGCCGATCCACCCCGACAATGTAGCCCAGCTCCGCGCAGCAACGGGCGGCTCCGCCGGACCCGGCGACGCTTGCACCGCCACCGCAGCCTCGCTACCCTTTCAGCTTCCCCATGACCCACCTGCCCCGACCCGAGCTGCCCCTCGGCGCGCGCCTGCTGATCGCTCCATTGCTGGCCGTCACGCTCCTGTGGACCTTCGCAGGCTCCGCCGCCGCGCAGGTCGAACGCACCGACGGCCAAGACGCGCGCTCAAAGCCGCCGCCGGCGATCGGCTACGACATCTCGTATCCCCAGTGCGGCGGTCCGTACCCAGCGAATCCGGCGTTCGGCATCGTGGGCGTCAACCGGGGCATCGTCTTCAGCGCAAATCCGTGCCTGGGGGCTGGACTAAGCGGCGCGAGCCAGCTGGCCTGGGCCGGGCCGAGTGCCCAGCTGTACGCGAACACCGGCAACCCAGGCCCGCTGCTCAGCTCCCACTGGCCGAGCGGCCAGACCACGCCGCGAGAGTGCGCCACCGCTGCCAAGCCAGACCCCGACACCGCCGATTGCGCCTATGACTACGGCTGGAACGCGGCCGCCGACTCGTACGCCAATGCCGTTGCCGCCTACGTCTCGCTGGGCTGGGCCGACCCCGGATCGACCCGGACGCCCGTCGCCAACCACTGGTGGCTCGACGTCGAGACGGCCAACTCGTGGCGGGATGACACATCGCTCAATGTGGCCGCTCTACAGGGGGCGGTCGATTACCTCGTCTCGGTCGGCGCGGCCTCGGTGGGCATCTATTCCAGCCCGCGCATGTGGAACCAGGTGGCAGGCGGGTCCTCCGCCTTTGCGACGCTTTCGAGCTGGGTCGCAGGGGCGAGCACCCTGAAGGGGGCCAGCAACGGCTGCAGCGGCCAAGGCCTGACCGGCGGCGCCGTCCAGCTGACGCAGTACCTGAGCAACGGATTCGACGCCGACTACCCCTGCTGATCGCGCCGCTCGCGGCGGGGGGCCAAATCTTCGGCTTGACAGAATGATTCATGCGGCCATAATCATCAGTCTCCACCAAATCATCATTCCGACTTGAAGGAGACCGATGTCGTCCACCGCGGTCGGTTCAATGACCGACCAGATCCTCGCCGAGATCGAGAACGGTCTCGCGCATCAACGCCACAAGTGGGCCGCGCAGTGCCAGGCGCACGGCCTCTCAATGACGCATTTCCACGTCCTGGCCATCCTCGAGGCCGATGGGCCCACGCCAATGAGCCGGCTCGCCGACCAGCTCGGGGTCGCCTTCTCCAACCTGACCGGAATCGTCAGCCGCATGGAGGAGCGGGGGATCGTCGAGCGCGTGCACGACGCGGAGGACCGGCGTTTGGTCCTCGCGCAGCTGACCCCGCTCGGGCGCGAGCTCGTCCGCAAGGTTGAAGCCACCCGCCTCGAGCACATGCGACAGCTGGTCTCGGCACTGACCGCCGACCAGCAGCGGACCGTCCTCGGGGCGCTCAAAACCCTCACCTCGGCGCACGCCCGCCTCCACTCCGCCCAACACGACCACGTTCAGTCATCGCATAGCACGAACTACGAGGAGCACGTCCACTCATGACCGCTCGGCCCGCCGCGGCGGCGCCCATCGACGACGCCCCGGTCCACGTCAGCAACCGAGCCCGCATCGAGATCCTGATCGCGGTCCTGCTCGGCCTCTTCCTCTCCGCGCTCGACCAGACGATCGTGGGTCCCATCCTGCCCCGGATCGTTTCGGACCTGCACGGCAGTGACTACTACACCTGGGTCGTGACCGCCTACCTGCTCACCAGCACGGTGACGGTGCCGATCTACGGCAAGCTCTCCGACCTGTTCGGTCGCAAGCCGATGCTGATGATCGGCATCGGTCTGTTCCTGTTCGGCTCCGCGTTGTCAGGCCTTAGCCAGACGATGTGGCAGCTGATCCTCTTCCGCGCGATCCAGGGACTTGGCGCAGGCTCTCTCTTCCCGATCAGCCTGGCGGTCATCGGTGATCTGTTCACTCCACGCGAACGCGGCAAGTACCAGGGCCTCTTCGGCGCCGTCTTCGGCATCGCGTTCCTGGTCGGCCCTGGCCTGGGCGGGACCATCACCGACAACTTCAGCTGGCACTGGGTCTTCTATGTCAACCTGCCCATCGGGCTGATCGCAGTTGGTGTCATCGCCTGGTTGCTGCCGACCGTCCGACGTCCGGACGCTGCGCGCAACATCGACTATGCCGGCGTCCTGACCTTCGCTGCGGGCGTGGTACCGATCCTCATCGGCCTCACCAACGCCGAGAACGGGGATTGGGGCTCGGTCGGCGTGTGGGGGCTGATCCTGCTGGGCCTGGCGTTCCTGGCGCTGTTCGTGTGGGTCGAGTCGCGTGCGAAAGAGCCGATGATCCCGCTCCACCTCTTCCGCATCCGAAGCTTCGCGATCTCGATGATCGCCGTCTTCACGGCGATGTTCGGGTTCTTCGGGGCGGTCGTGTTCCTGCCGCTCTGGTACCAGGTCGTGCAGGGCGCCAGCGCGACCGAGTCCGGCTACAAGCTGCTGCCCTTCCTCGGCGGACTGATCCTGAGCTCAGTGGTGAGCGGACAGGTGGTCAGTCGAACGGGCCACTACAAGTGGCTGGCGGTCGGTGCGCTGGGACTTGCCGCGGTGGGCGTTGGCTTCATGACCAACCTACGCGCCGATACCCCGGATCTGATGCTGTGGGCCTGGATGTTCCTGGCCGGTGTCGGAATCGGTCCGTCCATGGCGGTCTTCACGATCATCGTCCAGAACGCGGTGCCGTTCGCGGAGCTCGGGGCCGCGACGAGCGACCTTACGCTCTTCCGCCAGATCGGTGGGACGGTGGGGTTGACGTTCGCGTTCACCCTGTTTCGCAACTTCCTGGGCTGGGACGCAATCCGCACTCAGCTCGTGAATGCAGGGGCGCCAGCGCAGTACGTGCCGACCCAACCACCGGCCAGCTTCGACACCGGCCAGCTGACGAACGTCGGCGGGTCGGGACCGAGCTTCATGAGCCAGATCCCGGCGCAGTTCCAGTCGATCTTTCTCGACGGGTTCCACCGAGCCTTCTCCATCGCCCTGGCCAACGCCATGTGGCTGGGGGTGGCGGCGCTGGCGATCGCATCGCTGAGCGTGGCCTTCCTGCACGAGCAGCCGCTGCGCCAGCACTTCGGCGAAGCGGCGGAGCGGCCGGAGGATCGCGCCGGACACACCGGGGAGATCGCGATTTCGCTCGACTGAGCTTGATCGGTTCCAAGCGAACGGGCGGGCCGCAAGGCTCGCCCGTTTTACATTTGTGAGCGACCGGTCTCCCGCGAAGGGATCCCGTTTGCCGCGCTCCGGGGAGATCGACCCAAAAGGATTGCCGATCCGAGGGTCACCTATACTCGCTATGCGCGCTGCTGCGCGGTTTTGGGGGCGCGACGGAGGTAGCACCCGATGGACGACCAGGCCCCGATGCGAGGAGACCCTAACCTGTTCTACGGCTTGCTCGGTCGGGCACTCACAGAAGACTCGTTTCGCGAGGCGCTCAAAGGCGGCGCGGAGGAGCAGGCCGCAGCCCTCAGGTCGGTGGGCATCGAACCGACCGAGGAGGTCATCAAGGCGCTGAACGAATCCATCGAGGCCATCGGCAGGCTGGCCTCCGCTGGAGCATTCGGCCTAATCCCCTACGTCACGTAGTCGTTCATCGAGAGCTCCAGCGTGCAGCTGGAGGCCGAGTCCCCGTCAAGCGCGCGAGGGTGGGGCGACTTCGACCGCCTAGTCGCCGCCCTGCCACCAGCCCTGTTTCGGCAGTTCAAGCTCCTGGAATACGATCTGGCGCTTCGCTACTCGCCGACCGGCCAGTTTCGAGACGTCTTCTCTGGCCCGGATCATCCGCCGGTTCTCTCGGTTTCGACCCGGCTGTTGAGCGACCTCGAGACTCCGCCGGGCGCCAGTAGAGATCAGACGGAAAGGCGCCTGTTTGTTGCTTCCGTGCTCATGGCGGCGCGCGTCCAGACCGTCGAGGGCCTCCGTGATCCTGGCGGGTTCACGACCGACGACCGGATCGCGTTGGTCCAATGGCTGTCAGAGCAGGCTTGTGCAGAGATCGCTCGGGTCGTCCCCCGCAATTCGTCCTTCTGGGATGCGTATGCGGCGACGGCCGGAGAGGGGGCCAATCTCCTCGCGGCGCGCTGGGAGCCCGATCCCGTCAACGGCCTGAATGACGAGCCGGAAGCACTTCTCGCCAGCCCCTTCTCGGCACCCATCAGGCTCTCGGCCCTGGCCGCCTTGGCGGCAGCCGACCGTTCCGAGGCCGGAGCACGGGTCGCGGAGATGCTCGACCAAATGGCCAACTCCTACCAGGTGATGGCCGACCTCGCGTCCATGCGGCACGATCTCGAGCTGGGTCGCACCTCTTACCCGATTGCGTTCATCGCGCGGGCGGCGGGCATCCTCCTTCGCCCGCGGGCCACGCCTGAGGTCATTCTGGGAGCGATGGTGATCACCGGCTCGCTGCGCCCCATCATGGAAGCGGCACTAGGTTCGCTGCGCTCGGCGCACGAGATCGCGATGGACCTGCAGCTGCCGACCTTTGCGGCTTTTCTGTCCGACGCGGAAGCCCATCTCGAGGCACGGTTGGCCAGCTGGACGGTTGGACAGCCTCGCGAAGGGTTAGCGTGGCCGGTGCCGCTGGTTCCGCAATCGACCCCGACCCTGCCCCACGCGCTCAGTATGGCCGGGGCCTTCCTGCTCGCCGATCCAACCCTTCGCGAGAGCTGGGAGACGCACCGCGAGGGCATGCTCGGCCGATCCGAGGTGGCCTCCCGGTTTCCGGCGGGCCTGATCCTCGAGATGCTGTGCAGGTGCGGGGTCGACGTTCGACAGGCCATCGACGAGTTCCTGGAATTCACGGTCGCGAACGGGTTCCGCTACTACGACCACCCTCGGTCGGGCGTCGATTCGGACACCATCGGCGTCTTCCTTCGGCTCGGCCCACACGCGACGGCTAGCCGCGATTACGACCGCGCCGCGACAGCGGTCCTCGAGTGTCTCGAGCGCAACGTGCAGGAGACCGGAGCCATCCCTGTGTGGATCACCGGATGCGCCGGTGCGGAGGGTTCGGAATCCGGGGTTATCGCGCTCGGTGAAGGCTGTGGAACCGTGGCTGCGCATCTCCTTCTTGGCCTCGCTCCCGTGGCTAATGAGCACGGGCCTACCGTCACCATCGGGGCACAAAACCTTCTCGACCGAATCGGCTCGGTAGGACTCGCGGCCAACGTCAACTACCCGCCCCTGTATGCCCTCGGCGTCTTCTTCCGGCTGCTGCAGCTGCTTGATGCGCCTGACGGCCCAGCCGCGACAAGGGGCATCGAAGACGCTCGCAGGGCGTTGACCACAGAGCTGGAGCGTGCGGTCTGGGCTGGCGCGCAGACGGCACAGGACGCGGCGCTGTTAATCCTGGCGTGCTACGACGCGCACCGCGAGGATTTAATCGATCCGGCCTGGCTCGTTCGGGTGCTCAAGCGGCAGCGATTTGACGGGAGTTGGATCGGGGAGCCCTTTGCCGCCGCACCCAATCGCGGGCGGTCTGTGAGCTGGTACTCGAGCACCCTCCTGACCACGGCACTGTGCTTCGACGCGCTCGCGCGAGAGGCGAACAGGTTGGCTGCTGCGACTGATTGACAGCCGGAGTCTGATAAGGCGGTGCCGCTCCCGGATCCGGATCGGATCAGCATCCTCTCCAGCTACCTGCCGCGGGCTGTCCTCGACTACGTCGCGTCGCTTTCGACATTGCCCTCGGAGCCTTCAGCGGAATCCTTTCCGGCGGCGCTGCTGCTCATCGACATCACCGGGTTCACCCAGATCACCTCGGCGGCGATCCGACGCGGAGCGGTCGGCACGGAGCAGCTCTCGCGCTCTCTGAACACGTACCTGGGGCAGATCGTCGACCTGATCACCGACCACGGCGGCGACATCGCCAAGATCGTGGGCGACGCGCTCATTCCGATCTGGCCCGCGACCGATGAGGATCTCGCGACCGTTACCCGGCGCGCCGCGGTCTGCGGACTGGAAATTGCCGAACGGCTTGGGGAGCTCGAGGTCGAGTCGAACCAGCGCCTCTCGCTGAAGGTGGGCCTGTGTGCGGGTGAGATCGACGCGACCCACGTCGGCGGCCTTGACGGCAAGTGGCTCTTCCTCATCACCGGGAGCGGCGTCGCGCAGCTGTCGGTCATCGAGGAGGTGCTCCAGACCGGGGACGTGATCGCATCGCCCGAGGCCTGGGACATCATCTCCGATCGATTCGTTGGCCAGCGTCTGGGCGCCGGTCACGTTCGACTGACCGCGAATCGCCACGAACCGTCCCTGCGGCCGCTCCGCCCTCTCTCGATTCCGGTCGAAAAGGAGCAATCGGTGCGGGCCTACGTGCCGGACGTCCTCCTCTCGAGGCTCGACGCTGGCCAGGCAGCGTGGCTCGCCGAGTTTCGGCGAACAACCGTGGTCTTTGCCAATGTCCACGGTATCGGCGATGTCACCGCCGATACCTTGCAGCTGTTGCAGGGGATCACCCAGCAGGCCCAGCGAGTCATCAGCCGCTACGGCGGCTGGCTCAAAGAGATCACCATGGACGACAAGGGGACGTCCCTGGTTGCCTGCTTCGGCGTCGCGCCCTTCACGCACGACGACGACCCAGCCAGGGCGGTGGACGCCGCGGTCGCGCTCCAGGCATCGTTCCGCGATCTGGGCGTCACCGCGGGTGTAGGCGTAGCGACCGGACCGACCTTCTGCGGGCCGGTTGGAAATGCGACCCGGCGCGACTTCGCGATGCTTGGTGGGCACGTCAACCTGGCCGCCCGCCTCATGCTGGCCTCCGGTGGCGACGCCGTGCTGTGTGACGCATCCACGAGTGAGACCGCACGCGGACGGCGCGAGTTCGAGCGGCTGCCTGCGTTCGTGCTCAAGGGCATGGCGAGCCCCACCGACGTCTACCGCGTGGCGACCGCCGCCGCCGCATCGGTCGAGCACGCGATTGTCGACCGCACCGCGGAGCGAGCGGCAGCGGGCAAGGCGATGGAGGCGTTGGCGGCGGGGGAGGGCGGCCTCGTGACGGTCGAGGGTGAGCCGGGCATCGGGAAATCGCGCCTGGCAGACGAGTGGTTGCGCCAGGCCCGCGAGCACGGAGTCACGACCCTCGTGGGCGCCGGCTCTGACATCGACGATTCGACGCCGTACCACGCCTGGCGGCCGATCTTCGCCGCTCTGCTCGGCCTCGACGCGATCAACGACCCGCCAACCCGCAAGGCCCGCCTGCTGGATCGGCTTGGTGCGAATGACGACGGTGTGCGGTTGTCGCCCCTGTTGGGCCCGATCCTTTCGGTTGACCTTCCGGACAACGACTCCACAGCCCAGATGACCGGCGTAGTCCGAGGGGACAACACCCGGGACCTGCTCACCGCGCTCATTGGCGAGGAGGCCTCCAAGGGACCGCTCATGCTGGTGATCGAGGATGCACACTGGCTCGACTCGGCATCGTCGTCTCTAGTGACCCAGGTTCGGCGCGAGGTTCCGTCGGTGCTGCTGCTGGTGACGATGCGCCCGACCGAGGAGATCCCAGCCGACCCTGAGGGGATCCTGTCCGCCGAGCCCACCAGGCTGCGTCTTGCTCCGCTCTCCCCGCAGGACGCGGTGACGCTGGCCGCCCAGCGGACCGGCGCCGTCGAGCTGGCAGCGCCCGTCGCCACGCTCGTCCGGGAGCGCGCCGAGGGCAACCCGCTTTTCATAGAACAGCTCACCTACGCGATGCGCGACGCCGGCCGGATCGTGGTCGATCATGGCTTGCTCCGCCCTGCGGCGGGGGCCGAGACGCTCGACAGCGCGCCCATTCCCGACACGGTCCAGCGGGTCATCACCGCACGGCTCGATCACCTGTCGCCCGGGCAGGCGATGACGCTCAAGGTCGCCAGCGTCATCGGTCCCCGGTTCGCCGTGCGCACGTTGCAGGACATCTACCCACTACCCGGGGAGGCGGATCGGCTCCTCGAGCATCTCCAGGCGCTGACTCGCCTTGACCTCGTCGCTCCAGTCAGCGCAGCGCCGGAACCCACCTACGAGTTCCGACACAAGATCACCCAGGAGGTCGCCTACGAGCTGATGCCGCCGGCCCAGTCAAAGGACCTGCATCGCGCTCTGGCTGAGTGGTATGAGCGGTCGTACGCCGACGACCTCTCGCCCTTCCACGCCTTTCTCGCATACCACTGGCGCAAAGCGGGCGTTCCCGCACGGGCCGTCGACCATCTGGAGCTGGCCGGCGTCCAGGCACTCCGGACGTTCGCCAACGACGAAGCCATCGGATTCCTCGAGCAAGCCATCTCCCTCGATGCGGAGACATCATCGGAGCCGGATACATCCCGGCAAGCGCGCTGGCACCTGCAGGCTGGGGACGCATTCGTCCAGCTCTCCAGGTATCGCGAGGGGCGCGATCATCTCGAGGTCGGCCTGCGACTGATGAGACGGACCGCGCCTGCGAGCGGCTGGCAGCAGATCGCCTCCCTGATCGCGGAGCTGGTGCGCCAAGGCCTGCGCCGAGCCGGCTTGATCCGACGAGTCCGAGCATTGACGGATGCGCAACGCGATGAGCTGGTGGCAGTCAGCCGCGCCTATGAGCGTCTGGCCGAAGCCGCCTTCTACGGCGGCGAGCCACTGCTCGCGCTCTACTGCGCGATCCACATCCTCAATGTGGCGGAGGCATCCGAAAGCCCAGCGGAGATCGCCCGCGGCCTCGCGGGGACCGGAGCGTTGCTCGGGCTCGTCCCGTGGCCGCGGGTCGCGGAGTCCTACGTGCGTCGCGCGATCGCGGAGCTGGACCGTGTCGAGGACCTGACGACCCATGAGATCGTGGGAATCGTGGTGGGGTTCTACTACGTCGGGGTCGGAACCTGGGACGCCGCGCGGGAGCAATTTCGAACGGTACGAAAGATCGCGCGACGACTCGGAGATCGACGACGGGTGGAGGACTCACTCTCCAATGGAATGGAGCTCGAGACCATGCAAGGGTCGTTTGCCGACGGAGCACATCTCGCAGAAGAGCTGATAGCGACCGCCATTGCGCGCAACGATCGTCGCTTCCACGCGGAAGGGCTGATGGGGAAGGGCTACTGCGCGCTTCAGATGGGGGACGCGGAGACTGCACTGCAGTCCTGCACGGACTTTCGACAGATCGTCGCGGACGAGTCCTATCTGACCGACGAGCTGCGCACCAAGTCCCAGGGTTTGCTGGCGCTCATCCACCTCAGCCGCGGCGATTGGGCGCAGGCGCGCGCCGCCTGCGACGAAGCCATGCGCTTGACCCAGGAGCGGCCGACGTATGCCGGCACGTTCATCGGCTATGTGGGCCCCGCGGAGGTCTACCTTGAAGCCTGGGAGCGCGATCAGCCCTTCCGCGATGAGCCCCGCCGCGCGGCCGAGGCTCTCGCGCGCTTGAAACGCTTCGCCGGCGTCTTTCCGGTGGGGCGTCCGCGCCGGGCCATCCTCGAGGGACGCCGCTCGTGGCTCGTGGGTCGCCGTGGTCGTGCCTTTCGCCTGTGGCGCCGCGCACTCGCGATGGCCATCAAGCTGGACATGCCTTACGAGCAGGGGCTGGCGCACTACGAGATCGGTCGCCATCTCGATGCGGATGACCTTGATCGGACGGTCCACCTGGAGGCGGCGCGCGAGGCCTTCGGCCGCATCCATGCGGTGCGCGCGCTAGGGACCGTCGATCGGGCCGCGGAGCGCGAACCGGCTATCGCTTGAGGGTCCGTGGATGATGCAGGCGGCGATCGACCCTGACCCCTACCCGGCTGAGCTCAAGGCGCTTACACGTGACGCGGCTGTGCGCCTGATCGCGCGGCTCAAGGGGAATGCGCCGGTCCTGGGGGAGAACGCTGACCGATGGATGCGAGCGCTCGCCGGAGGTGCTTCCCCCGAGCGCTATTTCCTGCATCCGCGGGCCTTTCCGGCGGTCCTGCTCCCCTGGTTCCTGGAGACGGCCATCCGTCGTAATCCGTCCCGCTCCTTCCAGCGCGACGTGGTCTATTCGACGGTCGCGGGCTACTACTTCGTGCGCCTGACCGATGACCTGATGGACGGCGAGCCGGTTGCCCCTCCGGTCGTGCCGCTGCTCATCGTGCTCCACGCGGAATTCGAGCAGACCTACCATCGCTATTTTCCGGCGGGTCACGCGTTCTGGGATGTCTTGAGGCGCAGCTCGTACCAGGCGGCTGAGACGGCCTCCCGGGACGCCGGCCAGCGGCGCATTACGCGCGAGCATTTCCTTGCCAGCAGCGCGCGCAAGGTGGCCGGCGCCAAGATCCCAATCGCGGCGGTGTGCAATCGGTACGACCGCTCGGACCTTGTCGCCCCCTGGTCTGCGTTCGTGGACGTGCTCGGGCGCTGGCACCAGATGCTGAACGACATGCTGGGTTGGAGCCGGGACCTGCGGCGAGAGACGCCGACCTACTTCCTGACCGAGGCGGCGGCGCGTGCGGGCCCCGACGGCTCGATCGCCGAATGGGTGGTCAGCGATGGCTACGAGTGGGGGATGGGCGAGCTGGCCCCGTGGATGGCCGATCTCCTGGCCGCCGCTCGCGAGCTGGACAGTCCGCCGCTCGTGACCTATCTCGAGGGCAGAGACCGCGCCCTCCTCGCGACCTGGGAGACGCTCCGCGGGGAGATGGAGTCGCTGCGGCGACTGGCCCGTTCCCTCGAGGACGCCGGCGTGGGCGCGTCAGCGGCGGGTGTCGAGCTGGGTGATCCAACCCCAGACGGTGATGGCCGCCAGCGCCACGCCCGGCAACGATAGCCACGGACCGTAGACCAGCCCCAGGCCGATCATGCTCGCCGCCGCGGCGGCCACCAGCGGCCACGTGCTGCCGACCGGGATCGGCTCGAGACCGGCCGCCAAGGGCTCCGCCCCGGCCGGGCCACGAGGCTCGGCGAATCCGACCAGCCGCGCCACCGCGAGACCGGCGCGACGCAGCGTCCCACCGCCGTTATCGGTCAGCGGCCCGCGCGTGGCGCGCACGACGAGGAAGAAGACCACCACCACCAGCCCGGTGGCGACCGCGACGAAGGCGAGCATCAAACTCCCGGCCCACTCGTAGCTGACGATCCAGTAGAGGATCCCGATCACCGCGGTGTAGGCCGCGGTGCGCAGGAAGAAGCGCAGCTCCTCAGCCACGGACCATCTCCTGGTCCGCCGAAGGGTCTGTCGGCACGGGCGGCTCGCCGCCAACCGGGCGAGAGGCGATGGCAGTCATGCGTGCGTCGAAGACCGGGCGCTCGGAGCGGATGGGCGGCAGGCTCGTGAAGTTGTGATGCGGAGGCGGCGAGCTGGTGGCCCACTCGAGCGAATAGCCGCCCCACGGATCATCGGGCGCCACTGCTCCGCGGCCCATGAACACCGACGCGATCACGTTCCAGGCAAGCACCACCACCGAGATCGCAAGGATCGCCGACCCGCCAGTGATGATCACGTTCAGCAACGTCCAATCGCCGTGGCTGGCGGGGTAGTCCGCGATCCGCCTGGGCATCCCCTCCAGCCCGAGCAGGTGCATCGGGAAGAAGGTCAGGTTCATGCCCGCCAGCGTCAGCCAGAAATGCGTCACGCCGAGCGGCTCGTTCAGCATCCTCCCGGTCATCTTGGGTAGCCAGAAGTAGAGCGCGGCGAACGCCGCGAAGACTGATCCACCAAACAGCACATAGTGGAAGTGGGCGACCACGAAGTAGGTATCGGTGACGTCGTAGTCGATCGCGGGTGACGCGAGGAATGGCCCGGTCAGGCCGCCGATCAGGAACATGAACAGGAACCCGATGCAGAAGAGCATCGGCGTCTGGAATCGCACCCGCCCTCGCCACATGGTGGCGATCCAGTTGAAGAACTTCACCCCGGTGGGGATGGCGATCAGCAGCGAGGTGATGGCGAAGAAGAGGTTGCTGACCACCCCGGTGGCGAACATGTGGTGCGCCCAGACGCTGTAGCTGAGCACCCCGATGAGCATGGTTGCAAAGATGAAGCCTCGGTAGCCGAAGACCGGCTTGCCGGAGAAGACCGGGATGATCTCGGTGACCACTCCGAAGAACGGCAGGATCAGGATGTAGACCTCGGGGTGGCCGAAGAACCAGAAGAGGTGCTGCCACAGGATGGCGCTGCCCCCCGCCGCGGGGTCGAAGAAGTGGCCACCCAGCGTGCGATCGATGAAGAGCATGGCCAGCGCGCCGGTGAGCACCGGGAAGGTGAGCATGATCAGCAGGCTGGTCACCAGCATGTTCCAGGTGAAGACCGGCATTCGGAACATGCTCATGCCCGGTGCCCGCATGCTGAAGATGGTGGCCACGAAGTTGATGGCCCCCAGGATCCCCGAGGTCCCCGCGAAGGCGAGACCGATGATCCACAGGTTCGAACCGTTGCCCGGCGAGAAGATCGCCCCGGAGAGCGGCGCGTAGCCGGTCCAGCCGAACGCAGCCGCCCCACCGACCAGGAAGCCGGAAAAGGCGATCAGCCCGCCGGCGAGCGCCAGCCAGTAGGTCAGCGCGTTGAGCCGCGGGAACGCCACGTCGGGTGCCCCAATCTGGAGCGGGATGAAATAGTTCGCCAGGCCAAAGACCACCGGCGACGCGAAGAAGAAGATCATCCCCGTCCCGTGCATGGTGAAGAGCTGGTTGTAGGTCGACTCGTCCAGGAACTGCAGGTCCGGGAAGGTGAGCTCGGCGCGCATGACAAGCGAGAGGGCTCCGCTTAGGAGGAAGAAGCCCAGCCCGGTGAACAGGTAGAGCAGCCCGATGCGCTTGTGGTCGGTCGTGGTCAGGTAGTCGACGATGCCCGTGCGTGTCCCGGCCACGGCCGGCCGAGGCGTACCCCGCTCCAGCTCGGCGGTGGTCACGGTGATGGCCTCTGCGACGCGAGCCAGGCTGCGAACTCTGAGGCGCTGACGGCGCGAATGCTGAAGAGCATCTGGTCGTGGAGCAGGCCGCAGAACTCGGCGCACTGGCCGGTGTAGGTGCCCTGCTGGTTGATCGTGAGCTCGAGGTGGTTATCGACCCCCGGAATCGTGTCGCGCTTCACGAGGAAGGAGGGGATGAAAAAGGAGTGGATGACGTCGTCCGAGACCAGCTCGAAGTCCACGGTCGTTCCGACGGGAAGGACGAGCTCAGGAGGCGACCCCGGTATGCCGGTGAGCTGGACCTTCGAGTCGAGGTAGGTGAAGCGCCACTGCCACTGGAAGCCCTCCACCTTCACCCGCAGGGGCGCCCCGGGGTGCTTCGCGTCGTTCGTGTTCAGGACGGCGGCGCTGGCCACGAAGAGGCCAATCACGAGCAGCGTTGGCAGCGCCCACCAGAGCAGCTCCAGCGCCAGGTTGGTGTTGGTCTGGACCGGCAGCGACTCGTCGCCTCGGGCCCGGTAACGGACGATGTTCCAGCCGATGAGCCCGGCGACCACTCCGAAGACCGCCGCCGCAGCGATCAGAAACAAGTTGTAGAGACCCTGGACCCGGTCAGCCTCAACAGTCGCGGGCGGCGCGGTGCAGGCGCCCAGCGCGAGGGCGACTGCGAGCAGGGCGACGACCGGGCGCCGATAGCCTCGATGCCGACCCATCGGTCACCATCCTACTCGGGCGATCCTCGCTACCATCACTGCCATGGTCAGCTATGACGAGCGGGCGGCGCTGATCGTGGCCGATATTCAGAACGACTTCGCCGACCCGGCGGGAAGCCTCGCGGTGCGCGGTGGTGATCGCATCGTGCCGCGGGTCAACGTCGAGATCCGGAACGCGATCGAGGGAGGGGCCTTCGTCGTGCTCACCCAGGACTGGCATCCGGAGTCGACTCCCCACTTCGCGAAGGACGGCGGGATATGGCCGGTGCACTGCGTGGCTGGGACCTGGGGCGCGGAGCTGTTTCCGGCGCTCGAGGCCCACGCGGACCTGCCGCGCGTCCGCAAGGGGAGCAACGGCGAGGATGGCTACTCGGGCTTCACGATGCG
>Ga0070707_100003126_pt1 | contig 15654 bp, 19 predicted proteins | sample KBSK5502metaG_FD_65468 | JGI IMG/M metagenome (GOLD analysis project Ga0070707, IMG submission 65468) | Corn, switchgrass and miscanthus rhizosphere microbial communities from Kellogg Biological Station, Michigan, USA - KBS K5-50-2 metaG | ecosystem: Host-associated > Plants > Roots >... | reverse complement strand
GGCCTCGCGCGGGTCGAGCCCCGCCGCTCGCCGCGCGTCGCGCTGGTGGAGGAGGTCGTAGCAGCGGTCGAGCTCGACCTTGATCGCGTCGAGCCGGGCGTGCTCCTCGGCGGTCAGCCCATGACCGTCACCGGCGTGCTGCCAGAGCTGCTCTTCCTCGTCCGACAGGGCGTTGATCCGCCCGAAGATGTCGCCGTCGATCATCGTGTCCTCCTGGCCGGCATCGTACGACCGAGGGCGGATCTCCGCCGCGGCGAGCTCCGGCGGAGCAAAGGAATCAAAGAGCCCGCGCCGGTGGACGGGCGCGGGCTCGAGCTCGAAGTTCGGCTACTTGTTCAGGATCCGGTCGGCCTTCCGGTCGATCTTCGCCTTCTCGCTCGCCGTCAGGTTGCCCTTCTCTTCCTGCTGCGAGGCACGGGCCTTCGCGTTCCGGGCGTGCGACTTGTCCGGCATCGGGTACTTGTGTTCGTCCGGCAGCCCGAACTTCGAGTCCGGGAGTCGGCCCCGCTGCTTCTCGCTGAGAGTCGGCATGGTTGGGTCCTCCGGGTGCAGGACTCAGGTCTACCCCGCGTGGGGTCAGAGGCGCCTTGTCCCGTTCGCGGCCGAGAAGTTGCAGGGACGTGTCGAAACCGTGAGGACGCCGCAGTGAGGATTCGGATCGGACTGGCGCAGATACGTGGCCAGCCCGCTCCTCGGCGCCGTCGGAGCTGCCGTCGCGGTCGCCGCCCTCAGCCGCTGATGTCCACGACGCAGAAGCGGTTGCCCTCGGGGTCGGCCAGGATGACGTAGTCGGCGTCGGCCGGCCGCTTGTCCCACTCGACCTCGGTGGCACCGAGCGCCTTCAACCGCTCGACATCGCCGGCCTGGTCCTCCGAGTACAGGTCGAGGCGGATCCGCGGTGGGATCTGGACGGTCGAGCGGGCCGCGTCGAGGGAGACGTTCGGGCCGCCCCCATCTTGCGGGCGAAGGAGCACGAAGTCGCCGGTCGTCGGGTCGTCGCCCGGCCGTCGGACGTAGTCGAGCGCCCGCTCCCAGAAATCCGTCTGGCGTTGGAGGTCGTCGACACGGATGACGATCGAACCGACTCGGATCATGGCAAGTCAACGATATCCGTGGGGACGAGGGCTACACTCGCGCCCTTCCGCATTCACGCATTCAAGCGGTCGCGTGGAGCAGGTATCCCGGAGGAGATCGCGATGGCGTTCTATCTGACGCGGTTCAGCTACACACCGGAGACCTGGGCTCGAATGATGGAGCACCCCGAGGACCGTCGCGATGCTGCCCGCACGTACATCGAGTCGGTCGGTGGGAAGCTCCATGGCTTCTGGTACGCGTTCGGCTCCCACGATGGGTACAACCTCTGGGAGGCTCCGGACAACGTCTCGATGGCGGCGGCGGCGATCGCCATCGGCGCGGGCGGGGCCCTGTCGAAGCTCGAGACGACGGTCCTGCTCACGGTCGAGGAGACCCTGGAAGCCCTCGGTCGCGCCAAGGCCATCCGCTACCGCCGACCGGGGGAATAGGCGAGCGGCAGGCCCCAACCGCGGCTCCCTCGTCGACTTGGCCGCCCAAACGCCGGCGAGACGCCCGTCGTCGAGCATCTGAGCCTCGATCGATCGGTCGTGCCCACTCTCGCCCAAGGAGTCGACCATGCGAACCGTTCACCACCGTGCGCCCGCGATCGTCGCGACGCTCGTTGCCGCCCTGACCCTGCTGGCGATTGCGGCCCCCGTTGCCGCTCGGTCGCCGCAGGGCGTGACCATCGTGTCGCACGTGACCTTCAATCCCGATGGTCCGAACTACGGTGACTTCGCGGCGACCGGCGAGGCGGTGGACAGCGGCGTGATCTGCGCGAGCGGGACGTTCGTCGACACGGGCCTCCGGTTCGCGGGCTATCAGAGCAATCGCGGGATCATCCAGCTTCTCGTCGTCAAGGAATTCACGTGCGACGACGGGAGCGGGACCTTCGTCGTGAAGCTCCAGATCCAGGCCAACTTCGACACCGGCAACGAATCGTTTTCCTGGGTTGTCCTCGACGGAACAGGCGACTACGCATCTCTCCACGGCTCCGGCGGTGGTTCGACCGTGCTCAACCCGCCCACGGGAAACATCAACACGTACGTGGGATTACTGTTGGGCTGACGATCGAGCCCGTGACTCGCGGAACACCGCGGCAGGTCTGGCTACTCGCCTTCGCCCAGGACGGTGGACCCTCGCCGCCGATACGATGGCCCGGTGACGTCCCTGCTTCGCGTGCTGGTCGAGCAGCCCACGAGGGGCAAGCGCTGGGTCGCCGTCGCGGCCGACTGGCCGGGTCTCGAGCGTGGCGGCAAGACCGAGGCTGAATCGGTCGAGAAGCTCGCGCGCTACGTGCCGCGATATCTCCCGGTCGCGAAGCGCGTCCGGCTGGGCTCGGAGCTCGCGACCCAGACCGATCTCGCCATCATCGGTCGGTACCCCGGGGTCGGCTCGACCGACTTCTGGGGCATCTCGTTCGCGCCCTCACCGCTCGACCGTGCGCCGTTCGACGCGCCGACCTTCGACCGCCAGGTGCGGCTGCTGCGCGCGGCGTGGGCCGAGTTCGACGACACGGCTGCCCGCGTCTCCGCTGAGCTCCGACCAGGTGTCCGGGGTGGTGGCCGGCCGCGCGACAGGATCGTTCGACATGTCCTCGTGACCGAAGGCGGCGACTTCTCGAAGCGCGTGAAGGTGCCGTCCGAGCTGGACGACCTCCTGACGCCGGGCGGGCTGGCTCGGCATCGCGACCGATTCGTCGACGCGATGCGCGCCTGGTACGCGGAGGGCAAGCCGCTCGGCAACTGGACGATCCCGTACCTGCTCCGCCACACGGCCTACCACGCGCTCGACCACGCCTGGGAGATGCAGGACCGGGACCTGACGGACGTCGCCTCCGCCGGATGACCTGCCGCGAGGCCGTCACCGACTTCCCGAATGTGGCGCGCGATCAGGCGGGCACGAACCGGAACGTGGTGAGGACCGAGGTCAACGTGGCGCGATCGGCCTCGAGACCGATCCTGATCGGCGACACGAACAGGAGCATGTATCCCCGCCCCGCGTGCAGCGCGACGACCTTGGTGGCGTCGAGGCCCTCGTACTGGCAGGTCGTCGTCCACGTCTGTGCGCGCTCGCCTCCGAGTGTCGTCGCCGTCGTCTGTGGGGAGTCCGTGCAACCTCCCGGGGTGAGGGCCCGTATTTGCATCTGCCATTGGTCCAGCGTCAAGTGAGCCGTGACACTCGCCGCAGCCACCGCGAGCGTCGGTTCGCCGGATGAGCCGGACAAGCAGTCGAAGCCGGATGGGCACCGACTCTCCAGACCGACCCCGTCCCAGGGCGTACCCGCGGGGTATGTCTGCCAGCCGGGCGGCACAACGAGGCTGTAGCCATTGAGTGGCGACGCGAAGAGGACCGAGCCGGCCGACGCCGAGGGGCTGATCGGCGCGCTGGCGACCGCCGTCGGCGGGGCGCCGGTAGGACTGGACCCGCCGCCGCTCGCCGCCGGAGTGGTGGATCCGCAGCCGGTGACGATGACTGGGGCAAGGGAGAGCGTCAGGGCGAGACTGAGGCGGAGTCCTGTGGCGATCGCCTGAACCCCCTTCCGGCGAGAGCCGACGTTGTCGAGGGCCGGGAGCTCGCCCGGACAGCCTAGCGCGTCGTCGTCGAGCCGCTGAGCTTCTCGGCCAGCGCGCCGAGGATGCCCTCGGGCTTCGCGCCTGTGTCGACGTCAGTCGACGTCCTGCAGCGGCGTCACGACGATGTCGTCCGGCTGCCTGATGCTGCGCTCGGGACGGCTACCAGACCAGGACGAGCAGCACGACGGCGATCAGGGTTCCGACAACGCCCGTCGCGGCCGCGGCCCGCGGCCCGGCGACGACCTTGGCGACGGCGACGAAGATCGTGACGATCGCCGCCGCTGCGAGACGTGCAGCGATCGGGGAGGCGACGTGTGATGGTGATGCGCGGTTCACGATGATGCCCACCGCCACGATCGCGACGATGCTCACGAAAGAGACCAGCCAGAGCCGCCTCCTGTCTGGTGGATGGGCGGGGATTGTCACCTCAGACGACCTTCCAGGTGCAGCGGCATGACGACGAAGTCGTCGGGCGGCTTCACGCCGGTCGAATGGACGGGGCAGTGGCCGTTCGGGTTCTCAGACACGTCAGGGTACTGCCGGGTCGGGCGCGCTTCGTCGCCGCTCGCCGAGTTCGACGATCCGACCATCGATCGGACCGGTGTCCGGGTAGACCTCGTCGTGCGCGAGCCCGACATCCGTGAGTCCCAGCCCCGACGCGGCCGCATCGGTCAGGAACAGGTACGGCCGATAGCCGATCCGGTCCCGGACCGTGTTCTTGAGCAGGCGGTGCGCAACGGTCACGGCGGGCCCGAGCAAGTCGCTGCCGGACCCGACCGCCTGGCGCACGGTCTGTCCGCGGTGGAGCACGATCTTGAGGTCGAGGTGCGCGACGGCCGGGCAGGCGGTGCACACGTGATCGCTCGCGGGGATCGCCCTCGTCCGGCGGTCGATGAACGAGCGATACATCGTCTCGAGCAGCTCGAGGACCTGGTCGCCGTGCGCATCGAGCGTCGTCGCCGGGGCGGCGGCGAAGACGGCATCGCCTTCGAGCTTGACCAGGGAGAAGTCGGGCTTCGCACCTTCGACGACGGCGTCGAGGAGAGCGCCGAGCACCGCGTACGCCGCCGGAATGCCCCCGCTGAAGTCGACCCCGTGCTCCTGTTCGACTCCCGACATGAAGCCCGTGTAGCCCGAGATGTCAGCCAGGAGGAGGTAGCGCTCGCCGGCCGCCGACTCGGGCTCGGTCGCTGTGGATGACCCGGACGAACCCATCACGGCGATGGTACGCCGCTAGCCTGCGTCGACCCGGATGAGGCCGGCCGAGCTAGTCCACGTACTGGAGCGGCGTGACCACGAAATCGTCGGGGAGCTTCACGCCGGTCGCGTGGACCGGGCAGTAGCCGCTCGGGTTCTTGGCCAGGTCGGTGTGCGGCCGTTCGAGTGGGCCATATGCTCGTATCCATGCACGCGATTTGAGGGCTCAGACTGGATTCCTCAGCTAGAGCACTGCCACCATCGCGCGCCGTGGCGGGCGCCCAGACAATCGGCAGCGTTCGCCGACCCGGTCGGCTCGACCGACAACGCGACCCGCCAAGGGGGACGTCCCGCATGAAACTCACCGCACCGTTCGGCATCGCCCTCGCGATTGCCGCGACGCTCCTCACCGCCTGCAGCGCCGGATCGTCCGGAGCGACGACCGCGTCGGCGCCCGCTGCCAGCGGAGCAAGCGCCGACAAGCAGAGCGGACCGACCCTGACCGGCAAGCCGTGGGCCCTGACCGAGGTGACCAGCAAGACGCCGGCGTTCCAGGGCGTGGTCCCGGCCTACCAGCAGCCGGACTACACGATCACGTTCAACACGGACGGCACGTACTCGGGCACCGCCGCCTGCAACCAGATCGCCGGGACCTACAAGACGAGCGGAAACAACCTGACGATCGCCGCGGGTGCGTCGACGCTCGCACTCTGTCCCGACAGCGACTTCGGTTCGATCTTCGCCCACTCGCTGACGACCCCGTCGACCTATGCGGTGACGAGCGACACGCTGAAGATCACGCTCAGCGGCGGGGGGACGATGACGTTCGGCCCGCTGCCGGTGGTCCCATCCAGCGCCCAGTCGAGCGGCGTCGCGTCGCTCGAGCCCGGCGCCAGCCCGCCGGCCGGGCTGCTCGGCAAGACGTGGAAGCTGACCGGGATCACCGAGACGACGCCGGCGTTCCGGGGCGTGGTCCCCGAGGCGGACCAGTCGAAATACACGATGGAATTCCAGGCGGACAGGACGTTCAACGCAAAGGCCGACTGCAACCAGGTCGGCGGGACCTACGAGGTGCACCGCGGCGATGGTCGCACGGATATCGGCATCGAACCGGGAGGCGGGTCGATCTCGATCCTGCCCGGACCGTCGACGCTGGCCGCATGCCCGCCCAGCTCGATGGGCGATCTCTACGTCGTCGGGCTCGGCAAGGCATCGAGCTTCACGATCGAGGGCGGCCAGCTGACGCTGACGCTCGACGACGGGGACGGCGGGACGCTCGTCTTCGGCACGTAGTCCTCGATGACGGGGGAGGCGACCTCGTCTCCCTCGCCGGCCGCGGTCGCGGCCGGGGCGCCTACTCCACGTACTGAAGCGGCGTCGTCGCGAAGTCGGCGGGGAGCTTCACGCCGGTCGCGTGGACCGGGCAGTAGCCTCGCGGATTCTTGGCCAGGTACTGCTGGTGGTATTCCTCGGCGTAGTAGAACGGCGGCGCCGGCGAGATCTCGGTCGTGATCCGGCCGTAGCCGGCGGCGGTAAGGCGCTCCTGGTAGGCGTCGCGGGACGCCTCCGCGGCGCGCTGCTGCTCAGCGTCGGTCGTGAAGATCAGAGAGCGGTACTGAGTGCCCATGTCGTTGCCCTGGCGCATGCCCTGGGTCGGGTCGTGCTGCTCCCAGAAGACCTTGAGGAGCTGCTCGTACGACACCTTCGATGGGTCGTAGGCGACGAGGACGACCTCGGCGTGTCCGGTCTGGCCGGTGCACACCTCGCGGTAGTTCGCATTGGGCGTGAAACCGCCGGCGTAGCCGACCGCGGTGCTGATGACCCCGGGCGTCTGCCAGAAGTCCTTTTCGGCTCCCCAGAAGCAGCCGAGCCCGAAGATCGCGGTCTTCGTTCCGTCCGGCCACGGGCCGGTCAGCGAGGCGCCGTTGACGAAATGTCGCGCCGGGACGGCCATCGACTCCGTGCGGCCGGGGAGCGCCTTCTTGGCGGAAGGCATGGAGGGAGAGCGAAAGAGGAACTGCATGCCTGAATGCTACGCGCGAGGCCGTTTCGGGCGATGACGGTGGGGTGACGGTCCCGCCGGAGGGGGCTCACTCGTCGAAGTCGTCGATCTCCGTCGTCGGCAGGCTGAACCCGACCTCGGCGCCGCCGCCGGCGCGCGGCGTCATCCAGGCTCGACCGCCCATCGCCTCGATCAGCTGGCGGCAGACGAATAGGCCGATTCCCGCCCCGCCGGCGATCCGGCTCGCCTCGGCCGTCCGGTAGAAGAGCTCGAACGCCCGCGCCGACGTCTCCTCGTCGACCCCGATCCCTCGATCGAGTACGCGGACCAGCACCTCGTCCTCGCCGGGATCGAGGGTGATCTCGATCGTCGTCGTCGACGGGCTGTACTTGGCGGCGTTCGACAGCAGGTTCCGGACGACCTGCTCGACGTAGGTCGGCTCGCCGGCCGCCAGCGGCAGGTCGGATTGCGCCCGGAAGACGTAGCGCCGGTTCGGGTGGCGATCCCGCTCGGTCGTGGCGATCCGGCTGACGAGCCGCTGGACGTTGATCGGCTCGGCCTCGACACGGACGTGGCCCTGCTCGGCACGCGACAGGATGAGGAGGTCCTCGATCAGCCGCGTCAGGCGGTCCGCCTCCTCCTCGATGTCGACGATCGCCTGGTCGCGGGTCTCGAGATCGAGCGTCGCCCCGCGCCGCCGCAGGATCCGGGCCAGGCCGAAGATCGTGGTCACGGGCGTCCGAAGCTCGTGGCTGATGACCCCGATGAAGGCGTCACGAAGGGCGGTCGCCTGCCGCTCGTCGTCGTGGTGGGCGGCGACCTCCACGGCACCGGCCAGGACGCTGACGACTGCCACGAGCAGGGCTTCGTCGTCGGGGCCGAACGCGTCGACCTCGGTCGAATCGACCTCGACGAGGCCGATCCCGACGCCGTTCCGGACGATCGGAACACCCATCCAGGATCGGACGGCGGTCGACGCGGCCGCGCCGAGGATCCGGTCGTTGGTGCTCAACAGGTCGCCCGTCCGATACGGCACCAGCGTCTCGATGACCTGCCAGCTGCGGCCCTTCTTCCGGGGGAGCCGCTGGCCCATGGCCTCGTCGGCGAAGGGCCCGATCGCGGCCCGGATCACGAGGTTGTCGCCATCGACCAGGGCGATCGATCCGCCCGTGAGCCGCATCACGCCGCGCAGGCGGTCGAGCGCGTCGGCCAGGATCTGATCGAGGTCGAGCTCACCCGAGGCGGCCGCGGCGATCTCGATGATCAGCCGGGAGGTGGCTTGCGAGCCGATGGTCGAGCCGAGGACGTCGACGGCCGGCGTGGCCACGGGCGGCTTTGCGACGGGTCGCTTGGTGACGGACGGCTTGGCGACGGGTGACTTGGCCATGTCTGTGCGCGGGATGGTAGCGCCGCCCGTCGAATGCCCTGGCGCGTTCGCGCGCGTGAAGTCGGTCAGCCCCCGATCGAGGTGATGACGAGGACGACCGACATGACGACGAGCATCACGGTCACGAGCCAGCCCAGGGCGAGGTTGATCGGGCCGCTGACGAGGTCGCCCATCAGGCGTCGATCACCCACCAGCCGCATGACGAAGACCAGGATCACCGGCAACAGCAGCCCGTTGATGACCTGGGCGCTGAACATGACCTGGATCAGCGGCAGTCCGGGGATCAGCAGGAAGACCGCCGCGAACAGGATGAAGAACGCCAGCAGGCCGTAGAACGCCGGCGCCTCCCGCCAGCGCCAGTCGACCCCCTGCTCCCAGCCGAACGCCTCGCACGCCGTGTAGGCGCTGGCGAGGGGGACGACGCCGAGGCCGAGGAGCGACGCCGCCAGCAGCCCGACCGCGAACAGACCGGAGGCGATGTTGCCGGCGAGCGGCCCGAGCGCCTTCGCCGCCGCTGCGGCATCGGGGATGTCGCGCTGACCGCTCTGCCAGAGGGTCGCCGCGCAGGCGACGAGGATGAACGCAGCGATCACGTTCGTGATGAAGACGCCGATCAGGACGTCCAGGCGTTCCGCGGCGAGGTCCTCGGAGCGGAGGCGCTTGTCGACGACGTACGCCTGGATGAAGCCCTGGCCCCACGGCGTGATCGTCGTGCCGACGGTGCCGACGACCGCGAGCATGTACGCCCCGCTGAAGGTGCCGTGGGGGAGCAGCGAGCTCACGGCCTGCGGCCAATCCGGATGGCTGAGGATGGCCGAGATGATGTACGCCGCCGAGACGAGGATGCCGATTCCGACGAAGAAGTACTGGACTCGGCTGAAGCTTCCCCGCGAGATGAGGGTGATGACAGCGACGGCCGCAAGGGCCGCGCTGATCGGCACCGGAACCCCGAAGAGCGACAGGGCGGCGCTGATGCCGGCGAACTCGGACACGGTCGAACCGAGGTTCGCCCCGATCATCGTCAACGCCGCAAACGCCGCCCAGCGCACGCCGAAGCGTTCGCGGATCAACCCGGTCAGGCCCTGGCCCGTGGCGAGCCCGATCCGCGCCCCGATCTCCTGGGTGATGAACAGCGCGACCTGCGTGACGAGGATCACCCACAGCAGCTCGTAGCCGAACCGCGCGCCGGCCAGCGAGTAGGTCGTGATCCCGCCGGCGTCGTTGTCGGCGAAGCCGCTCACGATCCCGGGTCCCAGAACCCCGAGAACCGCGGCGAACCGGACCCGGCGCCCGAACCGTTGACGGACGGTCAAGCGTCCCGACCGATCCGCCGGCGCCACTCCGGAGCTCATCGGCCAGTCCGCGCGAAGAGCTTCGGGAGCCGCTTCTTCCAGGCCGTCGGCAGGATCGCGTCCATCGCGTCGTCGACGGTGACGATGCCCTCGAGATGGCCGTCATCGTCGACCACGGGTACCGCGAGCAGGTTGTAGCGGGCGACGACCTGGGCAACCTCGTCCTGATTCGCGAGGATCCCGACCGCGACCGGCTCCTTGATCATCACCTCGGAGATCCGTGAGCTCGGCCGGGCCACGATCAGGTCGCGCAGCGACAGGACGCCGACGAGCCGCTCGTCCTCGTCGACCACGTAGACGTAGTAGATCGTCTCGGCATCGGGCTCGAGCTCGCGCAGCCGGTCGATCGTTTCCGCCGCCGTCAGCACGGCCGGTACGGCGACGACCTCCGTCGTCATGATCCCGCCGGCCGAATCCTCGGGGTAGCCGAGGAGCTCCTGGACCTCCTCCGCCTCCTCCTTCTCCATCAGGGCGAGGATCTCCTGCCGCGCGACGTCCGACAGGTCGGCGACGAGGTCGGCGGCGTCGTCCGGGCTCATCTCCTCGAGGATGTCCGCGGCGCGTTCCGGATGCAGGTCTTCGAGCACCTCGACCTGCGTATCCGGCTCCATCTCCTCCATGGCGTCCGCCACGGCCTCGAGGTCGAGCGAGGCGAGGATTCCGGCGCGGTCCTTCGGAGCCAGCTGGTCGATGATCGATGCGAGATCCGACGGATGGAGCTCTGCCAATCCCGCGTGGGGGACGCGGAGCTTGACGGATGCGATCGAGCTCTCGACGGGGTCGACGTCTTCCCAATCGATATACCGATCCCGGATCGGCAGCCGGAGGTTACGGGCGACCGTCCGGAACGGTCCCTCGAAGCCGAGTCGTCGCAGGAGCCCGCCGGCGCCGACGTCCACCGCGACGAGCCGGAGCGAGCCTTCGACCTCGTCGAGGCTGATGTCGTTGACCCGGACGACGCGCCGACCGTCGATGTCGACGATCTGCTTGTCGAGGAGGTCCTGAGCGAGGAGGATCTCGTTCGGCCGCTGGGAGAACTTCGCGATGTCGAGCTTCGTCGAGCGCAGCCGGGCGCCAGCGGCGTCGACCGCTTCGACCGATGCCCAGGGCAGGAAGATCCGGCGTCGATCGGTCTTGATGACGAGGCCGGTGACGGGGGGATAGCGCTCGCCGACGGCGACGATCAGATCGGCGACCTTGCCGATCGGCTCCCCGTTCTGGTCGCGAACGGGTCGGCCGATGGCCTGGCTCAAGAACAGCATGTGCCACCTCGGCGGGGCGGGTTCGCCCCGACCGACGTGGCCCGGCCCGACGATCCGGGCGGGGAACCGCTAGCGGGCGGGGCGGACCGTCTGTGGGCTCATGGCGCCCGGGGCGCCCTGGGTACTCGGTCCGGTTTCCACTGGAGGAGCGGGTCCTCGAATGCTGGTTCCGCGACCCTCCGCCACGCACGCGAACACGCGATGCGGTGCCCGGGTCGCGGCGAGTGTAGTCCGGCGTCGCCGCTCCGGGCAACCGCTAGACAGCGTGCCGGACGGGGGCCGTACCGCGGATTGCGTTCACGGCCCGGCGGACCATCCCGAGGGCCACCGTGACGATGACGGCTGCGACGGCGATCGTGCCGAAGCCGTTCAGCGGAGCGAACCACTGGTCGCCGAAGTCGACGCCGATCCCGGTCTGGATCCCGACGATGAACCACATGCCGACGGCGACCAGCAGGACCTCGAACAGGCCGAGGAAACCGCCGGCGACCGCGGCGGCGCGGGAGCCCCGGGCCAGGCCGGCAGCGATCGCGAGGTGGAGGGCCGCCACCCCACCGAAGAAGGCGGCCGGGACGAAGGCCCGCTCGACGGCCGCGAGCGCGGCTCCGGCGGCGAGGAAGATTCCGAGGCCTGCGACGGCGATCGATAGAGCGCGAGGTGACATGGGCGGGTCAGTCCTTCATCTGTGGTGTCGGTCGAAGAGGCAGCGGGCTTGTCGGTCGCCAGGTGGCGGCGCGGCACGCCCGACCGGAGGCCGACGCAGAGGCACCCTCGGCGATGGCATCGTCGCGGGCGATGGACGATCGGCCGTCGCGGCCCGGCCAAACGTCGCGAGCTTGGTCGGCGGTGCGGGGACGCACCGCAAATGCCGGATCTCGCAAGGTCGTGCGCAAGGCTCGGGCGACTACACTCCGCGGCATGAGCCGCGTCCCGCGCTCGCTCCGTGGACCGCTCGCGATCGTCGTCGTTCTCGTCGTCGCGATCGCCGTCGCCCTGCCGGTTCTGGCCGCGTCCCCGGCGCCGTCCGGCGGGCCCGGAAACGGCAATGACAAGGGGCCGAAGGACAGCCACGAGCCGGAGGTCCAGGTCACCCTCACCGGCACCGTGTCGGCCGCGACCGCGGCGGACGGCTCGGTCGACTACACGATCGCCGCCGCCGGCAAGACCCTCAAGCTCGAGGCCGGGCCAAAGTGGTTCTGGGGGGACAAGAACCCGCTCAAGGCGTTCGTCGGCAAGAGCGTGACGATCGTCGGTGAGCAGTCCGGCGATGAGATCGATGTCCAGACGGTCGACGGCAAGCCGATCCGGGCCCCCGGCAAGCCGCCGTGGGCCGGCGGCTGGAAGGTCGTCGGGCCGTCCCACCCCGGCTGGAGCCAGGCGAAGGCCGATCGGTTCAAGGCGAAGCAGGCTGCCAAACAGGCCCGCGAGCAGGCGAGGGCCGCGTGCCAGGCCGCGGGGAACTGTCCCGCCGAGGCGGACGAGTCCGAGAAGCCCGCTTCATCTCCCTAGGCCACGGCCACCGGGCTCGTCGGCGGGCTCAGTCCCCGGGTCGGCTCCCGGTTGGATCGCGCCGACCTCGCGTCTCGTCCGTCTCGCGAACGGCCGCGTCCAGCCACGACTTCGCGCTGCGGATGGCGAGCAGCGCCCCGGCGATGGCGAGCCATGGCCCGAACGCGGCGCCGATCGCCACGCCGCCCAGCCCAAGCGCGATCCCGAGGGGCGCCCAGCCCGGTCGAGGCAGCGGCTCCGCGCCCGCCGTCATGGCCACGGCCTCGTCGGCAGACGTCGTCCCCATCTCGGTCTGACGGAGCCGGCGCGAGCCGACGAAGACCGCAATGCCGGCGATCGCGGATGCGAAGCCGAAGGTCGACAGCAGGACCGTCCCGGCGACCTCGTACGTCAGGAACCAGTAGACCACGCCGACGATCAGGCCGAAGGCCGCCATCCGGGCGAACAGGGTGACGTCCGGGCCAAGGGATCTCACGTCGACGCTCCACCGCCGGCCTCGAGCCGGGCGTCGAACACGGGCCGGACAGAACGGACCGGCGGCAGGTCGCGGAAGTTGCCGGGCGGCGGGGGAGAGTCCGCCCACCACTCGAGCGTCGCCCCGCCCCACGGATCCGGGCCCTGGTCGGGCGGCCGGCGGAGCGCTTCGCCGACCGCGACCAGGAACGGCACGACGCCGAGCCCGAGGATCGCCGCCCCGACGGTCGAGGCGACGTTCAGGTCGGTCCAACCCGTCGCCGATGCGTAGTCGGCGATCCGCCGCGGCATCCCGAGCAGCCCCAGCTCGTACTGCGGCAGGAACGTCAGCGTGAATCCGACGACCCACAGGGCGAACTGGATCCTGCCGAGGGTCTCGGACAGGCGCCGCCCGGTCATCTTCGGGAACCAGTAGTAGATCCCGGCGAAGATCGCGAACACCGACCCGCCGATCAGGGTGTTGTGGAAGTGGGCGACGACGAAGTACGTGTCCTGGAGGTGATAGTCGAGGGCCGGCGAGGCGACGATGATCCCGGTGATCCCGCCCAAGAGGAACAGGTACAGGAAGCCGACCGCCCAGAGCATCGGCGTCTCGAACGTCAGGTGGCCCCGCCACATCGTCGCGATCCAGTTGAAGAACTTGATCCCGGTGGGGACGGCGATCGCGAACGACGCGATCGAGAAGAACGGGTTGCTGACCGCGCCGGTCGTGAACATGTGGTGGGCCCAGACCGACATCGACAGGCTGGCGATCGCGATCGTGGCGAGGACGAAGGCCGCGTAGCCGAAGACCGGCTTCCGGCTGAAGACGGACACGATCTCCGTGATCACCCCGAAGAACGGCAGGATCAGGATGTAGACCTCGGGGTGGCCGAAGAACCAGAACAGGTGCTGCCACAGGACCGCCGATCCCCCGAGCGAGGGCTGGAAGAACGTCCCGCCGAGATGGCGGTCGATGAAGAGCATGGCCAGCGCCGCGGTCAGGACCGGGAAGGCGAACAGGATCAGCAGCGCCGTCACCAGGATGTTCCAGGTGAAGATCGGCATCCGGAACATCGTCATCCCGGGCGTCCGCCGGCCGTAGATCGTGGCGATGAAGTTGACCGCGCCAATGACTGCGGACAGCCCGGTCAGGATCAGGCCGACGATCCACAGGTCGACCCCGATACCGGGCTCGTAGGTCACGTCACTGAGCGGCGCGTATCCGGTCCAGCCGATCGCAGCGGGCCCGCCCTGGACGAGGAAGCTCGACATGACGATCAGGGAGCCCGTCAGGAACATCCAGAACGACAGGGCGTTGACCCGCGGGAACGACATCTCGTCGGTCCCGATCTGGAGCGGGACGACGTAGTTCGCGAGGCCGATCGCCATCGGCGTCCCGAACAGCAGCAACATGATCGTCCCGTGCATCGTGAACAGCTGGTCGTAGCCCTCTTCGCCGACGAGCTGGATGCCGGGGGCGGCCAGCTCGGCCCGCATCCCCTCGGCGAGCACGCCGCCGACCAGGAAGAACGCGAACGCGGCGGTGATGTAGAGGATCCCGATCCGCTTGTGATCGGTCGTCGTCAGCCAGCCCGTGAGGCCCGGCAGCTCGAGCCCGTGGACCGGGGCGGCGATGGTGCTCACGGCGCGGCGCTCGCCGAGGCCGCCGGCGCGCCGGTCAGCGCTGGCGCGCCGCTCGAGGCGGGCGCGCCACTCGACGCGGGCGCCTGCCCGGCCAGCCACTGGTCGAAGGCGACGCGCGGCACCGCCCGGACCCGCAGCGTCATCCGGTCGTGGAAGACGCCGCAGAACTCCGCGCACTGGCCCGCGTAGACACCCTCGTCGATCGTCACGTCGAACTCGTTCGGGTGGCCGGGGATCGCGTCCCGTTTGAACAGGAACGCCGGCACGAAGAATGAATGCGCGACGTCGACCGAGGTCAGGACTATGTGGACCGGTTCGCCGGCCGGGACGACCATCTCGGCCGGCTGGTCCGGCCCGCCGGCGACGCTCACGGCGGTGCCCTCGTAGTCGAACCGCCACTGCCAGCGGAAGGCGGTGACGTCGACCGTCACGCGGGGGCTGGCCGCCCGAGCGTCGACCTGTCCGAGCGCGACGAGCGTCAGCCCGAACAGGCCGAGGATCGTCAGGATCGGGAGGGCCGTCCAGGCGATCTCGAGGTTGCGCGAGTCCGCGATCTGGGGCGGCGTCTTCCCGACGTCGCCAGGCCGGCGGCGATAGCGGACGAGCGCGACCGTGATCAGGCCCCAGACGATCGCGCCGACGACCGCCGCGGCGATCACGAACTGCGTCCAAAGGGTCGACGTCGCGCGGGCCTGTTCGGTCGCCGGCGCCGGGAGGCAACCGGCGACAACCGCCGCGACGGCCACCGCGAAGCCGATCGCCGCCAGGGCTCGCCGGACCCCGCCGCCGCCCCACGGCCTGCTCACGAGCCCGACTCCAGCTCCTCGAGGGGCGTTCGCTCCCGGTCGACCTGTCGGCCACGCTCGACGCCGAGGCGCCAGGCGACCAGGCCGACCGCGACCGGCAGGACGATGACCAGGATCCGCGCCGCTGCCGTCAGGTCCTCGACGCCGACGCGGAGGTAGACCGCAAGAACGTCGTTGCCGCCGGCGAGGGTCAGGACGATGAAGAACGTCAGGGCCGCGGCGCCGATTCCGAGCCGCACGGGCGCCTGCCACGGCCATTGCAGGATCTGGTGGTCGTTGTGGTCACGGGTCGCCCGTGCCTCGATGAACGGCCACAGCGTGAAGGCGCCGAATACGATCGTCGGGATCACGATGGCCGGCCCGAAGAGACTCGGGATCGTCACGCCGAA
>Ga0070707_100003125_pt1 | contig 15664 bp, 15 predicted proteins | sample KBSK5502metaG_FD_65468 | JGI IMG/M metagenome (GOLD analysis project Ga0070707, IMG submission 65468) | Corn, switchgrass and miscanthus rhizosphere microbial communities from Kellogg Biological Station, Michigan, USA - KBS K5-50-2 metaG | ecosystem: Host-associated > Plants > Roots >... | reverse complement strand
CTCGACCCCGCCGCGCGCGCAGGTCACGTGGACCACCCGCCGCGGATGGGCTTCTTCACCGACACTTCGGTGTGCATCGGCTGCAAGGCCTGCGAAGTCGCGTGCAAAGAGTGGAATGCCCTGCCAGCGGACGGGCTCGTGCTGACGGGTATGTCGTACGACAACACCCAGGGCCTGGGCGCCTCGACGTGGCGGCACGTGGCGTTCATCGAACAGCCGGCGACGACAAGCGGCGCGCAGGCTAGTGCCGCTGCCGGCGGCGGTGACGGCATGCGATGGCTGATGTCCAGCGATGTGTGCAAGCACTGCACCGAGGCGGCGTGCCTGGACGTCTGCCCCACGGGAGCGCTGATGCGCACCGAGTTCGGCACCGTCGTCGTCCAGGACGACGTGTGCAACGGCTGCGGCTACTGTGTATCGGCATGCCCGTTCGGCGTCATCGACCGCCGGGAGATCGACGGGGGCGCGCACAAATGCACGCTGTGTTACGACCGGCTCGGCGACGGCCTGACACCGGCCTGCGCGAAGGCCTGCCCCACGGAGTCCATCCAGTTCGGTCCGCTGGACGAGCTGCGGGAGCTCGCGCAGCAGCGGGTAGCTGACCTGCACGACGCGGGTACGCCAGAGGCGCAGCTGTATCTCGAGGACGCGGCCAACGGAATCGGCGGCGCAGGCGCATTCTTCCTGCTGCTCGACCGGCCGGAGGTGTACGGACTGCCACCGGATCCGGTCGTCACCACCCGGGACCTGCCGAAGATGTGGCGGCACGCAGGCCTCGCCGCGGCCGGCCTCGCCGCCGCAGCCGCCGCCGCATGCCTGGGGCGGCGCGGATGAGCGCACGCGCCGCACTCGGCCGCCACCGGAAGCGCGGCGGCTCTGACGAGCAGATGGTGCCTGATACGCAGTTCAGCTCCTATTACGGCCAGCCGGTACTCAAGGAAGCGGTTTGGGGCCCGGACGTCCCCCGCTACCTGTTCCTCGGCGGGCTTGCAGGCGCCTCGTCCGCTCTCGCGGCGGGCGCCCAGCTCTCCGGCTATCAGGAACTGGGTCGCGCGGCGATAACCGGGGCGGCCGGAGCGATCAGCTTGTCGATGGCCGCGCTGGTCCACGACCTTGGCCGGCCAGCCAGGTTCCTCAACATGCTGCGGGTATTCAAAGTGACGTCACCTATGAGTGTCGGCAGCTGGCTGCTGTCTGCCTACACGCCGTTGGCCCTGACCGCCGCGATCAGCGCCGTCAGCGCGAGGGTCCCGCGGACCGGCCTGGCCGCCACCAGCGCGGCTGCCGTACTCGGCCCTGCCGTTGCTGCGTACACGTCGGTGCTCCTTGCCGACACAGCCGCTCCCGCCTGGCACGACGCCCGCCGCGAGCTGCCTTACCTGTTCACCGGGTCGGCCGCCGCCGCAGCTGGCGGCCTCGGACTGCTCGCCGTCACGCCCGGACGGGCCGGGCCCGCGGCTCGGCTGGCTGTCCTGGGCGCAGCAGCCGAACTCACCGCCGAGCGGCTCATCGACCGGCGCATCGGTCCGGCCGCCGAGGCGTACCGGACCGGAAAGCCAGGTGCCTTGATGCGGGCGGGGCAGATCCTTGCCAGCAGCGGGGCCCTCGGAGCGCTCCTTGGCCGCCGCAACCGGGCAGTCTCTGCGCTGTCCGGCGCGGCGCTACTCGCCGGCTCGGCCGTCACCCGGTTTGGCGTTTTCGAAGCGGGCCGGGCCTCGGCACGGGACCCGCACTACACCATCGGGCCGCAACGCGAGCGCGTCAGCGCACGAGCCGAGCCCCGTCCGTAGCCCCGGCCGCCCTCGCGGAACAGCACCTGGCCCGCCTCCGTTGGCCGGATTACGCCGTACCGTCGCAGCAACTCCGCCTGTTCAGCGCGGAGACGCGGGGCAACAAGCGGATCCGCCGGCGAGTTCGGGGGTGACTCGGCCTGCATCTGCGTACTCCTAGCCTCGACGAGCCCGTCGGACCGCGGGCTGGTCTTGGTGACAACACTCTCCTGACGCCTCGGGTTCTCCTCGCTCATGGGCATCCCTTCAGTGCGGCCCTCTGATACCCATCCCCGGAAACCCACAATCCCGATCCACTTTTCGGAAACGATCGGTGAAATCCTGGTGGATAGGTAGGTAACATCCGACTATGGCCGACGCCCGTCCGCTGAGCAGGCCGGAAACCGCAGCCTGGCAGGGCGCGGAGCAGGATCCCCAGAACTGGGTGCGCGCGCTGCGCTCGGCGCCCGGTGACCGCGACGCGGCCCGGGCGCGCCTGTACGAACTGCTGCTCCAGGCCGCTCGCAGCGAGGCCCAGCGGCGCTGGTCGGCTACGGCGGCACAGGAAGATCTCGGCGACCTGGCCGGCCAGGCTGCCACCGCCGCGGTCCTCGCCATAGCCAGCGACCTCGACGGATACAGCGGCGACACGCGGTTCATGACCTGGGCTTGCAAGTACGTCATATACCGGCTATCAGACGCGGCAGGCAGACGGTTCTGGCACGCCAGCGCGCCTCCTGCCGAAGAGTTGGACTGGAAACGGCTCGCGACCCGGCCAGGCGCCCCGGTCGCCGCCAGCCCACAATGGCGGGAGATTCGGGCTGCCCTGGGGCGCGTCATAGACGACGAGCTCACGGTCAACCAGCGCGCGGTCTTCACTGTTGTCACGCTCAGCGACCTGCCTGCCGAGGCGCTGACCAGCGGGCTCGGCCCGAGCCGGAACGCGATCTATCAGGCGCTGTTCGAGGCGCGCCGGAAGGTCGCTGCGCGGCTCACCGCAGAGGGCATCCTGCACACGCCGCCCGTGCCGCCGAGCCGGGATAACAAGGCCCAGTGGCTGGCCGACCTGCTTGCCGCCGATCCCGGAGACACGGGCTGTGACGTGGCCTTTCAGTCGATCGATCGCTATGCGGAGGCCGAACTGGAAGAGACCGGCGCGCGCGGCAGGTTCCCCGGCGTGGCCGCGCACCTTGCCTGCTGCGGTCCGTGCGGTGTGGACTATCAGGGCCTGATCGCCGCGGCGCGTCAGGGAGTCTGACAACAAGGCTTTAGCCTGGCGACGACGGGCTGATCCGCCATCAGCCGTGCGGCTGCGCGGATAACTCAGGCGCCGACGGCCGGGTCGCCGTCGCCCCCGCCGCTCGGGCCGGGCCAGCCCTGCAGGATCTCAGCGGAGTCGGTTAGCCGCAGCTTGCGGCGAGCACGCTGATAGAACGTCGTGCCGCCCAGCCGGACCACCCGGGCCGCGGCCGGGCGGGGGCGCAGGCCAATCCGCTCGCCTGGGCTGGCGTACCCGCCGACCGCCCCGTCCACCTCGACCGCGAGCCGACCGCTCGCTGGAAGGATTTCCAGCATCACCGACTCGCTGGCCGAGAGCACCACACCCCGGTTGTAGGCCGAGTGCGGCGCAGCGGGGGTCACCAGCAAAGCCTCCACTTCCGGGCTCACAATCGGCCCGCCGGCCGAGAAGCTGTAGGCAGTCGAGCCGGTCGGCGTGGCGACCACCACGGCATCGGCGGCGTAGCTGACAAACGGCTGTTCCTGCACATGGACCGCCACGATGGCCGACCCCTGCCCAGGGACACGGACCACGGCCACGTCGTTGAACGCGGTGATGACCTGGCCGCCGAACATGCCATCGATGGCCAGCCGCGGCTCGACCGTGAACTGCTTGCTGTCAATGGCCGACAGGGCGTCCGGCAGGCCCGACACGTCCACCTCAGCCAGGAACCCGAGTTTGCCCAGGTTCACCCCTAGGACCGGTGCCCGCTGCCGGTCGGCCAGCCGCATGGCCCGCAGCATCGTCCCGTCCCCGCCCAGGCTGACGAGCAGGTCGCAGCGGCTGCCAAGTTCCGCCGCCGTGACCGGTACCACGGCGCAGTTCAGCCTGCTGATCTCAGCCTCGATGCCCAGCACCGCGATCTGCCTGCGGGCAGCCCAGCCCAGCACCGCATCGACCGCCTCCGCCGAATCACGCCGGGGATGCAGAATCAGGCCCACTGCATGCATACCCCGGACGCTACCCTCCCCGTCTGGCGGCGGAACCGCTACCGGCGACCGATGCCGCCATGTCCTCGGTCTGAGGCTATTCTCGCGGGCATGCCAGTGTTGGCCGTTGTGGGTGCCGGGCCGAAAGGCATCGCGATCGCCGCCAAGGCCAGGGCCGTTGCCGCCGCTGGCCTGGTCCCGCCGCAGGTGGTGCTCATCGACCGGAGCCCGGCGGCGGGGAACTGGACCGGGGAACAGGGTTACACCAACGGCCTGCTGCCGCTGAGCACGCCGCCGGAGAAGGACGTCGGCTTCCCTTACCCCGATAGCTGGGGGTCAGCCTCGGCGGCCGTCACCGCAGCGATGGCGGACTATAGCTGGCAGCGGCATCTGATCGGCCACGGCATCTATGCCGATTGGGTCGATCGCGGGCGGCTGCGCCCGACGCACCGTCAGTGGAGCTGCTACCTGCGTGAGGTCGCCGATAGGGCGGAAGCCGAGATCATCTCTGGCGAGGTCACAGGCCTGGACGCCGACGGCGGGCAGTGGCGGCTGGAACTCGGCCAGGGGCGGACATTCCGGGCTGATGGCGTCGTATTCACCGGCGCGGGGCCGCCGATCAGCGTGGCCGGGCAGCCACCCCAGCATCGGCGGGTGTTCGACGGGCGAAGCTACTGGCTGGCCGAGCGAACCCTTGACCAGCGGATCGCCAGGAACGTGTGCGTGATCGGCAGCGGCGAGACAGCCGCCACAGTCGTCATAAGCCTGCTGCGCAGGATGCACAAACGGTCGACCATCGACGTGCTGACCAGCCGGGGGGTCCTGTATTCGCGCGGCGAGAGCAACGACGAGAACCGCTACTTTTCCGATCCCAGCGACTGGCCGCGGCTGGCCGAAGCGCACCGGCGCGAATTCCTCGAGCGCACCGATCGCGGAGTGTTCTCCCAGCAAGCGGAAGCAGTGCTCAGCCAGTCGCGCGGCTTTCGCGCGCTGGCCGGTCGGGCGGTGCAGATCGAGGCTGGCGACCGGCAGGTTGTCGTGACGATCGAGTACGGCCATGAGCGCGAGCGTGTCGTCTACGACCTCGTCGTCGTCGCGATCGGCTTCCAGGCTCGCTGGTTTGAGAGGCTGCTCGGCGGCGAGGCTCGCCGCCGGCTCCAGAACGGCTTGGCGGGAGCCGAGCTCGAGCGAGCGATCGAGCTCGACCTGACGGTCGCCGGGCTGACCCCGCCCATGCATCTGCCGCTGGTCGCAGGGCTCGCTCAGGGACCGGGCTTCCCCAACCTGAGCTGCCTTGGCCTGCTGAGCGATCGCATCTTGCGCCGCTACGTCCCGGTGGACGAACCGGCGCGCGCCGCAGATAGGAGTGAGCATGTCTGAGACACCGGGCGAGGCGTGGGAAAGCGACGATCACGTCCGTCGCACGGTCGTCATGCCAGCCGCCCTTGCCGACCAACTCGCAGCCATCGCAGAACAGCGCGGCCTGTCAATGAGCGATCTGCTGGTCGAATACGCCCAACAGGGCCTGCGCCGCGATCTGGCAGATCACTGACGGCCCATTGCCTTCCAGCGCTCGTCCGCTACGAGCGTGGAATGATCGGCCTCGTGAGGACGGTCGTGGCCTGTCACGCGCGCCGCCATGCGATGCGGGCCACGGGCTGCCCGCATGGCGGGGAGTCCGCGAGCCGCGATTATTCACCGCGTTAACGTCCGCCGGTACGCGGCGCAGAAGCAAGCCGCGCTGGCTGCGCACAGCTCCCAGCACTCCGGCAGCGGCCGCGCAGCCTGGCTCATGCGGCTCCTGATCCGCCGGCCCGTTGCCGTCTTCGGACTTCTGCTCAGGTACGAGTGGTTCGCCGGACCCGCCGACGCGATGCCCGGGCCTTCGGTCGCGACGTCGTCCGCCAGTCCCCCGCTGGGTACTAACCTAACTGGCTGCCGAACCGAGCAGCGGAAGGAGAGCAGCAGCGAAAGGGGCTGCTGGAGGGGACTCACGATGACTGCTGCGCAGGACCACAGCCACGAACTGCGCGTCGCCGTGCTCGGCACCGGCATTATGGGCTCGGCGATGGCACGTCGCCTGCTCTCCGTCGGGCTGGCCACCGCGGTCTGGGACCGCTCGCCGTCCGCGACGGCGACCCTCGGAGAGGCCGGGGCGGCGGTGGCCTCCTCAGCGGCGGACGCGGTCGCGGGTGCCCGGGTGGTGATCACGATGCTGCCAACCGCCGAGGTCGTGACAGCAGTGATCTTCGACGGCGGCGTTGCCGAGGCATTTGCCCCCGGCGCGGTCTGGGCTCAGATGGGCACGATCGGCGTCGCCGCGACGACCGAGATCGCCACCCGGCTGCGCGAGGTGCGGCCCGATGTCCTGTTCGTGGACGCGCCGGTTTCGGGCAGCAAGGGGCCTGCCGAGACCGGCCAGCTGCTCATCCTGGCGTCTGGCCAGCCCGCAGCCGAGGCGATCGTCGCCCTAGCCTTCTCGGCCATCGGCCGCAAAACCGTGTGGCTCGGGCCGGCTGGCCAGGGCAGCCGGATGAAGCTGGTCGTCAACGCCTACATGTCCATCCTCATCGAGGGCGTAGCCGAGGCGCTCGAACTGGCTGACCGGCTCGGGATCGATCCAGCCAAGCTCGACGAGGTCATCGAGGATGGCCCCCTGGACGCCCCGATCGCCGACGCCAAGCTGCACAAGATGGCACGGGGCGATTTCGCACCCGAGTTCCCGCTGGAATGGGCGCTCAAGGACGTCGACCTGGCGCTCCGCGCGGCCGGCGCCGACACGCCGCCGCTGCTGGCCGCGCTGGCCCGGCACTGGCGCGCGGCTGTAAGTGCCGGGCACGGCCGCGAGGACATCAGTGCCGCGCGCTTGGCCTTGGGCGGACGAAGGTAGCCAGCCTGTCCCGGGTTAGACCGCGACGACCGGGCAGTATTCCGGCCACCACTGCGCTTGCCGGACTGCCTCGACAGGATCCGCAAGATTACGCTGGGCGACGCCTTGCTCCTGAGCGACCTTAGCCACCTGGAGAGCCACGACACTCGATGTCGCTCGCAGGGCTGCGTTGGTGGGAAGCAGTGCCGCTCCCGGCGCGGAAACGTCCGCCTGGCCGGCGACGGCCTTGGCCGCGGCGACAATCATCTCGTCGGTCACCTTAGCCGCCCGGCAGACGATGCTGCCCAGGCCGAGCCCCGGGTAAAGGGCGGCGTTGTTGGCCTGCCCGATCTTGAAGCTGATCCCGCCTTCATCGACGTCGTCGAAGGGCGATCCCGTCGCCACCAGCGCCTTGCCGTGGGTCCACCTGAGCAGCTCGGCGGGCGTCGCCTCGGCGAGCGGCGTCGGGTTGGACAGCGGGAAGATGATCGGCCGCTCGACGTGGCTAGCCATTGACTCGACGACGGACTTAGTGAACTGCGCGGGCGTGGTGGAGGTGCCGATCAGGATCGTCGGCTTTACCTCCTTGACCACGGTCTGGAAGCCAATGATGCCGGACGCCGCGCGAGCCTCTTGCAGCTTCGCCATTTCCGGCCACCGCCCCGCAGCAGCGGAGTCCACGGTGACGGGCGTCCTCGCCCAGCCCGAGACCTCGGCGATCGGGCGGGCGTACGGACGCTGATAATCCAGCAGGCCGCCGGTCATGTCATCGGTGAGCAGGCCGGGCAGGTCCACGAGCCAGATCTGCCGATTGGCCTGCTCGATATCCAGTCCGTCGCGGACCATCTGATCGCGGATCTGGTCGGCGATTCCGCTGCCAGCCGTGCCGCCCCCGAGGACCACCACCCGCTGGTCCCGCCACTTGCCTCCCGTGACCTTCAGCGCGTTGAACAGGCCCGACATGACGATGGCACCGGTTCCCTGCATGTCGTCATTGAAGGTGGGCATCGAGTCCCGGTACCGGTTGAGGATCCGCCTGCAGTTAGTCGAACCGAAATCCTCCCAATGCAGCAGAGCTTGCGGGAACACCGTGCGAGCAGCCTGGACGTACCGGTCGATGAAGTCGTCATAGGCCTGCCCCCGGACCCGGCCGTGCCGATAACCGATGTACGTCGGGTCGTTGAGCAGGAGTTCCTGATCGGTTCCGACGTCGAGGACAACCGGCAGGACCCGGGTGGGGTCGATCCCGGCCGCGGCCGTGTACACCGCGAGCTTGCCGATCGAGATGTCGATTCCGTTCGCGCCCCAGTCTCCGATGCCGAGAATCTCCTCGGCGTCGCTCGCTACGATCAGGTCGATGTCGTCAGCCCGGGCACCGAAACCACGGAGCGCCTCCTCGACGGAGTCAGGCTTGTCAATTGCCAAGAACAGCCCTCGCGGCCGGGTGTACACCTCGCTGAACTTCTCGATGGCCTCGCCCACAGTGGGGTCGTAGACGACCGGGAGCATCTCCAGCAGGTGCCGCTGCATCAGCGCGTAGAACAGCGTCTCGTTGTTGTCGTGCAGCTGCAGCATGTACAGGTGCTTGGCCAGGTCGGTCGGATGCGACGAATAGTGCCGGTAGGCCAGGTCGACCTGAGGCTCCAAGCTCGTTGCTATCGCATCGGGAAGCAGGCCGTCCAGACCCAGATCGCGTCGCTCCTGCGGCGTGAACGCGTCGCCCTTATTCAGGGCCGGGTCACGCAGCACGTCGTAACCGCGCGCCGCGGTTTCGATAACTCGCTGACCGTTGCGGTGCGAGACAGTTGCCAGGCGGCTGTACATGTGGGCCCCCCGCTGCGCTTTCCGGCCCCCGAAACCTAACCACTCGCAATCCGCGGAGCAGCGCACGGAGTGTTTGCCGGTCTTGTTGTTGCCCCGTTCGACCCCACGACTCGTACCCGTCGCGATGACCGGCTAAAACCGCGGACAGCAGCGGCAGCGCCCGGTTATGTAACCAGAGTCCAGTTTCCGTTCGACCACCGAAACCGGCGCATGGCCGCAGGCTTGGGTAACCGGCACCTCGTGGCCGGCGGCAGCCTGGGCGCTGACGGTCAGGTGGTGGGGAGGGTGCCGCTGCGGGGACATACTCGGCGCAGGTTGATGGTCCCGGCACGGTCGGATACCAGGAATGCGACGAGTTCTAGGGGCCGGCTGTGGCCTGGAGCGGGAAGCGGACGCTGGTGAGCTGCTCGGAAACTTCCCACAGACGGCATGCCACATCGGGGTCCCGGGCCGCGGCAGAGCGGCCGACAAGCTCGGGCGCGCCGCGCTGCTGCAGGAACCCGCCAGGGCCGGCGAAGCTGTTGCCTGGGATGTCGGCAGCGGCGGCGTACAGGGTCGGGAGCGCGCCGGCGTTCTCATCCTGCGCAAATAGCCGGTTCCCGGCTTTGCTGATCAGGTCGAGCGACCGGCGCTGGCTGTGGAACTGCAGGTTCGTCGCCGCGTAGCCGGGATGCGCGGCGGTGGCTAGCACCTTTGACCCGGCGGCGGTCAGCCGTCGCTGCAGCTCGCTGGTGAACAGCAGGTTTGCGAGCTTGGACTGGCCGTAGGCGCGCCACGCCCGGTAGGGCTTGCGCTGCCAGTTGAGATCGCCGAAGTCGATCCGTCCGGCCCGGTGACCGGTTGATGACACGGTCACGACCCGGCCGGTGACGTGCGGAAGGAGTAGGTTCGTCAGGGCGAAATGACCGAGGTGATTGGTGCCGAACTGCAGCTCGAACCCGTCGGCTGTGCGGGTCAGCGGCGGAACCATCACGCCCGCATTGTTAATCAGCACGCGGATCTCGCCGGCCCAGCCGGAGGCGAACGCGCGCACGGAGTCAAGGCTGGCAAGGTCGAGCTCGCGGACCTCGGTCACGCCGGGCATTGTCGCCGCGGCCGCGCGGCCCTTGCCGGCGTCGCGCACCGCGAGCACGACGCGCGCGCCGGCGGCGGCGAGCGCGCGCGCCGTTGCCCTGCCGATGCCGCTGTTGGCGCCGGTCACGATCACCGTCTGGCCCGTCATGTCGGGGATGTCTGCGGCGCTGAAAGTAGCCATGAGCAACAATGTAGGCGCTGCCAACAAAGATGTCAACGTCTACATCTAGCGCTACCGTGTAGGACATGGCCGATCGTCCCTACCATCACGGCAACCTCCGCGCTGCGCTGCTCGGCGAGGCCGAGCGCACGCTCCGCGAGCAGGGCAGCGAGCAGCTATCGCTGCGCGGGCTCGCGCGCCAGGTAGGCGTCAGCCACGGCGCGCCGCGCCGCCACTTCGCCGACCGGCAGGCACTGCTCGACGCCCTCGCCGAAACCGGGTTCGCGCGCCTCGGCGACGAGCTGCGCGCAGCGCTCGATGCCGCCGGCGACGACTACCAGGCAAGGTTCCGCGCCACCGCCAGCGCTTACGTGCGCTTTGCGACGCGAGACGCCGCGCTGCTCGACCTGATGTTCGCCGGCAAGAACCTGGACCAGTCTCCCGCCCTGCACGATGCGTCCGAGCGTGCCTTCGCCGCGATCCTCGAGCTGATTCAGCACGGCCAGCACACCGGCATGTTCCAGCCGGGCGATCCCGAGCGCACCGGCCTTCTCCTGTTCGCCACCCTGCACGGCATCGCCGCGCTCGTTACCGCAGGCATGATTGATGCTGGGCAGCTGGACGGGCTCGTGGCAGATGCGGTCGCGCAGTTCATGGCGCGTCGGCCGCAGGACCGCGAACCGGCCCTCGGCCCCGCTCACCCGGCCGGGCGCGGGAATCCCGGCACTGGCGTTAAGTTAAGCCCCGAGGTGAGAGAACCAAACCCGCCGCCGACTCTTACAGACGCGGCGCCGGCGCGCGTCCTGTAGCTGTGCCCGCCGAGGCACGATCGCACCTGCTGCTCAAGTACCTGGTGGGCGTATGGGCGTACGCTAAGAATGGCTCTCGGGTCAGGGCTCTCGGGTCAGGGCTCTCGGGTCAGTGAGTGTTAAGGCTCAGGCTAACGGAGGTGGCGGTGGCTGCTGCTGGGCGATTCGGCGCGTTCGCGCTGATCGTCGGCGTCTGGCAGATCGCCGGGCATTTGCTGCTAGCGCCCGCCGGAGTGCCCGCCCTTGCCGCGACGATGCTGGCGACCACGGTGCTGGCCGGCGCGCTGGTGGCGATGCTGGCCTTGGCCGGGTTGCTCACGCGCACGGCTCTCCCTGCCCCGCTGATGAGCCGCGCTGCTGCGTTGCGCAAGAAGTCCTGGTCAGCGTCCTTTATCCGGCAGCGCGATCCTGATGCTGCGGGCCGATGCCGTCCCCGAGCTCCTTCGGCGGGCCCGGCGGCCGCCTGATCCAGCCTCCTGTGTGACGCCGGGGTGACCGCTGCGGCGACTGTCGCCCGCGTGCCATATCGCCGAGCTGTTTGTTTGCCCCCGATGCCGTCGCAAGCTGCGTGATCGTGGCCGCCTCCAGCCAATCAGTCCATCCCTGACCGCTGGAGGTTCCGTCATGCTCGCTGTCTTCAACCCGTTCGTCGACCTCGCCTATCACGTCGTTTCCGTACTCGCCGCTGGTCTGGCGCCGCTGCCAGCAGGCCTGGCCGCCGCCGCGGCAATCGTGGTCTTCACGATGGCCGTCCGGCTCGCCGTACTGCCACTCAGCTATTACGCGATGCGCGGCCAGCACGCGCAGGCGCGGCTGGCAGCTCAGGTCCAGGAACTGCGGCAGCGCTATGCCCGCCAGCCCGACCGGCTGCGCACCGAGATCACCGCCATGTACCAGCGGGAAGGCGCCGGCATGCTGTCGGGCTGCCTGCCTGTCCTGCTGCAAGCACCGTTCCTCAGCGTCATGTACCTGGTTTTCCGCTCCCCCACCGTCGCCGGCAAGGCGAACGCCCTGCTCACGCACAACCTGTTCGGCGCACCACTGGGCAGTCACTGGCTGGGCGGCGCCGGGCCCATCAGCACCCAGGGCGCAGTATTCGCCGGGATCTTCGTGCTGCTCGCCCTCGTAGGCTGGCTGCACGCCCGGATGCTGGCCAGCGCGATGCCCCCGCCTGCCGTAGGGACTCCAGCGGTAGGAACCGCCGTGGGGACTCCAGCGGTAGGAACCGCCCAGGGGACTCCAGCGGCGGGACCCGGGCGGCGGCAGCCGACGGCTCAGCCTCCCGGAGCCGTCCTGGTGCTGACCCGGCTGGCTTCTTACGTCACGGTCGTGCTGGCCGCTTTGGTGCCGCTTGCCGCTGGGCTGTACCTGGTGACGACGACCGCCTGGACACTGGCCGAGCGGAAGGTCATGCTCCGGAGAATTCACCGTCCACCCACCGCGCCTGGAACAGCATCCGGTGGTCGAGCTGGCACCAGCTAGCGGAGCTGCCGCAGCTCCGGGGTGCCAGCAGCCGGGCCTGGCTGGCGGTACATGCGCATCCTTGCAGCAATTGCCCGGCAAGAGCAGTAACCCATATTGGGTTCAAGTGAGGCGGCCTCGCCCGCACGACGGCCGTCCTTGCCGACACACTGGCGGGATGCGTCCGGTTGCTGCTTCGCGTCGGTCGGTTTAGGCCGAGCCGTTACGCACCCACCGTGCCGTAGTCAGGACACGGGAATCCTTGCCCCTCGGAGAATGTAGACGTTGCCCTCGGGTAGCGCCGCTACTGCCATCCTCGGGCTCACCCCGACAATGCGTGCAACCTGGACCGTTGCCGGAGTGTCATTGCTGCTGGGGTGGTTGGCGTCGAGGCAGGGTGGCTGCACCGCGATGCCGATCTTGCGGAGGTGGGTCTTCGGGATCACACCGGTCCGGTTATGCGGGGGATGGATGCGCAAACTCGTGCCCATAAATACCTGGTGGCGGAATCTCAGCGTTGCGTTTTTCGTCATCCTCGCTGCGCATCAGGGTCACCAGCCGCAACGACCGGTGCAAGCTCCTGTCACAAATGCGAGAAGCGCTCCAGTTGAGCTCGTGACAGGCCGTTGACAGACGGCTTTCAGATTTGCCAGGCTCACTCGACGTGATCTCGTGGAGCGACTTCAAAGCCCAGCAGCCGGAACTCGCCAGTCAGGGAGCCGACCTGATGTACCACTACGGCGTCGGCCTGGCCTTCCTGGGCACTGTGCGGGCCGACGGCGGGCCACGGCTGCATCCAATGTGTCCGCTGCTCACCGACTCGGGGCTGTACGCGTTCATCGTCCCGTCGCCAAAGCAGAGAGACCTCCACCGCGACGGGCGCTATGCGATGCACTCGTTTCCCCTCGAAGACAACGAGGACGCCTTCTATCTGAGCGGGGTGGCCAGCCACGTCTCGGATCCCCAGATCCGGGACCGGCTGGCGCGGCAATTCGCCGACGATCGCTCCGATTTGGCCCTGGCACGGCCGGGAGAGGAGCAGCACCTCTTCGAATTCCAGGTCCAGGCGGCGATGCTCACCCGGACCACCGGCCATGGCGATCCCGAACCGCAACACACCATCTGGCGGGCGGCCTAGAGGCATACCAGAACGCCGGTTCGCTCTCCAACTTCTAGCGTCCGCAGGAGCGGAGGCCCGCCCCTAATGGAGGCATCAGACCTCTTGCCGGACATAGCTATAGCTGCCTGACCTGTCTCGTTCGGTCAGCTGGCCAAGTGGGCGAGATCCGCAGCTTGGGGGCGAGTGCCGCCGCGCCGAACTGGCCGCCTGGCTGGGCCGGGATCGCCGTGCTGCCCGGCGACGAGGCAGCCGCCGTGACCTGGGCGCCGAATAGCCCGAGACCACCGCCCCAGGTCGCTGAATGTGTTCGGGGCGGATACGGGGTTCGTGCCGGGCCGGGAGGGAACTCTGAGTCGTGTGCGGGGCCCAATCCGCACGCACTGTTCTGAGGGGGCCAGCTGCAATGCGCCCCCGCTACCGGGCAAGGAGACGGGGGAGACAGGCATGAGCGCCATACGCGACGAACAGCAGCGACCACCTCTGACGACGAACGATGCTGGCATCCCTGTGACGAGCGACGAGTACTCGCTCACGGCCGGCCCCAACGGCCCCGTCCTGCTGCAGGATGCCTACCTGAACGAGAAGCTGGCCCACTTCGTGCGCGAGCGCGTCCCCGATCGCGTGTATCACATCAAGGGCAGCGGCGCCTTCGGCTACTTCGAGGTGACCGCCGATGTCAGCCAGTGGACCAAGGCCGCCTTCCTCAGCGAAGTTGGCAAGCGCACGCCGATGCTCGCGCGCTTCTCGACGGTGGCCGGTGAAGAGGGCTACGCGGACACGGACCGCGACGTACGCGGCTTCGCCCTCAAGTTCTACACCGAAGAGGGCAACTACGACCTCGTCGGCAATGACACGCCGGTCTTCTTCATGCGTGACCCCATGAAGTTCCCTGACTTCATTCACTCGCAGGAGCGCATGCCCGACACTGGCCTGCGCAGCAATAACATGCAGTGGGACTTTTGGACGCTTTCGCCCGAGTCAGCGCACCAGGTGATGACCCTGATGAGCGACCGGGGCACACCGCGCACCTACCGCCACATGCACGGCTATAGCAGCAGCACCTACCTGTGGGAGAACACCGCCGGCAAGAAGTTCTGGGTTAAGTACCACTTCAAGACCGAGCAGGGCATCCAGAACTTCACCGACGCCGAGGCCAAGGCCATGCGCGGCGAGGACCCCGACTACCACCGGCGCGACCTCAACGGGGCGATCGCCCGCAAGGACTACCCGTCCTGGCGCCTCGAGATGCAGATCATGCCGTTCGAGGAGGCGGCCGGCTACCGGTTCAACCCGTTCGACATAACCAAGGTCTGGCCGCACAAGGACTACCCGACGATCCCGATCGGCCGGATGGTCCTCGACCGCAACCCCGAGAACTTCTTCGCCCAGATCGTGCAGGCCGGGTTCGAGGTGTCGAACTTTGTCCCGGGCATCGGGCCCAGCCCGGACAAGATGGTGCTGGGACGGATGTTCGCCTACGGCGACTCGAACCGCTATCGCAATGGCCCGAACTATGACCAGCTGCCGGTCAACCGGCCGCTCAGTGAGGTGCACAACTACAACAAGGACGGCCCGATGCGCTACCGCCACAATGGGAACCAGCCGGTCTACGCGCCGAACAGCTACGGCGGCCCGAGGGCCGATCCGGAGCGCTACCGCGATCCGACATGGTTCGTGGAGGCCGGCGAGATCATGCGGACGGCCTACGTGTCGCACAAGGACGACGACGACTTCGTCCAGCCCGGCATGCTCTACCGCAACGTGATGGCGCCGACCGACCGCGACCATCTGGTGACCAACATCGTCGGCCACCTGAGCCAGGGGGTCGAGCGCTTCATCCAGGAGCGCGCCGTGAACGACTACTTGTCCGGGGTCGACCCCGAACTGGGCGCGCGCGTAGCGCGCGGCCTGGGTATCGAGAAGCACTAAGCCAGATCAGGCAGCCGGCAGCCAGCGACAGGAATAGATGAGCCTAGGTAGGGCAGCCAACTGCAGGGTCTAGGTCGGCCTGGACCAAGGCGCAGGCAGGCAACCCTGCCAAGACTGGCCTCGCAGAGGGGCCGGGTCACGCCTGGCCTAGCTGCGGTCACCGGCCTGGATCTGGAGCGGCACACGCGCGGCGATGGTGATGCCCCATCCACCTGTGGGTGCTCTTTGGACGTCGAGCAGCTCGAATCTGCGCGGCCAAGCGGTTCGCGACATCCTCAGGATCGGCCGCACTCGGCTCCAAGCCTGGTGAGGTCGACCGGCCGACGAACCCTGGCCGGGATGCGGCCGGCCAGCGGGCGCTTCAACTCGAGCGCGGCGAGGATCTCCCTTCCGACTTCCCCGACGGGCCGCATCGCGTCGACGGACACCAGGATGCCGCGC
>Ga0070707_100003123_pt1 | contig 15665 bp, 13 predicted proteins | sample KBSK5502metaG_FD_65468 | JGI IMG/M metagenome (GOLD analysis project Ga0070707, IMG submission 65468) | Corn, switchgrass and miscanthus rhizosphere microbial communities from Kellogg Biological Station, Michigan, USA - KBS K5-50-2 metaG | ecosystem: Host-associated > Plants > Roots >... | reverse complement strand
CCAGCCAACTCACTTCGTGGTGCGCCGGCACAAAGATGTTTTCAAAGTTGTTGTGCCGAAAGATTTCGGGAACCAGAAGCTTGTCTGGACACTGCGCGCGCATGGCCAGACGGCTCAAGTGATAGGCTCGCTGAATACCGTCTGGATGATTGACCGTCTGCGCACGACCCGAGGCGGCAACAGCGAGCGGGTCAATTCAAATACGCCGCCAGTTGTCACCATTGACCCGGAGGTCCAAACGATTCCGTCCCGCGCTTCTCTCAAGCTGAACATTTCCGCGACCGACGATGGCCTGCCGAAGCGGCAAGGGAAAACCGTCGGCATGAGCGTGATGTGGTCGAAGTACCGCGGCCCGGGTACCGTGACATTCGATTCGGCAAAAACGCCGGTTGTGGACGGCAAAGCCACAGTCGCTGTGAACTTCAGCGATCCGGGCGAGTATGTCATTCAGGCCGTCGTCGACGATGGTTCCGGAGAAGCCGCAGGCAATTTTGGTTATCACTGCTGCTGGACGAACGTGCAGTCGAAGATCACCGTAAAGTAGTCAAGTAAAGGAGCTCCTGTGAAACGACATCTGGTAAAGGCGATCGCATTTGTTTTCGCTGCCGCGATATTCGCGCCATTGCCGGCGCAGACATTCACGAAAGACGTGGCGCCGATTTTCCAGAAGCACTGCCAGTCCTGCCATCATGAAGGCACTGTCGCGCCGATGTCGCTGATGACCTATAAGGACTCGCGGCCGTGGGCGCGCGCGATCAAAGAACGCGTCCTGATGCGCGACATGCCGCCATGGCATCTCGATAACTCCGTCGGCATTCGCCGGTATAAGAATGATATTTCGCTCACCGACCGCGAAATCGACATTATCGCGAAGTGGGTCGATGCCGGAGCACCTGAAGGCAATCCTGCCGACATGCCGAAGCCGATGACATTTGCATCCGAAGATGAATGGTTCATCGGAAAGCCGGACCTTCTCGTGACGACGAATGACTTTACCATGTACGCGAATGGTCCCGACTGGTGGATCGATCAATATGCCGACATGACGCTGACCGAAGATCGCTGGATCAAGGCGATGGAGATCAAGCCGACCAATCGGAAGATCGTCCATCACGCTGTCGTATATGCGCTCGACCCGAATCCCCAGGCAGGCACCCCCGAGACGGGTATCCAACTGAACGAGTACGCCGTCGGCAAATATGGGAATGTTTTTGCGGACAATACAGGCATGCTGCTCAAGGCCGGAACGCGTCTGCGATACGACATGCACTACTTCGCGATCGGCTCCGACCAGCACAATCGCACAACCATTGCGTTTAAGTTTTATCCGAAAGGCTTCGTGCCGAAGTATCAGGTGAAGTCGACTCCAATCCGCAACATTCCCAATGACGAACTCGAGATTCCGCCGAACACCGTCGTCCGCACCGATGGTTACTTCCGATTGACCCGGAACGCCAGGATCGATTCGTTCCAGCCGCACATGCACATGCGCGGCCGCGGGATGACCCTCGAAGCCATCAAGCTGGACAACACCACGGAAATTCTCAGCTCGGTCGATCATTTCAATTTCAACTGGCATGTGAATTACATCTACTCGGATGACGTCGCGCCGCTTCTGCCCGCGGGCACGGTCTTGCACATGATTGGAATCCATGACAACACGGCAGCGAACCCTCACAATCCCGATCCTTCCGTGTGGGCCGGATTCGGCGAGCGCAGCGTCGACGACATGCTTCAGGTGTGGCTCGATATCGTTTATCTGGACGACGCGGAGTACAACCGGCTCGTGGAAGAGCGCAAGCACAGATGAAAGCTTTGTGTTTTTCCGCTTTGTGTCTTCTATTAGGGCTTCGCCCTATCGGGCTCGCGCTTCGCGGTGTCTTTGTGGTGGTACCCCTTCTCGTGACTGCGCAATCGAATGACAGTGCTCGCGGTGCAACTGCCTACCGTACGCGCTGCGCCGCATGTCACGGCAACGACGCGAAGGGAACGGCTGCCGGCTCGGATCTGACCGAACTCTGGGCCGCAGGCGGTACCGATCAGGCCATCTTTCAAGTCATTCGTCGCGGCATTCCCAACACAATCAAAGCGCACAGCTTCGGACCCGATGACGAAGTGCGCTCCATCATGGCTTACCTGCGGACGCTGAACACAGGCCGATCGGCCGCGTCCGGCAACGCGGCCAATGGCGAGAAGGTCTTCGACGCGAATTGCATTCAATGTCACGCCGTGAACGGACGCGGGGGGCGCATCGGTCCGGACCTATCGAAGGTGGGAGCGAGCCGCTCTCGCGCGGTCCTTGCCCACAAAATCCGCCACGCGAGTTCCTACATCATGAATGCTTACACGCTGAATTACATTGCCGACGGATATCAGCCGGTGACGCTCGTCACGCGCGATGGACAACGCATCCGCGGCGTGAAGAAGAACGAAGACGCATTCTCGGTTCAGATCATGGACACGCATGAACGCCTTCAGGGTTACGTGAAATCCGATTTGAAAGAAATGATCGATGAGGAAACATCGCTGATGCCGGACTTTGGTTCCGATCGACTGCCCGACGCCGCCCTTGACGATCTCGTGGCTTACCTTCAGAGGCTGAAATGAGGAAGTGGTGTTTCTTCGTGTCTTTGTGCCTTTGTGTCTTAGTGTTTTCGCTCGCCGCGGCTCAGGACATAACCATTCAGGATCTCCGCAACGGCTTCAAGGACGCCACGCGCTGGATCATGTATTCCGGCGACTACACCAGCCAGCGTCACAGCCCTCTGACCCAGATCACCGCTGCCAACGTGAATCGCCTCGCCGCGCAGTGGACGTTTCAGACAGATTTGTCTCCATTCATGTCCACCGGCCGGCCGGGCGGCTTGCAAAGCGTTCCTCTCGTCATCGACGGGGTGCTCTACCTGGCGGGCACCCACAACAACGTGTTTGCCATCGACGCGCACACGGGACGCCAGATCTGGCGATACCAACATGAGATGCCCGCCGACGTGCCGCCCTTCACCACGCGGGGTGTGACGCGAGGCCTTGCTGTTCTCGGCAACAAACTGTTTCTCGGAACGCTCGATGCGCACATGGTCGCGCTCGACATCAAGACCGGCAAAGTCGTCTGGGACACATTGATCGAGGACTACAAAAAGTACTTCAGTGTGACGTCGGCGCCGCTCGTCATCAGCGGCAACAAAGTGATCACTGGTATCGGCGGCGGGGATCGTGGCGCTTACCGGTTCTTCATCGATGCGTACGACACCGAAACAGGCAAACGCCTATGGCGTTTCTACACGGTGCCCGCGGAAGGCGAACCCGGCAGTGAAACATGGGCCGGTGCAAAAGTTCTCCGCGCGGGCGGTGCCACCTGGACGACGGGCAGCTACGATCCGGACCTCAACCTTATTTACTGGGGCACCGGCAATCCCTACGGACCCAGCGAATCGAGACTGGGCGATAACCTTTACACCGCATCCATCGTTGCTCTCGGCGCCGATACCGGGAAACTCCGCTGGTATTACCAGGTCGTGCCGCATGACATCCATGACTACGATGCCGATGTGATTCCCGTTGTTGCCGATCTCCGCATCGGCGGCCAGCCCCGGAAAACGTTATTGGTGGCGCCGAAGATCGGTTACCTGTACGTGCTCGATCGCACGAATGGAAAGTTTCTGGCTGCGTATCCCATGTCGGAGTTTGCGAAGAACTGGGCCGAGATCGCGCCTGATGGCCGCGCCGTAACGTCGCCGGAGGACGGTACGCGATGTCTTCCCGACATCAACGGTGCTACGAATTACTGGCCGCCTTCATACGATTCATCGCTCGGGCTGTTCTTCGTCACAATGCACGACACATGTCAGATCTTCAATACGGGTTTGCCGGGGCAGATCGCCGGCGTGCCCGGGAACTGGAGTGTGGGAGGCCCCGGTTATGCCGCGCTGCGCGCGTTCGATCCGGCGACGGGCAGGCAGAAATGGGAATATCGGTTTCCAGCATCCAACTTCGGCTTGACCGGAGTGTCTCCCGCCCGAATCGCCCGCAGTGTTGGCCTGTCCGGAGGCATCACCACGACCGCTTCGGGCCTGCTTTTCACCGGCGACAGCGAGGGCAACTTCATCGCGTTCGACTCGCGGACCGGAAAACCGCTCTGGCACTTCCAGACGGGATCGCCGGTCTGGGGATCGGCCCCCGTTACATACATGCTCGATGGTAAGCAGCACGTGCTCATCGCCTCAGGCTTGACGTTAATCGATTTCGCTCTAAGATAAGTGAATGAAACCATTGTTTGCGGCCTTTCTTTGTGTTTTCGTGTCTTTGGGCTTCCACACCGTCGCACAGGCCCAGACACCTGCTCCGGTGAAGCTGTACATATTCGATTGCGGGCACCTGAAGAGCGGGAATCCTGACGTTTTGACCGCGCGGGGAGTCACGACGACCGACATGTCGGTAGCGGCCTATCTCATCGTTCATCCGCGTGGCACGTTACTCTGGGACAGCGGCGTGATCCCCGATGAGTTGGTCCAGCCTTCCGGGACTGTCGAGGCGCGAGCGACTGTCAAAACGACAATCAAAGGCCAGCTGGCCGAAATCGGCTATAAGCCATCCGATATTACTTACCTGGCGCTGTCGCACAATCACTACGATCACTCGGCGAATGCGAATAACTTTGCCGGATCGACCTGGCTGGTGCAGAGGCTCGAACGGGCGGCAATGTTTCCGGATATCCCTCCCGCAACTCCGAATAATGCCGCAGCGCGTTTCAGCGCGCTCAAGAACAGCAAGACCATCGTTCTCGATGGCGACTACGACGTGTTCGGTGACGGAAGTGTCGTGATCGTCGCAACGCCCGGACACACGCCCGGTCATCAGTCCCTTCTCGTGAATCTCCAGAAGACTGGTCCGATCCTGCTGAGCGGGGATCTTTATCACTACCCATCAGAACGAACGCTGAAAGACTTCACTCCCTTTGCAGCCCTGGGAAACGCCGAGCAGGAAAAGAGGTCGAAGATCAAGGTCGAAGCGCTATTGAGGGAGAAAAAAGCCACACTCTGGATTCAGCACGACATCATTCAGTTCGCCACGCTGAAAAAGTCTCCGGCGTACTACGACTGACGTTTAAGGCTGCGGTAAACTGCTTCAATTAAGGTATCGGGTGAGCGTGCGATTCCAATGGCCCCAAAAACGGCATAAGGCGGCAAGGCCGCAACCGAATAGAGCTCCCCTCCTTGGCCAAGAGGGCGCGAAGCGCGAGCCCGACAGAGCGAAGCATCAAGAAATGCTGCGCCCGCTAAGGAGGCTTCGCCGCATTTTGTTTCGCGTAGCAGCTCAAATTTCCGGAATCGTCCTCGATCCTCCGGTGATCGAGAGTGGAGGATAAGCGGGACGGAACATGCCACCGGCCTGTCGGCATCTTTGAACATTCCGCCTGGAGGTCAAATCGCCCGATTCATTGATGAGCTGTTCCCGAGCCTGCCTGCGACGTTCCTGGGAATACTTCGACTGACGGCGAACTCCGAAGTCGGGAGTAACCGGTTTGCGCGAGAGGTACAACAAACGTGTATTTTCTGATCACCATGACTCCGCCCAACGAAGCGACATCCCGACAAACCAGGAGATCATGTTTTTCCCACATCGTCAGCGATGGAGGATATACCACAGGGTTCATCCTATTTGGCACTCACCTGCAGCCGTGTCCGGCAATCTTTGGATCACCACCCAGGATGGCACGCAGGTATCCCCTAGGAATCTGAGAGACGAAAGCCTTAAACGAATTCGGGTCCAGACGTATTAAGATCCCATGGTGGCATTGCGTCTTGAAACGGAGCTCCTCGTTGCGTGCGCGGGAACTGATCTAGGCCCCGAAACATCGGAGCGCATTGCAAGGTTGGCTCGAGGGGCTATTGAGTGGACTTATGTAGTCGGTAAAGCGGAGGACCATGGAATACGGCCACTTCTCTTCCGCAGCTTAAACACCGTCTGCCCAGAGATCATTCCCTCCCTCATCTTGAAAAACCTTCGTACTTTTGTGCTGGCCAATGCTACCCGCAATCTGTGGCTGGGTGCGGAACTGATCAAATTGTTGAATAGTTTCAAGGATCGAGGGATCTCTGCGATTCCGTTCAAGGGACCTGTCCTAGGGAGCTGGGCTTATGGCGATCCTGCGCTGCGGGAGTCAAGCGACCTCGACATCCTGATACCGAATCGAAGCCTTCAAGAGGCGAAGGCGCTCCTGGCAACTCAAGGATACCGGCAACAGTCGCCAGTGCCTAGCCAGCGAAACGCTGATGCAAATGAGAAGGATACTCAGAGATACCACATATTTATCGACAAGGACTCTGGTGCGACCGTAGACCTGCAGCCGTCGCTGGAGGCGCCGCATTTCTCGTTCGCGCTCCATAGCCAACTTTGGGATGGCGCGGTATTCCGAGAGTTCGCTGGACAGACCATATTGAGCTTTTGTCCTGAACACTTACTCATACTTCTCTGTGTACACGGCACAAAAGACGTCTGGTCTCGGATGAAGTGGATCTGCGATATCGCCGAGTTTGTTCAGCGCGATAAAGAAATCCATTGGGATCGTATCCTCGATCAAGCTAAACGTCTTTGCGCGAAGCGTAAGTTTCTTCTTGGTTGTTTTCTTGCGTACGACCTCCTGCACGCGAAATTACCCGAACATATTCTCCACAACGCTCTTAAAGAGCCACTGGTCACAACAGCCGCTGAGACGATCCGTCGAAGGCTTTTCGTCGATAATCGAACCTGTACGAATTTCGAACGAGTAACTTTGTATTTCAGAACGGATGACACCTTCCGGGAGAGGATGAAGCGTTTTCTGCGCTATCTTTCGCTCTATCTGTGCGTGCTGCTGGTTCCTTCCGACGATGACCGTCAGTTCCTACGTGGCGCAGATTGGCCTTCAAGTGCCAGTTACATTGTGCGACCCGTTCGTCTGATTGCGAAGTACGGAACAAGACCTCATCAGGCGATAAAGGCCTTCCGAGACTGGTTTAGATCGATGAGTTGACGTCGGCCTGGAATGCAGCTAGTTCTGCGCTTTTGTCAGGACATCTTTCAGAGCAAGGCATGTTGCCGGAGCTGATGCGCTTCTGAGTGTGAAGCACCTGCAAGCTTTGGCGATGGAAATTGCCTGACCGAGGCCCGCGCCCGCATGCGCGAGCGCATTCAAGGTGTTGCTGTACAACCGCGCAGCGCCTTCAGGCCGCCCGATGGGTAGGATCGAAGGCTCCATTGCCGAAGGATCATAAGTCACAAAGAAGAGCGACCGAACGGGTTGAGGAGCAGTACATGTTGCGCTTGGCATTTGCTTCACCGGGATGTGGATAGTTCCTGACGTATACAGAACGCCCTCCGGAAGCGCATAGGGTGCGGGTGGTTTCTTCTTTAAACAGATGGCGTGAGGATACGGATAAACCGTCAACGTGCTCAGATCGATCGGCGCCAACTCGTCACTGAGATATTGAAAACCGTGGTGCAGCAGAGCCCAGGCCAGAGTTGATTTTCCGGCTCCAGGTGCGCCTATCAAAAGGATCGCCTTTCCTTCGAACTCGAGCGCCGCGCCGTGGATGAAGTAAAGCGTGGGCCGCTGCCGTTGCGCTTCAAGGGTGATTGCTTTCTCGAGCGCGTAAAGGAACTCAGCGTCCGTCGCCGCAGTCTGGACGTTGCCGCAAGGACTTTCAACCAGAAAATATTCGTCCGTCTTGCTGACGATATATTTGGCATTTCGCGCGCGACCTATCTCCGCGGCGTCGAAGTTTTTCGATACCAGAGATTCGGTGACGATGTCACCGCAATCAATTTCAAATGTAAGTCCGATAAACGAAAAACAAACTAGCCTGCTCAAGATTGAAGAGTCATTCCGTATCAACGAACAGATCGAGATCTTTAAACTGGGACACAATGCGCTCAACATCATTCTTTGCGGTGTTGATGTCGATGTTGAAATGGTTCGCGAGCGTCTCGGCTATCTCGGTCGAAGATTTTCCGTTGCACTCAGTCCAGACGTAGCTGGCGGTAGCGTTCAGATGATGGATCTTGCTACCGTGAGCATCGAGAATCAGTGTCTCTCCGTCAACTTCGCTGCAAATCACATCGCGCCGTTTTTCGAGTGGCATAGGCGGAAAGTCTAGCAAGCATCGGCGTTGAACAAAACCGTCAAATCATGAAAATCATGAAATTTATTGACAAACGTTCATACAGACATTCTACTCGAACTCGAAAGCTAACATTCACAAGGAGCTAACATGGATCCAGACGATATGAGCGAGGTTACTCGCGACCAGTCGCAGAAGGATTCTGTGAACGGTTCCTCCAGGCGAACCTTTATCAAAGGGCTCGCTTACACAGCTCCGGTCATCGTGACGCTAACTGCCAAACCAGCTTTGGCGGGAATCGGGTCTGGCCGACCGGATGATAACTGAGGGATTCTCGCGTCCTCCAAAGATGCGCGGTCTATTAATGACCACGCATCTTTGTTTTTTCCTCCTGTTATTCCAGAGCCTGTCCCGAGAAGCGGCTGCCTCTCCTCCTTCCGATGGGACCCACCTCTAGCGCAGATTCCGGCGCGGAAATCGGAACCGCGGCCGATGAGACATCCGATTCGACCCTCGGCGGCGGTTTGGGAACGATCCAGGGCCGCCATTTCGCTGCGGGAGCGAGTATCCTGTGGAATCGAGTCAAGTGAACGCGTGGCGCAGGGACTAAAGCCGCCAGTTTCGCCATGAAATCTTGCGGTTCGCAGACCACGTCTGTGGAGCCGTCACTCCACATTCGTTTGAGCCGATAAACCAACCGGCCGTCCGGCAGCCGGGACAGTAATAACGGAAACTATCGTGGCAGAGGAAGAATCTACGTTCTGCGTTCTTTTTCTTTCGCCTCTTCGACAGCCAACGGCCTCCTGACCCTCGCCTCGACAATGCCCTGAAGAATCGTCGCTACCCGCTTCGGCGTTACTCGCGGGTTAATCTTCTTCGGTGCTTTTGTGTGGGAAGTGCCAGGGCTTAATGCCAAACTGACCAACTCGGGCTATTAGTGGCCCGCAAGTGGCCTAGCAAATGTGTTGCGCTTACGAGATGGAGATAACCGCCTCCTGGTGCGTCAAATCGTGACCCCCGCATTCTCAAGGCACCAAGTCAAAATCGCCTTTTGCGCGTGCAGCCGGTTTTCGGCTTCGTCGTAGATGACGCTCGCCTGGGTAGCGAGAACTTCGTCAGTGACTTCGTGGTTGCGATGGATGGGCATGCAGTGCATGAAGATTGCATCATTTTTCGCGAGCGCCATCAGCCCCTCGTTAACCTGGTAGGGCATGAATTTGTCGATGAATTTTCCTTCTTGTCCCATTGAAACCCATGTGTCAGTGACGATGACGTCTGCGTTTTCCGCGGCGGATTTCGGGTCGGGAACGTATCTGGCAGTGCCGTCCGAGGGCCTCAGGTCTTCCGGGCATGAAATTACCAGTTCAAAATCCCACACAGGAGCGGCCTGCATGAAGGTGCGGGCAACGTTATTGTAGTCGCCGAACCACACGATTTTTTTGCCGCTCACCGCGCCGAGCTTTTCCTCGATGGTCATCAAATCCGCCATGATCTGGCAGGGATGGGAATGATCGGTAAGCCCGTTGATGATAGGTATGCTGGCGCAGTTCGCGATTTCCCGCAGTTTTTCATGGCTCGAAATCCGAAACATCGCGGCATCCACGAAACGCGAGAGAACCTTCGCGGTATCGTCGACGCTTTCGGCACCGGTTATCTGCATTTCCTCGGCGTTCATTACGATGGTATGGCCGCCGAGCTGTTTCATCGCGACTTCAAAACTCATGCGCGTGCGGGTGGAGCGCTTGTCAAATACCATGGCTAGCGAAAGACCGGACAAAATCTGCGGTGGCGAGAATTTCTGTTTCTTCAGCGTATGCGCCTTGGTGAGAATCGCTTTTAGGGTATCGCTGGGGATTTCGGAGAGGTCTATGAAATGTCTTACATCCTTTTTCATTTGGGCTCCCTTTATTCTTAATTACAAAGATTCGAAGGCAAGAAGAAAAACAATTGCGGCCGGCGGGCGCGATCGGGAAACGGTCTACAGGGGGGAACAGGCCGGCGGGCGGCCCGAGGACGTCGCGGAAGATAGTGTCAAAGCCGAATTCAAAGACGGCATGCTATGGGTTCACCTGCCCAAGGCAGAGAAACCAAAGCCGAAATCGATCGAAGTAAAAGTGGCGTAAAGCCCACTCCGTGGCGGCACTTTACGCCGCCACGGACCAGGTTTTTAACTCGGCCATCCGGCTCAACAATCTGAGACAAATTCGCTGTTTCCGTGACGGTCCTCAGGGAAGGACTCTGATGAAACCGAACATGCCATCAACGAAATGGCCCCGAACAGCGCAGATCGCCAGATAGGTCCCCGGCTTTGGAAAACTCACTGTCTCAATACGATCCTGCGGGGGAGCGGCAATAGCGGCGGCCGGTACACCCGGCCCGAAGAAGTTGGCCGGAACGCCGGCAGGACTCAGTCCCCTGTATATTCGGTGATTTGGGTCGTCGATTAGAGCGCCCAGAGGCGCTGGAGGCGCCAGAGCCACGTTGATATCACCGGGTTGAGTCCCATCGTCATAAACGACAACCTGGTGAAACCCCTCAATGATAAAGTCCACAGTTCCGCCCGCCTGTATTTTGACCTCGTTGGGGATTAGTTGATGGCCGTTACGGTTTCCCGGATTCGCTACTTTCATTCGGTCTACCGTAGAATCAGCCGGATAGTGCCCAAAGCTGACGGTTGCCTGCGCCAGCGGGCCAGAGATGGGTCGATCGTGATCGCCATGTGATTGGGCATCTTCGGGCACATCGGACGATTGCTGCGCTCGCGTTTCCGTTTTTATCGCTACACCCAGAGCCGCAGAAACACCTCCGGCAGCAGCAACCTTGAGCAGATTTCTCCTTGTAGTTTTCGCCATTTCTTCTCCTCAGAGTTCACAGACCGGATGATCTCGGGGGGAGTGAGATCTCGGCTGTGAGAGTTAGTTTGTGTGTGTTCCTGAAGTGAGTGAAAGCTGGACGGGTATGTTGTCCTAGGAACAAAACCTAGTCAAATGAAATCACTATCTCACGTCTGGACCAACTTCCTTCCGAAAGCGGTCAATTGGCTTCAGGGTATTCGAACGCGCCGTCTGCCACGGAGGCGTCAAAGGCAGGAGTTCAGCCAACTCCAGTCGTCGTCGCATCAGCGACTTTCTGAACTCGTTGATCAGAAAATCCCAATTTTCCGCGATATATCGACCGGCATTGTCGGCGCTTTTGCCGACTTCCTACGTAGCCGCGCCTGTCCTATACCGGTCTTGCGGTGGGATCCGATTCCTATCGACCCAGACCTATAAAATGGTTTTGCGAAAAGTGTTAGGCCAGATCGGGGGCGAGATCGTCGAATTATTTCTGAAATCGTCGCCGACCATGAAATTGTCTTCGCTTCATTTTGGCGGCGGGGCTGTTTGGCATGGTCGGGGGCTCCACTTCGAGCCGTTCGGCTCGAGCTTGAATTGCGAGCTTGTGTAAAAAGGCTGGGTTAGATGTTTCGGATCCTCGATCACGGTGACAACGAGGAGCCACTCGTCGCCGTTCGGGTGTTTGGGCAAGCGGTGAAAATACTCTGTAATCGAGGTGTCCTCGCTGTAAGGCACGCCGTTCTTCCGCAGGTAGCCTTCGCGAAAGCGCGTCGTCACCACCTTCAACGAACCGCCCTGATTGATGGAGCCCGGTGGTGCCGGCCCTCCTCGAAGTCCGCGTCCGCCGCCTCCGGGCTCGATCTGGCGTGAATTGTCGGGCTCGGCGCCACGCGCCCCTCGTCCAAGACCTCCGAGACCTCCGATATTGGGGCCTTCCCATTCGGCGACCGAAAAGCCCTGCCACGTTTTGTCGGACGGAGGTTGTTTGGATTTATCGAAGCTCAGGAGCCGTGTTTGAGTGCCGGCGTCGAAATCGACTTTGAGTGTGTTGTCATCCTGCCAGGCGATGTGCAGCCGTCCGGGTTGCCGCATGATCCCGCCGATCCCGAATGCCTTGCATTGCAAACCGGCCGCGTTGTCTTTCTCGAGACCCCACGCGTCCGCCGCGCGCCGTCCTTCGGCACTTAGCGGCAGGCTTTCGTAATCACCTTTTCGAGGTGTTGCCATGCGATGCCGCCAGTCTTCGCTGACAACGGACACCCAGTATCCCGTGAGGTCCACGGGCGCTGCGGCCTGGGCTGTGCGGGGAACAGGCGGTTGTCCGCGTTGTGCGGCGAGGAAGAAAATCAGTGCAGATAGCAAAGTCATTTTTTCGAACTCAGATCCCGATATATGGCTTCGACGAATGCGGAGCTGTCTCCATACCGCCCGTCGTAATCGAGCGATGGCTGCGCGGCCTTTACCTGCTCGAGAGTCATGCCGCGCTTGATCATGTCCTGGATCCGATCGCGAATGATGGCAATCATGTCGCGATATTCCACGATGTCCGCTTCGTCGCCGACGCGGCCATGGCCGGGAATCACGTATGTGCCGCCTTCCTGCAGATACCCGGGCACAGCGATATCGAGCATCTTGTTCAAGCTGTCGATGAATCCCTGAACGCCGCCACCGTTCTTCGTGTCGATGACGGGATACGTTGTCGTCATGAACAGATCGCCGGCCACGAGCACATCGGAACCGCGGAAGTAGACGAACACATCGCCGTCCGTATGTCCCTTCGGAACGTGGTGCAGGAAAATGGCTTCGCCGTTGAAATGAAAATCACGGACATCTTCGAAGAAGGTATTCAGCGGCCACTCGGTGGCGGGCCGGCCCGCCTGCGACATGTGAGCGAGCGTGTGCTCGTTCGCGATGATCGCCGCGGGATTGCCGTTCACGGTCCGGCCGGCATGCGACATCGTTTCGTTTCCGCCCGTGTGGTCGGGATCGGCATGCGTGTTGACGATCCATCGAATTTCTTTGTTCGATAATTGCCGGATCGCCGTCAGCACTTTTTCACGCATCGGGGCCGCGCCGGTGTCGACGACGACAATACCTTCATCGCCGATCTGAACCGCGACGTTAGCGCCGGCTCCCACCAGCATGTACACGTTACCCTGCACGTGAAACGTTTTGATTTCGCCGTCGGGCGTTGCCGCGGGCCTTGCCGGAGGCCGTGGCGCGTCTTTCCGCACGTTGAGAGGAGTGCGGCTGGAGTTGTCGAGCTTTGTCATGTACTCGGGGTACGTTGTCTCCGCGCCGCCCCAGACCGCTTCCAGCGGCAGACCGAATTTGTTCGACCACTCCTTCAGGAATGGATTCTTGCCGGGCAGGAAATGGGGCACTTCGTTTTTCGGCCCCGGAACTTCGTTGACGTATTCACAGTTGTAGAGCCAGTTCTGATTTCCGCGATCCATGAATACGAATTCTTCGCTGTTGACGTAAGGCTCCGACAGGTAGACCGGGTCGTTCACGATCATCACGTGTGAGAGCAGATTGCCGTGCCGGATGTAATGCTCGACGACCGTGCTGAGATCGCTGCTCGGCGCGCCGCTGCGCCGGTAGAATTCTTTCTTGATGTGGGTGGTCGTCACGGTCAGGACGTCGCCGTTCCATTGCCCTGTCGAAAACCCCATGAAGGTATGAGGCGCGTACTCCGGCGGATGCGGGCGGCCGTCCATCCAGATTGTTCGAAACTGCTGGTAGGTTCCAAGGAATTGTTTGTACGCGACGACTTCCTGGGTGGCCGGATCCTTTTCCGACCAGATTCTGAACTGCATTGGCCCGCGGAAGATGTGGGGAAGACTGTAGGGCTGGCATTGATGTTCGAGCAGCGTGACTCGCCTGACGTCGAAACTCTCTGCGTACCGGCGCGCCGCATCGTTCATCGGAACGCCCGTGAAATCGCCCTGCACATCGCCGGGAACCCGGTCGGCCTGGTCTTCGTGATACCTGCCCGCCCATTCTCCTTCCAGGTTCATCTGAGCGAATGAAGGAAGGCACGCGAGCAGCGTGATTAACAGCGATTCTATAATCCTCATCTTTCGGCGGATTCTAACGCAAATAAGTGGACTTGAGGAGCAGAGATCGTTTATCCATATTCGGCAAGGAGATCTCCATGAGACATCAATTGGTCATTCCAGTGATCGTCCCTGTAATCATCGCTTGCCTGATTCCGATTGCCGCGTTCGGGCAGGCGAAGGCGCCGCGCACGCCCGACGGTCAGCCGGATTTGCAGGGAATATGGAGCTTCGCGACCATCACGCCGCTGGAACGGCCTGCGGAGCTGGCTGGAAAAGAATTTTTCACAGCCAAAGAAGGGGTCGATTACGAAAACGAGGTGCGCAAGCGAAACAACATGGATCGCCGCGATGGAACGGCGGAAGCCGACGTCCAACGGGCCTACAATGATTTCTGGTGGGACCGCGGAACACGCATCGTGAAGACGAGACGCACGTCGCTGGTCATTGATCCGTCGGACGGCAAGATTCCAGCACTGACTGCGGCTGCAAAGGAACGGCAGGCGGAACGGCAAGCCGCAAACCGTGGACACGAATTCGATGGTCCCGAAAATCGGCCTTTACAGGAACGCTGCCTCACGTGGGTATCGACCGGCCCGCCGATGCTGCCGACGGCATACAACAACAATATTCGAATCGTGCAGACTGCCGGCTACGTCATGATCCTCGTCGAGATGATTCACGACATCCGCGTGATTCCGCTCGATGACAGGCCGCACCTCCCGCAGAATGTCCGTCAATGGAAAGGCGACTCGCGAGGTCACTGGGAAGGTGAGACACTCGTTCTCGAAACGACGAATTTCACGGGGAAGACCGCCTTCCGCGGTTCGAGCGAGAAGATGCGTCTCACCGAGCGGTTCAAGAGGATGGATGCAGGCACGCTTCTTTATCAGTTCACCGTCGACGATCCGGGCTCATTCGAGAAACCCTGGACGGTGGAGATTCCGATAACGAGAAATGAAGCGCCGATCTTCGAGTATGCCTGCCACGAAGGGAATTACGCGATGACAGGCGGCCTTGCCGGCGCGCGTGAGCAGGAGAGAACGTCGCAATAACAAGTAAAATGACTAATGACCATTGACCATTGAGAATTGAAAAAGCATGCTTTGCCAATTCTCAATGGTCAATGGTCATTTTACTTACTACTTCTTTTTTTCAGCCGCCTTCTTCTCTTCCAGGCGTGCACCCACCAGCGTGTTGTACAAACCGTAGTTGCCTTCATGGCAGGCATGCTCGAACAACGGGCCGACGGTTTTCTTCATCGGCAGCTCGGCGGACCACGGCCTCACCCATGTTGATTCGTCATCGATCGTGAACGTGTACTTGATCGTGTCGTCGGCCACACGCGTGAACCGTTCAGTGACGCGCATGTTCTCGCTGGAGTTTCGGAGCGGGTTCTTGCCGTTGAAATTCGTGGTCTCGACAACGAGCGTCTCGCCTTCCCAATGGCCGCGAGCATCTCCCATCCACTCACGAATGTTGGGCGAGATGTGGGGACGTCCATCCAGCGGAATGATTCGCACATCGTGGATCATCTCGACGAGGATCATCACATAGCCGGCAGTCTGCACGATCCGATAATTACTGTTGTAGCCCGTGTTCAGCATCGGTGGCCCGGCGCCAAGCATGATGAGGCAGCGATCGTCGAGGTCGTTGGCTTCCGCGGAATC
>Ga0070707_100003117_pt1 | contig 15677 bp, 19 predicted proteins | sample KBSK5502metaG_FD_65468 | JGI IMG/M metagenome (GOLD analysis project Ga0070707, IMG submission 65468) | Corn, switchgrass and miscanthus rhizosphere microbial communities from Kellogg Biological Station, Michigan, USA - KBS K5-50-2 metaG | ecosystem: Host-associated > Plants > Roots >... | reverse complement strand
TATGGCGGGTGTAACCCCTTTGCGTATAGATAGGTGGAGAGACCTGACAACAGAAGCACAGCTCCGCGTTGCGCTCTTCCAACGCCCCGTGATGGCCGGCTTCATCATGTTTGTAGCCACGTAGTGATCCAGGGAAACAACAGAGGAGTATCCAGCACATGAAACACTCAAGGAACGCTCTCTTTATTGCCGTGGGCTTTGCCCTGGCACTTTTCATCGTAGCGTGTGGCTCTTCCGCCACCGGCAGCGGGAGCAGCGGACGCTATGGCGCGAGCAGCAGCAGCGCCTCCACGCCCAGCAGCGGATCTGCAACGACTATCAAGACCGCCACGCTGACCGTGGGCGGCAAAGCGCTGACGGTGCTCACGAATGCGCAGGGGATGACGCTCTACTACCGCACCTCGGACACGCCTACCTCCGTCTGCAGCGGTGGCTGCGCCAGTGCCTGGCCCCCGGTCTTGAGTACGACGATGCCCAGTGGCTCGACCACACTGCCGGGCACGTTTAGCCTGATGAACGATGCCAACGGCAGCCAGGTCGCGTATAATGGCCATCCCTTGTATACCTATTCGGGCGACTCCGCTCCTGGGCAGGCGAACGGCCAGGGTTTTGCAAACATCTGGTTCGTTGCCCCCACCACGCTCCCGGCCACAACCACACCATCAGGGAGTACGCCGACACCCAGTGGGTACTAGCATCAGCCCTGATATTCCTACCTGGAGGGCATGCCCACGCTCAACAGCCCTCCAGGTAGGTATCAGGACACCAGTTCAATCTCTCTGATAAGCGAATGAGGGGAGGCCAATGTGACCATGATGGGATGGGTGAGGGAGAAGCGGGCATTCGAGTCGGTGACCGGTCCAGTGTTTCCACACTGTCCGGGAGAAGATGTGCATATCTTGACATGGCGGAACCGCACATGAGTAAGCGGCAACATGCTCGAGAGGCCGACGGGACCCGGTCCTCGTGGGAGACAAACGGACAGGACTTTCAGGCGTTTTACCAGGAAAACGTCACCCTGCTCTATCGCTTTGTCCTGAGCCACGTGGGCAATCGCGAAGAGGCCGAAGACCTGACCTCGCAAGTCTTTCTCAAAGCGGTGCGCGGCATGAATCCCGAGCGCGGCTCGCAAGCCATGCGAAAATGGCTCTACCAGGTCGCCCGCACAACGATTGCTGACTCCTGGCGGAACTACTCTCGTCTTCCAACCGGTTCGCTGGATGAACTGTCGGACGCGGGCTGGGATGGTTCAGCCGCAGGAGAACCAGCGATGGACAGCGTCGTCAGTAGTCACCCTGGCGAGCGGGTGAAACGCCTCATGCAGGCACTGCCCGAACATTACCGCGCAGTGCTCAACTGCCGTTTTCTCCTCAATCTTTTGATACGTGATACGGCCACCCGACTGGGACTGACGGAGGCGAACGTCAAAGTAGTGCCATTCCGCGCGCTGAAACGCGCCGCTGTTGTCGAACACGTTGCGAGCAGAAGCCTGTAACAGCGAAAGCATAGCATTTCGGAGAAGAAGCAACGATGGCCGGGGAAGATCAGGAACGCCTTGAGGATTTTCTCGCATTAGAACGCTACATCGAAGAGGTGCAAGCGGGTCGCGTCGCTCATATTCCAGCGGAGCTGACGCCTGACCTGGCACGCATCTATCGGATGGCCATGTCCCTTCATGCAGCCTCAACCGGGGCGGCGGCTCCTCGTCCTGAATTCATCGCCGCATTGCAGGCAAAGCTGAAACAAGTGGAGGCGATACATCGCACCCCTCTCAAGCAGCATCGCCCATGCTCTTCGAAAGAACGGCAAGAGCACCCTCGTCTCTCTCGGCGTGCGCGGCTTCGAACCGGAGCCGTCGTTGCTGCTTCGTTCGCAGTCGGAGCAGCCATTGATCACGCCCTGGAAGAGCAGAAAAGAGCAGCGATCACCTCTGCCATTCCCAACCCTCCCCCTGGCCGCCCCTGGTACCTGATGGTATCCCTACGACCAAGCACTTTGTGACGACGCTCGACAAGCTGGGTGAGCAGCCAGCGCCTTTTAGTGCGGGTGGAATCGTCGGCTACGTGGTTCGCAACGACGGTGAGAGCGGCGATCCGACGGACGGCCCGGTCATTGCCATGTCCGCCGCCTGCACGCATATGGGCTGTTTGGTGAACTGGGAAAACTCCGCTCGCACATTCCGGTGCCCGTGCCATGGAGGCGTTTTCTCTGCATTTGGAAAGACGGACATCACACCTTCCACTGTGCGTTACCTCGCGCCTCTGCCGCGCTTAGCAACGATCATTGACCCCGAGGGCACCATTTTCGTGCGCGTTCCTTCCCAGACCTCCTCGATCCACTTCTAGCCCCGCAATCTCAGGGAGAAGTTTTTTGGTACAGCCACATCTTTCATGGTCCAACATGCACGCAGGTGTCGCCGCGTGCAAAATCGCGGTATCTGCCGCCTGTGCTCATCTGGGATGTCTTGTCCCACGCGATGCGCAACGAGATGGGAAGAGCCATGAAACGGCCTTGTGAGGCAGCGTGAAGAGGCGATGTCATCGGTTGGGAAGAACCCATCAAGCTTGCTCCACTGGGAGCTGCAGCAGGGTCAGTAGGGCATCGGCGCCTGCGTGAGCGCGTTCGCCCGGCAACATGGCGAAGAGGTGCGGACGCAGCACGACGCGGCCAGCCTGGAGCATGAACGCAAGCATCCGGGTCCGCCGTCGCTTCGCCACGAGGCCAGCCCGGCCTCGAGTCAGTAGCCGACACGTGAGGAGGCGTTGCCTTTCACGTGGATCACCTCCAGCGGCCCGGTCGCCGGACGAGCCGCTGCGCCTCGCGCGCAAGGTTCGCGCTGAGAAACTGCCCCTCAACCCCATTTGATGGGAGGGGGAGGCCGCCACGTGGCGGCCTCCCCCATCGCGATTAGTAGCTTTGTAGGAAGACGTCGGGCTGGTTCTCCGTCACCCCTGCCGAGGTGGTGACGACATTGCGGTTATCACCCCACGTCACGAACCGCGTGGTGCCATTCGAAGTGATGTTGTTGTAGTCGCCCATGTAGCAGAAGGCGATGACCGGATCCTGCTGCGGGTTGGTCTGCACGATCGGGAAGGCCACCGTGCTGAGCGTTCCCTCGCCTGTCTTCGACGACGGGCTGGCCTTGGCCGTGGCCAGGCTCAGGTCTTCCTTGTTGGTCCGGATCAGGTCGACGGGGGTGCCGGGCACCCGCTCATACCACATGGCATGGAGCCCGGTGCTATCGGTCGTGATCCAGGGCTGGAAGCGGTCGTTCATCGTCACCGTGCTGGGGCCGGCGCTGATCTGCTGTGGCGCGCTCCACGTCTTGTTGCCGTCCCGCGAGAAGCTCAGGAAAATCCTGGTGGCGTTGGTGTTATCCCCACCCACGCCGCCGGGACGGTCGTTCCAGACGGCGTAGAGGACGCCGTGCTGGTCGATGGTCGTACTCGGCAGCTCGAAGTTGCGGGCGTCGTGCCCGGTCTGCGTCTCGATGACCTCCCGCAGGTCCGCCGCGTTGTTGCAGGCCACGATCTTGTCACCGGACCCCTTGACCGGCGCGATGGTCGTGATGCCCTGCACCGTTGCGCTGGCCACGTCGAACGTCGCCATCCGTTCGTTGGCGGCAGTGATGGTGGCGTTCGTGCACCCCTCGGGGACGCTCTCCTCCCACGAGACGAACAGGCTGCCCCCGTGCGGGACGGGGTTCGAACCCTGGGCGCAGGCCAGCGAGCCCGAGAGCATGGTGGTCCGCCAGTGCACACCATCCGTGGAGTCGGTCAGCATAATGGGGCTCTGGGGAGCACGCGAGAAGAACGTCCAGGTGATGTAGAAGTGGAGGTGCCCGCTCCCATCGGGAGCCACCGCCAGGTACTCCTTGTCGGCGAAGAAGTTGATCCCACTGCCGACGTCGACCGGGACTGAGACCAGCTGGAAGGTGCTGGTTCCGGCCGGCATCTTGTAGAAGCTGATCAGGGAATGCGCCCCCAGGCCATCCGAGCTGAGAGCCAGGCTCGCATAGTAGAAGTTGCCCGAGGCATCGTGCACCACCGCTGGATCCCCGATCGGCTGAACGGTGGGCTTCCAGGGCACATCGCCCATGTCGGTGAAGGTCGTCCCGGAGTCGGTGGAAACCGAGTACCCGGTGAGGTTGAGCGCGGGGATGCAGCAGACCAGCGAATCGTTGAACCCGACCACCACCTTGCTGCCCAAAGCCGCCACGCTGGTCTCGCTCTGCGTGTTCTGCGGTGATCCGTGATCCTCGGCTAAGCAGTTCACTTGCACGTTGCCGGTGGCGCTTGGTTCGGCGGCGCACACGGTTCCCTGGTGCAACGGCCCCGAGGGTGCGGTCAAGCTGCCGTTCAGGAGCCTGACGACGAGGTCCCCAGTCGCATCGATCCGAGGATTTCCGGCCCAGTCGGGATTCTTCGCCGCATTGCTCGCGCGGGTCACAACGCTCCCGGTCAAGAGCGAGAGCGCCAGCACAACGGCGACCGGCAGGATGGCCCTTAGTAGTTTTCTCATCTGTCCCTCCTTGGTTATTCCATGGTCAATAGCTGATGGGCCCGGTGTTGCCGAACCGGACAGTCACGTTGCAATCCCTCAATCGAGGGTCGCAAGTATTAAGCAAGCAAACGGTAATCCAGCCGCTTGACAAAAGGAAAGCTCACAAGCAGAGTAGCATGATTGAACCACCTGTTCTGCTGACAAGGAGCTTCCACCCATAATACCAGACTCCCCCTTCTTTCTCATCTACATATCTATACGCAGAGGAGTTACACTGGGGCCAGTGGCACAGGGCCACGCCAATCGGACTGGCGGTGGCGATTGCAGGATGGATGGCAACGATCACACGGCTCAGCAGTCCCGTCGGGATGAGAGGCACATCCGGACAATCGAAGAGGGCGGAAAGGTTCCTGTCTCCTCCATGCTCCTCGCTTTCCATCTGCCTTGCCTTTCCTGCTTCTTCCCCTCTGTATCTCGTTGCGCATCCCGTGGGTTGTTTTCGCTTTGTTTGTTGGTGACGATCTCCTTTCCAGCGCTCAATAGCTAGATGACATGAGAGATGCGATGCCACAGGGGCAGCACAGCACGCGAACGGCACCATGCCCGCAGTAGCCATCTACCATTCCTCTCGAGACGGGTTTCTGAAAAAACCAGGCACAGATGAGACGCTGCGGTTTGTAAAAGCGCTGAGTGCTACAAGTACAGCGTGTCTAGTTGTGTGCAGTCCAGATGTTACCAGGACCTGCATAGCTTCCCGCTTCGCCCCAGGCAAGCTGCGTGCTTCCCCGGTCGTCGACGGCCATCTCGAAGTAGTCGCCATAGGGCAAACCAAAACCTGTGGGCGTGCTATAGCTGAAACCAGGAACGTAGCTCGATACCTGCCTCTCACCGCTCCACGAAGCGCCGCCGTCGCTGCTGGAACGGTAGAACAGGTTCCAGGAACCGGTGCGCATATCCGTCCAGGCGATGCGCACGTCACCACTACCCGCTCCGGCGGTAATGGCCGGGAAGCAGTGTTCGACGCCTTGCGCGGCGAGCGAGACATCCTGGCGTGCCGAGTAGCTGGCGCCGTGATCGCGCGATTTCACGAAGTAGATGCGCTCCGGGGCGTAATCAGTCTGATTGACCGTCGCATTGTAGAGCAGGTAGACGCTATCATCGCTGCCAATCGCCATCGTCATCTGGGCACCCAGGAAGGCGAAGCCGCAGTTCGCACAGGGATAGGGCGCCCCGCTCACACCAACCGGCGTCAGGGACCAGGTCTGCCCCCCGTCGCGCGACTCGGTCACGAACAGGTTGACCGGTCCCTTCGCCTGTCCGTTCTGGGTGTAGCCCGCCCAGGTAAAATAGATGTTCCCCTGAGAATCAATGCCGGCTCCCCCTCCAAGCGACCACCCCTGCTGCGTACTGCCGCTGTTGATCAAGTGCATCGTCCAGGTCTGCCCGCCATCGTGGGAGATCGAGGCGTACATTTTCTGGGCTGCATTGTAGGCGACAGCGATTGTCGAGCCTCGCACGGTCAGCTCATCCTTGTCGGTCGCCCGCTGCAGGTTGTCGACAATCGTCGGCCCCAACCAGGTCTGGCCGAAATCGGTGGACTTCATGACGGCGATCGAGGATTTGCTGTTCTGCAGGAATGATGCCCAGACGGTCTTGCCATCGACGGGATCAACGACCAGCTGTGAGTCGTACTGGCCGCCAACCACCGACTCCGGGTCAATAGGCCTGGGAGCGCTCCAGGTTTGCCCGCGATCATGCGAAATCTGGAGCAGGACATGCAACGCGCACGAAGTGCAGGAGGTCTGCCCGGCCACATCATAGTGCTTGTAGAGGACGTACACGTGCCCATAACGATCGGCGGCTAGGGCGGGTTCCCAGTCATCCCCGGCAGGGAAACCCAGGCGCGCCTGAGGGGTAAAGCCGGTAGCCGCATGAGCAGCAGCACCGAAAAAGTAGCACGAGGTCATACTCGCGAGTACGAGGCAGCAGAGCAGAGCGAAGAGCCGGGCGCGCGCAGGTAGACGGCACATATGCTCCTCCAGACCCAGAGTCAAGCTGCTGCTACTAAGGCCCCACCGAGCTCTTGCCCGGCGGGGCCAGAAACTGTGCTACGAGGCGGTGACGAGTGCGGTAAAGATCTCCTCACCAATCTGTTGACCCGTGGCGGGATCGACGCTGCAATCCAGCCGACCGTCGGTCCAGATGGGATCTATCCTGCCACCGAAGGCCACGATGCCTTCGTAGTCACCGTACTGATTGCCGGCATCCGCGCATGAGTTGATGGCGCTTTCATCGCTCACAGCGGTGGTCACTTTGATATTGGGAGCAAAGGAGAGGCCACCGCCGGTTGACTGGCTGAAATAGATGTCGGTCTTGGTATCAGCAGGGTCATTGCGCGCATCGTTCCAGCTGAGATCGACCGAGCCGGTCACAGGGTCCACCGAGAGCCACTGGTTGAACTGGTCTTTTCGCACGCCGGCCGGGTCATCGTTGACACGCGTTGGCATACTCCAACTTGCGCCGCGACCGGTTGAGCGGGACACGAAGATATCCGTTCCGTTCGACGCCGTCTCGTCCATCCAGGAACAGTAGAGCGTGCCGCGGTTGCTCCCAGCACTCCGGTCGGCATCGCACGCCGGGTAGAGCAAGGCGTGCCGGCTCGCCATCGCCGGAATGGCGTCGTCGAAGGCAACGGTTGTAGCCGCGATGGCCTGTTGCTGGCCGAAGGTAGCCCCGCCATCGAATGAGCGATTGACCATCAGGATGTTTTGCTGGATATCGTGCCAGGCCACGTAGACCTCGCCATTTGGCCCCACGAACGGATCGGCGCCGATGACCTCTCGTGGGCCGCCGGTCGGATTGTTCAGCGCGACCGGGCTACTGAAGGTCTTGCCACCATCGGTCGAACGCGCAAAGAGCAGGTCGTCGTTGGCCGAGGACTTGCCCGCATTCAAAGAGGCATTATCCCAGGCCACATAGACGCTATCGCGGAATGGGCTATGCGGGTTAGTATCCACCGCGATCATCGGTTTGTCGTTGAACTTGCCGCTGCCGCTGTTGAAGTTAAAGAATGTGACCTGGGGCCAGGTTCGCCCGCCATCAGAGGACTTGGCGACGGCCATCTCGGTTCCCTGGATCGAGGCAAAGAAGCGATTGAAGAAGACGACGATGTACGAGTAGTAGACGTTGCCGCGCGTGTCGAAGGCGACGCCTGGGTCGGAGCCGAAATCCACCCCATTCGTCGTCGCCGGAGGAGGCAGCGGCAGATCAACGGCTCCCCAGGTCTTGCCGCCGTCACTGGAAAAATAGCCGCGCATGGGTAAGCGTACGATTTCATTGGAGCCGCCGACGAGCATCGTGGGGGTGTTGGGATTGACCGTGATCGAGGTTTCGCTCTGTGGCGTATCCTCATTGCTCACATCGACATTAGACCCGACAGAAAATGCTTGGCTCTGCGAGGAGGGTGACGAGGATGAGCCCGTGAGGAGCCGTTGATACTTGGCCCACCAGGTGGGCAGGCTATAGCTGGAAGTGGAAGAACTCGCTTTCGCATCACCGATCGAAAAGAGAGCGGAGCTGGTCAGCAGGATGCATACCACCAGCAGACCTACAAGACGACATCTGGGAAGACCGACAAGGATCGTTCGAAACATGATGTCCACCCCTTCCTTCGGACTGTGCTGCCGAATGAGATTGCTCCGGGACATCCCTGGGATATCCTGGAGTGTACCCCCATGCTATTTGTATGTCAACCTAGAGTTAGCCATGAGAGGGCTGCTGCGCAGTCGAGCGACTCCTTCCCACGAACAAAAACAGCCCCACCTTCACTCTGCATACGTGAGAAGATGGTAGCGAGGCGGAGATGTTTCAAAATTAGGAAATACCTCGCTATACTCCACCTTTAAAGGGATAGTTGCAAAACCTGTGCCTGGGGTTACGGGTCGCAGACGAGTTTCTTCTGAATGCACCGGAAAAACAGATAAAAGGCTATGGTGACTGGCTTTGTACGTACCCGTAACTACAATAGGCTCCGTTGCAACTTACTGTTATGTATGAAGAGGGATCATTCCTTGTAGGGAGACTACCAATCAATGGGGGCTATGAGCTGTCTGCTCGACCAGGCACGGCGGGGCGAGGCCGCGGCGCTGAGCGCGCTCTATCGTCGGTTCCTGCCGGGAATATTTGGCTACATCGCTACACGGGTGCCTGATCGTGCCACGGCCGAAGACCTGACCTCGGAAGTCTTCTTGAAGATGGTCGAAGGGATCTCTCAGTTGAGAGCCAGCGACGAGGCGGGCTTTGCTGGCTGGCTGCTTCAGATTGCGCGTCTCACCGTGGCAGCCTATTATCGCAAGCGCGAACACCTCCCGGCGCTTGTCTCGCTCGATCCAGGGGACCAGGAAGAGGCTGCGTCGGGGAACAGTGAGGCACTTGTTCGCGTGTATCTCGGTATGGACCCAGCGGAGATCGTGGAGGCGCAGGATGAATGGCACACCGTGGTCACTGCGATCAATGCGCTGACAGAAGAGCAGCGCCAGGTGCTGGTTGGGCGGTTCATTTTGGGGTACGATGTGGCGACCGTGGCGCGCATGATCGGGAAGAAAGCCAACGCCGTCAAAGCCTTGCAATTTCGGGCGCTGCACAGCCTGCATCGTCTGTTGGGGAAGCGCGGGTCCTCCGAGCAGGCATCCTTTTCTCCAACGCGACAGCGGGGAGGGAAACCATGAAACCACTAGCTGAACGCCTCAATGATCGACTCGAGCAAGAGCGTAGGCGCTCCTGGAATGGTGGGGAGCCTTCGGGCTTGTCTGCTTCACGTACGCACACGCCTGCCAGCGATCCAGAGGTAGAAGAACTGGTGGCGCTGGCAAAGTGCTGGCAAGCAAACCCTCATTTGCAGGCGGACCCGGATTTTGCCTTACAGTTGGAGAGGCACCTGCTGGTGCACCATGCGACGTTGCGTAGGAAGTACTCTCAAGGCAGATGGTTCTTCCCGCGCCTGTGGCACGCACACCCCGCCCTGGGTCTCGCGCTTGGCTTCTGTCTCCTCCTCCTTCTCCTGGGAACCGGCATGCTCGTTGCAGCTGCAAAGGTGTCCAATCCCGATCATCCGCTGTATGCGGTGAAACGTTGGGAGCAAGGTGTGCAGGTCTCGCTCGCGCGTTCACCTGAAAGCCGGGGATCGGCTGAGCACGCTGGCGAGTCTTGCCGATCCGGCACACGCTGAGGCGTACCGCCAGGCGCTGGCGGACTTCGAGCAGCAACTGAGGAATGCCTCCAGCTCCATTGGAGCGATTCCTGCCGGACCAGATTACGATCGCCTGAGCAGCCAACTTGCGACGCTCAAAGCTGATGCACGCCGCACCTTGCGGAGCTTCCTGCCGCGGCTTGTGCTAGCAGAACGGCTGGTAACGACGGATGTGCTGGGGCAAGAGGGCGATACGGTACCGTTGCTAAGAGATTGAACTATCCTAGCATGCAAAAGGACATGACAGGATACTGCAATCCCTTGAAGTAAGCCCGGAGGCTTATTGCCGGCAACCGTAGCGGCAGACCTCAGTCCATATAGGGCAGAGGTTTCTTCCCTGCACAAGAGGGAAGTAATGCATCAAGGTGTATCAACAGTTGAGATAAGTATAGCAGAGTTGAGGGCTTTGGTCAACTGTTCCAAACCCCACCTGCTCGGCGTCGAGATTGTGGTGTCCGTATACCCCAACGAACAAGTCACGATCAGCATCACGGGAGACAACATCCAACCAGGGGCGCAATTACTGGTGGACGAGCAGGAAACGGGGGTGCAAGGCTCGTTCCAACATGGAGTCTATGTCTACACCACCAGCTGGAATGACGCCCAGCATCCTGAGAGCATTGGCCTTCTGAATCCCGATGGCACGGTTGCCCTGACAACAGCAATGACCTTGAAAAGCTACAACGAAGATGGGAATGGCAATAGCGGCAATGGCACTACGAGAGGGCATGGGAATGGCAATACTGGGGGAAAACCTGGCCTGACTCCTACACCTCATCCTGACCCGACTCCCAGGCCTCACCCTGACCCGACTCCCATCCTCACCCTGACTGATGTTTTGACAGAACCGGCGGCCACTCCGTGTACTCATCCAGCAGGCATTTGCCAGGACCACTTTGATCTGCGACGCCCTCTTGGATCTGAAAGAAACCCCCCCTCAAATCGCCAGATAGGGGTACTATTTCTCAAGCCCGTAACCGATCTCTGGCAAAGTCCAACTCTCCCCATAGAGCAATGTGCGTCTTTCGTCCCGCTGTTCTCGTAAGCAGAGGCAATGGCACGATAGATGCCGTTACCCCAGTGAAATGGATAGAGAAAGAAAGGACTACGTATGCGATTCAGTAGTGTGTTCAGTCGTTTGCTCAAAGGAAAACTCCTGGTAATTGCTCTTGTGAGCATTGCCGCCATCGGAGGGACAGCAGTGATGGCTGCTTCGACACCGGGAGGACAACACCTGGTTCACGCGCTCGTCGGCTTGACGAGCGCGACAAGCACACCAGCAAAGCCGTCTCCGACCCGTGGAACGGGGAGAGAGGCAACTCCCACGCCGGGCGCGAACGGGCACGCGGCCAATTGTCCCGGGCTGCCTGAAGCACAAAACCTGGCAGCGAGCTTTTCGCTGAGTACGGACAACACCGGTGATGCGGCTCAGGCTATTTGCTCCCTTCACCAGGGAACCTTCAAAGGCACGACTCCCGGCGGCACCGCTATTTCATCCAGCCGCGTCTTTGGCTATGGCGAGATTCAAGATATACTGACCTACGCTCGCTATTTGGCAGCGCATGATGCAACCAATACAAGCGGTACGTTGACGAGTAGCAACGCGCGTAGCTATCTCGCGGAGGCGATCCAGCGTTGTGGCACATCCCCACTGGAGACGTGCCTGGCGACCAATATTCCTGGCTTCCATCCTGGGGAGAGTGGGAGTAATGGACGGCCGACGAGTACTCCCACTCCTCCGACGAGCACTCCTACTCCTCCTGGTGGTGGGAAACCGACGAGTACTCCTACTCCCCCTTCCCACTGATCGGGTCTCGAACGAGTGCAGATGCGTGCGTCGTCTGCATTCGTTCAGAAGATTTGCCGCGTTCCCTATTGGCACGGGGCGATCAACCGAGGATCGTTCACGCGCTCATAGCATTAGTGGTAACAGACACAGGAGGACAACATGGATCGGGAAGGAATGGAGGTTTTCTCCACGAGGTCGGTTTTCCTCCCGCTGGGAGCAACTCAACCGCTTGAACTGCCCTGCTTCGAGGGAGGATAGGAACATACCGCTATGAAAGACGCTACACACCAGCTGTAGTACGATAGTGTGACCCCAGGGAGCCTTGCTCATGTCTATGCACCTTGCAAAGGATCTTTCGCCCATCTATCCCGCCTGCCTGCTTATTGACGCTGATAAGGAAAGGGCACAACGCCTGGTGCGCCTGCTTACCCTCACAGACTATCGCCCGCTCGTTGTGTCCACCCTCTCCCAAGCCCTGGAACGCTTCCTTCGCGAACCGTTCCAGCCACACGCGCTGTTGCTGGGGCAGGCCGGTCTTCGGCGCCACCCGCTTTTCTCTTCGTTGGTACGCCGAGTAGAACAGCAAACGGGGAAGGAGATTCCTCGTCTGCTGATACAGACGCCTGTCCCCGAAGCGGTTCCAGTTGGTATTGATCCGTCGATTCACTCTCCCACCCATGTGCTCTCACAACGGTGTCTCCAAATCCTCTCCACATTGAGAGAGCTTGTGCCTCCGCACCGAACCAAAGTCATCATGACAGCGCCTAGCCTGGCACTCGACATCCTGCCCGCCCTGGAACTCTTGCCCTGTGTGGCCCATCACCACCGTGTATGCAATCGCCATTTTCTCCAGATGCTCACAGCGGCTCGGATCCGATGCCATCGCGAAAGTTGTGTAAAGATGGACAGGAAGCCAGCGGGTAGAAATAAGAGGCAGGCACAACTGATCCACCTCATCTACTGATCTCAGCAGGGAGAAGTAAAGATGTCGTAGAATAGGAGGGTGGGAGCACCAAAGAAAGCCGAAGGTCAAGGGTCATTGGCCGCAGAGACAGTTCCCCCATCACACCCTACACTCGAAAGACCGGAGTACCTGAGTAGAAAGGCGAGCGCGCGCATGGCTGATAGCGAAACGACCTTCCAGAGCATACCTCACCGTATGGATGGGGAGCAGGTCACGGGAACTGTGCAAGGTCAGTACCTGCGCTCACTCTGGAAAAGTGCCCTCTTGATCCTCATGCTTACCGGCCTCTTCGTCATCTATCTCCTCATCAAACCCGGCGGGCCCAAATTGGTGAATCTGGGTGACAACATCTCTCAGGGTCTTCTCGAAGCGGTTGGCTTGCTGCTGACATTTCCACTCTTCTGGCACGGAAGCGGTCGAGGCGGACGATTCCCTGCCCCATTCACAGGGCACGTTGCTCCAGCCAGGACTCTCCAGCGCTGGGTCCCCCTCTTGCTCGGCCTGGGAATCCTGAGCTACATCGTTGGTCAGGTCCTCTGGACCTACAACGAGGACATCGCGCATCTCGCTGTGCTCTTCCCTACCTGGGCCGATGCAGGCTATCTGGGTTCGTACCCGTTCGTGCTGCTTGCTCTGTTGCTGCTGCCTCCCCGACCACTGACTGCCGATACACGTACACGCATCCTGCTGGACAGCCTGATGATCATGGTGGGAGTCACCACCTTTAGCTGGTATTTCATTCTCGGTCCGACCATCCTCCAAGGAGCCGACACGATGCTGGGTCAGGTCATCGGCACGGCCTATCCCCTCGCAACCCTGATACTGATCTTCTGTCTGCTGCTCCTCGTTCTTCATTCCCATGACTATGCCATCCGGCCAGTGGCGCTCATCCTCGGGCTCGCATTCATTAGTATCGTGGTGACGGATAGCATCTACGACTACCAGGAACTGCATACCATGTATGTCACAGGGGGGCTGCTCGATGTCGGATGGCCCTTGGGCTATCTGCTGGTCGGTCTGGGTGCGCGAGCGTTACGTGTCGGCATGAGCTCTGGGAATCTGCCCGCTCGTGCGCCAGCAGAGCGGGCAGGCAAGTCAGTCTCGCCATCGACCTTATGGAAGTCGATGCTGCCTTACCTGTTTGTCCCGGTCATCATCCTTCTCCTGGCATACACCATGTCCGCGCCCGGCGATGGGATCTTAAAGTTGGGCGTCTTTCTTGGGACGGCGGTCCTCATAGCGCTGCTGATCCTGCGGCAGTTCTTCGCGCTTCGGGAAACCCTCAGTCAGCAGCAGAAACTCTGGGAGATGCGCGAGCAGGTGATCGGGGCGGAACTCGCCCGCGAGAAAGCCGAACGTCTCAAGGTCGAACGCATTCTGGCGCTCAATGAAGCGCTCACGTCGAGCCAGCAAGCCGAACCTCATGCACGTATCCTGGCGTTCGGCCATTATCAGGTGCGGGACAGCCAGGGCACCTACTATAACGTCTATCACCGTGAGGTCGGAGAGCACCAGACCTTTGAGTGCGAATGCTCCCAGTATCAGCGCATGGCGATTTGTCGGCATTCCCTGGCTGCTGCCGCGCTCCATTCCGCTTCCGAAGCCCCGCAGTACTAAACGCTCTCCCCAGCGCGCTCCTGTTCCGCTCAAAGCGAAGCGTTGGAAGGGAAAAGGGGGCTTGCCCGGCAGCACACTACAATGAACAGGCGCGGTTTTGGCAACGCAACGCAACACACCTGCATCCGTATGGGTAGCGCTTTATGTTTCTGGTGAAAGGCGTGACGAGAGCCCTAGAGCGATCTGCTCTTGCGTTGAGCTAGAGGCAGTAGAGGTGGTATGCTTCTTCTGACGATGAACAGGCAGAGCGTCCTCCTTGTATGGTTGAACCAAGAACGTCAACAGGGCGTTCTATGCCTGTAGTATTTCCTCACACGAGTCCGGTTTCACGCCTCATCGTTACGCAACTTTCGAGATGGAATCGGCCTCCAGTGGTTGCATCCCACACCTGCACGGTCTTATCAAAACTGGCCGAGGCGATGCGCCTGCCATCGGGGGACCATGCCACTGCTGTTACCGCACCAGCATGCCCACGATAGGCATAAAGTGGATGGGTGGAGTACACCCACCACACAGATCCTCCAGTTGCACCTATTGCCAATGCACCCAGGCCACCTAGCAAAACAGCCCGCCGGCTGGGACCACGTTTTTGAGCAGACGGTTTGCCTCCCTGTCTCTGTGGAGGGGCAAGCACTTATCGTGATTCTGCTGCAGGTTTCGACGGTGCGATTGGTTGGGTCTGTTCAGGTGCAACAGGGGAAGCGTCAGAACTGAGAGCACCGTCTGGTTTGGGAGCGCTTCTTGTGCTACACTGACAGCCATCGAGAACATCTCAGAGGAGTACCCATGAACTGTCCGTACTGCCTACCATTGGCAACCAAGCAACGCAGCAAAAAAACCTCCCTTGGCTATCGAACCTAGCGATGTCAGCAATGCCAACGAACTTTTCATGAGCGAACGGGAACTCCTTTTACCTATCTCGACTATCCTACGGATAGCGTCTTGCTCGTCGTTTGCTCTCGACTGCGTGATAAGCTGAGCTTACGTGACCTTGCCGAGATGTTGCTGGAACGTGGGTGTGCGTTTACTCATGAGACGGTGCGCGACTCTTAAGCCCGATGTACGCCCTTGATACTCGATCAGTTGCGCAGGAGGCGTCGCGGACAAGCAGGGATCTCCTGGCACGTTGATGAGACCTACGTGAGGGTCCAGGGAAAGTGATGCTACGTGTAGCGTGCCATTGATCAGGATGGCAATCTGGTTGACTCAATGCTCAGTCAGAAGCGAGCTATGGACGCCGCCAAGCGCTTCTTCCAGCAAGCCCTTCAGACGGTCGGTCATGCTCCAGAGCGCGTGATCACGGATGGGCACCGTTCTTCCCCACGTGCGATCCGCGAGATCCTTGGCAATGACGTTCTCCATCGATGTAATCATGATCTCACCCATCGACTGGAGCAAGACCACCGTGGCATGAAGCAGCGCTACTATCCCATGCATGGGTTTGGAAGCTTCACATCGGCATCGCGCTTCTGTCGCGCTTTCGATGAAGGGCGTCAGTTTTTCCGGATGCGTACGGCCATGACGCACCCTGTCTCCCTGCACCAGCAACGCGAGCT
>Ga0070707_100003116_pt1 | contig 15677 bp, 14 predicted proteins | sample KBSK5502metaG_FD_65468 | JGI IMG/M metagenome (GOLD analysis project Ga0070707, IMG submission 65468) | Corn, switchgrass and miscanthus rhizosphere microbial communities from Kellogg Biological Station, Michigan, USA - KBS K5-50-2 metaG | ecosystem: Host-associated > Plants > Roots >... | reverse complement strand
GCAACGCCCGACGACCGCTCCCGCCCGAATCACGGCTTGGGCCTCCTCGGACAGGCGCGACAGCCTGGCCAGGACGGCATCGCCGATCGTGTCCGGGACGTGGGCGTCGCGGATCAGACGCCCGTCCGCGCGCGCCTCGTCGTCGAGGGCGGCGAGCAGCTCCTCGATGTGGAGCGGGATCCCGTTCGTCCGGTCGTGGACCGCGGCGACCACGTCCTTGGGCGCGGGCAGCTCGCCGCCGAGGATCAGAGTCGTGGCGACGCCGGTCTCCTCGAGGGTGAGCCTCCGGAGACGGACCTCCTCGGCGTGGCGCTGGCTGAGGAGCCTGGCTCGCCACTCGCGATGCAGCGCCCGCGCGTCGACCGGGAACTCGTCCGCCCGATAGTCGCCCAGGATGAACAGCGGCCGATTCTCCGTGTGGCGGGCCAGCTCCCCGATCACCTCGAGGCTCATCTCGTCCGCCCAATGGAGGTCCGGGAACAGCATCAGGGTCGGTCGGTCGATCTCCTCCAGGATCCGGTCGGCGACGGCCCGAACGATGAGCCGGCGACTGCCGAGGGAGTCACCCTCGTGGCGGCCATCGATCGCGAACAGATCCTCCGACAGGGTTCCCCACTCGGTGCTCTTGCGGATGCTGGTCGCGAACTCGCGAATGGAGGCCAGCGGCACCTGCTGGTCCTGCGGGGCGACCGCGCCGCCTTCGACGCGGATCCCGGCGGCCTCCGCCTTGCGGATCGTCGCGCGCATCAAGCGGGTCTTGCCGAGGCCTGCCTGACCGGACAGGAACAGGGCCCGGCCGCGGCCCTTGACCGTCTCGGCGACGGCCAGGTCGAGCAGCTCCAGGACGTCGTCGCGACCGACGATGACGGGGCAGAGCATCGATCCCGCGCGCTTCATGGCCGGCAGTGTACGTCCGGGCCGTTCGGATGCATCGGTCATTCGACCGATGAGCCCTCGGCATCCACAACGGCGGTCGTACCATCGTGGAGATGCTCAGCCAGGACACGATTCGCCAGGCCCCGAAGGCGCTTCTCCACGACCACCTTGACGGCGGCCTCCGGCCCGCGACGGTCGTCGACCTCGCCCGGGAGTTCGGCTACGACGGGCTGCCGACCACCGACGTCGACGACCTCGCGGCGTGGTTCCGACGCGGCGCGGACCGCAAGTCGCTCGAGCTGTACCTCGAGACGTTCGCCCACACCGTCGGCGTCCTCCAGGAGCGCGACGCGATCATCCGCGTCGCCGCCGAGTGCGCGGAGGACCTCGCCGCCGACGGCGTCGTCTACGCCGAGGTCCGTTACGCGCCCGAGCTCTCGACCGAGCGAGGCCTGACCCTCGACGAGGTCACCGACGCGAATCTCGAGGGGTTCCGGATCGGGATGGACCGCGCGGCCGCGGCCGGCCACCCGATCGTGATGAAGATGCTGGTGACCGCGATGCGCCAGGCCGCGCGGTCCGTCGAGGTCGCCGAGTGCGCGGTCCGCTGGCGCGACGCCGGCGTCGTCGGGTTCGACGTGGCCGGGCCGGAGAAGGGCTACCCGCCGACCCGCTACCTCGACGCGTTCGAGCTGATCCGCCGCGAGAACTTCCACATCACGATCCACGCCGGCGAATCGTTCGGGCTCCCGTCCATCTGGGAGGCGCTCCAGTTCGCCGGCGCAGAGCGGCTCGGCCACGGCGTCCGGATCGTCGACGACATCACCGTCCAGGACGACGGCTCCGTCCGCCTCGGGCGGCTGGCCGCATTCGTCCGCGACCGGCGGGTGCCGCTCGAGATGTGTCCGACCTCGAACGTCCATACCGGCGCCGCCCCGTCGATCGCCGAGCACCCGATCGACCTTCTTCGCCGGCTCCGCTTCCGGGTCACCGTCAACACGGACAACCGCCTGATGAGCGGCGTCTCGATGTCGTCGGAGTTCGCCGCCCTCGACGAGGCGTTCCGCATCGGCCTCGGCGAGATGGAGTGGCTGACGATCAATGCGATGAAGTCGGCGTTCGCCCCGTTCGACGAGCGGCTCCGCGTGATCAACGAGATCGTGAAGCCGGGGTACGCCCGGCTCCGCGCGGCCGAGAGTCGCGTGATCGCGGGGCTTGCCGCCGAAGTGGCCCGATGAGCGGCTGGCGGGACCGGCTGCGAGCGACGCTCCGCCCTGGCTCGGCCAGGTCGTCCGGCGAGGTCTACGCCGGCCTTCGCTCGCTCGCCCTTTCGACCGACCGGAAGGACCTCCGCCGGCCGGACGGTGAGCCGTGGTCGGGTGCGCTCGTCGCGATGATGGAGATCGGACTCCCCACGGCCACAGCGACGATCGTCGCCATCGGCGACGGGACCGTCAGCATGTACACGAGCAGCGGCGGCGGCGTCCTCGGCGCCGGAGAGCACGCCGCGGTCCGGGCGGCGGCGGATCGATTCCGCAGTGTCGCGGCGGAAGCCCGGGGCCAGCTTGGGGCGACGACAGACTTCCCCGGGCCGGCGCCGGGCGAGGTCCGATTCCAACTCCGGACCGAGGACGGCGACTTCAGCGGGGCCGCGCCGGAGGCGACGCTGGCGACCGGCCGTCACCCCCTGTCCGAGCTGTACGCCGCCGGCCAGGACCTCGTGACGGAGATCCGCCTGGCGACACCGACCTGATGGCGCGGACGGCCCGACGGTGGCGGTGAGACCCCCCGGGTCCGTGCGCCTGGGGATCATCGGGACCGGCGGGATCCTCGATCGGTTCCTGCCGGGAGCGGCGCTGTCGGCGCCGATCGAGGTCGCCGCCATCGCGAGCCGCGATCCCGACCGGGCCACGTCGGCTGCGGCCGTGCGCGGGATCCCGCGGGCGCACGGGTCGTACGAGGCGCTGCTTGCCGACGCCGCGATCGACGCTGTCTACATCTGCCTGCCGAACTCGATGCATCACGACTGGACCATGCGCGCCCTCGAGGCCGGGAAGCACGTCTTGTGCGAGAAGCCCTACTCGACCGACCCGGACGAGGTCGACGCCGCGTATGACCTGGCCGACGCGAGGCGGCTGGTCCTGACCGAGGGGTTCATGTGGCGCCACGGGCCACACGCGCTGCGGTTCGTCGAGGAGCTGCCGCGAGTCGGCGAGCTGCGGACGATCCGGACAACGTTCAGCTTCCGGATCGAGTCGGAGGCCGACATCCGCCTGAGCGCGGAGCTTGCGGGTGGGTCCTTGATGGACGTCGGGACGTACTGTGTCAACGCCTCGCGGCTCATCGCCGGGCGCGAGCCGATCAGCGCGGTCGGGATCGCCTGGCCCGCTGCCTCCGGGGTCGACGATCGCTTCAGCGGGATCCTCGACTTCGGTGACGGCCTCGCCGCGACGCTGACCTCCGGCTTCCGGAGCGAGCACTCGAGCATCGAGGCGATCGGGTCCGAGGGCTCGCTCCGCCTCGACGATCCGTTCGCCGGCCGGGCGACCAGGCTCGTCGGGTCCGACGGCTTCGACGTTGAGATCCCGCGGGTCAACCCCTACCAGCTGGAGCTGGACGACTTCGCGGCGGCGATCCGCGGCGAGCATCCACCGCGCCTCGGGCGGGCCGACATGCTCGGCCAGGCCCGCGCCCTCCGGGCGCTGTACGAATCGGCCGAAACCGGCCGCCTGGTTCGGTTCTGACGGCTCAGGCGACCGCCGCGACCGCGCCCGAGCGGATCACGACGACCTCGAGCGGCTCCGTCCGGCCCTTGACCTCGAGCTGACGAAGCTCGACGCCTGCCTCGTCGCGACCGGCGGCCCGCCAGGCAGAAGCGCTGACCAGCAGCTCGCCGGCGCCGGCGTCGGATCCCAGCCGCGCGGCGACATTGACCGTGTCACCGAGGGCGGTGAAGTCGAGGCGATCCTCCGACCCGATCGCACCGACGAATGCTTCGCCGCTGTGGACGCCGACGCCGACCCGGACGCCGCCGGCGACGAGCTCGGGATGGTCGACCGCTTTGAGGACGGCCTCGCCCGCCGTGACTGCCCGTTCGACGAGCATCTCGCCCGCGATGACGGGTATGAACAGGGCCATGATCCCGTCGCCGAGGAACTTGTCGACGATCCCGTCATGGTCGTCGATGGCCTTCGAGGCTCGACGATAGAACCGCTCGACGAGCCGCCGGAACTCGCCGGCGCTCGTCCGCTCGGCGAGCCCCGTCGAGCCGCGGATGTCGGCGAACAGCACGCCGATCGGGATCTCGGCGCCGCCCGGGTGGTTGCGGATCTGGCCGAAGCAGACGCTGCACAGCAGCGGGTTCACCGACGACGGCCCATGCATCATGAACTTCGTCAGCAGTCGACCGGGTCCGCCGAACGGTGCCGCGCACATCTTGCAGCGCGGCGACGAGGGCAGTCGCCTGAACCGCTGCCGGAGCTTCGGCAGGCCGGGGTCCTCTCCCGTCAGGATGATCCGCCAGCCCTCGTCGTTGGCGCCGGGGGACGTCGGGTCGATGTCCTCGAGACGCTTCGGGCGTGGGGCGGTGGTCATGCCCCCAACGGTACGCTCCGGGACTCCCGTGCGCCACGGGTCAGTCGGTGTGGAAGACCTCGGGCAGGTCGAGCCACCAGGCCCCCGCCGGCCGGTCCGGATCGGGCTCCTGCATCGCGTCCGTCAGCGACCACCATCGCCGGGTCTCCTCGTTTGCCGCCAGCGCAGACATATCGGCCGCGTAGTCGTCGCCGACGTACTCGAAGTAGGCGAACAGCGTCGTCCCGTGGCGGAAGATCGAGTAGTTGCGGATGTTCGCCCGCTCGATCGCCGCGAGGACCCCGGGCCACGGCGCGGCGTGAAGCGCCTCGTATTCGGCGATCCGCTCTGGCCGGACCCCGATGACCTGGCCGAACCGCCTCACGACGGCACGCTCGTGGCCGCCTCCGCCGCCCACTCCGCCCCGTCCGGGAACCGATAGCGGGCGAGCGACTCGGGGCGCATCTCGGCGCTGTAGCCGGGCAACGACGGCAGCCGGTAGGCGCCGCCGTCGATGACGACCGGGTCGAGGAAGTGCTCGTGCAGGTGGTCGACGTACTCGATCATGCGACCGTCCAACCGGCCGCTGATCGCGATGTAATCGACCGCAGACAGGTGCTGGACGAGCTCGCACAGACCGACGCCGCCGGCATGCGGACAGACGGGAACGCCGAACTTCGCCGCGAGGAGGAGGACCGCGACGACCTCGTTCACGCCGCCGAGCCGGCAGGCGTCGATCTGGCAGATGGAGATGGCCTCCGCCTGGAGGAGCTGCTTGAACATCACCCGGTTGTGGACGTGCTCACCGGTCGCGACGCGGATGGGCGCGACGGCTCGGGCGATCGCCGCGTGGCCGAGGATGTCGTCGGGGCTCGTCGGCTCCTCGATCCAGTACGGGTCGAACAGCGCCAGGTCGGCCATCCAGGAGATCGCGACGGGTACGTCCCAGCGCTGGTTCGCATCGACCGCCAGCATCCGCTCGGGACCGATCTCGGCCCGGATCATCCGGGCCCGGCGAACGTCGTCGGCGCGATCCGCCCCGACCTTCATCTTGAACCGCGTCCAACCCTCGGCGAGCGCCTCCCGGCAGAGCCGGCGGATCTTGTCGTCGTCGTAGCCGAGCCAGCCGACGGATGTCGTGTACGCCGGATAGCCATCGCGAAGGAGCTCGGCCTCGCGCTCGGCCTTGGTCGCCGCCAGGGACGCGACGATCGCGATGGCCTCGTCGCGCGTCAGCGCGTCCGTCAGGTAACGGAAGTCGACCAGGTCGACGAGCGCCTCGGGCGGCAGGTCGACGAGGAGCTTCCAGAGCGGCTTGCCGGCGCGCTTCGCCAGGAGGTCCCAGACGGCGTTGACGACGGCCGCGGTCGCGAGATGGATGACGCCCTTCTCCGGCCCGATCCAGCGCAGCTGGCTGTCGCCGACGAGGTCCCGCCAGAAGCCGCCAGGGTCGGCCTCGACCGCCTCGACCGATCGGCCGATGACGAGCGGCTCCAGCGCGCGGACCCCCGCGACGACGACCTCCGTCCCGCGCCCGATCGTGAACGTCAGGCCGTGGCCTTCGAGGCCGTCGCCAGCGTCGGTCCGCAGCACGACGTACGCCGCGGAATAGTCGGGGTCGGGGTTCATCGCGTCCGACCCGTCGAGTGAGCGCGAGGTCGGGAACCGGACGTCGAGGACGTCGATCGCGGTGATGGTGGCCATCGCCCGACCTCCTAGCCCTTGAGCGCGCCGACGAGGATGCCGCGGGTGATGAACCGCTCCAGGGCGACGGCCATCGCCACGACCGGCGCAATCATGATCAGGATCAGGACCGACATCGCCCACCATTGCGGCCCGCGCGTCGCGTTCTGGGCCGCGACCTGGAGGGGCATCGTCTGGGCGTTTGCGCTCGTCAGCACGAGGGCGATCAGGAACTCGTTCCAGGCGAAGATCAGGACGATCAGGAACGTCGCGACGAGGCCGGGCACGGAGATGGGCAGCACGATCGACCTGACGATCCGGTAGATCGACGCCCCGTCGACCGCAGCCGATTCCTCCAGCTCACGAGGCAACGACGCGAAGTAGTCCCGCATGAGCCAGACGACGATCGGCAGGTTGGTCGCGACGTAGGTGACGATCAACGCCGCGATGTTGTCGAGCAGGTGGACCTGCTGGAACAGGACGTAGAGCGGGACCGCGACCGCGATCGGCGGCAGGATCCGCTGCGAGATCAGCCAGAATGCGATGTCGCTGTTGCCGAGGGCCCGGACGAACCGGCGCCCGATCGTCTGGGCGAGGATGACGAACGCTCCGATCGCCGCGGCGAACGCGATCAGGGCCGGGGCCCCGAGCGCCGTCGCGACGAATGCGAACGCGACGGAGGCGATGAAAAGCCCGACGATCCCGACTCGCGGCCGGTAGGTGAAGCGGACGAGGGCATACGCGGCGAGCGACCCCAGGACGAGCGCGATGACCGAGCTGGTCAGCCCGACGATCACGGTGTTCACGTACGGCCGGAGGGTGTCGTTGCCGAGGTCGAACAGGATGTACTTCCACGCGTCCAGCGTCGGCTGGAAGTCGACGAACGGGATGTAGAACGGGCCCTTGTCGACGTCGTACGGCGTCTTGAACGAGGTGACGAAGAGCCAGTAGATCGGGAACAGGACGACGAACGCCCAGGCGAGCAGGAGCAGGAAGGCCCCGAGCTTGGCCGGCGGCCTGAGGTCGGCGGCGGAGCGGCGGCGGAACGGGTTCGTCATGCCAGTTCCGTCACCCGCCTTCGGACGAAGCTGACGTAGACCGTCGCCACGACCGACACGAGGATCAACAGCAGGTAGGCGACCGCAGCTGAACGGCCGAGGTTGAGGGTGTTCCAGTCGATGTAGGCCTGGAGCGTCATCGACTGGGTTGCCGTGCCGGGACCCCCGCCGAGCAGGATGTTCGGCATGTCGATGATCTTGAACCCCTCGATGATCCGGATCAGGACGATCGTCGTCGTCACCGGCAGGAGGGCGGGCATGGTGATGTGGCGGAAGCTCTGCCAGCGACTCGCGCCATCGACGAGGGCGGCCTCACGGACCTCCTGGTCGAGGCTCTCGAGGGCTGCCAGCAGGACGATGAACACGAACGGCGTCCACTGCCACGTGTCGCCGATGATCACGGCGCCGCGGGCCAGCCATGGATCGGTGACCCACGTGAAGTTCCGCAGGCCGAGCGCCACCCAGACCGGCTCGAAGGGGCCCTTCGAGGTGTCGGTCATCATCAGGAACATGTAGCCGACGCCGACCGGGGTGATCGTCAGGGGGACCAGGAACAGGATCCGAAAGAAGCGCCGCCAGGGGACCTGCTGGACGGCGAGCATCGCCAGGCCGAGGCCCAGGAACAGCTGCAGCGCGATCCCGCCGAAGACGAAGATCAGGGTGACGACGACGGACCCCGGCCGGCCGCCGTCGCTCGCCAGGGTCTGGACGAGCAGCCCCATGAGCCCGATGAACAGGAGGCCGCCGACCAGCCGGAAGACGAGACCGAGCGGTCGGACCCGACCGGACCGCAGGACCCGGATCCAGGCGGTCGCGGTCAGGGCGACGGTCCCGATGAGGATCGCCCAGCCGAGGGGCGTAGGCGTCCTGAGGACGCCGAGGAAGTGGGACCGCTCGAGCCCGAACAGGAGCTGCTGGTAGTTCGCGGCGCCGACGAACGAGAGGTCGACGCGACCGGGGTTGAAGACGAGCTTCGACACGGACAGCGCGACCGAGGCGACGAGCGGGAAGAGCGAGAGAGCGAGGATCAGGAGGACGGCGGGCCAGATGAACAGCCATCTGGCCGCGCCTTCGGATCGCCAGGCGCCGAGCGTCGCCGTCGCCCGCCGCGCGGCCGTTCGCGGAGGAGCCGGGCCCGTCAGGCCCGGCTCCCGCGACAGCTCGTCGGTGGGGCTATTGCTTGATGCCAAGGCTCGCGACGTAGGCAGCGAGCTGCTTGTCTTTTCCGGCCTGGTCGGTGATGGAGTTCCAGCCATCGGCGATCGCCGCCTCGGTGCCCGCTTCGTCGAGCTCCTTCGCAAGGTACTGCGCGATTGCCGTGTCCAGCACATCCTGCTCGTACTGCTTCGTCTGCGGGATCCGCAGGTCGAGGACGAAGTTCTTGTTGTCGAGGCTCGTCTTGATCGCCCCGAGGTAGTTGTCGGTTGCGGCCTGGCTCAGCCCGGCCGCAAGCCAGGGCGCCGTGTTCGTGAACTGCGATGTGCGGTACGGGTTGAAGCCGGTCTTGCCGAGCGTGACGTCGATCCCGGAGATCGCGGGTGAGCTCATGTACGACAGGAAGTCATACGCCGCGTCCTGCTGCGCCTTCGGCGACTTCGCGTTGACGGCTCCGGACCACCCACCGAACGAGCCGAACGGCGCGTAGTTCACGCCGTCGACGGCATCCGGGCAGCTCGTCGCGTCGCACGCGACGAGCTTGCCGGTGGACCGGTCGAGGACCTGCTTCCAGCCGGGCGTGATCGTCGCGCCGGTCTTGTCCTGGGCGAATGTGCCGGGCGCCAGGGTTCCGATGTCGCCCCAGTCCATCGTCAGGGCGCAGCGCCCCGTCGTGAACAGGCCGCGTGAACCACCGACGTCCATGTTCAGCTCGTCGGGGGGACCGTAGGTCGCGGTCTTGGCGTACGTCTGGAGCGCCAGGGTCATGGCCTCGTTCTGGCCGAACAGCGGGTTCATGTTCGTGGTGTCGAAGAACGCGCCCTGGCTCGTTCCCTTGCTCTGGAGCAGGCCGGCGGCCAGCGAGATGATCCACCAGTAGCTCTGGGCGCCCTTCTTCTTCGCGATGCACGAGCCGTAGTCCGGCTGCCCGTCACCGTTGAGGTCCTGGCCGTTGTACTTCTGGGCGATCGAGAGGTAGTCGTCCCACGTCGCCGGCGGCTTGAGCCCGTCCTTCGTCAGGAGGTCGGACCGGTAGTAGACCATGTGGAAGTCGCCGTCGAGCGGGACCGTGTAGTTCTTGCCGTTGTAGACGGAGTTGTAGTCGCGGAAGAACGGGACGATGTCCTGCTGGTTGAGCTGCGGGTCGTTCTTCTCGCGGTCGGTGAGGTCGAGCAGATAGCCTGGGCCGACGAAGTCGCCCATCCACTGCGGGTCGAACACGTATCCGTCGAAGGAGTTCGTCCCGGTCGACGCGTCGAGCAGCGCCTTGTCGTAGATCGTCTGGAAGCCGACCGCGACCACGTTGACGTGGCCGCCGGTGAGCTGCTCCCAATCCGGCGCGCGGCGCTGGAGCGGCTCGGCGACCTGCGGCCCGTTGAAGGTCAGGATGTTGATGTTGACGCCCTTGAACTTCGTCCCGGGCGACGCGGCTGCGGCCTGCGACGCGGAGGCGGCCGGTGCGCTCGGCGGGGCCGATGTCGGGCCGGTCGATGCCGGCGCAGACGATGCGGACGGACTGGCCGTCGGGCTGCAGGCCGTCAATACGAGAATGGGAACGATCGCTGCCGCGATCGATCGGAACCGCGACACCACGCTGGCCCTCCTCTTGACCCACGTTCCGTCGTCCAACATACTGAACACACGGCGGTAGGCTGGACACTAGACCACCCGAGAGCCGGAGTCAAGATGCCGAACGCCAGCCAGCCGGCTGGCCAGACGACGAAGGATCGATGGCGACGGCCGAACTGGACCCGACACGCGACGGCACCTCGGGCGAGTCCCTCGCCCCGGCGGTGACGCGGGCGGCGGCCATCCTGGACGTCCTGGCCGAGGACGGCGCCGTCGCCCTCGGGCCGAGCGAGCTCGCCCGGCGGCTGGGTCTCCCGAAGTCGTCGATCGCCAACATCTGCGGGGCCCTTGCCGACGTCGGTCTCGTCCGCCGGGTCGGGACCGGGTTCGCCCTCGGTCGCCGGCTGGCCGAGCTCGGCGGGGCGTACCTCGTCGCGGTCGACATGGTCCAGGAGTTCTACGAGGCAGCCCGCGGCCTGCCGGTCGCGTCGGAGGAGACGGTCCAGCTCGCCGTCCTCGACGGGCTCGAGATGACGTACCTCGCCCGGCACGACGGACGCCAGCCGGTCCGCCTCACGTCCCAGATCGGCCGTCGCCTCCCGGCGACGAGCACCGCGACCGGCAAGGCCGCGCTCGCGTCGCTCGATCCGGCCGAGCTCGACCGGCGGCTCGCGGGGGTGACCGAGCTGCCGGCCGCGACCGCCAAATCCCACCGCTCCGTCGCCGCGCTCCGCGCCGATCTCGAAGGCGTCCGCGCCCGGGGCTACGCGATCGACGACGAGGAGACGATGGAGGGCGTGGTCTGCTACGGGATTGCCATCCCGGGCCGCCAGCCCGGCGAAGGCCCGAACGCCGCGAGCATCACCCTGCTCAAGGTCCGGGCGACCGACGAGCGCGTCCCGCAGCTCGTGGCCGATCTGGGGACGCTGGCCGACCAGCTCGTCGACCCGCTCCGCCGCCTCGACGCGCCGCCCGTGGCTCAGCCGAGCCGGTAGATCCGCGAGGCGTTCAGCCCCATCACCGCGGCGCGATCGGGCGCCGCGAGCCCCGCCCGGTCGAGGACCTCGGTCGTCGCCGCGACGACGCGCTCGTACGGGGCGGCCAGCAGCGATACGGGCCAGTCGGAGCCGAACAGCAGGCGGTCCGGACCGAACACGTCGAGTGCGTGGCGGACGGGCGGGACGAGGTCGTCGACCGTCCAGCGGGCCCAGTCCGCCTCGGTCAAGAGGCCGGACACCTTGGCCGAGACGTTCGACAGCTCGCCGAACGGCACCAGCGCGGCCGCCCAGGTCCCCAGGTCGCCGTCGCGGATCGGCGGCTTGGCGAGGTGGTCGATCACGAACGGGACGTCAGGCATCGCCCGGGCCGTGTCGACGGCGGCGGGTAGCTCACGTGTCCGGACCAGGAGGTCGTAGACGAGCCCCGCCGATCCGACGCCAACGATCCCGCGCCGCACGTCCGGCTGGCGGAGCCAGTCCGGGTCGGGCTCGTCGTGGACCTGGTGGCGGATGCCGACGAGGCGATCCCCGCCGCTGAGGGACCGGAGGCGGGCGATCTCGTCAACGACGCCGGGGCCGGTCAGGTCAAGCCAGCCGACGACGCCCTTGACAAAGGGGGTCGCGCCGGCGACGGCCAGGAACGCCTCGGTCTCCGCGACGCTCGACCGCGTCTGCACGAGGACCGTGGCGTCGACGCCGGCTGTGGCGAGCAACGGCGCGAGATCGTCGGTGTCGAACCGCCGCCGGATGGACGCAAGCTCATCGGTCAGCCAGGGGTAGTCGGCGGTCGCGGGGTCCCACAGGTGGTGGTGGGCGTCGACGACGGGCGAGTCCCGAGTCATGACGGCGTCGGGGCCTCCGGCGGGATCAGGCCCTCTGCACGAAGTTCGGACCACAGCTCGGCGGGAATGGCGGCGCGGAACAGTCGCGGGTACTCCTCGAGGTGGGGGATCGATCGGACCCCGGCGAGGACGGCGGAGACGGCGGGATGAGCCAGAGGGAACTGGATCGCGGCAGCCTTCAGGTCGACACCGTGTCGTTGGCAGACCGCCGCGAGCCGCTCGGCTCGAGCGACAAGCTGCGCGGGCGCCGCCTCGTAGTTGAAGCGGCTGCCGGCGCGCGGATCCGCGAGGATCCCGGAGTTCATCACCCCGCCGATGAGGACGGCGATCCCGCGTTCGACGCAGGTCGGCAGCAGCTCGGCGAGCGCGTCGTGGTCGAGGAGGGTGTAGCGCCCGGCCAGCAGGAACACGTCGAAGTCGCCCTCCCGCGCGAACCGGGCCAGCATCGCCGACTGGTTCATCCCTGCCCCGATCGCGCGGATCGTGCCCTCCTCGCGCAGCCGGGCGAGCGTCGGATAGGTCTCGCCGATCGCCGCGGCCCAGTGGCGGTCCGGATCGTGGATGAGCGCGATGTCGATCCGGTCCAGCCGCAACCGACGAAGGCTCTCGTCGATCGACCGGCGGACCCCGTCGCCGCTGTAATCGAACAGAACCTTCCGGCCCTCCGTTCCCGCGTAGGCGCCATCCTCGCGACCGTCGAGGACCTGGCGATCGATCTCCGCTCCGGGCGGGATCCGGCCGACCTCGGCGACGAGCCGGCCCACCTTCGTCGAGAGGACGAAGGCGTCACGCGGTCGGTCGGCGAGGCCGGCCCCGACGCGACGCTCCGACGCCCCGTAGCCATAGAGCGGCGCGGTGTCGAACAGCCGGATTCCGAGATCCCACGCCCGCCGGACGACGCCGATCGCCTCGTCCTCGACGACGGGACGGTAGAGGCCGCCGATCGGCGCTCCACCGAAACCGAGTGGCGTCACCGTCAGGCCCGTGCGGCCGAGCGGCCGGCGCTCCGCGGGGTCGATCGGCACGTCGCTCCTCCACGCAATTTGACGCTTGGTGCTGGTTGACGGCCGCACCAACGGTATCGTATCGTCCAGTCCACCGTCCGTCGACCAACATACTGAACGAGCCGGAGGACTTGTGCGCCTCATCAGCCGTCGCACCGAGCGCGGGGAGACCCTCGGCGTCCAGGCCGGCGAGCGGTGGCTTCCCGCTGCGATGCTGGTCGACGACGGCCCGGCGACGATCGCTGACCTGCTCCATGGTGAGCGGGCGGCGCTTGCGGTGCTCCGTGCCGCGGCGGATCCCGACCGCATTGCCCGCGACGGCCGGCCCCTCGACGACGGCGAGATCCTCGCCCCGGTCCCGCGCCCAGGCAAGGTCGTTGCCATCGGGCGGAACTACCGGGAGCACGTCGAGGAGGAGCGGGCGGAGGCACCGCCGGCGCCGCTCGTCTTCGCCAAATTCCCGACCGCGGTCGTCGGCGATCGCGCCGAGATCCGGTGGGACCCGGCATTGACCCAGCAGGTCGACTGGGAGGCCGAGCTCGGGGTCGTCATCGGGACAACGGCCCGCGACGTAGCGATCGCGGACGCCCTCGACCACGTCCTCGGCTACACCTGCCTGAACGACGTCTCGGCCCGCGACATCCAGTTCGGCGACGGCCAGTGGGTCCGGGGCAAGTCGCTCGACACCTTCTGCCCGATCGGTCCGGCGATCGTCACCACGGACGAGATCCCGGATCCGCAAGGACTCGCGCTCCGCTGCCTCGTCGACGGCGAGGTCGTCCAGTCGGCGAGCACGTCGCAGATGTACTTCGGGGTCGCCGAGATCGTGAGCTACTGCTCGCGCTCGTTCACGCTTGAGGCGGGCGACGTGATCGCGACCGGGACGCCGGGTGGCGTGGGCGTCTTCCGCGAGCCGCCGCGATTCCTCGCCGACGGCTCGGAGGTGATCGTCGAGATCGATGGGATCGGCCGCCTCCGGAACCGTTGCCGCCACGTCCGCGCGTCGGCCCCGCTCGTCGCGACCAAGGCCGGCGGTGTCGGGTGAGCTTCACCGAGCGGTTCTTGGTCACGGGCGCCCTCGGCTGCATCGGCGCGTGGACCGTTCGGGCGCTCGTCCGTGAAGGGACGCCGGTGGTCGCCTTCGACCTCGGCCGCGACCATCGCCGGCTCGCTCAGATCATGGACGCCGACGAGCTTGGCACGATCGACTTCGTCGTCGGCGACATCACCGACCTCGCGAGCCTCGAGCGGACGCTCGACGAGAGGGGGATCACGAACGTCATCCATCTCGCGGCGCTCCAGGTGCCGTTCTGCCGGGCCGACCCGCCGCTCGGTGCGCTCGTCAACGTCGTCGGCACCGTGAACCTGTTCGAGGCCGTCAAGAGGCGCGGCGGGCTGCGCGCCCCGGTCGTCTACACGAGCTCGATCGGGATGTTCGGGGCGGCCGACGAGGACCCCGCCACGCACCGCCTCGAGGAGACCGCCGACGGCCATCCGACCACCCACTACGGCGTCTACAAGCGGGCGAACGAGGGCAATGCCCGGGTCTACGCCCTGGACGACGGGATCGCGAGCGTCGGGCTGCGCCCGATGACCGTCTACGGCGTGGGCCGCGACCAGGGGATGACGAGCACGCCGACGACGGCCATCGCCGCGGCCGTGCTCGGCGTGCCATACCGGATCAGCTTCTCGGGCACGACGCTCTTCCAGTACGCCGAGGACGTCGCCGCGACGCTCATCGCGGCGAGCCGCAGCGCGCTCGACGGTGCCCACGTCTTCAACCTCGGCGGCAGCTCCGTCGACATCCCTTCGTGGATCGCGGCGATCGAGGACGTCGTCCCCGACGCAGCGGGGACGATCACCGCGGCGCCGGCGGAGCTGCCGTTCCCGTCGGAGATCGCCCACGACGCGCTGACGGCGGCGCTCGGGCCGGTCCCGGTCACGCCCCATCGCGAGGGCATCCGGGCAACGGTCGACATCCTGCGCCGCCTCCAGGCGGAGGGCCGCCTGGTCGGCGCGGAGCAGGGCCTCCCGGCGGCGGAGCCGAGCCGGGCCTGACGGCGGCTCAGCCGGGCCTAGGGGCGGCCCCAGCGATCTGGTCAGACTTGCGCCCGAGGAACGTTGGCGGTCGTCCGGACCCCACAGGAGGCCGAATTCGGCCGTTTCGCGCCCCGCGATAGCCTTCGAAGGCTAACTTCCGAGGAAACAGGCCGGATCGACGGCCTGGGTCGCGCCAACGTGCCTCCGGCGCAAATCTGAGGAGTTCGCGGGGAACGCGCAGGTGCGGCTGGCTCAGCCCGCGGCGACCGCCTCCGACGGGTCGGTGACCTTGATCGGCAGGTCGTCGAGGAGCGGATCCGTCCACGTCCAGGCAGCGCCGTATCGCGCCCCGACCGCGCCGTGCCGCGCCGCCTCCACCCGGAGCGGCAGCCCGAAGATGCCGATGAACCCGACCGCCGCGGCGTGGTCGAACGCGTCGCCCTTGTCGTAGGTCGCGAGGTCCTTGTCGTAGAGCGACAGCGGCGAGCGCCGCCCGCTGACGACCGCCGAGCCGTGATCCAGCCGGACGCGAACCTCGCCGCTGACGACCCGCTGCGACGACGCCACGTACCCGCGGAGGTCGCGGTGGAGGGCGGAGAACCACAGCCCGTCGTAGGTCAGCTGGGCCAGCTCGTTGGCGACGAGCCGGTTGAACCGGAGCGTGTCCTTGGTCAGGGTCAGCCCCTCGAGCGCGCGATGGGCCTCGTGCAGCACGGTCGCCGCGGGAGCTTCGTAGATCTCGCGGCTCTTGATCCCGACGAGGCGGTCCTCGACGTGATCGATCCGGCCCACGCCGTGCTCGCCGCCGAGCGTGTGGAGTCGGTCGACGAGCTCGACCGGGGCGAGCCGGTCGCCATCGATCGCGACCGGGATGCCGCC
>Ga0070707_100003114_pt1 | contig 15696 bp, 15 predicted proteins | sample KBSK5502metaG_FD_65468 | JGI IMG/M metagenome (GOLD analysis project Ga0070707, IMG submission 65468) | Corn, switchgrass and miscanthus rhizosphere microbial communities from Kellogg Biological Station, Michigan, USA - KBS K5-50-2 metaG | ecosystem: Host-associated > Plants > Roots >... | reverse complement strand
GTCCAGATTGTCCCAGCACAGAAGGTTGACCGGGAAGTCGTAACGAACGGCCGCGTGTGCGATCCGGTCGAGGCCCAGGTCGTTCGGCGCACGCTTGGCCTCCTTCGTCAGCATGATGCGGATTCCGACCGCGCCCGGCGTCTTCTTCCAGTCGGCGACGACATCGGCCACATCAGGATCGTCCGGGTCGACCGGCTTGACGATGGCCAACCGGCCGGGATGGGCCCGTTGCACCTCCACGGCATAGCTGGCGTCGTAGCGGTACATCGAAAAGGCGGAAATAAAGATCGCGCCGTCGACACCGACCTTGTCCATCGCCGCCACCATCTCGTCACCCGTGACGTGATCGGGCCAATTCGGCACATTGTGCCAGGGCCGTTTCGCCGTGTTCGCCTCATAGACGTGAACCTGGGAATCGATGATCGCCATCGGAGAAGCTCCTCTCCGCTAAGTGGTTTCAAGGTATTGAAACAGGTCGCGCCCGCCGCGTCCAGTGTGGAATGGGGGACGCACACCTTTTTCGAGTGGCCCTGAACGTCCGCCCCGGGGTCGTACGGAGACTCTGCCTGTTGGAGATGACATAAGGCCGATACTCCGACGTATTCTGGCTCCCGAGGAGCCAATGGCACAGCAACCAGGTCTCCGCCCAGATGGGTCGTAGACTCTTTCGCGCACGGGGAGAGCGGCGCGGCCTGGATGGTCGGGCCGCGCCGCCTGAATCGCGGACGTTGGGTTAGTCCGCCACCTTCGTTGCTCGTCCCTGGAACACGACGTTTGTTGTAGGGTTCACGTAGTAGCTTGTTCTTGGGTGTTGCGCGCTGGGTTTGAGGGTGATCAGGGCAGCGTGATCGTTCCCGAAGCGATGATGACGGCATTCGCGTCGAGATTGACCACCCCGGTACCACTGCCGGTCGCGCCTGCGAACCTGCCGGTGCCACCTACGATCGTTTGCGTGATCACCAAGAACCCGGCGGAGTTCCCGTGCAAGATCGTGTCAACGATGCTCTCGTGGATTACGAGCATGCTGCCGTCATTGAACGTGACCGTGCGTTCCTCGCAGTTGGGTCCGCACGCGTCGAAGACGACGCATTGGTGGGCAACATGCCCGAATCCGCTGATCGTGGCGCTTCCGCACGAGCCAGTTTCGGTCAGGCCCCCAACCTCGACGAACGTGGCATGGTAGGTGTCTGTTGAGGCCATCGCCGGAGCGGCGAGCACGAGCATCATTACCGCGAGCGACGCAAGGGTGAGGGCAATTTTCAGAATGTTTGGTCTAGTCCTAAGGTCTACACGCTGCATGTTTGTTCTCCTTTCGTACGGGATGTGCAAGACAGATTCGGAGCGCCCCAGGGGGTCCGGACCTTCCGCGGAGGATTGCCCGGGGGACCGCGCCCGGGGCTCGACGTGGGGTCGTCGCGTTGGCTGGTGCGGTGTTCGTGTCGAGCGCATATACGGCGTATTGTTCGAGGCGGTGTTCACGAAAAGCAATGGAGGGCACCTGTTGGTTTCCTGTCGGCGTTGTGGCGGTCGGGAGACGTGCTAGAATTTGCGCTATTCACGCGAGGGGAGGGACCAGGGTGCCCCCGAATCTCCTACGATTTGGCCCATTTGAGCTCGATCCTGCCAACTTCCAGCTCCGAAAGGCGGGGCGACCGCTCAGTCTCGAACGAATCCCGATGGAGGCGCTCCGCCTGCTCGTCGACCGGCGAGGGCAGCTCCTGCTCCGCCAGGAGATCATTGAAACCATCTGGGGAAGGGATGTCGTGCTGGACGTCGACAATGCGCTGAACACCGCGATCCGCAAAGTGCGCCATGCTTCTGCGGGACGACCCGGCGCACGCTCGATACGTCGAGACGATATCGTCCAAGGGGTATCGGTTCATCGCTGCCGTCACGGCGGCGCCCCGGCCCGAGGTCGGCGCGCCGGAGCCGACGTCCCCGCCCCTCGAGACAGTTCACCAGACGAACCTGCCGCTCCAGACGTCGTCGCTCGTGGGACGGGAGCGAGAGCTTGCCGAGGTCGGACGGCTGATCGGCGCGCATCGCCTGGTGACGCTGACCGGGCCCGGTGGGAGCGGCAAAACGCGCCTGGCCCTCCAGCTCGCGGCCGACGCCGTCGAGCGGTTCCCCGACGGTGTCTACTGGGTGCCATTGCAGGCGCTCCGCGACCCCGCCCTGGTCGACGGCGCGATCAGAGCTTCACTCGGCGCCGAGGACGGCCTGATCGCTCACGTGGCGAGCAAGCGACTGCTGCTTCTCCTCGACAACTTCGAGCAGGTCGTGGAGGCGGCGCCGGTCGTGTCAGCGCTTCTCACGGGCACGCCGAACGCGAAGGTGTTGATCACGAGCCGCGCGCCGCTGCACGTCGACTCGGAGCGCCGGTACCCGGTCGAGCCACTGCCCGAGCACGACGCTGCCACCCTCTTCATCGAGCGAGCGAGCGCGATCGCCCGGGGGTTCCCCCCGACGGCGGTGGTGGGCGAGATCTGTCGACGGCTCGACGGTCTGCCCCTCGCGATCGAGCTCGCGGCGGCCCGGGTCGCCCTGCTCGAGCCGGACGAGCTGCTGGCCCGGCTCGATCGGCGCCTGCCGCTGCTCGCCACCCGCTCCCGCGACGCGCCGGCGAGGCAACGGACGCTGCGCGCCACGATCGAGTGGAGCTACGATCTCCTCGATCCAAGCGAACGGCAGCTCTTCCGAAGGGTCGCGGTGTTCACCGGCAGTTTCTCGCTCGAGGCGGCCGAGGCCGTCTGCGACACCGACCTCGACACGCTCGAATCGCTCATCGAGAAGAACCTCGTCCGTCGCTGGGACGGCGGGCGCCTCGGCCTGCTCGACACGATCCGCGAGTATGCGCTCGAGCGACTCGACGGGTCGCCCGAGGCCGCCGAGGTGTGTCGGCGACATGCCGAGTTCTTCCTCGCCGTCGCCGAGAGCGCGAATCTCAACATGGGCACGCTCGAAGCGGGGAAGCCGATGCGCCACGACATCGCGACCCGCGAACAGGACAACGTTCGCGGCGCCCTCGCCTGGGCCGCCGCCAGCGGCGCGCCCGCGCTCGGGCTCGCCCTCGCGACCTCCTTCGAGCAGTTCTGGATCATGCACGACCCGCGCGAAGGCATGCGGTGGTTCGCGCGCCTGCTGGAGCGGCCCGGAGCCGAATCCGTCGTGCCGGAGATTCGTGCCCACGCGTTGCGCGCGTACGGAGGCTCCACGGACATCGCCGGCGACGACGAGGCCGCCGCGCACCTGTACGAGCAGAGCCTCGCGCTGTTCGCGCACCTCGGCGACGAGCACGGCCGCGCCGTGCTCCTCCACCGGCTCGGCATTCAGGCGATGCGGCGGCAAGAGCCGGAGCGCGCGCGCGTGCTCGTCGAGGCGAGTCACGCCATCCACGAGAGGAACGACGACCGGTGGGGCCTGACGCAGACGATCGGAACGCTCGGCGCACTCGCCCGCGACGCCGGCGACGTGGATCGCTCATACGAGCTCATCACGAGGAGCGCGTCGCTCGCCCGCGAGGCCGCCATGCCCTGGTGGGAGAGTGGGATGCTGGCGGAGCTCGCCCAGCTCGCGCTGAACGCCGGCCGCGTCGACGAGGGTGAGGCGCGCGCCCGGAAGTCCCTCGCGCTGGCCGATCAGATCCGTGACCGGGGCGGCCGTGTGTTCGGCGTGGGGCTCTTCGCGCGCCTGGCCGCCGAGCGCGGGCAATTCGAGCGCGCCGGCCGTCTCTGGGGCGCGATCGAAGGCGAGGACGCCGGCGCGCCGCTCGGCGGCTGGCGGCGTCACCGTCAGAGCTGCGAGGAACGGATTCGAGAAGCCGCGAGTCGCGAATTCGAGCGCGGTTACGCCGAAGGCCACGCCCTGACGCTCGACGACGCCATCGCGCTCGCTCTCGCGCCAGCCGATCACGTGGTGGCCCTACCGCCGGGGGATCGCGGGCGACAGAACGCCCGTTCTCGGACCTAGGCTCCCCCCAACTGCTATGCCCGGCCCACTCACGAATACCTTGGGCCCGCCGAGGTCGAGGAGGGAGACGAGCCGGTTGTCGGCGGACTTGGCGCGGGCGCGCGACAGCGGACAAGAAGTGGCCATCGGCGCCGCTACCGATCCGTACCAGCCAGCCGAGACGCGCTTCCGGGTGACGCGGGCGGTGCTCGAGGCCATGCGCGGGGTGCCGGGCCTTCGCATCGGCATCACCACCAAGTCCGCGTCCATTACCAGGGACCTCGATCTGCTTTGGGAAAGCTCCCGCGTCTCGGAGCTTCACGTCAACTTCCCGCTGATCTCTCTGGACGCGGACCTCGGCCGCCACATCGAGCCTCGCGCACCGCGCCCGGACCTTCGACTTCGCGCGATGTGGATCCTGGCCGATCCAGACGTGCGTGCCGTCCATCTCGGCGAGGCTGGCCATGCCTAGCGCGCTCGAGCTACGGCACGTCTCGGCAGGTTACAGCGAGACCGTCGTGATCGAGGACCTCGACCTTGCCCTCGCCGAGGGCGAGAGCATCAGCGTGATCGGCCGCAACGGCGTCGGCAAGAGCACGCTCCTGGCGACCCTGATGGGTCACACCACGCTGCACGCGGGCGAGATGAGGCTCGGCGGAGCGCGCCTCGACCGCCTCCCCGTCTTTCGCCGCGCGCTCGCCGGCATCGGCTTCGTCCCCCAGGAGCGCGAGATCTTCCCCTCGCTCACCGTGCGCGAGAACCTCGAGGTCGCCGCGCGGCGGGGCCATTGGACGCAGGCGCGGGTGTTCGAGCTGTTCCCCAACCTGCACGCGCGCCTGTCGAACCGGGGCAACCAGCTCTCGGGGGGCGAGCAGCAGATGCTCTCGATCGCGCGAGCGCTCCTGACCAACCCCTCCGTGCTACTCATGGACGAGCCGACCGAGGGCCTGGCGCCGGTGGTCGTCCAGGCCCTCACCGCGGTGCTGCTACGCCTCCGCGCCGAGAGCGCGCTCTCCATCGTGCTCGTCGAGCAGAACAGCCGCGTGGCCCTGGCCTTCTCGGCGCGCACCGTGGTCATGGACAAGGGTCGAATCGTCTATGACGGGGAGTCGGCCGCGCTCAGCGCCGATCCCGAACGTCTGACCCGGCTCATCGGCGTCGCCCAGTGACGCCGCGCGGGCGGGATTTCCGGGGACGAAGCGACGACGCGTGATCGGCGCCGTCAGCGGCCGAGCATCGCCAGCGTCTGCTCGAGCGTCCGGACCTGCGCGTACATCTTCAATGCCTTGTTCAGGCTGTAGGCGTGGGCCTCGGCGTCACCGCTCCAGCAGCAGTCGCGGACGACGACCATGCGCAGGTCCTGGCTGAACGCTTCGCGCACGCTCGTCTCGACGCCCCGGTTCGTCGCCCCGCCGCCGATGATGACGGTGTCCCGCCGGAGCATGCGCAACAGGTCGGCGACGCCAGTGCCGTAAAACGCGCTGGGCCGGCGCTTCAGGAAGACATAGTCTTCGGGCCGCGGGGCGATCTCGTCGGGGAACCCCGCGTCGTCGCTGCCCTCGACGCAGTTCGTCAGCGAGGGAACGGTGGTCTCGACACTCAGGTCGGTGGGCAACAGGACGACGTCGGCGCCGTCGCCCCGGCTCACGGGGGTCGTATAGATGAGGGGCAGTCTCGCCGCGCGAGCGGCGCCGATCAGCCGCGCCCAGGCATCGAGGACCGGTCGCATGGCCTGGCGGCGCATCGGATCGGCGGGGGTCAAGGCGCGCCGGCAGGCATCGTAGACGATCAGCGCGGTCCGCTCCACATCGAGGCGATCAGCCGCGGCCATCGCTCGGAGCGTGCCGGCCCGTCAAGTCTTGGCGGAGAAGGTCTTGATGACGAGCGAGCGAGCCTGGTCGGGATCGACGCCGTTGGCGGCCATGCACGGCGTCGCGTCCTCGAGGATCCGGTCGGGATCGCCCCACCGCATGTACTTCTTGTAGTTGTCCTCGAACTCGATGCCCAGCGCGCGCCCGAAGAGCGTCAGGTAGTGCTCGAAGACGATGGGCCGCTCGGCCTCGAAGCGGCAGAGCTCACGGTGGCAGCCGTGGTAGATCCCCGCCATGTGGGTGGCCCCGGCCGCGAGCGCGCGGTCGGTGTCGTCGAGGACCATCTGCCGCCACGCGTCGGCTCCGAGTTGCTCCAGAAGGGCCGGCGTGCACGTCCGGCCCCACCGCGGGTCGGGCTCGAACGGGACGACCGTGATGCCGGGCACCGCTTCCAGGAGCCGGCGGGCGGCCCAGCCCTCACGCTGCCGGGGCTCGGTGGCCCGGTGATAGTGGAGGGCGACGGTGGCCTCGACGGGCTGGGTGAAGGTGAACTCGCCGCGCTCCAGGCGCTCGGCGAGGAACTCGGTGGTGTGGCGCTTGGGGAACGGCAGGTCGGCCTGGAGCACCTCGTCGTAGAACTGGATGCACGACGGGCACCACATGACCACCTCGCGCGGCGCCATCTTCTGGAGCAACTCGATCGTGTGGTTGGCGTAGCGCTCGCCCGAGGCCTCCTGGCCCCGCCGATGGTGCTGGATGCCACAGCAGTAGGTCGGCCCTCCCGCGGCCACGTAGTCGAGCCCGAGCCGGTCGAAGATCGCAGCCGCCGTTTGGACCATGTGCGAGGTGCGGAGCACGTTGCACCCGAGGTAGAGGACGACGTCGTGGCGCTCGCCGTCGCGGGGCGGTGTGAGGAGCCACGAGCGTTCCTCCTTCTTGGTGAGGAGGTCCTGCGTCGCCTTGATCTCGCCGTAGTACTTCGCGTAGTCGAATGTCACCGTCGGGTCTCCTCTCGCGGACCGCTGCTGCTCCGGCAACTGTACCATTGAAGCGCGGGCGCCCGCCAGGCTGGATCCGGCCGGTTGGCCGAGCGCACGCGCCCGGTCATCGAGGCGGTGCCGCGGGACGGCACGCGCGGGCGCGCGGAGGTACAGATCGAGTGGTCTCGTGTGGTGTCCCGAGGCCGAGGGATCGCACCGGTGTGACCGCTCTCAGCCGCCGGTCGGCCGGTCCTTCCGAGTCCGACTCCTCACCTGGTCGGACGCTCTGGGCAATGCCTGGATGGCGCGCCGCGAGATGGGAGACGACAGGATGATCGAGGTCGTCGGCGTGCCATAGCGGCCGAGCTGCTCGATCACCTTCTCGAGATGGCCCACCGATACCGCTGTCACCTTCACCACGAGACTGTCTGCCCCGGTCACGTGATGACATTCCAGCGCCTCGTGCAGCTCGAGCACGAGCGCCTTCAGCCGCGCGAAGTGCTGCTCGGCCGTGCTCACGCGAATGATCGCCGTGATCGGGAACCCGAGCCGTTCCGGATCGAGCTCGGCGCGATACCCGCGGATGATCCCCGCATCTTCGAGGCGCCGCACACGCTCGGCCGCGGCGGGCGGCGAGAGCCCGACCCTCCGACCCAGCGCGCTGAACGAGAGACGCGCGTCGGCCTGGAGCGCGGCGAGGACGCGCCAGCCGACGTCGTCGAGCAATCGTTCTGTTTGAAACGCCATGGGCCCAGCCTACCGCACTCTGCCAGCTTGACGACAAACATTGTCGTCCGGACTCGATCGTGCGCGCCGTGTGACCATCGCGTACGGACACGTCCATCGCGCGGTCGCCGCGGCGGCGCCGGCCCGCGCGAAGGCGCCCGTCCTTTCATTTTGAAGGCCATTGGCCCACGCGCCCGCGACATTCGCGGCATGAGACCAGAAATTCTTGAGTCCGGCTCTGTACGCGGACGGCCGGCGCCCCGTAGACTGCGGCATGAGAACGGCGACAAGCGCCGCTCCAATGCGAGACGGAGGTCCCCATGGAACTCGTGACGGCGGCACTGGCCGACCTGGCCAATCCCGTGACCGTGCTGTACTACACGCCTGACGTCGCCAGCGCCGCCACCCGCGCCGAGCGGGCGTTGCTCGAGGAGATCGCCCGCGCGTCCGACCGCGTGCATCTTGACGTGCGGGCCGATCGCTGGGACGCCGCCCGCGAAGCCGAGGTCGGCATCGCCCGGACGCCCGCCATCGTCCTGCGATCCGACACAGACGTCGGCATCCGGTACTATGGCACCCCCGACGGATATGAATTGGAGACGTTTCTGGGTATCATCCGCGCCGTCTCCGAAGGGCGTTCGGGGCTGAGCGAGGCGTCGCGCGCGAGGGTGGCCTCGCTCGGGCGCCGCCTCCACCTCGAGGTCCTCGTCGCACCCACCTGATTCAACTGCACGACAGCCGTGTCGCTGTCGGCTCGCCTCGCCGTCGAGAGCCCGTGGATCACCACGGACGTCATCAACATCGCGGTGCTGCCCTATCTCGCCGTCCGGTACGGCGTCGACGATATTCCGACGACCGTCGTCAACGGGCACAAGGCCTGCGTCGGTACTTTGCTTGAGGACGACTTCGTCCGGGCCGTGCTCGACACCGCCGCCGCCCCTCATGCGGCCTCGTCAGCATAGGGCCAGAATGATACGGCCCGCGCAGCCCAGACGGCGGCGCCGCCCGTGGTGTCGTTACGCTTCGGATGCTCTTCTGCTCGCGGCGGCCGGTGGTGGTCATCCCCGACCGGTGGCACGCTGCTGACGCACGGCCATTCGCGGGCGGCGTCCGGCGGCGCCGACGGATCCAACGATCCGGTGTTCCTGGTGCTCGGCGAGCTGCCGCCCGATCCGGAGCGGTGGGGGATTCGCGATCCGGTCGGGATGCCGCTCGACCCGGACCGGTGGGCCGAGGAGCGGCAGTATCTGCGTAACGATACCGCCACCGCGCTCGCCGCGCTCCGGCGCCGCCGCCGAGAATCGCTGGCGTTCCTGAACCGGCTGGCCCCCGCTGAATGGCGGCGTGGAAGCGTCCACGTGACGCTGGGGCCCATGACCTTCGACGACTGGACCGCGCTCATGGCGGCCCATGACGACAAGCACCTCGCGCAGCTCCTCCGCGCGCTCGACGGCACGCCGTGAGTCGGCGCTGGCGTGGGCCCCCCGCGCGCCGACGGTTGCTCAATCATTTTGCTAGAATCGCCACATGCGGTTCGCCTTTCCGACGTGGAAGGGCTTCGCCCACGGTCGAGTCGCGCCCTCCACGCCGGCGCGGGCCGGACGCGCGGCCCTCGACGCCGAGCGCCCGCCCCTCCCCAGCAATCGCGGGTGAACGATGAGCCACTTTTTTGCCTACATGTCGAGGATGAAGTTCATCCGTCGCTGGGGACTCATGCACAGCGCCTATCCGGAGAACGTCCAGGAGCACAGTCTGCGGGTCGCGCAGATCGCCCACGCCCTCGCCGTCATTCGCAATCGGCTCTTCGGTGGCTCGGTGAGCCCGGAGCGCGCGGCCGTCCTCGCCCTCTACCATGACGCGAGCGAGGTGCTGACCGGCGACTTGCCCACGCCGGTGAAGAACTTCAATCCCGACATCAAGCGGACGTATCGGGCGATCGAGGCCGGCGCCAAGGACAAGCTGCTGAGCCTGCTCCCTGAGGCTCTGCGAGGGGACTACGCCCCGCTCTTCGGGATCGGCACCGGGGACGATGCGTGCCGGGAGCTGGTGCGGGCGGCGGACCGACTCTGCGCCTACATCAAGTGCCTGGAGGAGCTGAGCGCGGGCAACCCCGAGTTCGCCCGGGCTGAGAAGATGAACCGGGTCAGCCTGGAGGCCATCGACCTACCCGAGGTGCGGTACTTCGTTGAGACCTTCCTGCCCAGCTTCAAGCTGCCCCTCGACGATCTCGAGTGAGCCGCTGGCGGAGAAGGCCCTCGCGTCGATCGCGTCCGCGCCGTGGGCGGAAATCATGAGCGCGGCGCAGACGTGACGGGCTTTCCCGCCAGCGAAGCGGCGTCGCTCGCGATGAATGTGGGTGATCCGCTCTGTGGCGTGGGCGTCGTGTGAGCGGGTGGCGCCGCTGGGAATGCCCCCTCAGGCTGTCCGCGCGCCGGGCCCGCGCAGCAATTGGCCGGGGACGCTCCCCGTCGCCTCGCCGTTTTCCAGCGTCACCTGCCCGTTGACGATGGTGGCGGCGATCCCTTCCGCCTTCTGCACGAGGCGGCGGGCGCCGCCGGGCAGATCGGTCTCCACGGTCGGCATCGCGGGTCTCACCCGGCCCTCGTCGAACAGCACGAGGTCCGCCTTGTAGCCGGTGCGCAGGAGGCCGCGGTCGTTGAGCTCCCAGGCCGATGCGTTGTCGAAGGTGAGCTTGCGCACGGCCTCTTCCAGCGTGAACGCCTGCTTTCGCCGCACCCAGTAACTCAGCATGTGGGTCTGCAGCGAGGAACCCATCTCCTGGCAGACATGCGCGCCCGAATCCGAGAACGTCGCCAGCGTGCGCGCGTGCTTCAGCAAGCCGAGCACGTGGTCCGGGTGCTCATTGACGAGCGGCTGCACGAACACCTGATTGTCGTTCTGAAGCGCCAGATCGATCATGACCTCGACGGGGTGCTGGCCGCGCTGCGTCGAGAGTTGCGCGACGGTCGGATCGTCCCAGTCGACGCCCGTCATGGCATAGAGGTTGTCGTAGTCCGGCTTTCGCGGATCGGTGGTGGCGCCGCCGCCGCCCTGGAACACGTTGTCGCGGGGCTTCATCCGCGCCTCGTCCGCGACCAGTTGCCGGCGCGTCGCCGGATCGGCGAGGCGTCGCTTCTGCTCCGGCAATGGCAGGCGGCGCAGCTCTCGCCAGGCCGGCAACACGTCGAACGGCAGGTAGGACTTGAGCGAGAAGATGGCGTTGATCGAGCGGGTGGTGGTCTGCCCCCACACGCGCGCCCCGGCGGCGGCGCACTCGTCGAGGTACTCGAGCTGATAGGTCCACGGGTTCGGCTCGTCACCCTGACGGCTCGAGATCGTGCCGAACATCACCGGCCGCCCCGTCTCGACGGCCAGCCGTTTGAGCCGAGCGAGAAAAGTGCGCTGCGCGAGGCCACCCGAGATGTCCGGGCCGATCTGGAAGATGCCGGCGTTCAACTCCGCCATGGCGCCGACCAGGCGATCGACTTCGGACCAGTCGGCGATCCGGCTGGCGACCGGCGTGTCGTCGGGCGTGACGTGGGTCGTCGCGCGCGAGCTCGAGAAGCCCATGGCGCCGGCGCGGACCGCCTCCGCCACCGCCGCCGCCATGCGGGCGAGATCATCCTCGGTGGCCGTCTCCGTCAAGGCGCGCTTGCCCATGATGTACATGCGCAAGGCCGAATGGCCGATGTAGACGCCGTAGTTGATCGCCTTGGGCAAGCGCTCGACGGTCGCCAGGTACTCCGGGAAGGTCTCCCACGTCCAGTCGATGCCGGCCAGCATCGCCTCGGTGGGAATGTCCTCGACCGCGGTCAGGCAGCGGGCGAACCACTCGCGCTCTTCCGGCTTGCACGGCGCCAGCGCGAAGCCGCAATTGCCCATGATCACGCTGGTGACCCCGTGCCAGCAGGAGCAGCTCCCGATCCGGTCCCACGCCACCTGCGCGTCCATGTGCGTGTGGCCGTCGATGAAGCCGGGCGCGACGATCAAGCCGTCGGCGTCGATGGTGCGCTCTGCCCGCGATCGGATACGCCCGATCTCGACGAGGCGGCCGTCCTTGATGCCGATATCGCCGCGATACCGCGCGGCCCCCGAGCCGTCGACGATCGTCCCGTTTCGAATCACCAGATCGAGACCCATGGCGTCCTCCTTCGCGTCGGGGTCAGGCCTTGACTCCCTAACACTTCGTCAACCGGGAGCAGCCATCACACGAGGGTGGCACGCCGCATGCTCAGACGGTATGGCGCGTCGGCCGCGGCTCTTCGCTCGGGGACTGCTCTATCACATCATCGCGCGGGGCAATCAGCAACAGGCAACCCTTCTGGACGACCAGGACTACCAGGCCTACCAGCGCGAATGTATAGGAGTCAAGGCCTGACCCCGGCGAGGGGAGGGGGGCCAAGGTTGTCGCGGGGGTAGGCCGCCATCGCGAGGAGCGTCGTGACGAGGTCGGCCAGCGCGCCGCGGGCGCCCGCATCGGCGAGCTTGCCGTCTTGGAAATGGGCGGACTCGAGGTAGACGCTGGTCGGCGCCACGAGCGCGCCGAACCACGCGAGCACGGCGCGGAGATGCCAGTCGACGCCGAGGTAGTGATGCAGCGTCGCGCCCATCGCCACGATGCCGATCGGTTTCGCGCGAAGCGCGTCCACGGGCGTGAGGTCGAGGAGGTTCTTCAGCGCGCCGGTGAATGAGCCGCGATAGACGGGGCTCGCGATGAGCACGGCGTCCGCCTCCACGAGCTGGGCGACGATGAGCGCGGTGTCGTCGGTGAAGCGGTCGAGCGGGCGCCCGTCGGCGAAGGAGATACGGTAGTCGGCGAGGCTCAGGAGGCTCGCGGAGACTCCCGGCCGGGCGGATGCCTGCTCGACGGCGTATCCGATCGCCGCGTTGAGCCGGCCCGGCGCCGTCACCGCGCCCACGACGGCGGCGAATCGGGTCACGGCTCAGGCCGCCGCGCGGGCGCGGTCGCGACGGGCCACCTCGGCCCGGACGAGGGGGATCAGCTCGCGCCCGTACTCGACGGCGTCATGGAGCGGGTCGAAGCCGCGGATCAGGAGCGTGGTGACACCGAGGTCGTAGTAGTCGAGGAGCGACTCCGCGACCTGCTCCGGTGTGCCGACGAGCGCGGTGGTGTTGCCCGCGCCGCCCACCGCCGCCGCGATCGGCGTCCACAGCCGCTTGTCGTGGATCTCGGCCTCGCGGGCGAAGTCGACGAGGCGCCGGGCGCCCACCGCTTCGGGGAGGGGCAGCGTGCGGTCGCCTGCTTGGCGAGTACCGTTGCCAGGATGCGGCGGGCCTTCTCCCAGGCCTGTTCTTCCGTGGGCGCGACGATCGGGCGCAGCGACACGCTGAAGCGCGGCTCGCGCCCGACGCGCGCCGCGACCGCGCGCACCTCGGCGACGCGCTCACGGATCGCGGCGAGGGGCTCCCCCCAGAGCATGTAGACGTCGCAATGCTTGGCGCCGATCAGATGGGCGGCCTCCGAGGCTCCGCCGAAGTAGAGCGGGATGTGCGGTTTCTGGAGCGGCTTGATCTCCGAGTAGGCCTTGGCCAGGCGGTAGAACTCGCCCGTGTGGTCGAAGGGACGCTCCTCGGTCCACACGCGGCGCATGACGCCGAGGTACTCATCGGTCCGGCGATAGCGCGTGTCGTGGTCGAGCCAGTCCCCATCCTTGGCCTGATCGGCGTCGCTGCCGCCGGTGATGATGTGGAGCGCGACGCGCCCGCCGCTCAGGTGATCGAGCGTCGCCGCTTTCCGGGCGGCGAGCGTCGGCGGCACGAAGCCGGGCCGGTGGGCGATGAGATACGCGAGGCGCTCGGTGTGCGAGGCGGCGTAGCTCGCGACGATGAAGCCTTCCGCGGAGGTGGCCGTGTAGCCGACCAGCACCTTGTCAAAGCCCGCCTGCTCGTGGGCCCGCGAGAAGTCGCGCACCCACGCCGGGTCGATCTCGCCGCCGATGACGTGCACCGCCGCGCCGTCGGCGCCCTCGGGTCTCACCCCGATCATCCCGATGAACTCAATGGGCATGGTCGCCTCGCGTTGGGGTTAGGCTTTCACTGCTTGACACTCGCAGCTCTCCTGACGGGAGTATACTCGTCCCGCGTCCGCTGCTATACTCCCGCGAAACTCACGGGGAGTGGCCATGACCCACCGTCCTATGACCGTGCTGATGCCGTTTCACACGCCCTTCTACACCCCGCTGGCCGCCGGCGCGGCGCTCGGCCACTTCGCCGATCAAGAGCTCGACGTCACCGTGGTCCCGGCCGCCGCCTTCGGCAAGAATACGATCCCGGCGCTGCTCGACGGTGACATCGAGGTGAGCCTCGGCGGACTCATGCGAAGCCTCGACCTCGCCGACCGCGGGGGTCGCCTCGTCGTCCACTTCGCGGAGGTGTGCAGCCGGAACGGGTTCTTCCTGCTGAGCCGGGAGCCGCGACCCGCCTTCCGGTGGGACGATCTGGTGGGCAAGACGGTGATCTCCTTCGCCGAGGCGCCGACGCCGTGGCAGTGCCTGCTCACCGTGCTCAGGACGAACGGCGTGGATCCGGCGCGGGTCCGCATCGAGCGCGAGCTGCCCGCGCCCGAGGCCGTTGCCGCCTTCCGCGGAGGGCATGGCGATTTCCTCGAGCAGACCCAGCCCACCGTCGAGCGCCTCATCGCCGAGGGGGCGGCGCACCTCGTCGTCTCCATGGGCGTCGCCACGGGGCCGGTGCCCTTCACCTCGTACATGACCACGCCCGAGTTCATGAAGCGCGAGCCCGACGTCATCCTCCGCTTCACGCGCGCCGTCTCCCGCACCCAGCGCTGGCTCGCTACCCATGGCGCCCGGGAGATCGCGGAGGCGATCGGCGCCGGCTTCCCCGAGATCGATGCCGCGATCCGGGAGCGCATCGTGACCCGGTTCCAGGCGCAGGAAACGTGGGCCCGCGACCCGCTGCTGCGGCGCTCGGGCTACGAGTACCTCGAGGAGATCCTCCTGACGGGTGGCTTCATCACGCGCCGGCACCGGTATGAGGATCTCGTGGATACGCAGTTCGCGGAGCGCGTGATGGCGGAGGTGGGGGGCTGACGCGATTCCGCTCCGATGGCACGGGCGAGGTGCCCGCGAATCGCGGCGAGCCGGACGAACACGGCGCGGGCGGGAGGGCGGCGGGCGTGCCATCCGCCGCCCCCCCGCGCCGCGGTGCCGCTACAACCGCGGCGGAGCCTGGGCGAGCGCCTCCGCCGCCTGCTTCTCGACCACAGTGCCCTTGAAGAAATCGGGATTGACCTCGCCCCAGAAGCGCACGGCGTTGCTGAACATGAAGTCGCGGAAGTCGTCGTCGGTGATCACGCCGTGCTCGACCAGCTCGTACGCTTCGGGCACGACCTCCGTCATGTCCGGGACGTCGAAGTGCCCGATATCGGAGCTGAACAGCGCATTGAGGCGCGAGCCCATCGGGTTCGCGCGGCGGTTGAACGCCCAGCCATTGATCGGGTCGTCGGCCTCGCAGCCGAAGTAAAAGCGCGGGACGAACAGCTCGCGGATATCGTCCTTCTTCTCGATCTTGCAGCGGAAGTAGTCGTCGAGGTCCTCGACGCCGCCCGTCAGCGCGGGATCGGTATCGAGCCCATCCCCGCGCCGGACCGCCTCGACCACCGGCTCGCGCCCGTACTTCTGCGCGAACTGGAGCAAGGCCGCCCGATCGAGCTTGTCCGGCCTGGTGCTCTCGATCGCCCGGCGGTTGCGCTTCTCCCAGTGCCCGATGAGGTCCGCGTAGAGCATGCAGGCCCAGCCCACGCCACCCTCGAGGAAGGCGAAGTTCAGATCCGGAAAGCGGCGGGTCACGCCGCCGAAGAAGAGCGCCTTGCACACGGCGTGGCCGGCGGAGGCGAAGTGGCCGATGTGGTTGTAGCAGAAGTTCGAGGGCGAGTTGCGGAGCAGGATCGAGCGGGCGCCGTTGTGGAAGCTTGGCGCGATGCGCAGCTCGCGGCACTTCCGCCACACGGGGTCGTAGTCGTGGTCGCTGTCGATGCCGATGACGTCGTACCACTCGGCGACGGGGACGGCGGCCGGATGCTCCTCGGCGAAGGCAGGGACGGGGCGGCGCATGAGGCCGCCCATCATCACGACCTTGTAGCCGAGCTGGCGCGACGCGAACTCCAGCTCCTCGATCGCCTCCTCCGGCGTGTACATCGGGATGATGGCGGCGGGGATGACGCGATCCTCGAGCCCACGGAACTGGTCGGC
>Ga0070707_100003113_pt1 | contig 15702 bp, 10 predicted proteins | sample KBSK5502metaG_FD_65468 | JGI IMG/M metagenome (GOLD analysis project Ga0070707, IMG submission 65468) | Corn, switchgrass and miscanthus rhizosphere microbial communities from Kellogg Biological Station, Michigan, USA - KBS K5-50-2 metaG | ecosystem: Host-associated > Plants > Roots >... | reverse complement strand
CGCGAGGAATGCGTATGATCTGCTTGGAGGTGGGACTGGGTCATTTTCCATTCGTCATTTGGCATTTAGCGAGTGTCGGAAGCCCGCGCGTAAGCAAGGGCTAGGCACCGAACCGAGCCCTCCCTGACGGTCGGGCTTCTGACACCATTCCCGACCAATGTGAAATGGAAAATGATGAATGGAAAATGCCTTCTGCTTTCTGCCTTCTGCTTTCTGCCTTCTGCTTTCTGCTTTCTGCCTACTGCCTACTGCCTACTGCCTACTGCCCACTGCTCACTGCTGAATATACTCATGCAGCAGCTTCAGCTCATCGCCCTGCTCGCTCAACTCAACGCGCAAGAGGTCGCGCATCGAAAGCATTCCCACCCATCTTTCGCCGTCAACAACCGGCAGATGCCGGCTGCCGATTTGTTCCATTCGCTCAAGCGCCTGATGCGGGGTCTCGTCACAACGAATCACCGCACGCAGCGGACTGGTCACATCACCCAGTTTCAGAGATGCCGGATCATGCTTAGGCACGACGACGCGATTGAGCAGGTCACGCTCAGAAAAGACGCCGATCAACTTCCCTTCCTCGTCGAGGACGCACACGGCGCCGATCCGCCTGCCGGCCATGAACTCCGCCGTTTCCATGACGGACGCCGTAGCTTTCATCGAGTAAGGCTCACGATCACGAATGACATCTCTGATCAGCATCGTCGCGCCTCCTGGGGTTAAGACTGTACGCCCGCAGGCCTTTGCCTACTGCTTCCTGCCTAGTGCCTGCTGTCTTATCGGGTGCGGGGATATTATAAGAGACTTGCGTGCAGTAAGGAAGAACGAAGATTTGAGAAGGCGGATTGAAAGCCCAAGGTTCTGCGAAAGCGCGTCATGTGAAATCCACCTTCCGCAATACGCAATTCGCAATTCGCAATTCGAAATCAGACTGATCGTCGACCGCCCCCACAAAGAGCACACCGACTGGCGTAGATTTGAAAAGTTGGCGGTATCAGGAAGGGGTTGCTGAACAAGGCTATGGGCGTGAATCGGGCTCTCGATCGCGGATGACTCAAAAAAACACCCTCGTGCCCTGCTGCTGCTAATTGGATTGTTCAGGTGAGAGTGTCATGGATTCAGTCGCGCGCGGCGTCTCTAGTGAGAGATTAATAAATCCCGTGATCGCCTTCCGAGTGGTGGCGTTTTCCTCGTTCCAACCTACTGTCGGGCCTGTTTCTTAGCATGACGTTGCTCCCAAGAGTTCCAAACTTGCAGGACTTGCTCAGCATGAAAGTCCGGGTTCAATAACTTCAGGGCGGACTTTAAACGTCTACCTCAAAATGTCGAAGTAGTTTTTCTCGAATGGTTGCTACCAGCGGACGGTTTGGCGTCTTGTCCAAAACCTCTTGAACTTGCTTTACTGCCACCACACTAAACAGTTGGTGGCTCTTAGGAGTTTCAGTCAGTAGTTTCATGCAGAGTTCACTGCTTATGAAATCGCGGATAAGCGAGCTCACAATTACAGCGAATGCGGCTGGAGTGACAAACGTTGTACTAAACTCCGCAATAGAACCGCGCTGCTCGAAAACCTTCTTGAGGTCATCGGATAGCTCCTCGCGCGAGGGCGTCCAAGGAAAAGGCACAATGACGAGGTGTCTAGTTCTTTGTTCATCTTTCAAGAAGTTAACAAAAGGCTGCCACCGGCCAGTTCCGACTGAGCAATCCCAATTCTTGTTGAACTGAGCCCCAATAATTCTCAGGGTAACCTGCTTCTCATACTTTCTCTCTTGTTGGGCTTTTGAATTCACATCACTGATTTCTTCATAAGCGTCGACACTAATTAAGCGTTCGCCTACCCAAATCATGCCCGAATTCGGCAGAGGGAAATCAATTCGGACTCTGTACCTATCACTATAAGCAGAACGACCGGCAGACGTGAGGTGAAAGGCTTCGGGTTCGTTGCCCACATCCGATGATTTAGCGAAGTTCAAACAATCGCGTAACAGGCCATCAAAATCGATCACGGCTTTATCAGATTCCCGAAATTGATCAATACTCTTAGGGAATAGAAGATCCAGCCTTTCCCAAAGCTTTCGTAGCGATTGGCGTTTTACGCTTTGATCATAGATATCGGCCAAAGTCATCTCTGCCTGAAGCTCACTAAACTCTTTCTTGGCAAATCTCTCGAGATCCTCACGCAACCTATCCAGTTTCTCTGGTGGAATGTCGACTGATTTTTCAACGAGTCTGTGGGGGTCTCCCGATGAGAGTATGCGGCTCGGTGTAAGACCGTAACTGACGAACTTTTTCGCTTGCTTACGGAGTACATCAGAGCTAAATGGCCAGAAAAGAGGAATTGCTTCAGCGGTGCAGCCTAAACGAAGACGCTGTGCAAGCAAATGCAGATTCCTTTCATCGTCGGGACCAAAGAGCTCTTCTGCCTTCTTGTCGGTTGCAAGCATCCTAGATAGGAACAAGGTCTTAATGTTAAGGAGGTCTGTAAATTGTCGGAAACCCTGCAGTCGCCCCCTAAATGCCTCGGGAAGCTCGGGACCCTCTATCATCCTATCGACGATTGAGCGATCCTCTAAATTTATCCAAGCAATAATGGCAGCGAAGATCCGCAAAAGACTATCCGATGAACCGAATGGATATGCCGCATTAATCGAGTGTATCGGCTCCCACTTATCTAGAATCGAGCGCAAGTTCTCGGCCAGCACCTCAGCCTCTGCAGTAGTGAATGCTTCGATCTTCTCGATCGCTCGAGCAAAGGAATCAAAGACTTTTTGGCGGTTCGTCAAAGCTACCGGTTCGGGCCAGTTCTTTTCTAGGTCACGCCCTTTACATTCAGGCGCGTAGTAGATGGACTGTCGATAGACTTCCTTTTGGGATACTAGGCATAAGACGTAGAGTTCTGTCGGAAACGGTTGATTTCCGTGAAGCGTCTTCCAGACCTCATGAACTGACGCGACCATCGCCAGCAACGGTTCAACGGTGTCGATTTCGGTTCCCGTATCAATAATCGCTTCGCCACGAGGGGTTAAGGTGTACCATTTTGTCTCACCTTCCGTGGCTTCAACAAGACGAAGTGTTCCTTTCGTGCAATCATCGAGGATGCGCTTCAACGCACAAATAAACCTGTGTAGCTCCTCCGTATCACTTGTCTTCCAAAACTGTCCAGCATAAAGCGTGTGCCCAAACAACTCGAGCAGCATTTCTGATCTCACACCACTTTTTGTTTCTCCATCGGAGATATTCAAGTGCCTCAGGGCATCGAGTATGCTACGCACGAACGGGTAACTGAAGTCTTGAGCGCCGAGAGTTCCGTATACCCAGCAGTCGTCCTCGGCTGATCCCTCCGCTTTCTTAATCAGTTGACGAAAAGGACTAGTCTCTGCCCGTAACTGAACAGCTCTATCATCCCGGACGTAGATCTTGCTTTGCGCTGGTTTAATGGTAACGTAATAATTCTTGATGATGCCTAAAGTATCAGTATTTTGTGGAACCATAATGTACACATGCGCATCACCGCGTGTTTTACCAAGCCTTCCTGCTCGGCCGACCATGTTGTGAAACGCACTCGTCGACAGCATTTCCACGCTAGGCTCCCGAAATCTCGTTTGAGATCGAAAATCAATGCCCCAAAGGACAACATCATGAATTGCCAAATTCACGCCGTAAGACAAAGTTTCGGTGGCGAAGACTACCTGAGACGGAGTGCTCGGCGGCATCGTTGAGCAGATGTTCTCGATCTCGCGGCGAATCTTCTTATCAATGTCAGAGTGATGAATAAATATACCAGCCGCGGCGCAGGTTCTCACTACCTCGGCTTTTCTTTGATCCTCTGCGTTATCCAAAAGAGGTTTGAGTCTTCCAATTATGTCTTCATGCCGGAACCTGGTCCCAAATCGTTCAAGGCGAGTCCCCTTCGTCTTTTTTGTAAGTCTATTTTTCAGACGCCCAGCCGCTTGTTCAGCCTCCGTTCTGCTGGGCACAAAGACGAGGACTCGATAACCTGACGGATTTTCAAGAAGTAAGTCCAGTAATAGAGACTCCAGCCTCGTCCCGACTTCAATAGCTGGTCCCAATCGTGTGCTGAAATTGCGAACTTGAGCGCCCTTACCCTCGGCAAGAAGTCTTCTACCAAGGTCCTCCACAGCCTGATCGGACAATGTACGGCTCTCAGTGCTTGTAAACTCCACGATTGGAAACTTCGAGTAGGGACTATCGTCCTTGCCGGCAAGTACTAGCACATGCTGGACCTTCACTGGCCGATGGGAGTCATGGAAAAGAAGAGGCCTAATACTATTGCCGGTATCTGGGTCTTGAACTGAAAGGAATTGCTCGCTAGCCCTATCGGGAATGTCTTCCGTTGAAATAGCAACAATTCGAATTGTTTCCTCGTTTGGCCCTCTCGAACTGTGAGCATCGATGCGAAGGCGCTCCAAGATTGCTTTTGTCAAAACCATTTCCAGAATCGGTCCGCGTTCTAAATCCATCAACATATGTAGCTCATCGATGACAATACAACCCAACCGGCTTATTAATCTACGATTCTGGGAAAACAGAATATTTGCCTTTTCATACACCATGCACGCGATTGTGAATTGGCCATGATTTATTCGCCAATCGTCATCTTCGTCTTCACCGGTCGACAAGACTATCCCATCGAACATCTCTTCATCGCCGGCAAAGAGCCTTCTAAGGTCACGGTATTTTGCTTGGGTAAGCGCGCGTGTAGGAGCGATGTAAAGAGCACAAGTACGCCTTGTATTGAGCATCGAAGGCCCAGCAAGAAACATTTCAGCAACAGTCGATTTGCCTGACGAGGTAGGAGCGGCGAGAAGAACGTGAAGGTTGGATTGGAACGGCCGCGACTCTTTACACCCGTCCAAAATAACTCGCTGCAGGTCAGTCAGAGCCGATTGCAGAAAGACACCATTCTCGTTCGCGATCGCTTCCAACAATGCCTTCGCCCGTGGCTCAATAAGGGCCAGCGTACGCGAGCGGAGCGCCTCCTCCCAGAGCGAGTAAAGGGTTGACCAGTTCTCATTCACTTTGTCTTCTGGTAGTGACTGAACCTCGTCGGTTCCTTCGGTAGATGAATTCTGTAGTAAAGAGGTTTCGCTGACCGTCAGTCGCTCTACCTGTCTCACCCAGAAGCTCGCGACTGCATTGAACGCGTCCGAAGCTCTAAGATTGTTCTCCAAGGCATACCTTTCATGGAGCAGAACTTGAGTCGCATATGCAAGTGAGACCCCAATGCCTGACTTAACTACAGATGCGTCGCCCATACCGCGGCGAAGCGCCAGTAAAATCACATTTAATGCCCATGCGTTCCAAGTTAGACTGCTTTGCGAAGGCTCAACATCTCCAGCTAGATTGGCAAGAATTCTTTCGGTATTCTCAACGTCAAGCTTCATTCGACTCGTTAGTTCATACCAAATCGAAATCTCAAGTCGAGCTTGGCTCACGAACAATAGATCAGGATCGGCACTTGCGAGATCGATGACTTTCATTCGCTCAGATGCAACCAGAATGTTTCTGCAATGCAAGTCGGTGTGTCTGTATCCTTCTTCGAGCCGTTCATCCAGACCCTGGCAGAGCTCACCAAAAGACGTCGTGGATATTAGGGCGTCTCTCGTGAAGCCCAAGCGCTCTAATTGATTCGTGCCGGGGAGTGCGATTTCGCCTTCACAATAGAAAACGATCTCGTGCCATTCTTGCTCAAGTTGAATTTCATTGTACTTGGTTTGGTCTACTCGGAGCCATATTCGCTTATTGTTAGCCTCAAATCGCAAATAGCCTCCAGTGCCGACGCTTGGTGCCCGCGGCCAAGCCTTGATACTCACCCACTGCTGAGGCAAATTGTCATTCCTCAATAAACTCTCAACCAACTCTGCTGCAGACTGACTCACAATGATTTGCCTGTCTCCATATATGTTTCCGGTTTCCGTCAGAACTCTTAACTCACCTTCTCCGACGACAATATTCCTGTCGTAAGCATTGATTATCAAATCCGGAATCAGGCGACTTCTTACTCTCTCAAAGTACTGATCGCCAGACACAAGGGTGTGAGGTGTTGGCTGAAAGTCCTCGTATGTCCTTATCACATCTAAGCTGAGCTTGTTCAATTCCCTCGCCAGCCTGTGTACGACCTGATCGTCAGCAGCCGACAAAGCCTCTAGCAGTCCATCGCGCAGCAATTGTGAACTCTCGCTAAGTTGATCATCGGCATGTCGATAAACCACTAGATTCGGTATGGAATTGATGGGTTCAATCAGAGTGCTCGAAAAGCGATCCGAGCCGCTGCTGTTGATGTCGCGAACTAACTGACGCTCTCTTTCTGCAGACGCATCAGCTCTCGCGTCGAGATGAGCACGGATTATGAAGCTGGCCAACGCTCGGTCACCGTTCAATTTACTAAACGTGAGTTCGTAAACCTCTGCGGGGCTCTGGCCCTCGGTGCGCTTTGAGAAACTTGCCTTGAGCTTGGTTTGATTCGCGAGGCTTTGCACTGACATCACGTTTTTACTAAACGCTTCAAATATCTCGCGAACGAGGTGTTGTACTTCCTCATCTGTCCAACGAGATTCACAAGCAATTTCAAGATTGTCGAGGGTGAAATCGTACTTGGAAAAATACGTCAATTTGTCCTCCTCCTATCCGGCTACCATCAGCTGGAGACCGTTGTTGAAGTTTTGAGCGCCGCTATAGAATTACTCCAACCCAAAGGCCCGCTAGTTAGCGATGTATCGATTAGTTCACGACTCATGCGAGTCAGCTAATGAGGGTTCTTAAACGATGACCCTGAACGGTAGGAACTGATCGCACGAAACCACATTGACAAGCCCGCTTTGACCCAGGAATCTAGACGACAAACAAACTCAAAGACTGGTACAGCGAGAACGTGGCAATCGCAGGCTCGGAGGACCGGCCGGTTTGTTTTCATGTTGCGGGTTCCGATTTGCCGAGTATTGAGTTGTGGGAACCCCGTACCCCTTGGGAAGTATTGCGGGCGGACAATAATACAAAAGGGCTTTGGGTTGCAAGCAAAAAATGCTGCGGAAGGGTTGGTGGCTGGTTGTCAGTGATCAGTTGTTACGCCGCTACCGTCAATCGCAGCTGAAGCCTGCGCCGCTTCACCCAAACAGCGATCCCTGCGCCGTGGGGCGGCGGAAGGTGTTTGCGCGTGCGTGGCGTTCGCTGCCAACGCGATGCTCGTTGAAGCCGAGGCGCCTGGTGTAAACCTCGAACAGCTTTTCCTGCGCGTCCCAATACTGACCTTTGCCGCGCATGCGTTCGCCAAAGACGCTCGAGTTCAACTTGCCGCCACGCGCGTCGCGAATTCGATTCAAAACACGATCGGCTTTGGTGGGAAGCTTCTCGCGCAGACGCTGTTCGAAATACGGCGCCACGCTGCCCGGCAAACGAAGCATGTTGATGAAGGCTTTCGTCGCGCCGCAGTCTTTCGCGCGCTGCAAGAGCCCGGGGATGTCGGTCGACAATCCGGGAATTGTAGGAGCGATTCCGATGCCTACTGAAATCCCGGCATCAGCCAATGCCTTCATCGCTTCAAACCGGGCCTTTGGCGACGGCGCAAAAGGTTCAACCGCTCGGGCCGTTTCGTAATCCGCAAACGGAATGGAGAAGTAAACGCCGACACTTGCTTCCTGTGAAAGTCTCTGCAGCACATCAATGTCACGGCGAATCAGAGCGGACTTGGTGACGATGCCGACCGGATTGCGAAACTCAGCGCAGACCTCCAGACAGCGGCGCGTCAGTTTGTAGTTCGCTTCCAGCGGAACATAAGGATCAGAAGTAAACGAGAAGACAATCTCGTCGCCTTTCCACGAAGGCTTCATTAATTCCTTCCGCAGTAACTCCGGCGCCTTTACCTTTACGACGATCTTGCGTTCAAAGTCCGTACCCGCTCCATAACCCAGGTATTCATGCGTAGGCCGGCTGAAACAATACGTGCAGCCGTGCACACAGCCACGATAGCAATTGATTGAATGGTCAAAAGCCACGTCCGGACTGTCATTGCTGCTGATGATCGAACGCGTTTCGGTTTCCTCAAAGACTTCGATCTTCGCGGCGGGCGGCTCTCCAATCCATTCCACAGAATGAGTCAGCCACGGATTCGGCGGATTTTCGACGTAGCGCATGTGTGCAATTGCGTCCTATCGGTGCAACACATCTTAGTGATTACGGTTTCAAGTTTCAAGGTCGCACGAGCGTCTCGCCCGTTCAAACACGCGCAGGATGCGCGTGCCACATCAAACTGGCCGCAAGATTCCATTGACAAACTGCGCGGAAGTCGTTAGAAGGACGGGCTAAGTTATTAATGTGATGAAGGGGTAGGTCCCTTGCGAGGGAGAGGAGCCAAAAATGCGTGACGACGACATTATTGGATTAGTGGTAGGCCTCGTGATCCTGGTCGTGGTGCTGGCGGTTTACATCGGACTGATTGTGTTGGGCGTGATGATCGCCAAACGCAAGAACAGATCGCCGCACTGGATGTGGTTCGCTATTCACCCGGTGGGATTGATTATTACCCTGATCGTCATGGCCTGCTTATCCCCTTTGAAGCTATGCCCGAACTGCGGGCAAAAGTCACAGCAGCTTGCCCGCCTGTGCGGCTTCTGCGGATACAATTATGAAACGCCGGGAGCATACACACCACCGCAGCCGCCGGGTGTTTACGCGCCTCCTCCGCGCTATTAACTTCGTTTCTCTTCAGTCGAGAGCGTCAATCTGCAAACCTATGGGACCGGCGCCCGCGCCTTTAATTCCATCGAGCACCCGCATGACTTCAGAGTACGGGATCGACCGCGGCGCTTTTATGAAAACTGTCTTCTGCACGCGGCTCTCCTCTGGCAAATCCGTCCGGTCTCGTAAGTCATAGCGATAGTCGTGATTCTGTCTTCTCTTTTCGAATAGTTCGACTAGCATCGTGCTAAGCCGGCCGGTATCACTCACGGTTCCAACGTTATCGATTCGATTAAGCATTAGGGTGCGGTCCAGCTTGATCGTGACCACCAATGTGTTCGGATCGGGATGGACGTTCTTCAGGGTATGATCGGGTTCGGAAGGGACTTTGGCCAGAAATCTCGCCGGCTTCAATGGCGAGAGCACCATGAAGATGATTAGCATCACCAGCAGCACGTCGATTAGCGGCGTTACATTGATGTTCGGTTTGGCGTAAGTGATGGATGTATCCGCGTTAGCCTGGTTAGTGGCGTTCATGGCAATTGTCCTCCCGTTTGGTTGTGGCACGCGTGTCTGCACTGTGATTCAGGGGCGGGACGCCCTTGCGACCTTTAAAACCTGAGTCACTATTCTCATGTGGATGGGTTAGACTTCCGGAGCCCTCGGAAAGTTCCAAAGGGCGTAAATCGTAACAAGCCCTCCTGACGCTCGCCTTTGGCGCAAAAGAAAATGGACGTTAAGGCTTATCTAAACCGATTGACCTATGACGGTCCGCTGGCGCCCACTGCCGAAGCGTTGCGGCAGCTTCACCTTGCTCATCTGCTCGCAGTGCCATTCGAGAATCTGAGTATTCACTCGCATGAACCGATCGTGCTTGAAGACGACGCGTTGTTTCAGAAGATTGTTAACCGGCGTCGTGGCGGTTTCTGCTACGAGCTTAATGGTCTGTTTGGCGCGTTGCTGCGGGCCCTGGGATTCGAAGTCGACATGCTGTCGGCGCAGGTCGCCAATGAAGAAGGTGGGTTCAGCCGCGACTTTGACCATATGGCGCTGTTGGTGACGCTCGAACAGCGTTGGCTGGCGGATGTGGGCTTTGGCGACTCGTTCGTCGAGCCGCTCTTGCTTGATGAACGCGATGCACAGGTGCAGAGGGACAGGGCCTATCGTATCGTCGCTGATGGCGAGCGTTTGATTATGGAGCGCGCCGACAAGGGAAATGAATGGAAGCCGCAGTACCGTTTCACGCTGCAACCATTCCAGTACTCAGACTATGCGGAAATGTGCGAGTATCACCAGACGTCGCCTGAGTCACACTTCACGACGAGCCGCATCTGCTCGCGACTTACTCCGCGCGGACGGATCAGCCTCACCGGCACGAGCCTGATTACCACTGAATCAGGCGAGCGTCATGAGCGCGCGGTGGCAGTTCAGAAAGAATATGATGAGTTACTGCGAGAGTATTTCGGTATCGTTATGAAGTGAATCACAAGTACGATTTAACGCAGAGTACGCAGAGGTTTTCGCAAAGGACGCAGAGTAAGAAATGGTGCAGAACCGCTTGCGGTAGCAAGCGGGTTAAGGGCTCAACCCACTCTGCGCAAGTAATCGTATGCGAGTGTTCGCGCTCGATCCTATTCACAATCATAAGTTGGATCTTTAACCCGCTTGCTACCGCAAGCGGTTCTGTACCGGATCAAACAACAAGGGAAAGAACTGCCCGTCCATTTTTTCACCGGCAGGAATTGCCGGCACGCCCGCCAGCAACGGCTCGTTTGCAGCCGAACGCACGCCGTCGGAAAAGACGTTGATGACCGTGCCGCGTCGAGGGCGGTTACTCTCATTAGCGAATGAGCCGTGAACCATCAACGGATGATGAAACGAGCACTCGCCCTGCTTCAACTCAATCGCTACCGGTTTGAACTGTGACTTTTGCTCATCGCTAAGCACACTCTCGATCGCACTCATGTCGTTCGCCAGTCCCGTGATCGGCAACAGATTCCATTTGTGACTGCCGGGCACGTAATGCACGCAACCGTTCTCGCGCGTGGAATCATCCAGACCAATCCAACACGAGAGGTGAGACATCGGCTGAGTGCGGGTCCAGTATGAATAATCCTGGTGCCAGGCGACGACTCCACCGTGATGTGCCGGTTTACAAAAAAGCTGATCGTGCCAGAACCGCACTGCGCCACCGAGAAGTTGGCAGCTCGGCATCACGAAACCAGGATGCCAGAGCAGATCATGAAACCCGGGCGCAATTCGCCAGGCGCCGAGGGCATGAAATAGCGAGGTTGACGGATCGGTTGATTCATTCGTGTGGAATTCGTAGAAGAGATGGTTGCCGGGATGGTCGGGATCGATTAGCTCAGCGAGTTCTGTGCGCAGCGTCTCGATCTGCTCATCGTTGAGCAAGCGTATGCCGGCGAGGTAGCCGTTAGTGTGAAAGAATTCAACCTGATCTTTGGTGAGGCGATATTGCACCCAGTCTTCAACATGTGCCGGCCGTTTGAAGAGATCAGTCAGCGGATTGTGATGTCTGGAGAGGTCCGCGACCATATCGTTTTGAAACGCAAAGGAACGCAGAGGTTTTCGCAGAGGCGCGCTAAGGAAAACCTTGCGTTCCTTCGCGGAGATCTGCGTCCCTTTGCGTTAAGATCTCTTAGAATCCTAACGATCACTTAGCCGATTCGAGCCCCTCCAGCACCACGCGCGCCACGGTCGGAATGATATCTCGCTCGTTTGAGTGATCGGTGGTAAACGTTACCAGCACAAACTTTGCTCCGTTTGGCAACTCGATGTAGGCCGCATCGTGCCGCGTCGTGCTGGTCCAGCCAGCTTTCGACCAAAGTTTCGCGCCGTTCATGCCCTGCAAAGCAATGCCGGTAAATCCGTGCCCCTGATCGTCTTTGTCTTTCGTGGTGCCTGAGAACTCGCGCTTTAGTAACTCCATCATCATTGTGCTGCGCGCCGCGTTGACGGCACGGCCAGTCGCAATCTCAGAAAGCAAACGCGCGGTGGCGTCAGTCGTTAGCTTGTTCCGGTTCTCGCCGTTCGGTCCGCGCGAAACTTTTTCACGGCCGTAAGCATCTTCGCAAAATGTCTTTTGATTCGTATTGATGTTCGTAAAGCCGAGCGACGCATAGTAGCGGTTCACAGCGTCGCGCTTGTGTTGCCATTCTTTCATTTCTTTCGCCGGCAATTCGTAACCGCCAGTCGTATGCGTGAGAACGTCCAGGATATATTGCGTGGCTTCGTTCGACGAATCGACAATCATGTCTCGCGTTGCGCGTTTCAGTTCGGCGGTCTCCTGAATCTTCTTGTCTTCCAGCCACCGGTGCACGGCGACCAGATAGAAAAGTTTCACCACGCTGGCAGGATACACACGCTCGTTGCCGCGAAAACTCGCCGTGGCCGGATGCTGCGGGTCGCGCAAATCAATCAGCGTGATCGAGAGTTGATTCTCAACGAGCTTCTTATCCGCAAACTTTCCGAGAGTGGTCCGCGCGGCTTCGTTTACGAGGTCCTGGAGGGTTGTGGCGTTAGTCGCCGGCCGCGGTTGCCGTTGCTCCTGGGCCTTAGCCGAAAAAGAAAGAGGCAGTAAGGTCAAGAGGGTCAGGACGATTCCCAATCGAAACATTGTCATTTCCTTCGGTGTCATAGCTCAGTCTCGTCCGCGAAGCGGACGCTTGAAAATAGCCCAGCACTTCAGTGCTGGGCAGGCTGGGAATAATGAACCCAAGCCCGTGAAACGGGCGACTGATATTGCGAAGCGATCAGATCCTCCAGGACTTGTGTGGCAGTATCTCGGGGCTTCGGTACGCGGTTCTTATCGTTCTGCCGTCCGCTTCTCGGACTTGATGTGGGCTTTTGGTGTCGCGTTCCCAGCGATAAATCGCTGGGCTATTTTCGTTCGTCCGCTTCGCGGACGGAAATGCCTGGAACGAACAGCCCGGCTACTGCTCCGCCCTCGGCGGGCTCAGTCTCGTCCAAATCCAATAGATCGGCAGGCCTAACGCAATCAGCCCGATGCCCGCGAGTGAGGGCTCACGCGCGAGGATTCCAAAACCGGTTAACACTTGCCCGTGGATGATCAAGCTCGCGCCCTCAGCCGCAAGTCGGCGCACTCCCCAAAGCGTCATGCCCAGAATCAACGCCGTGGCGAGCAAGAACAGAATCGGAACGACCGGATATCCCCAGGCCCGATAAGGCCGTTCGGCGTCGGGCATCTTGCGGCGCAGGACAAAGACCGCTGCCGTTACCAGTCCATAAAAAATCCACAGCCCGAAGATCGCGTAGTCGGTCAAGGTGTCGAACGAAGACGAAAATGCGATCACGAGTATGCACGCCCAGACGGCCTGCACGATCAGAGCTCCGGTGGGCACGCGCGTGCGCGGCGAAACCTTTGACAGACTGCGCGGAAACAATCCGTCGCGCGCCATGGCATAAGGAACTCTGGCTCCGGTCAGGATCGAAGTATGCAAGGTGCCAAAGGTTGACGAGAGCAGCGCAGCCGCAATGAAAGTTATCGCCAGCGGGCCGAGGAATCTTTGCGCGACCTCGGTGGCGACTGATGACGCAGTCGAGACACTGGCAATATCAGTCGGCGACATTACATAGAAGTAAGACAAATTAACAAACAGGTAGAGTCCCATGATCAGGAGCATGCCGCCAATCAGCGCGCGTGGGAGATTGCGTTGGGGATCCTTCACCTCGCCGGCTACCAACGTGACATTGTTCCAACCGTCGTATGCCCACAACGCGCCGAGCATGGCCGCGATCAAACCACCAAAGCCGTAGCGCGCCGCCGGGCTAACCTTTTCGCACAGACCTCCGGCGTTAGCCATAGTCAGGTGCGACCAATCGGCGCCACTCGCCAATATGAAGGCGCCAACACCGACGACCAGGACCAACAGAATCTTGATGCCCGAGAGCACCGCCGCCACGCCGCCGCTAAACCTGACCGCGAGGCAATTAATCCCGGTGACGATGAAGATGGACGCCAGCGCAACGATCTGCACCCGACCAAACGGGACGGGATGACCAAAGATCGTCGTAGAAAAAAACGTTCCTTCCAGTCGTCCCCGCAGCATGGTATTGAGGAACAGCGCGAATTGAACCCCAAGTGCCGCTTGAGATCCCGCCTTACCAATAAAGAATGACATCCAGCCGAACAAAAATCCCGACGCCCGGCCATAGGCCTCGCGCATGAAGACGTATTCGCCGCCTGCGCGGGGCATCATCGCCGCCAGCTCTGCGTAACTCAGCGCACCGGCAAGCGAGAGCAAACCCGCGACCACATAGACGCCCAGCACTTTTCCGGGCGTGCCGACGTTGCAGGTCATCACCCGGGCCTTCAGGAAGACACCGGTGCCGATGACATTACCGACCACGACCGACATCGCAGCGATCAGGCTTAGGCCACGAACCAATTCGATTTTTGAGGTTTCAGGTTTCAAGTTCAAGACTTCCGAGTCGGGCCTGACTATCGGGCCTTAGATCTACATTTCTTTCAAGCCTGGTCTTTGCCAGAATAGCTCAACTCTGAGTCGCCGTTTTGACGCCACCGATTCCGGAGCCTACTATCCGCCTGCGGCTGCGGCTTTTGATCGAATCTCTGCTAGTTCTTTTAGGAATTCCTCACGCTCGCGAGCAGCCTGATCGGCGCGTTTTGTCTTTTCATTAACGTGTCGTTCACCCTTCAGCCCAGAATCCTGAAGCGATTGTGCCCACGCTTTCAACTGCCGCGAGCAACTTTCGGCTTTCATTTTGAGGCTGGCAAAATCAGGTCTTAGTTCCTTGAACCCCGGAATCCGCTCGAGTAAGCAAATCATTGAACGGACCTCGCCAGCTGATCCTCGGGCGATGTAAAGAAACGACAACAACTCATTGTTCGTGCCGCGTTCAAACCCTTCAGCGATGTTGTTGGAGACAGAAACCACCGCTCGCTCGATCTGATCTCTCAGACTGTACCGTGATTTGAATTGTGGTTTGGAAGTTAGTTCGTAAACCTGCACGGCGAGTCCGATCGCCGAATTCCACACGGGAAGATCTTCGAATCGGGTGTAACGCATGACGGCTGCGCATTATCTCACACGTCTTGAACTTCGATATCGTTTTCTTCTCTGCCATCGGCAAACCGTACAAGCAATGGCCTTGGGTCACGCTGCAAACAAACATACTGAGAATTCCAGATTCAAGATTCCAAATTCCAGAAGGCTAGCGAACTCAAAGACGCTCAATTCTCGCCATCTCGATTCTCGCCATCCCGATTCGAGCCATCCCATTTCTCGGTACTCGAATCCCGGATTTGAATCTGGATTCTGGAATCTGGAACCTGGAATCTGGATTCTTGAATCTGGAATCTGGATTCTTGAATCTGGAATCTTGAATCTGGAATCTTGAATTTGCCATTTCTTCTTCACCAAACATCATTCGAAAGCAAATCATCGTACGTGTCGCGCTTGCGAATCAAATCAACAACTCCACCTTCACGAACCATTACCGCCGCAGGCAGAGGCCGTCCGTTGTAAGGAAACATCTGGGCCAGTGAGTAAGCGCCGGCGTTCAGCATCGCGAGCACTTCACCCGGCTTTGCGTCGTGTGGCAGCAGGCGATAGTCCGGCAGACGCCCGTGGCGCTCAATATCAAAGTAAACGTCGCCTGAGTCGCACAAAGGACCCGCGACTTTATATTCCGACTGGTTCGGCTCGCACGCGCGCGATGCGGAAATCAAATGGTAGTACCACTTGTAATTATTCATCGACAGCAGAATGTTATAGCCGGCATCGGTCAGCAGCCACACGTCGTTCGTTTCCGGACGGCGCTTGATGTTTTGCACCCTGGTCAGCACCACACCGGCATCGGCGATCACGCTGCGCCCTGGTTCCAGCAGGATCGTCACGCGATCGAGCAAGTGCTCTGCCTCAACATCGCGGGCCGCCTCGCGCGCCACGCGCAGGGCTTCGGTAAGAACAGCCGCCGGCTCAAGATTCGCTCCCAGCATGTCGCGTTCAT
>Ga0070707_100003111_pt1 | contig 15706 bp, 16 predicted proteins | sample KBSK5502metaG_FD_65468 | JGI IMG/M metagenome (GOLD analysis project Ga0070707, IMG submission 65468) | Corn, switchgrass and miscanthus rhizosphere microbial communities from Kellogg Biological Station, Michigan, USA - KBS K5-50-2 metaG | ecosystem: Host-associated > Plants > Roots >... | reverse complement strand
GACCCCGAACCTCGTGGCCACCTTCGACAACGGGGACCGCAAAGAACTGATGTCCGCCGTCTACGTAGACGAATGGGTACCGGCGGAAGGCGATCTGATCGGACTCACCGAGGATGAGGCGCGAGCATTCCTCCAACGCAAAGACGCCGAGTTCCTGCGCCGCCCCTGAGCGTACGCAACCGCTTACGGTTGCCTGGCGCGTTCGGACATCGTGTCGATTAGAGAGGCTGGACAATCGCTGCGATGAACAGGTATGACGCACCCACCCTGCCACGTGAGCTCGAGGCACTTGTGCCGCTGCTGGCGAAGCTGTATGCGCGGATCCTTGCGGAGCATGGCCACCACCGGTCGGCCGTCGGCGGGCTGGGGCCTCCGGTGAAGACCGTACCGGAACGCCGAATGCTCCTGCGGATATCAGAGGTTGCCGAGGCGTTGTCGATCAGCCGATCGAGCGCTTACGTACTCATCCGCACGGGCGAGATTCCGGTGGTGCGCATCGGGCGGTCGGTGCGGGTCAGCACGGATGACCTGCAGAGTTGGATCCGGGCGAACTCCAGCTCGTTGTGAGGTAGGCCACGTGGCGAAGCTACTCAGGGGCGCCCATGGTGCGCTCCTTTGTAGGTAGCGCGCGGCGGGCACCACATCAGATTTTCGTCGCCATCAGCAAGCAACGTCGCCGCCTTGCTGCAGCTGCGCTGACTCACGTCCCGCTCGCTATCACCTCGCCCTGCTCGCGGCACTGCTTGGAATGTCCGTCGCGGGTTGTCGCAAAAGAGACTCTTTGATGCTCAGAGGCTCGACTCAGTGCAACGCGCTCGTCGCGCTTAGGGCAGCGGATGGCGACGCCCGAGACGCGCCATCGTGCGAGAGCCATTTTGCGGGCTACGACATCCGTATGGGTCGTCGTGTGATCAAACCAGTGGGCAGCCGCCTCGAACCCTGGGACTTGAAGAACACTCCCGTCGACGCACTCCTAACTGTGCATCCAGCGGTGTTGGGTACCGCACTACGTCTCATACGCGACGAAGAACTGAACGATCGCGTTCGTGCCGTCATGCACGCGGACCCCGGTCTCACGATCTTCAACGACCATGTGGGCGCGCCGGTTAGCGCGGCCGTGGCGCGCGCCTGCCTCGCCGCCGTTGTCGATGCTGCGCAGCGTGCAGTTGCCACTTCCTCGCGGCAACAAGCCGCAAGCGCGACGGATAGTCTTGCGCGTGGTGGACGCCGCCGACCGCTTGAGGGCGCAGATTCTGCGTGACCTTCGGGCACTTCTAGCGCAAGACGAGAAACAGCCTGATGCGACGATTCGCCTAGGCGCCGAGGTTCGGCTGGCGCTGGAGACTGCTATCGCGCAGATCGAAGCGGATCGGTGGCAGGCGGCGCACGACAGCATCCGCGCGGTATTTGAAGGGCCGATTCACCCGCCCTACCGCAAACGACTTGAGCGCGACCTAGTCGACCTGACCGAAGGCGCTCGGCTACGCGGCGTTGACATCCTCGTCTGAAATCGTCAGACGCCTGGGCATGCGCGCGCCTCGCAAGCGGCGGACGGTGCGCCGAGACGCACACCGGCGCTCAGACTTCGCTGACGACTAGTTGCGCGGTGATGAATGACCGAACCCCGTGACGTGGCACCGCGGAGCTACCGTTTTCGACGATGACGGCCGATGGCGAGGTCACGGCGGCGTGTCCGATCCCGGGCGCGCACCGGCGCCTGCTTGAAGCGCACACCCTTTGGCACGCGGCCGAGGAGGCCTACACGGACCCGGAGCTGTTCCGCATCAACCTCAATGCCCTTATCCAGGCCACGCGCAACGTGACGTTCGTGCTGCAGAACGAGCATGAGGGCGTGCCGGACTTCGAGGCCTGGTACGCCACGTGGCGGGAACGCATGGGCGCAGAGCCTGTACTGCGCTGGAGCGTCCTCGCGCGCAATCGCGTCGTGAAGCAGGGCGACCTCGACACGCGGAGCACCGCACGCGTCAGCGTGATCGCCTCGTATGGCGGCCCCACGCTGGTTGCGGACATCACCGTCCCGCCGATGCACAGCACCGAACAGATCGCGCGGGAGCTGGACGCGAGCATGCCCTCGCGCGAAGCTGACACCCCGCTCAACAAGGCGATGCGGGAGAACGGCCTGGTCCGGGTCGAGCGACGCTGGATCGACACGGACCTTCCGGACGCGGAGCTCCTCGATGCCCTCGCGCACTGCTACGCCGTCCTCGCAGACCTCGTCAACGACGCGCACCGTCTGACCGGGTCGGACGAGGCCACGACGGATGCGCGGCCGGCGTGCATGCAGGCCACGGAGGAGGCACGCACGGCATACGTTCATCTAGGCACGCACGAGGTATTTCACCCGCGTATGAGCACGGCGACCATCGATACGTCCGCGAGTGAGGCACGTTACGGAGAGAACCCGCAGTACGCGAAGGGCGCCGGGGCCGCAGCAGGCAGCGGCGACGTGTTTGCCTTCGCCGAGGCCGCGGTGGAACGCGCGAAGACAGTTCTCGTTAAGGATGGCTACCACGCGCCGGCGCTCTTCCTCTTCGGCCCAGACGGTCGCGTCACGCCATACGCGCTGCAGTTCCACGACCGACAGGACAAGTACGTGCAGTGGGAGCGGGTGGCACGCGAGGTGGAGCGTCTCGGCGCGACGGGGCTCGTGTTCATCAGCGAGGCCTGGATCGCGATGGTCGATGCGAAGACGCCGGTCGTCTCGCCGTCCGAGGACCCAAAGCGCGGCGAGATCCTCGTCGTGACTGCGGCAATGGCGGACGGGCGCCAGCGCAGCTACGGCGTGCGCTTCAAACGTCGTCTCTTCGGCCGCTTTCGTTTCGAGCCAACGGTCGTGCTCGAGGACCAGCGAGACTTCTTCCTCGATGCAGTGCGCCGAGTCTGGAAACCGCAAGCGCCGGCCCTAAAGAAGTAGGCGGGCCATGGACATCCGCAGGTACGACGGCGAGCTCGATCGGGCGGCGGCCGCTTAGTTGCGGGTCGCGGCGACTCAGGCGCTGTCGCGGTATTGCGCGGAGTGCCGTCGGGTACTGCGCGATCAGCTCATCGAGGAGGAGTTCCGAGCCGATGCCTAGTTGGCCGCCTGGTACTACGAGCGGGTGGTGCGCCACTGGCCGGCGTGTCCGACATGCGGACGGCACATCAGGAGATGGACGAGCACTTCCGCAAACGAGCAGATCACCGATCGCGTCGGCGCAGCGCAGACGCCCGACGTGTGAACCGACCGGCGCGGTGACGGCGGGAGGCCGGGTCGCCACATACCGCGGCGACGTAACTCCTACGCGGAGCGGCGCCGGCGAAGGATTCGTTTGTAGACCGGCTCGCCGTAGATCGACTCTTCGAGCTTGCGCCAGGCCACGTGGTCGAGTGCGCCCGCGGGTGCGAAACGGAAGAACGTGGCGCGCTTCGAGAGGCTCGCGTAGCTCAGGGTCGTCTCGGTCTCGTGCTTGAGCCGGACGATCGCGGCGGCGTCGCACTCGCCGCGCACGATCCCCCGGTGTTCGAGATCAGCGATGAAGTCCTCGTCCGGATAGACCAGTTCCGCCGCGAAGATCTCAGCAGCCTTCTCAATGAGGTCAGTCTGGTTGGTCGTCGCGCAGAACGACTCCAGAAGTCCAGCAGGTCGGTCGATGAAGTGGTGCTTGAGCTCGTGCCCCATAGTGAAGATCGTCGGCTCGGGCGGGAGGCCTTTGGCGATCAACACCGAAGGGCCGATCTCGTCGTCGTAGAAGTACGCCCCGCGTAACACTCGCAGGCCCGGTCTGAAGTCGATCACGATCCCTTCCGCCTGGTAGATGCGACGAAGCTCCGAACGCCGCACGCGTGGAGTAGTGAACCCGTACTCGGCGCGAAGCGCACGCGCGGTCGTCTTGGCCAGCTCGTAGGGATGCATGAGGCGCTACGACGCTTTCCTCTTTGCGGGCCGCCCGACGCGAGGTCGCAGGTAATGACGTGCTCGTCGGAACTCCGCGTAGCGCTGGAGTTCGTCCAGCTCCGGGTCGGGGAGTCCCTTGGCTGCGCGCAGGAGCCTCTGGATCTTGTCGCTGTGCTCCTCCTTCGGAAAGAAGGTGAGCACCGAAACGCCAAAGAAGCGCGCTAACGCGTCAAGATCCTCGAGCGTCGGTTTGTACGTGGCTGTTTCCCAGCGCGAGACAGTGTTCGCTCTTGTGTTCAGCTTCTTCGCCAGCGCTTCCTGGGATAGTCCTTTCGGCGGATATGTCTCGCGTAGTTCGCGGATGCGGTCGCCGACATAGCGGAACAAGGTCGGACCCTGCTTCACCGTGCACCTCCGTCCCCTCTCGGGCCGTTCGATATTAGGACAGGGTTATCCCGGGGCTGAGCGGGTGGCTATTGACACGGTCGCGGCGGGCCGTTTAGCCTTCAAGCAGTTTTAGGACAAGATTTATCGAGGAGGTCGTATGACCAAGAAGTCGCACCCGCCAATCGTTGTGACGAAGCGGCCAGAGGGTTGGGCGCCGCACACGCCAGGTGCCGAGCGCGTCGCGAAGATCTACCCGACACAGCGGCAGGCCGAGGACCGGGGGCGCCAGATCCTCGAGAACCGCGGCGGCGGCGAGCTCATCACCAAGGGCGAGGACGGGCGGATCCGCTCGAAGGACACGATCGCGCGCGCGGATCCCCTGCCACCTCGCGACCGCGAGCACTAGAGAGCGAAAAAACGCAGGAGGCGTTCCATGGAAGCCACGCAGGCCAAGACGAAGGTCACCATCATTATCAACAAGCAGCCATTTCACTTCGAGACCGACGAGCTGGAGCCATCCGCGTTCCGCGAGAAGGTGGACGCGCCCGCGGACTACGAGGTCTGGCGGATCGTCAAGGACCCGGACCCCGAGGGGCAGTTGCCCATCGACGACATCCAGATCACCGGGCGTACGCCGATCAAGAGCGGCGAGCGCTACCGGGTCGTGCCGCCGGGCACCTTCGGCCACTTCTAATGCTGCCTCGCGCACTCCTCGACGATGTGTCGGCCGTGAAGCGCCTCGGCTATCACGTGACCGTCGTCGAGGCCGACTCCTTCGGTAACGTGGTCTTTTCGGAATACGCCATCACACCCGGGTACTCGAAGACCAGCAGCACGGTGCTCATCCGCGCGCCGTTGTCGTACCGCAACGGCGGGCCGGACATGTTCTGGACGGATGTCGACCTCGTGCTCGAGGGCGGAGGCGTACCCGCGTCGGCGGACGTGATCGAGACCTACCTCGGACGCCAGTGGCGCCGTTTCTCGTGGCATCCGCAGAACTGGAGCCCCGCGGTGGATGACCTCCGCACGTATCTCGAGTTCATCGATAACCGACTGGCCAAGCATCGATGAGCACGCGGTGCCGCATCAAGATCGCTGAGTCCGACTTCCGCGCGCTTGAGACGGCGGCGCGCGCCCACCTGCCGAAGGAGGCGGCGGTGTTCGCGCTGGCCGGCGTCGCGCGCACAGCGTCGGGAGTCGATGTTCTGGTCCGGCGCGTCTTGGAGCTGCCGGTCGAGGACTACGTCGAGCAGCTCACGTATCACCTCGAGGTCTCGACGCGGGCGATCAACGGCCTGGTGTCGTTGTGTGAAGTCAATGGGCTCGGGGCGGTGCTGTGTCACGCGCACGGTGACGACTCCGACTACTCGCCGTCGGATGACTTCGGAGAGGCGCGCGTCTTCGACGCCCTGCGGAAGTTCGCACCGGCGCAGGCGCCGACCGCGAGCCTCCTCTTCAACGCGGACGGCGTCCGCGGACGTGTCTGGCTCCTAGGGGCTCGACGACCGGTGAACGTTGACGAGGTCGTCGTCCTTGGCCGCTCGATCAGGCGCATCGGCACGACAGCCCACGCGAGCAGGATCGACGCGACGTTCGACCGTCAGGTGCTGGCGTTCGGCGAGACCGGACAGCGCTTGATCGAGGACGCGCGCGTCGCGGTGGTTGGTACGGGCGGCACCGGGTCCCCGACCGCGGAGCAGGTCGTGCGGATGGGAGCGCGCAACCCGCTGTTGATGGATCCCGACGTGTGGGATCCAACGAGCGTCACCCGGGTGTACCGCACGCGGCGAGGACACGAGAACGACCGAAGAAAGAAGGTTCACCGCGTCGCCGACGGGCTGGGCGAAATCTTTGGATCGGTGCCGCGAGCAGTGCCGCAGAGCGTCGTCGTCGAGTCGGCCGCGCGCGAACTGTTGGACCGGGACGTGATCTTCCTCTGCACGGATGATCACTGGGGCCGAGCCGTCGTCAACGAGATCTGCCATCAGTACCTGATCCCCGTGATCAACATGGGCATGCGCATCGCGTCGCGCGCTGGCCAGATTACGGCCGCCGTCGGCGTCATCGACGTGCTACGCCCGGATAACCCGTGCTTGTGGTGCACCGGCTCGCTGGACGCTCGTCGCATCGCTGCCGAGAGCATGCCCATCGCTTACCGCGCGGGACTCGCTGAGGAAGGCTACGTCGAGGGCCTCGACGAGAAGGCCCCATCCGTCATCACGATCACCACGACAGTCTCGGGACAGGCCGCGACTCTGTTCCTACAGTTGCTCACAGACTTCATGGGGGCCGGCGGAGACGTGGCGCGCATCAACTACGACGCGCTCACCGGCACGATGCGTCGTGGACGGGCGCCCATTGCGAACCCGTGCGTGTGTCGGCAGGTGCGGGCTTACGGGGACCTGCGGCCTCTGTCGGTGATCGACGCCCTTCCGGACTAGACCGCCCTGGATCCGGCGTCCGGCCGGAACGCCACGAATGAACTGCAATTGGTGCCTCTCTACGAGGTCAGCAGTCGAATGATGAGACGCGCACGCCGAACGCGGCGAGCGGCGCGGACGCTCGTTGCTGGTCGCGAGCTCGGTCACGCAAGCGGTGTGGTTCCGGGCGACTCGGTACTGCCGTCACCATCGCCGACTTCCGTCGGTACCTGTGGCACAGCTTCGAGGTCGACGACGACGCGCGCGAACTGGTCGAGCGCTGCCTGGAGATCCTCGACGATCTCTGCCGCGATCACCTCCGGCGCGGGTAGTGCCGCGGAGTCCTCGAGGCTCTCGTCACGCAGCCACGTGATGTCCAGGCTCGCCTTGTCGCGTTTCGTGATGTCCTCGTAGGAGAAGGAGTGGAAGCGCTCGCTCTCAGTCCGCTGGTGACGATTGTCGGCGTGGTACGCGGCGACGAAATCGTCGAGATGTGCGCGTGTGAGCTCCTTCGTGCGCAGCGTGAAGTGCTGATTCGTGCGGAAGTCGTAGATCCACACCGTGTTCGTCCACGGCGCCTCAGCCGCGGGCTTCCGGTCAAAGAACAGGACGTTCGCTCTCACACCGGGTGCGTACCAAATGCCAGTGGGCAAGCGCAGCAGCGTGTGTACGTCGCACTCCTTGAGGAGCTTCCGCCGGATCGTCTCTCCAGCGCCACCCTCGAAGAGCACGTTGTCGGGGACCACGACCGCGGCGCGCCCGTTGATTGCGAGGAGCGTCTTCACGTGCTGCAAAAAGTTGAGTTGCTTGTTTGAGGTCGTCGCCCAGAAGTCATCACGGACGTACACGAGGTTCTCGCGCTCATCGCCGTTCGCCTCCGCGAGGATCGTGAAGCTCGACTTGCGCCCGAAAGGCGGATTGGTGAGCACCATGTCGAAGCGCAGACCGGGATCAGTCGCGAGACTGTCGGCGACCGTCACGGGCGGCTGATCGCCGCCGATGCCGTGCAGGTAGAGGTTCATCACACAGAGGCGCGCGGTGTTGTCGACGATCTCCCAGCCGCGCAGCGCATCGTCGCGCAAGTGCCGCTTCTGGTCGCGGTTCAGGTCGAAGTTCGTCGAAATCGCGTCATGCGCAGCCAACATGAAGCCCCCGGTACCGCACGCCGGGTCGCAGATCATGGTGCCCGGCGTCGGACGCATGACATCGACGATCGCGCGAATGAGAGCGCGTGGAGTGAAATATTGCCCAGCGCCGGACTTGGTGTCCTCTGCGTTCTTCTGTAGTAACCCTTCGTACGCGTCGCCCTTCACGTCTGTATCGAGCGCGAGCCACTCCTCGCGATCGATGAGGTCGATGATGAGCCGGCGCAGCTTCGCCGGGTCCTGGATCTTGTTCAATGCCTTTCGGAAGATCAAGCCGAGCATGCCCTTCTGCTTCCCGAGCTTCTCCAGCGTGTCGCGGTAGTGCGCCTCGAGGTCGGCGCCGTCCAAGCGGCGGAGGGCGGCCCAGCTGTACTTCTCGGGGACGATGGCTTCGTGGTTGAACGGCGGACGCGTCCGCTCGTCGGCCATCTTCAGGAAAAGCAAATACGTCAACTGCTCCACGTAATCGCCATACGACAGCCCGTCGTCGCGGAGGACATTGCAGTAATTCCAGAGGCGCTGGACGACTGACGCTGCTTCTTGGCTCACGCGGCCAGCGTCCCGGCTGGGAAAGCGGCATCGCGCACGGATGCACGCAAGCGAGGTACTCGCCGCCGGGCTGCGTCGACGGCGGCAGATAACGCACTCAGCCTGTCCAGGCGTGCGACGGCATCGTCCGCAAGCGCACGCTGGTCGGCAAGACTCGGCAGGGGGAGTGGCATTCCCGCAATAGTCGCCTGGTCGATCTTCGGCATGTTGCCAGCGATGCCCACCGCCCGCGAACGGAAGTAGTCGCGCGTGCGCTTCCACTCCAACACCAGCTCGAGGTAGCGCAGGTCCACGTCGGCGTTCACGCGCGCGCGAATCACGAGATCGGGGTAGATGGCGTAATCCGCGGGACCGCGATAGATGCGGGCAGTGCCGACAAGGTCGGCGGTGTTCGAGCGCTCGAAGAGCACGTCTCCAGGCGCGAGCCAAAGCTCGCGGACGCGGCTCGGATCCGCTGCCGTCATCTTCGTGTTGCCCGAACCGAAATCGCCAGTGGTGACTGCCGTGAGCGTGATGATCCGGACCCCGCCGTCAGCGTCCCTGCGCGCGGAGTGTCCATTGCGGAGCGGCTGGGTGAGGACTTCGCCAAGTGTCGTCACTCGCGAACCCAGACCCGCCGACTTTCGCTCCTCATCCGTTCGCGGCCCCACGCTGAGTCGACCCGAACACGCGAGCTCAATGAGGACTTGGCGGTAGCGCCGGATGCCAACGGAGGCTCGCACAAGGGCTGCCTCTGCGGCTGCGAGTTGAGTGGTCTGCTCGTCTAGGCGTCGAGCTATCTCGTGCTGGCGGTCGCTCGAGGGCAGTGGCATCTCGACCGCTCGCATCTTCCGCGCGTTTACGTTCGGCATCGCGATGCCGCTCGACAGGGTGTGTACCTGTTGCCAGTAGGCGGGGCTCTTCAGGAAGTGCGCGAGATACCTCCGGTCGATGACGTTCTTCGGACGAAATCGAACGAGGTACGAGGCGAACACGGCCGGCGGCGGATCCAGGACGAGGCAGCTAACTCCGACCGAACCAGAGCGCGAGATGACGATGTCGCCGTCGCGCAGCATGTACTTGGCGAGGTCGTCGGGCACGTCCGCGCAGTACGGCACGGCGGACCAGTCAATGCTGCCCGACGAAATGTCGGTCGTCCGCAGCAACTTGATTTGTCCAGTCGGAACCGCACGTGTCGTCCACCCATATTGCGGTGGCTCGCATACGTCGCCGATGGTCGTCACGGCGCGCTAGCTCGCAAGCCCGTTCAGTTCGGTGATGATCGCGGGCAACCTTCCCGTGAATACGGCGCTCGCGCGCGCCAGACCGCCGTGTTGTGCGAAGGGCACGTAGTCGAAGTCCTCGGGACGCACCTCGACGCTGTTCGCGACCTGGTCGCGGATCATCTCGAGCCAGCGCACCTGCTCCGCGGTGAAGCTCCCGCGGTTGGCCTGCTGCGCGAGCCAGTTCTGGAAGCGCTCGTCAACGCGATCGGCGAACGGGACGAGTTCCGCATCTTGTCGGGTCGCGAAGCGCACGAGGGAGACCAGGTCCGAGAGCATCCGGCGACCGCTTCCGCGCACCGTCGTCTTGTCGAGCCGCTCGTACGCCGCCCAGAGCAGGTCGGGTGTCCACTGCCGCGGCGGACGCTGAATCGAGTCGGCGAGCTCCTTGATCTGCTCGAACGTGAGACGCCGACCGTGCGGCTGGCTGAAGAGGATCTGCAATGCAGCGATCTCGTCGCGGTGCTCGCGGATGAAGGTCTCGAACGAGGTGACGAGGGACTGCGCCGCGGCCGTCGCCTCGGCCGAGTAGCCGCTGCGGAGCAACTCGTCCTGGCTGACCGTATCGATGGTCTGTTCCGCCGCGCGCTTCGCCTCGGCGAGCGCCTTACGCAGCTGGGGCCGAGTAACGAGCACGTTCGTGGCGCTGTCGGCGAGCGCCGTCGCTGCCGTGGCGAGCGCTGCGGCATCGGGATCGTTCACGCCAGTGGCCTGCCGCGCGTGCGCGAGCTGCACATCGGGGTCGATCGCTTCGAGCAGCGTGCGGGCGAGTTGCCCCGGGCTCACGCCTCCGGCAGCGTCGACGAGCCGTTGGCGTGTGTCCGCGGTGAGCTCACGATCAAGTCGCACGAGCCGGCTCGCCAGCGTCGACAACACGTCCGGCTCGCGGTTCCCGAAGGCCACCTGCTCAAGGAGCGTCTCGAACGAGACGCCGGGCTTGCGCTCGAGCGACTCGGTGTCCTCGAGCCGCTCGTGATCGATGCCAACGGCATCGACGATGACGAAGTGCGTCTTGGCCTTCGCGTCGGGCGTCACCGCGACGAGGTCGGTCGGGTTGATGGTGCGTGAGCCGCGGCCCTTCATCTGCTCGAAGAGCACGCGACTACGCGGGCTGCGCATGAAGAAGACGATCTCGAGCGGTTTCACGTCGGTGCCGGTCGCGACCATGTCGACGGTGACGGCGATGCGCGGGTTGTAGCTGTTGCGGAACGCGGCGAGCAGGTCTTCGGCTTTCCCACCTGTCGTCTTGTAGGTGATCTTCTGGCAGAAGTCGTTGCCCTTGCCGAACTCCTCGCGGATGATCTGTGTGATGTCCTCGGCGTGGCTGTCGTCCTTCGCGAAGATGAGCGTCTTCGGGACCTCGGTGCGGTCGGGGAAGATCTCGGTGCAGACCTTGTCGCGGAACGTGCGGACGATCGTGCGGATCTGATCCGGCGACACAACTGCGCGATCGAGGGTGTCCCCCGCGTAGGTAAGGTCCTCGTCGAGCATCTCCCATCGCGTCCTTCGGGTGAGCCGGTCACGCCGGTCGACCCACAGGCCCGCGTCGACCGTGGACCCCTGCTCGGTGATGCGAGTGCGGATCTCGTACACGTCGAAGTCGACGGTGATGCCATCAGCCACCGACTCGCGGTGGCCGTACTCCATCACGATGTTCTGGTGGAAGAACCCGAGCGTCTGTTTCGACGGTGTCGCGGTGAGCCCGACGATGAAAGCGTCGAAGTACTCGAGCACCTGTCGCCACAGGTTGTAGATGGAGCGGTGGCACTCGTCGGTGAAGATGAAGTCGAAGAGCTCGATCGGGAGCTTCGGGTTGTACGTCACCGGCTGCGCGGCGAGCAGGCGCGTTGCCTCGGCCGCGCTCATCTCGTCGAGGTCCTCCGGAAGCTCCTCGTCACCTCGAAGCATCGAGAACACGCGCTGGATCGTGGCGATGACGATCTTCGCGGCCGGATCGACCCGGTTCGACTGCAGCCGCTGCACGACGTACAGCTCGCCAAGTTTGCGACCGTCATCGGGAGAGACGAACTGCTCGAACTCACGCTGCGCCTGCCGGCCCAAGTTCGCGCGGTCGACTAGGAAGAGAACGCGACCCGACTTCGCAAAGGTCGCGAGCCGGTACGAGACGTTGCACGCCGCGAAGGTCTTTCCGCTGCCGGAGGTCATCTGAATGAGAGCGCGCGGCTTGTTCTGCGCGAACGACGCCTCAAGGTTCCGGATCGCGGTGATCTGCGCCGGACGCAGGCCGTCCGTGCGCAGCGGCGGCATGTGTTGCAGGCGGCCCCTCAGCGTCGCCTGGCTCTCGTCACTCTTGCCCTCACCGAGAGCGCGCACTGCACGCGTGTAGCCGGCGTCGTCGAGCCAGCCGCGCATCGTCTCAGGGCGGTGGAACCAGAACACCTCGCGGCTGCGAGCAGCTGGGTCCAGGAGGTTTGTGAAGCGCGTCTCCGCCCCGGTTGACTCGTAGAGAAAGGGCAGTGGCCGACGGTACGCCGGAAGGGCTGGTGGGAGGAGCTTGCTGTATTTACCGCTCTGCGACTCGACGCCGCTGAGCGTGTGCCCTACAGGCTTCGCCTCGATCGCGCCGGCGGCAGCGCCGTCGATATATAGAAGGTAGTCCGCGAAGTCGCCCCGCAGCGGGAACTCGCGTACGGCGACGCCGACACCGGCGAGCGGATTCGCTTCGTCGCGGTCTTGCAGGATCCAGCCAGCCGCGCGCAGCCGGCGATCGATCTCCTCACGCGCGACCGCCTCGGCTCCCGCCTTCGGCATCAGCGCACTCCCGAGAACTGCTGGAACAAACGCACGACCCTCCCCACGGCATCAGCATGAGTGAACGGCCGTGTACACGGCAACGGCACGTGAAACGGTGCCTGCCTGTCTGGGTGCGGCACCGGTCCCCGCCCCCGGGGCGAGGACCGCTCCGCACGACGGGCCTCTCGCCGGGGAGCGACCGCGGCTGTTCCTGCGTCTGCGAACGTAATCGGCAGCGCCTTGCGACTCAACACGGTGATGTCGCACCTGATCCATCCTGATGCGTTATCGGAGGCAGGACAAATTCCTATGCTGTTAGTGGGAAGAGGAGGAGCGACTTGCACCTCGCGTACGTCGACGAGTCGGGTGACCCAGGGGTTGGCGGCACCACGAGCTACTCGCTCGCGTGCGTGATGGTCGGCGAGTCCAATTGGCTCTCAGCGCTCGACGCCCTGGTGAACTTCCGCCGATTCGTGAAGGCGCGCTTCGGTATTCCCGTCAAACAGGAGCTGAAGGCGACATACCTCATCGGTAACCGCGGCCCGTGGCTCACCAAGAATCCACTGCCGGACGGCATGCGGCACGACATCTACCGCCAAGCGATGCGCATTCAGGCCAAGCTCGACTTGCAGACCTTCGCGATCCTCCTCGACAAGCCGCGGTTGGCGCAACGCGACGCGTCGCTCGATCCGGCCGAGGTCGCGTGGGAGTTCCTCATCCAGCGTCTCGAGCGTTTCTCGACGAAGAACAACACGTTCATCAGCCTGGTTCACGACGAAGGCGGCGGCGATCTCGTCCGCCGGCTCGCCCGTAAGGCACGACGCATCGGAACCGCGGGGAGCCAGTTCGGAACGGGCTCGCTCTCCGTGCCGTTTGTGAAGCTGCTCGACGATCCCTCGGCACGCGACTCCCGCGACTCGTTCCTGCTTCAACTCGCCGATCTCTGCGCCTACGCCGCGTACCGTCGGCTCTATCCGCCTCCGCCGAAGATCGTGTTCATCGTTCCGCAGGGCATGTGGGACGAACTCGGTTCTGCCAAGCTCTTGGCGGCAAACACGCGCGGCGGAGCCGATGCGATCGTTCACTGGCCACGCCCCTGAATCTCTAGGCGCGCCAGCGCCTACAAAAGGAACCCCCCGGCGTAGCCAGGGGGTGAAGCGAAGGCCTACCTCGCCGTTCGACGCATCGGTCTTCAGCGATGTTTGTAGCACGGTGAGCCCGTCAGAGCAATATGCATTTCCGCATGACAGAACCGGCAGATTTGCATCGACGCTGGGGTAGGCTGCATCGATCGACGAGCGCGAGCGGCGTTTCAGGAATGAGCTGGCGGCGCGGATGCGCGAAGCCCGGATCGCGACCTGGGGCCCGGTCCAGCAGCGCTGCGCCGACGCGCTTCACGTAGAGCAGAGTCAGATCTCCCGGTGGGAGCGCGGCCAGAGCCCGTCTGCCTACGATCTCGCCCACTTCGCACGGGCGTGCAACAGAACGGTCGAGGACCTCCTCCCCGGCGCACGCGCTGTGCTGGCCGAGCAGCTTCTGCTGGGGCTTGAGCCGAAGGCGGCCGCTGTCGTCGTCGACCTCGTCGAACTCCTGCGAAAGGGCAAGCGGCAGAAGCGCGCGTAGCCCACGGTCCTCATGCAGAAGTGCATCGCGACTGTGCGCGCGGGAAGGCCTGCCATCTTTTCAGGACGCTGCTCGCTCATGTAATGGAGAAAGAGGATGAGCCGTCCTCGTATGTCGGGCGTTGCGTTCGCGTGTTCCCTCAAAACGTGGCTCAGCGACGGCGAGCCATCTTGTGCGAAAAGGGAGCGATAGTGCGCTTCTGACGACCCAGGGTGCGGACGAGCGGCTGGCATATGAGGGAGACGCGACGGCGAATCCATAAGGAGGCGTGTCGCGCCACCTTATGGAGAAAAACGCCATAGGGGGCGACCGGCGCCCCCTTCGACTGGTGGAGATGGGGGAGGGTCGAACTCCCCGTCCAAGGCTCTTGACCGTATCGCGTCTACGAGCGTAGCCAGCGGTTTGTTGTCTCGCGGTCCCGGACGCGCACTGGCTCGCTTCCGGTCCCGCCAGCCCGTCAAACTTTGGTCCGCCTACCGGGCGATCAGCGGACCGCAGCCCCGCAAATTACGCCCTTCCCGGCCCGCGGGGCGGAGACCGGGAGGACGCTCACTGACTAGGCAGCGAGTGCGTAAGAGGTGTTGCCAGTTACCTGGCGCCGTTCGGATTAACGAGGGGGAACGGCGTTCCTCGGCTCGCAGCGATACGTTCGCCTGCCCTGTCGAAACCACGCATCCCCGTGATCCCTTTCAGGAACACCTCGATTCTATCGCTACCCTCGATGGATGACGAGGGCGCTCGTCGCGTGCGCGTTCGCTCTGGTTTCGTGTACCGCGATACCCGCCGCGGTCGCGACGTCAGCGCCGCGAGCGACGCCGACGCCCACACTGTTCAGCACGACGACCGCTCCCACCGCGACGCACGCGACGTCTACACCGGCCTTCCGCTACGTCGCGATCGGCGCGTCGGATACCGTCGGCGTCGGCGCATCCGATCCGCGGACCGGCTCCTGGCCCGCGCGCCTCGCGGCGCGGCTCCCCACCGGCACCGACTACGTCAACCTCGGGGTCTCGGGCTCGCTCGCGGCGCAGGCGAGCCGGGAGCAGCTGCCGACCGCGCTCGGGCTGCGTCCCCAGCTGGCGACGGTGTGGTTGGCGGTGAACGACCTGAACGCGAGCCTTCCCGCCGCGGACTACGCCGCGGCGCTGCGGTCGGTCGTCGAGCCGCTCGTGTCGCGCACCGCGGCGCGGATCTTCGTCGGCAACGTGCCCGACCTGCGGCCGGTGCCGGCGTACGCGGAGATCGACCAGGCCACGTTGCTCGCGCAGATCACCGCGTACAACACCGCGATCGCGGCCCTCGCCGGGACGTTCTCCGGTCGCGTGACCGTCGTCGATCTGTTCACCGGATCCGCGGCGCTGGTGAGCACGATGACCGTGTCGGCTGACGGCTTCCATCCGTCGGATGCCGGATACGGCCTCATCGCCGATCGCTTCGCGAAAGCCGTCGCCGACGCGGGGATCGCGCTCCGCTAGAACGTGCCGGGCGTGCGGATCTGGCTCCAGTGCGCGCCGCCATCGGTCGTGCGCTGGATCGCCCCGCGCACGGTCGCGTAGCCGACCTGGGCGTCGCCGAAGACGATGGCCGGCGCGATCGGCGCGGCCTGCTGGTAGTCGGTGGTGAACAGGTGCCAAGAGGTACCGCCGTCGGTCGTCTCCTTCGAGGCTCCCG
>Ga0070707_100003110_pt1 | contig 15707 bp, 17 predicted proteins | sample KBSK5502metaG_FD_65468 | JGI IMG/M metagenome (GOLD analysis project Ga0070707, IMG submission 65468) | Corn, switchgrass and miscanthus rhizosphere microbial communities from Kellogg Biological Station, Michigan, USA - KBS K5-50-2 metaG | ecosystem: Host-associated > Plants > Roots >... | reverse complement strand
TGTTGTGGTGGCGGAGGTGTCGTGGTGGCGGAGGGCGTGGTGGTCAGGATGCGTACTTCATCACAAGGTCGCCAGCGCGGGGCAGCGCGGCCTCGACGTGCTTGGCCGCGCTCTTCCTGACGCTGCCGTACGCCTTGATGATCGTGGGCCGGCTTGAAGCAGCGGCCTGGGCGTCGGTCACCGTGAGCAGAGCCTCCGCCACCTCGTCGCCGCGCTTGGCCAGGTAATCGCCGAACTGGCCGCCGCCAGCGGTGCCGAAGTCGGCCCAGTACGGCTCGAGCTTCACGATCGTGTCAGGGAGCAGCGTCTCGACCATGAACCGCACGTGACCCGGCATGAACGCGTTAACCGTCTTGTAGGCAGCCTTGACGGCGGTCCCCGTGACCCCTGACATGGCCGAGACCTCCTGCTCGATCAGCGCGAAGCAATCGGAAATCACCTTCGGCCGGTTGTCCTCGCTGAGCAGACTCTCTTGAAGCGTGGCTGCCATGATCGGATGCCTCTCCTTGCTGCCTGGGGTGTCCGCGAGATCCCCGCGCGGTTGCGCATATGCGGTTTCTGTCACTTGACGGCGAGCGGCCCGAAATGGTTTACCGGCTCCCCGAATGACCGGACGCGCGCAACTGCTGCGCTCTGGCTGGCTGGTCGAGCTCGATGCCGATCACGGCCGCGACGCGCTCGATGTCGGCAAGGGTGTCGCTCTGCCGCCTTCATGGCCTTGTGATCATCTACTCCGTTGCCACAGGCTCGCTGAATGGCATCGAGATCGCGTTCGGCTTCGGCCTGGCCGTCTTCGGGCTCGTGCTTTCGGTGATCTCAAAGCGGGTCGGCAACTCGAGCCTCTACACCGAGCCGATGATGAGTCACGGCGACGCCGGGACCGCCTGATCGGAGCCCGCCGGCGTGTCCCTTGTGAGGCGAATGCGCCGAGCCTAGGCTGCTGTTACGTCCATCGAAGGTGGTCGTAATGGCTGATATCACCACGCCGGTCCAGGGTCGGCTGGTCCTCGAGGAAAAGGCCAAGCTCAGGAAGGTTCTGGGCCGGTTCGACCTCGTGCTGTTCACCGCGTGCGCGATCGTGGGACTGGACAGCGTGGCCTTCGCGGCGGAGTCAGGCGCGCAGGCGATCACCTGGCTGGTGATCTCGCTCGTGGTGTTCCTGATCCCGTACGGGATGCTGACGGCCGAGCTCGGCTCGACGTTCCCAGTGGAGGGCGGCCCATACGAATGGGCCAGGATGGCGTTCGGGAGGCTCGCGGGGGCGATCACCGCCGTGCTGTACTGGCTGTCCAACCCCATCTGGATCGGCGGTACGCTGTCGGCGACGGTAATCGCCACGCTCAATGCCTTCGTCGTGAACAAGCCGCTGGGCACCACTGGCGAGATCATCGTCGGCCTGGTATTCACGTGGGTCACCGTGGGCACGGCCATCATCGCGTTCCGATACGGCAAGTGGGGCCCCAACATCGGCACGTTCGTCAAGATCGCCGTGGTCGGCATCTTCACCGCGCTGTTCATCGCATTCCTGGTCAAGCACGGGCACCCGGCGCACACGTCGTCGGCCGCCGATCTCAAGCCCTCGGTCGCCGGCTTCCTCGGCGTCATCGGCGTGCTCGTGTTCCTGTGGGTCGGCTTCGAGCTGTCCAACGGAGCGTCGGAGGAAATGCACAATCCCAGCCGGGACGTGCCCAGGATGATCGTCGGATCCGGCATCATCGGCGCGGTGCTCTATGGCCTGACGATCATCGGCATCATATTGGTCATCCCGAAGACTGGCCTGTCGAGCGTGAGCGGGTTTGCGGACGCCTACAAGGCTGTCGCCGGCGATTTCCACTCCCACGGCCTCAACGTCGTGTTCGGGATCTTGATCGTCCTCACGCTGCTGGGGAGCGGGGCCGTCTGGCTCGAGGGCGCCGACCGGACGCAGGCCATCGCGGCGCTCGACGGTGCCGCGCCCGCGTGGATGGGCCGTTTCGCAAACGTCGGCACGCCGATCGCGGTCAACCTCATGTCCGGGATCATCGGGTCCGCGTTCGTGTTCTTCGTTTTCCTCATCACCAAGGGCAGCCTCGCGAACTTCTTCTCCGTGATGATCGCCCTCGTCATCTCGACCGCCGCGCTGAGCTACGTATTCATCTTTCCGGCGCTGGTGGTGCTCCGCAGGAAGCACCCGAACGTCCGTCGTCCCTACCGGGTTCCCGGCGGAATGGCAGGCGCGTGGATCGCTGCCGTCATCACCGAGGCCTTTGTCGTGGTCACCGCGATCACGCTGCTGTGGCCCGGTGCGATCAACGCCTTGTTCGGCCAGTCCTACTCGGTGCAGGCGAACTGGGGCGTGTCGCGGACGTTCTTCGAGTCCGTCACGCTCGGCGCGCTCGCCGTCATGGTCGCCGTGGGCATCGGGTTCTGGGCCGTCGGCCAGCGAGCCAGACGACGGGGGCTGGTGGGCACCGTCGTTCCCGGCGAGGAGAGCTAACCGGCCAGCTCCTGCAGCCTGGCGTGGAGCTTGGCGACGTAGCCCTCCGATTCCGGTTTCATCAGGACGCTGCGCAGGATCCTGGCGCGCGTGGTGTCGGCCGTGACGTCAGGATGCCGCCGGGCGATGGCGTCCGCTTCGACCACGAGCGTGCTGACGAACACCGGGTTGCCCGCGTCGCGCATGCCGTCGTCCAGCATCCGGGCGCTGGCGGCGTCGATCGCGGTCAGGCTGGTCCCGGCGGTGCGCGGGAAATAGCTGACGATGTCGAGTTCCGGCGGCTGGTACAGGCGCAGCCGGTCAGACTCCGCGAGCAGGCTGGCCCAGCCAAGTGCGGCGCGGCGGCAGGCCGCGAGCACCCGCCCGAGCCCGCCCGGCTCGGGCGGCAGCAGCCGGAACGTCAGCCACAGCGCCGCCGCGGCCGCGCCCGCGCGCGAGCACTCGAGGCTGATCTCGCCGAGGTGCAGCTCGTCGGAGGTGAAGTAGGTGTACGGCGAGTCGTGGGCGTAGAACCGGCCGACGCCGGGGTCGGCGAACAGGACCGCGCCGCAGCCGTAGGGCTGCAGTCCGTGCTTGTGCGGGTCGACGACGACCGAGTCGCAACCGCCGATCGCACGCCACGGCCGCGGGTCGAGGCCGGCCCGTCCTTCCGCCCCGGCCAGCAGCGTGAAGAACCCGCCGTACGCGGCGTCGACGTGCACCCGTACCCCGCGCTCGCGGGCGACGGCGAGCACGTCGTGCACTGGGTCGATCGCGCCGAGGCCTGTCGTGCCGGCGGTCGCGACCACCGTGCCGATACGTCCGCCCGCCAGCAGGTCGTCCAGTGCGCCCAGGTCGATCCGCCCGGCCGCATCGGTCGCGACCGCGGTCCCCTCGACGCCGAGCAGGCCGCACATCCGCGCGTGCGTGTAGTGCGCCTCGGCGGAGTAGGCGATGCCGCGGCCAGGGTGCAGTTCCCGCGCGACGTACAGCGCCTCGAGGTTCGCGATCGTCCCGCTGCTCGTCAGGTGGCCCAGGTGGGTGCCGAACCCGAACATCGCCGCCAGGTCGGCGACGACCTCCTTCTCCATCTGCGAGGTGACCTTGCCGCCGTCGAGCGCGTGGTTGTTCGGGTTGACCAGCATCGCGGCGAGGTAGCCCGCGACGGCGACGGGATGCGGCGGTTTGATCATCTGCCCGGCGTAGGACGGGTGGAAGTACGGGTAGTTGCCGCGCATCCGGTCGGCGAACTCGGCGAACGCCGCGGTGAACTGCTCGTCGCTGATCCGCAGCGACGGGTGCGCCTCGAACGGCGGGTACTCCGCCTGCCAGCGTCCGACCGACGCGGCCGCTTGCGCGAGCCAGCCACTCAGGTCCATCCGCCGCGTCCCGCTAGGTCCTGATCGGCGGCCTGATGCCGCGGAACTCCCAGTCGCCGCCGAGCGCCGTGGAGATGACCTCCTCGCTCGCCGTCGGCTGAGCCCCGTAGTCCGCGGCCACCGGCTCGGGCCCGGCTACGATGTGGTTGACCAGCCTGCCGAGGCCATCGACCTCGACCTCGACCACGTCGCCCGGCTGCACCGGCCGGGAATTCGCGGGAGTTCCGGACAGCAGCACGTCATCCGGGCTCAGCGTGATGGTCCTGGCGATGTCGGCGACCAGGTAGTGCATGTCCCACCGCATCTCGTCGGTTGAGCCGTCCTGCGCGAGCGCGCCGTTGACGTAGGTCCGCAGTCGCTTGCCGCGGAATTCCCAGTCCGTGATCAGGCCGGGCCCGAGCGGGGCCATGGTGTCAGATCCCTTCACGCGCAGCATCGACCCGGCGTCGGTGTCGCGGAAGTCATGCAGCCCGAAGTCGTTGGCGATCGTGTACCCGGCGATGTAGTCGGCAGCCTCGGCCGGCGTGATCCCGCGGCAGGTGCGCCCGATCACGATCGCGACCTCGCCCTCGTAGTTGAGGTACCGGCAGTTGGCCGGGCGCACGACGGCGCCCCCGTGAGCGGCCAGGGCCGAGACCGGCTTGTGGAAGTAGGTCGGCGCGTCGGGCAGCGTCGCGCGGAACTCGGCGACCCGGCTGCGGTGGTTGAGGTGCACGGCGATGATTTTCGTCGGCACCACCGGCGGCAGGTGCACGGCATCGCGCGCCGCGACCCGGCGGCCGTCCCCGGCGACCAGGTCGTCGCCGTCGCAGCGCACCCGCGCGCAGGAGCCGTCGAGCAGTATCCGCCGGTACTCGGGCAATGAGCGCCTCCCGTCGCAAATCCTGTCGGCTACTGGCCGGCCCGTCCTGTCCAGCCGGCCGCCGGCCGGTCGAACCACAGGTGCATCTGTCCCGTCCCGATCGAGTTCTCGTAGTCGCTGAACGCGCGGCCCGGCGCGGTCACGGCGCTGCCGCCGAGCGCCGCGACCATCATCAGGTAGTGCGCGAACCTCGCCTCTGGCCGCACGGCCAGGAACTCACCCATCGTGTCTATCACCCGCGCGTGGCCGCCGGCCTGCAGCCAGCCGATCCGCTCGGTGTCCGCGGCCCTGGCCTGCGCGGTCCTGATGTGGGTCGTGTCGCTGGCCTCGTGCGCGCGCAGCTCGCGCAGGGGCCAGAACGTGTGCGACAGCGCGCCCGAGGCGATCAGCACGACCTTGCGGTCGGTCGCGGCGATCGCGGCGCCGATCGCGCGGCCCGCGCGCAGGAAGTCCTCGGTGTCGCCGGTATAGGCGGTATTGCTGATCGAGATCCACTGCCGGTCGAGCCCGCGGCCCAGGTACGTCCACAGGTTGACGGTGGCGTAATGGACCGGCAGGCACGGGTCGTCGATGGGGGTGATCCAGGTGCCCTGGTCGTCGGCTTGCGCGGCGATGGCGTGCGCGAGCTCCGGATCGCCGCGCCAGTCGTAGGGGATGCGTTGCATGCCACGGGGCAGCTCGTCCGAGGTGAACAGCCCGGCCCGCACGGGATGTGCGGCAACCACGAACTCGACCGTGGTATGCCAGTGCGAGTCGAGGACGATGACCGTTTGATAATCAAGAACATCGAGCACCTCGGCGCGCAATCGCTCCAGGCCGGGCACCAGGCTGATCTCCTTGCCCTCGTTGAGCTCGAGGCGCTGCTGCTTGGCCAGCATGATCGTCGGGACGTGGGCGATCAGTCCCGCTCCGACGACCTCACCCACGGCAGTGACCCATCGCGCTAACCCCCTCGGTTTCGGGCCCCGGCGCGCCAGCCGGACGGTGCGTAGACGGCGCTCTCCACGTCGCGGTAGAAGTCGAAGCTCCAGGTGCCGCCCTCCCGGCCGATGCCCGACTCGCCGGGTCCGCTGCCTGCGGCCAGCCGCTCGGGTCGTTTGGTTCCAAACTTTATGAAGCGCATGCGCCACGGTCAAGAGGTCCTGTGGCACCGGGGTCTGACAGTAATACTCAAGGTGGAAGCGAGTAGGGCAGCTGTCCGAGGCGCTCGTCGCCGAACTCGACCGGGCCATGCGCGTCCATCTCTCAATCACGAACACGCACATCGGCCGCCGAGCGCGAGTCGGCCATCAAGACCGCTACTGTGCGGGGCTGTCCAGCAGTCGGCTGTGTAGTTCGATGGTCAGCCGATCGATCTCGCGGGTCAGCTCGGTGTTGGTCTTGAGCTCCAGCTCCTGCTCGGTGAAGTCGTGATCCGCCTTGGCCTGCTGGAACGCCGCCTGCCGATTCTGGCCGATCATGACGAATGTGGACAGGAAGATCGCCTCGAGCGACACGATCAGCGTCAGCGTCGGCCACGGCTTCGACTCGAGGAACAGCATCCAGACGGTAAACACGGCGACGTGAATGTAAACGAATCGCATCGACCCCGCGAATGAAGTGATCCAGTCAGCGATGCGCAGCTGAACGTCCTCGGCGCGGCGCGCCTGCTGCTCCAAGACAACGGGGTGCCGCTGAATTGCGCCCTGCGGGTTGGCTTGCATGGCTGTCTCCTATTACTGCCGTTCGTCGCGTTACACCGGTTCGTCACGGCCGGTCCAGGTGCAGACGCATGCCGCCCGCCGCCGGGATTGTCCTCCGCGCACGCTACGCGAGTTCGGCGGCACGCATTCGCGGCCGCAGGGTGTGGCCGCGGGTAGCGAAGGGCCCTGAGCCTGCGGGAAGGCAGTCACCCGCGGCTGCCATCGTCCGGCTCCTCCTCAGCCAAGTTCGGCCAGCACGGCGGCGGCGGCTGCCTCACCGGAGCGGACCGCGCCGTCCATATACCCGCACCAGACCGGCGAAGTCTCGGCCCCAGCCCAGTGGATCGGACCGGCGGGGGCGGTGAGCGCGGGCCCGAATCTGGTCCACACGTTCGGGCCGAAGAGGGTGCCGTAGCACCCCCCGGTCCAGCGCTCCTGCTGCCAGTCGAGCTCCAGGTAATCGGCTGGCGAGGCGGCCTTCGAGCCGAAATACCTGGTCAGCGAGCCAACCACCGCTGCGCGGCGAGCGCTCTCGCTGTCCCGGCCGAGACGGCGTGCCTCGTCGCCTTCCAGGAAGGCAAGCAGCACCCCCGGCGAGCCGTCGGGCGGGGAGTTGTCGAACACCACTCGCGAGCCCTCGCCGTCCCCGGTGGCCTGCCCGGACAGGCCCTCGGCCCGCCAGAACGGCTCGTCGTAGATGACCTGGCACTTGATCACCGAGCCCATTGGGACGCGCTGGGTGAGCTGCTCGCGCCTGCGCGGCAGGGCCGGCTCGTAGTGGATCCGGCCCGCCAGCAGCGGCGGCGCGGTCACGATGATCCGCGTGCCGTCGAATTCCCCGGCGGCGGTGGTCGCGGTCACCTTGCCGTCCGTCACCGTGATCTTGCTGACCGGCGCGTCCAGCTTGACGGCCTCGGCACCGAGCCGATCGGCAAGCCGCTCGGCAATCACGGCCGAGCCGCCGGCGAAACGGTCCTGCTGCGCACCGCCGGCGGTGTCGATCAGACGCTGGAATGAGCCACCGGAATGCGAGTAGAACAGCACGTGCAGCAAGGAGAGGTCGCCGGGCTCGGCGGCGAATACCGCTTCCGCTGCCAGCGCGAGCAGGACGCGGGCACCGCGGCTCATGGTGTTCCTGCGGACCCAGGTCTCGAACGTCTGCCCGTCCCACAGATCGGCCCTGGCCGCCGTCCAGGGCGCCTCCGTCGGCACCGTCCTGGCCAGTGACTCCAGCCGGGCCTGTGCCCGGCCGATATCAGCGAGCACCAGCGGGTTGATCCGCGGGATCGCGCGGTCGTACGTGCCGCGCTTGCCGTTGAAGTGCAGCACCTTCTTGCCGGTGTCGTAGGTCGGGAACGTGGCCATGTCAAGGTCGGCGGCCAGGGCGAGCAACCGGTCTTGCCCTGGCCCGGCCCACTGGCCGCCCATCTCGACGATCTTGCCGCCGCCGATATCCCGGTTGACGACGCGGCCACCGACCCGGTCCCTGGATTCAAGCACCAGGACCGATCGCCCCGCCGCGACCAGCTCGCGCGCCGCGGTCAGCCCGGCCAGGCCAGCGCCAACCACCAGCACGTCTGCCGACTGCTCCATCGATGCCTCTTCCCTGGGACAGGCCAGCCGGGACCCCAGCACGCGCTAGTCAGACGATAGCGGCCGGCTCGGCGGTCCGATCGAGGCCGGTTGCGGCGGAGCCGGCTGCGCGCACCTAGGCGGCGACCCGGCGTTCCAGGTCCTCACGATCCGGCAGGTCACGCGCCGCCTGGGTGGCGCCGCCACGGTGCGGCAGCAGCAAGGTCGTTGTTGCCGTGCCCGCGACGAGGACGACGTTGACCGACATGGCTACGACCATTGCCAGAACGAATGCGCCGGTAGATGGCGTCGATCCGAGGGCGCTGTAGAAGACGGCGCCGATGACGGCGATGCCGGCCGCGGCGCCGAACTGCTGGGTGGTGGTGAGGATTCCTGCCGCCGCGCCTGCTCGCTGCGGCTGGACGTGCGTGAGCGCCGCGCCGATCAGCGACGGCAGCGCGATGCCCTGTCCCGTCCCGATCAGCACGGTCGCCGGCGCGAGACCCCAGCCGGTCAGGTTGGCGCCGTAACGCACGCCCGTGATGACCAGCGCGATAGTGCCGAGTCCGGTGACGCACGCCCCGAGGGTGATCGATCGCGGCCCGAGGCGGGCTGAGAACCTCGGGCTGAGTATCGACATGCTGATGAACGCGGCGGCTAGCGGCAATGTCTCGATGCCGGCGCGCAGCGGCGACTGGCCGAGCCCTTCCTGGAGCAGCAGGGTGAGCACGAACATGAAGCTGCCGAAGAAGAACACGAGACCGAGGTTGACGACGAGCCCCGCCGAGAACGCGCGGTCGCGGAAGAGCGGCAGGTCGAGAAGCGGCTCGCCGCCGCGGCGGGCAAGCCGCCGTTCCCAAGCCACGGTGAGTCCCAGCAGCGGAAGGGATGCGGCGAGCGAGAGGAACGTCCACGGCGGCCAGCCCTGGTCGCGGCCAAGCGTCAGCGGAACCAGCGCCAGGGCGAGGCTCGCCGAGACGCCGATCGCGCCGAGCGGATCCAGGCGGGGCCGGCGTTGTGCCCACGCGGGCGGCACGACGACTGCGGCGGCAACCAGCGCGAGTATGCCGACCGGCACGTTCACCAGGAAGATCGCCCGCCAGCCGAGCCCGAAGACGTCCGCCTCGATCAGCCCGCCGCCGAGTATCTGCCCGGAGACGAAGCCGATCCCCATCGTCACGCCGAACCAGGCCAGGGCGCGGCCCCGCTCACGGACGGGGAACGTCGCGGTGATGAGGGCCAGCACCTGCGGGACCATTGCGGCACCGGTGAGCCCTTGCAGCAGTCGCGCGACGACCAGCTCGCCTGGGGACTGCGCGAGCCCGCACAGCAACGAGGCGGCGGCGAAGCTGACGACGCCGATCATGAACATCCGCCGGTAGCCGAACAGGTCGCCGAGCCGGCCGCCTGTCACCATTCCGCTTGCGTACATGAACGCGTAGCCGCCGACGATCAGTTGCAGGGCCGCATCGCTCACGTGCAGGTCGCGCTGCAGGGACGGGGCCGCCACGTTCACGGCCCAGATGTCGAAGCCCGCCATGAACATCGCCATCAGGACCACCGGCAGCATCAGCCAGCGGCGCGGGTGGGCATTGGGCACTGTGCCTCCTTGTTCGATGTCCATCGAAAGTTAGATACTTGTCGAACGTACAACAGCCATCGAACTATCCGCAACTCTGAGCTATGCTCGGCAGCGTGATGGATGATGGCGTGGAGCCCGCGGCGGAGGACATCCAGCTGTCGCGGGTGCTTGCCGCCCTTGCCGATCCGCATCGGCTAGCGGCCGTGCGGTTCGTCGCGCGGCATGGCGAGTCCTGGTGCGCCCAGGTGATCCAGGAGGCGGAGCTTCCGATGAGCAAGCCCACCTTCTCCCATCACCTGCGCATACTGCGCGAGGCCGGGATCGTCACCAAGCGGATCCAGGGCACCAAGGGCTATATGTCGCTGCGCAAGGCGGATCTCGACCGCCGCTTCCCCGGCCTCATCGACTCCATCGTCACCGCCGAGATCGAACCGGTGGCGTAACGCCCGCAGTACGCGACGGAACAGGCGGATTCTGGGCGGCGAGATGGCGCAGCGCGCGCTGGCTGGAGCCTTGCCGCCAGACACAATCATCGGCCTGGCCACGGCGTTCGTGCGCCGGCTGCCTTCGTAAGTTTGTGACTGGGCGAGAGACGGAGCCGCGGGGTGTGACGGCCAGCACGGTGCCGCCGTCCCAGGTGACGCCGACCTGGCGGTAGTAGCCGCCGATGATCTCGTGAACCTCGAGATCGGCGAGCTCCTCGGTCGGCGAGTCGAATAGTTCGAGCGTGGCGTCCCCGCGCCAGGCCTGGCCGGCCTCGACGCTGGCGCTGCCCGAAGCGATCAGCTCGCTGAGCGAATCGGGAGCGTCCTTGGTTATCGACGGCATCCACCGGTGGTGTGCCATCGGGTGGGCATTGACGAACCCATTGCTCGCCGACTCCTCGCGCAGCGTCACGACGGCCTGGGCGAGGCGCCGGCCGGCCGCGGACAGGGTTCCGGCGAAGGTGCCGCCCGGCGAGATCCTCGGCGCGGCTCGCCCGAACGGGTGCGGCCTGGTCTGGTGAATCGACCCGAGCTTCTTCGGGTAACCCTGGACCAGCCCGCGGGCCAGCGCGAAGTCCGAGTCGACCCAGATGAACGCGCAGCGCGAGTAGACCGCGTCCCCGAAGCGGCAGCGCACGACCGCCAAGCACTCCTTATACTGCGCGCGGACCGGGTCGAGCAGTTCCTCGCCGCGCGCCCCGCACGACTGCCAGTCCGCCCAGATCAGCGCCACGGCGCCGGGGTCGTCAGGCGCGGGCTCCAGCGGCGGCGGCAGCAGCCTGGCCACCCGTGCCGGGTCCGTGCGGTACTCGATGGTGAGCAGGTCGCCCGAGTAGTACCAGGGCGGTGGCGGCAGCAGCGACGACCTGCCCGTTGCGGTCCTCGGATAGAAGTACCCGGCCATCTCGCTCATGCTTGCTCCCGGATTGATCGGTCCACGCGGTCACGGACTGCTGGGGCGGTCGGCGGTTGCCTGGCGCGGCGCTCGCCCGTTACGCTTCGAGATCATTTGTATCCGAACGTTTCCCGGTGGTGCCACGGTGCTGAACGCGTCGAAATCCGATAACGCCGCTCCGGCCGACGCGGCCACCGTCAGCGAGCGCCTGCGCGCCAGCGGCGTCGACGTGATCAGGGTCTCCTATCCGGACCTGATCGGCGTGGATCGCGGCCGTGACGTGCTGCTCGGCGAGCTGGACGCCGCGCTGAGCCACGGACTGGCGTTCTGCCGAGCGGTCTACCACACCTCCCCGGTGGGCGACGTGGTCCCCGTCCAGGGTGGCCTTGAGGCCGGGCTGCCAGACATCATCGTGCGCCCCGACCTGGCCACGCTCACCCGGCTGCCCTGGGAGCCGAACGCCGCCTGGTGCCTCGGCGACGCCAGCACGCCGGAGGGCGAGCCCGCGCCCGAGTCGCCGCGCGTCGTCGTGCGCCGGGTCGCCGCGCAGCTCGCCGGGCTCGGGTATTCGCTGATCTGCGGCCCCGAGCTCGAGTTCTACGTCTGCCAGCGGGACGTGCACGGAACCTGGCAGCGGTACGCCAACGACCTGGGCAACGTCTACGTGGTCGGCCGCAAGGGCGACCCGCAGGGCCTGCTGCTGCACATGCTGAGGCAGCTGCGGGACGCCGGGCTTCGGGTCACCGCGGCCAACCACGAGTTCTCGCCAGGCCAGTTCGAGATCAATCTCGGGCACTCGGAGATGACCGACGCGGCCGACCGGTCGTTCCGGCTCAAGTCGGCGGTGCAGGAGATCGCCCGCCAGCGCGACCTGCTCGCCACGTTCATGGCCAAGCCGTTCAACGACGAGGGCGGCTCGGGCTTCCACGTCCACGCCTCGCTGAACGACGAGGGCGGGGCGAACGTCTTCGGCGACCCGGACGCGCCCGACGGGATCTCGGCCGCAGGCCGGCACGCGATCGGGGGCGTGCTCAGGCACGCGCGCGCGCTGAGCGCCCTGCTGAACCCCACCGTCAACTCGTACAAACGGCTCGGGCCCGACACCCTCGCGCCGTGGCTGATCGACTGGGGACTGGACAACCGCAGCGCGATGGTGCGGATCCCGCCCGAGCACGGGCCTGGCGCCCGGATGGAGGTCAGGCTCGGCGACGCCACTGCCAACCCGTACCTGGCCATGGCCTCGATCGGCGCGGCCGTCTACCTCGGCATCAGGGACAAGGCCGAGCCGCCTGAGAAGCTCGAGGGGTACGGCTACGACCCGGCCAGGGCCGAGACGCTGCCCGCCCGGCTACCCGACGCGCTCGACGCGCTCGAGGCCGACCGGGAGCTGACCGCGGTGCTCGGCGAGTTCTTCGTCGGGTCGTTCCTTGCGTACAAGCGGAATGAGATCGAGCGGTTCGAACGGTTCGTTACCGACTGGGAGTTCCGGGAGTACGCGTACCACCTGTGAGGCCGGCCTCCGGCCGAAGCCGCCGGCCATAGGCCGCGCTTCTGGGCCGGCGGGTCGTCCTGCCCGCACGTGCCAGCTGTTGCCGCCGCCGCTCAGCCGGCGTTCGGGCTGCCCCACTGGCCCACGCCGCGCGAACCACTGCCCGCGTTGGGGCAGTGGTGCGCGCGGCCGGGCCGTCCCGGGGCGTAGCCGCTGGCGGGCGAGCTAGCCCTGGGGCTCGCGCTCGCCGACGGCGTACCCGACGCCGAGTGCGATGGCGACGGGCTGCCGCTCGACGTCGCGGCCGCCGCGATGCCGGCGCCGCTGGCGCCCAGCGCAGCGGCGACCACGGCGGTGACGGCGAGCCTTCGCGCGAGGCGACGGCTGCTTGCGGATGGCATGGAACCTCCCTTCCCCGGCCGCGTTCGGGCCGGGACATCCGCGAGGCTGCCCGGCGAGCCTGGCAGCGGGCTCCCGAATGGCTCTCAAACCTCTCTCAACTGCGAAGGGGACGCGTTCGGAGGTGATTGAGAAGGACGCCAGATGTCCCTGAGCGCCGCGCATCCGACGCTCGATTCAGGTGGCCGCGGCGGCAGTGACAGCCACAGCCCTGCGACGGGGTGCTCGCGGCCGGAAAGGTCCGCGTGCCAGGGCTGCCCAGGTTCGCGGTCATCGGCCTGCACCGCCGGGTCTCGCTGATCGCCGTCGCGTTCCTGGCCGCGCACGTCCTGACCGCGGTCACCGACAGCTACGTCACGATCCGGCCGGCCGCCGTGGTCGTGCCGTTCACCTCCGGGTACGAGCCGTTGCCGGTCGGCCTCGGCGTCGCCGCCCTGGACCTGGGCGCCTTCGCACCTGGTGTCCTAGCATGACCCTTACTCGAACCCGAAGCGGGAGGGCTCGTCGTGGCACCAGCGGCCCGCAGGTGGCGAGCGGGCGCGGCGGCGGCGGTCGCGGGCGCGCTGGCCGTCGTGACCGGAGCAGCGGGCTGCGCGCGCCTCGCCACCAACGGCGCGTGGGCTTACCAGGCGCCGCCGGTCCTGGTGCTGACGCACGGCGCCGACAACGGCGACGGCGACATCTTCCTCACCCCGACCGGCGGCGGTTACCCGAGCGGGCCGGAGATTCTCAGCCGCACGGGCAAGGTGATCTGGTTTCGCCCGCTGCGGCCCGGAGAGCTGGCGACCGACTTCCGTACCCAGACGTACCGAGGCCAGCCGGTGCTGACCTGGTGCCAGTTCAGCGGCCAGGGCAAGCAGGCGAAGTGGACGGATTACATATACAACGACAGGTATCAGCAGATTGCGCGGGTAAGGGCGGGTAACGGCTACGCGACCGACTACCACGAGTTCCTGATCACGCCGTGGAACACGGCCCTGATCACCGCGACCAGGCTGGTCACTGTCCGGCTGACGTCTGCGGGCCGTCCGGTCAGCCAGAAAGTGATCGATGACGTCGTCCAGGAGATCGACATCGGCACGGGCATGGTGCTGTTCCAATGGAACACCATCGGCCACGTCCCGTTGCGTGACAGCGAGCTGCCGAGGCCGGCATCGCGCGCCACGCCGTGGGACTGGTTCCACATCAATGCCGTCCACCTCGACACCGACGGGAACCTGCTGATCAACTCGCGCTACACGTGGACGACCTACAAGGTCAGCAGGCGCACCGGCAAGATCATCTGGGAGCTCGGAGGCAAGCAGAGCACGTTCACGCTCCGCGCCGCCCCCGGGCAGGTGCTCGACCGGGCGGGGGAGATCTTCGCGTTCCAGCACGACCCGGAGGCGATCGGAAATGGCGAGTACACGTTCTTCGACGACGAGGCCGCCGAGACGAGGTCGCTGCTGCCGTACAGCCGCGCCGTCACCGTGAAGCTGGATCCGGCCACCCGGGTCGCGACGCTGATCAGATCGGTCAACCAGCCGGAAGGGCTGCTGGCCAGGGCCCAGGGCAATGCGCAGACCACCCGGAACGGTGACCTGTTCGTTGACTGGGGCGTGCTGCCCTACTTCTCCGAGTTCAGCCCCACTGGGCGGCTGCTGCTGAACGTCGAGTTCCCGCCCGGCGTCAGCTCCTACCGTGCCTACCGGCTGCCCTGGCACCCAGGCCGGTAACCGCCGTCCCGGCGCTAGGATCGTGCCGATGCGGCGCGAGACCTCAACCGTGGTGGTGCTCGTCGGCGAGGCTGGCGAGGGCATGCTCGCCGAGCTTGCCAGGTCTCCGAACGTCTCGGTCGCCCGCGCTCCGGGCGCCGAAGCCGCGGCGGACGGCAAGCCCGCGGCGGCTCGGGCTGGCTGGGAGGCGGGCGCCGCCGCGATGCGCGAGGCGGCCAGGCGCCGGTCGACCTACGTGATCGTGCCCGACGACCCGCTGGCGGACGTGGCCGCGCGATGGCGCGAGATGTGGAACGTGCCTGGCGGTCAGGCAGGAGCGGCCGGGTTCGAGGCGGGCGCCGCCGAGGCGCTCACGGCCTGGCGGGACAAGCGGTTCGACCTGCCCGACTACTACCTGATCATGGCGCCGGCCGAGACGGACGGCGCGGGCACCGATCTATACCTTGGTCCGTTGCGCGCGGTGCGCCCGCGGCGGGTCGCGGTGGCCGGCGCGGTCGGCGCTCCGGCCCAGGCAGGTCAGATCGTGACCGCCCTGAGATCGCTGCAGCACGGGCCGTGGTGGCCGCCGCTCGACGAGGTGCTCGATGCCGCCCGGCGGTTCTACCCTGGCGGCCTCGCCGAGACGCAACTCGTCACGCCCTGACAGCCAGGGGTCTTCAGAGGAAACTCAGAGGAAGCTCAGAGCCGACTCGCCGGCCGACGGGTGGGCGAAGTAGCCGCCACGTCTCGCCGGCCGGGCTTGCCCGGCGCAGCGGTCAGATCCGGACGCGGAAGAGTCCGAGGCCCCGCTCAGCCCGCCTTCAGCCGGCCTTCAGGTTCGCGGGTCAGAATGGTGTCAGACAGGCAATGGCTACGCCCAAGGAGCCGACCGCATGACCAGCATCTACGATCCCCGAGCCGGCACCAGAGCCGAGGCGGCGCCCGGAACTGCGAGGCCGGTGCATTGGCAGGAAGCTGGCGGTCCGCCAGGTCCCTACGGCCCCGCTGGTCCGTACGGGCAGCCGGGTCCGTACGGGCAGCCGGGTCCGTACGGGCAGCCGGGTCCGTACGGCCCGCCGGGTCCGCCGGGTCCGTACGGGCCGCCTGGTCCCTATGGCCCGGTAGGTCCCTACGGCCCTGGCGGCTATCGTGGCGGGCCTGGCCGCCCGCCACGGCGCTTCCGGGTCATGCTCCTGACCCTCATGCTCGCCGC
>Ga0070707_100003109_pt1 | contig 15709 bp, 13 predicted proteins | sample KBSK5502metaG_FD_65468 | JGI IMG/M metagenome (GOLD analysis project Ga0070707, IMG submission 65468) | Corn, switchgrass and miscanthus rhizosphere microbial communities from Kellogg Biological Station, Michigan, USA - KBS K5-50-2 metaG | ecosystem: Host-associated > Plants > Roots >... | reverse complement strand
TGGCTCGCCTGGGCTCCTGGCGGCAGGAGGCCTTGTCGGTGGCGGCGTGCCGCTCACGCGGCCTGACCTTCACTTCATATACAACGTCGTGGAGACCGTGCCGCTGCTGATCGGCTGGATGCTCGAGCTCAACCGGATCTAGGGACGGTCTCGCCACCATGTGCACTGTGCGGGCGGCGGGCAGAGCTTCTGACACGACGGGCGCTATCGCGACGGCCTGATGCGGATGATCGAGTCGCCACTGCGAGTGTTCGTCGCGACGAACAGCGAGCCAGCTGGCGCGGCGGTCACACCGCGACCCCGCCTGTACTTCTTGATCCTTGTGCAGCAATTCGTGCAGCAGTGTGGGCGCAAGACGGCGAACGGCGCGGGGTCGTGCGTGTCAGAAAGCGCGAAAGACACTTGGGTCACGGACGGTCAGGACGCATTGGTAAACCGCAGGTCGGCAGTTCGAGTCTGCCCGTCGGCTCAGAGAGTCGCGCGTTTTGCTCTGATGTTGACCAAGACGACAGCCCCCCGGAACCCCCGGTGTAGTGCTGCGAGTGTCTCGCCCCGGGACGCTTCATGACCGCGTCGACGCGTCGGGTGCCGACGGCGACCTGCGACACGACCGTGGTGATCGATGCCTGGCACTGATCTAGTTGTCGGTGTTAGCGCCCTACAGCAGGCGCAATCGCGTCGATTTCTTCCAGCACCGTGTCATCCACTGTCTCAACCTCCATTGCGGCGCCGCGCTCGCCAGAGCTCCACGCGCTCGGTCCGACTCGTCGTCGAGTTCGAGCTCCGATACGGACCACAACTGGCGCGAAGAGCGCAGCTCCATCGGGCTGGCCAATCCCGAGTGCGGTGTGAGCAGAGCGCGGCGAAGAGCTCGACATGCCGTGCGTGCCCTAGGATTCCGCCGCGGTGCAGGACCTCCCGGCGGGGACGGTTACGTTCCTCTTCACCGACATCGAAGGCAGCACCCGGTTGCTCGGGCAACATCCGAAGCAGCTTGCCGCGGCTCTGGTTCGACACGACGCGCTCATGCGCCATGCAGTCGCCGCGTCTAGAGGCGTCGTCTTCGAGACTGTCGGCGACGCTGTTTATGCTGCCTTCTCTTCGCCTACAGATGCTGTCGCGGCAGCACTCAGCGCCCAGCTCGCCCTCGCACGAGAGAACTGGGGTGTGCTCGGCGCGCTGAAAGTGCGTATGGGCCTCCACGGCGGAGATGTGGAACTGCGTGGCACCCACTACTTCGGCGCACCCCTCTACCGCTGCGCGCGGCTCATGGCGATCGGCCACGGGGCGCAAACGCTGCTGTCCGAAGTGACCGCCGCCGCTGTGCGGGCCAGTCTGCCCGACCGCGCGGCGCTGCGCGACATGGGTACGCATCACCTGAAGGACCTCAATGAACCGGAGAGAGTGTTCCAACTCCTCCATCCCGACCTCCCGGCTGACTTTCCGGCGCTCAAGAGTCTCCGGCCGCGTCCCAACAACCTCCCAACTCCGCCGACGACGTTCATCGGGCGGGTGCGCGAACGAGAAGAACTGAAGCGCCTCGTGCGCGAGTCACGCCTCGTAACGCTGACCGGCAGCGGCGGCACGGGAAAAACGAGGCTTGCGCTGCAGGTCGCGACCGAGGCATTGAACGGCTTCAACGATGGCGTCTTCTTCGTTCCGCTCGCCGCGGTCAAGGACGCGACGCTCGTCCTGCCGGCCGTTGCCAGCGCGCTCGGGCTGCGGGAGCGACCGGGTGTCGCGCTCGCGATGAGTCTTGCTGCGGAGCTGGCGGGCAAGGAGATGCTGCTTATCCTCGACAACCTGGAGCAGGTGGCCTCGGCGCGTGCCGATATCGCCGATCTCGTCGCGAGGGCGCCTCGCCTCACGATCATCGCGACCAGTCGCGTCCCGCTACACGTCACGGGCGAGCACGTCTTCGCTCTGGCGCCGTTCGAAGTACGAAGCTCCGGCGCGGGACGACGCGATATCCAGGGCCTGTTGCGCTCGGACGCGGTCGTGCTCTTCCTGCAGCGCGCACTTGCGATCGCCCCCGACCTGTCCCTCAGCGAGGAGAACGTGATCGCGATCGCTGACATCTGCGCGTTCTTCGAAGGAGTGCCGCTCGCAATCGAGCTTGCGGCCTCGCGCGCGAACGTCCTGTCCCCGGTAACGATGCTGCCGCGGCTGCGTCGCCGGCTGAATGTCAGCCTGGTCGTGCCCGGCGGCGCACAAGAACGACAAGAGAGTCTTCGGGCGGTGATCGCGTGGAGCGAGGACCTCCTCACTGCCGAGGTCAAGCAGATGTTGGCCGAGCTCGCTGTCTTCGTCGGCGGCTGGACCCTCGAAGGGGTCGAGGAGATCTGCAAGCCAAGCCCGCTCGACCCAATAGAAGCGCTGTCGATGCTCGTCGAGCACAGCCTGGTCCGGCGCGACCTGCAACCCGACGGCGGCACCCGCTTTTCGATGCTCGAGACCATCCGCGAGTACGCGCTCGAACGGCTCGAACAGTCCGGCGACCGGGCGCAGATCCAGCGGGCACATGCCTGGTACTTCATGCGCTTTGCGGAGCGCTTCGGGACGGCATCGATCACCTATGACGCCGCAGTCGCCGAACACGAGAACATCCGGGCAGCGATCGCGGCGGCCGACGACCTAGAGGATGGCGCGGATCTCCGGCGACGGACTGTCGCGGCCGTCTGGCCCGCGTTCGTCGAGAGCGCGCACCTGCGCGAGGTGACAGGCTGGCTCGCTGACGCGATCGCCGCCGGACGCGCAGATCCATCACCGCTCCAGGCGCAGCTGCTCACTGGCGCGGGCATCGCGGCTCGCATCCGAGGCGACTCGGCCGCGGCGGTCGGATATCTACGCGACGCAGTAGGGATCCGAAGGCAGATGGGCGACGACATACAACTCAGCTATTCCCTGAGCGCTCTCGCAAGCGCGCTCTTCGACAGCGACCTCGACGCCGCGTACCGGGCCGGCGACGAATCGGTGGCGCTCGCCCGCGCCGGCGGGAACTTGCCAGCGCTCGCGCACGCCATCGGCAACCGTGCCGAAGCCGACCGCTACGGCGGCCGCGAGGGCTCCGCGTTGGCGTTGCACGAGGAAGCACTCAGCTTGGCCCGAAAGATCGGCGACCGACGGCTGCTCGCGATAGGGCTGCACAATGTCGCGCTCCTCCGGCTTCGGTCGGGCGGACTTGACGCTGCGGCCGAGCTCCTGCGCGAGGCCGTGGACGTGACGATTTTGGCGCGCCAGTCCGTCGGCGTGGCGTACTGCGTTGCCGCGCTTGCCGGTGTCGCCGCCGTCGGCCACCAGCCGGAGCGAGCGGCGACGCTGCTCGCGGCTGCGGACGCCGCGTTCGATCGGCTGAACGCGACGATGAACGGGACGGACCGTCGTGAGTTCGAGCGTTACCGCGAGACGTGCCGCCAGGAGCTCGGAGAGACTTCGTTCGCCGACGCATGGTCCCGCGGAGCGGCGCTGACCCTGGATGAAGCGGCGAATCTCGCACGGCAACTCGCTCGCACGGACGGACCGGTCGCTAACTGACCGCCGGATCGCGCGAGCCCGGCCGGCTCGCGCCGGCCGAGCTCGTGCGTGCGGAGCACCGGAGGACCCTTGACGTTCTAACGCGTCGCCAGGTCGTGGACGAACTCGTACGCCTTGGGACTGCCGAAGCCGGTCGTGAGGTCCCAGCCGGTGCTCGTGGTCATGCCCGACACCCCCGACCCGAACAGCTCGTTGTTGTTCAGGGTCGTGGCCTCCGCGCCGGTGCCGAACGTGAGGGGGACGATGTCGTTGAAGTCCGTCAGCGGCAGCGTGTACAGCACCGGGTTCAGCTGCCCGATCGGCCCCTTCCCGTGGTCGTGTCGCAGCTGATTCGCAAGCGCGATCGTCGCGGCGAGCTGCGGTGCCGATGCGCTCGTGCCGCCGACGATGTGCCACCCCACGCGAGGGCCGGGGAAGCTCGTATACACAAGCACGCCACCGTCGACCGCGGCATTCCAAGACAGGTCCGGGAGCCCTCGGCGACCGGCGAGGAGCGAGGCCGAGACAGCGGATTGATAGACGGGCGTCGTGAAGAGTGCACTGCGCGCGCCGCCCGTCGCGGCAGGAAGCCAGTCTTCCCTCCAGACGGCCTCGGTCGAGAGGCCCGGGGTAGAGATAAAGCTAAGGAAGCTCGCGGCGCAGGTATTGAAGCTCGTATCCGCAGCGAGGCAGCCATAGAAGGTGGCAGCGGAGACGGTCGGGGCCCACCGCCAGCCGGACTGAAGCCACGTCCGGCCCGCGGACGTCACGAGCGGATCGGAAGACGGCCACACGGCGGTCGGAAACGGGAACTGCCGGAGCTGCTTGTCAACGCCGGCCGTGCCGAAATCGCCGCTAGAGCTAAGGATCGTGATGCCATTCGCCGCTGCATGACGGTAGACGTCCTCGAATTTCGCGACCTGGACGGCGGCCGCTGCGTTGAAGGATTGCTCAGTGACGGCGAAGCTCTGACTGAATACGGACCCGGGGAACATCTTCACCGCCAGGTCCTCGCCCTTGAACATGCTGGGGAAACCCTGCACGCCCAAGGTCTCTGCCGGATTCGCCGCGATGAGGACGAGCTTGGCATCAGGCGCGATCGCGTGCGCCCACTGCAGGTCGAGGCTCGTCTCGAATGCCCACCCGGCCTGTACGCCGTGCATGCTCTTGCTAAAGGTCGGTGTGCCATCTGGGTGGATGATCGTGAGATCAGGCCCCGGCAGGCCGAACGTTGTGCTGAACGTCTGAAGGTCTGACAAAGCCGTCGGGCTGCCGTAGGCATCGATAAGGACGATGGTCTGCCCCTTACCGGTGATTCCCTCACCATGGAGTTTGTCTATCCCATACGCGGCGCGGACCTCGTTCGGCGTGTAGCAGTGGATAAGATCCGATGGCGGCGTCGCGCAGGCCGCAGGCGAGCCGTTGGTCTGCGGCTCCTCCGGTGCGACGGCGATGAGCGGGATGAACTCAAGGCCGGTCGCCTGAGGAACGAAGGCCGTGGGGACTGCCGCGACGAGCACGAGCGTCGCGAGAAGAGCGGCGTGCCGCCTTAGAGCTTGTCTGCGGGCTAGAGAGAACATGCCATCCCCCACTTCTCCGGTCCCGCAGGACTGGCGACCGGGAACCAGCCCGTACTACGCCCACTCAGCTTCAATTGCAACGCTGATTTCAGGACGACTAGGGGGAGAGAGAGGTTTTTTCTTCGGGATATGAGCCCTCGCGCACCGCGTCCATGCTGAGCGTCGGTGATGGAAGCGCGACGTGCTTGACCAAGTGGGGAACTGTCACGACCCTCTCGTGCCTCGGAAGGTCCGCATTGATCCAGATCTCGCATGCTGCCGGATAAGGCAGCGCGTGGTAACGCGTGCTGTTGATGGTTCTGAGCTCAGGCCGGTTGTGCAGCAATTCGTGCAGCAGTGTGCGCGTAAAGGGCCGGTACAAGGCGACGCTGCGCGTTTCTGAAAACGAGGAAATTGCTGGAGTCACGCGTGGCTGGTGCGCATTCGTAAACCGCCGGTCGGCAGTTCGAGTCTGCCCGTCGGCTCAGTCATTCTGTTCGAGAAATCGCGTGTCCTCGCGATCACGGACCTCAAACCGGCGGGTCTGTGCAGCAGTTGTGCGGCAACTGGACGAAGGTGCGGCCGATGTGTCGGCCGCGACTAAGCGAGTGCTAGCAGGTCGCGTAGCCAACTGCGGATTCCACTATTCATCTCGACCACGAATTCTTGCCGACGTGATGCTGCCCGTAGGACGGCCTTGCCGTCTCGCGTCGTCCAGCGAGTCTCGGCGTTCCAGGTGAGTGGATACGTCGTCTCGCTTGGATGAAACGCCAGCGGCAGCAGCTACGTGCTTAAGGGCCCTCGGGGGCTGGGTCAGACGGGGCTGGGTTCATACATCCGAAAGATGCCGCCACCAGAAAGAGAGTCGCGAAACGAGGATTGACTGAATGCGACATCGTTTCCTAAGTCGCTCCGCGCGTGCGCGCCAGGCCCTGCGGCTCGGCGACGAACGCTTCGGGCAGCATCGCCTGCGCGGCCATCTGCATCTCGCGCATCTCCTTGATCGTCGCGAGCCCGGCGCGGATCAGCACCTTCGCCACCGCGTCGATCCTGGACGCGAGCACGGTGGGGTCCCACTGGGTTCTGGAAGTTGAGCAGGACAAGCGTGCGCTTCGCCTTGTCGATCCGCTACTGCGCCGTGAGTGCCTTGGACTCCCGCGCCGAAGTCTCGCGGGCCGGGCTAGCGCGACTCGGGCGCGGTCGGTATCCCCGCGGACGTTAGGACCGCGTCCTTCTGCGCGTCAGTCAGGTAGACGCCGCCCTCCTCGCCAGGCGTCGCGTTGAACGAGGCGAGATCCGACTTGCAGCCAGCCCAAGTGAAGCGACACCAAGTCGGCTGAGCGTCACGGTTCCAGTAGCGGTTCAGCGCGCCACGATTGTTCGACGCGGTGTCGAACATCAAACAGGAATAGTCGCAAGCCCATCCCAGCATCATCGCGTCGCTCGTGTCGCTGGCGTAGCGAGCCTGGAAGATGTCGTTCTCGTGCACGTAGACGCCCGTCGTCTCGATCCGGTCCGCGCGGTTCTGCTCTAGGACGCTGACCCCGTCCGGCGTCCACGCGACGGTATTGTGGTGCACATCGATGCCGTTGCCGGAGCTCGACACGACGATGCCGCCACCATAGGCCCAGCCGCCGCCCGAGCCCCAGGTCGTCTCCCAGACTTCGTTGTACGCGACCGTCGCACCGCTCACGGTTTCGATAAAGATGCCAATCGCCCAGTTGTGATGGACGACGTTGTTCGTCACCACCGCGCCCGTCACGTTGCAGTCGAACCAGAGCCCGGCACCCTTGTTGCCGTAGACCGTGTTCGCGTCGACGCTGATATTGCGCGTGAAGCAGGTCTTGAGTCCGCCGGCCTCCCAGCCCGGATCGAAGTCCTCGGTGTTGTTGTCGTGGATCGCGTTCCCCTGGATCAGCGTTCCGGCGCTCGACCCATCGGCCGCGCCGCCGTAGCCCATACCGAGCTGACCGCCCCGCGAGATGTTGTTGCCGACGACGCGGTGACCGCTCCCGCGGTGTAGCTCTAGGACACCGCCACTGGTGTCCGAGAGCACGTTGTTCGAGATCGTCGCGCGGTCGTAGACGACGGAGTCGTTGCCGACCTCGAGCCCTCCGTGCTGCGCCGTGACGATGCTGTGCTTCATCCGGAACCCGTTCACGGTCACGTCGTTCGCGTAGACATGCATCCAGTACGCGCGCGTGCTCACCTCGACTACGTGACCGCTCGGATTCGAGCCGAGGACGACGTGGCGGCCAGAGTCCATCGCGAACTGACCGCCACTAGGCGATGAGCCGTCGGGCCGTTGATATTGCGCGGCGCCGTCGACGAAGACCTGCTCGACGAGCGCGCACCGCAGGTCGCCGCCGCAGACAGCCGGGCCGTAACTCCAGAAGACCGGCAGAGTCTGCGTGCTCACATTCCCCGACCACGACGTCCAGACATCGCTGCCGCGTATCTCCGCCCCGCTCGTCGTCAGCGTCATCGACCGCGGGACCGTGACCTCCTCGCGGTAGAGGCAGGCCGGGACGGTCAGCGTCCCGCCCGTCGGCGTCCCATCGATCAGCGTCTGGAGCAAGGTCCCGCATCCCGGCGCAGGCGCAGGCGAACGCGTGGGCGTAGGGATCACGGTCGCAGTTGGTATCGGTGCGACCGATGGCGTTGCCGTCGGGGTCGGAGTCGACGGAGGCGTGGGCGTAGGGGTCGGGCCCGCCGTCGGCGTCGGAGTGGACGTCGCGCTCGGCCCCGCGATGGGCGCAGATGATGAGCGCGGCGCCGGTGTGGCGGTGGCTGTTGGAGCCGGAGATGGCGTAGCGGGGACCGAGCTCGTCGTAGCTATTGCCGTCGGAGCGACGGTGGCAGTCGGCGACCGCGCGACTACGACGAGCGTCGGGCCTGCGACGAGAGTGGATGCAGCCGCTGGCGCGGGCGTCGAGGTGGTGGACGCGGCACTCGGCGTCGGCGACGCCGCCGCGGTCAGTGCGAACGGGACAGTGAAGAGCGCGGACGGGGAAGTCGGAGTCGACGTGGGTGACGCGGCGGTCCCGGCTCGTGGGACTACGGCGACCACGGCCCATAAGGTCACGACCAGCAAGCCGTTGACGAGCCACACGAGTGCGAGCAGCCCCTGAGGCAATCGGGTGGACCGCGATCGGTGCAGTCGCACCGAGGGGCCGCGCGACTCCCTGAGGAGCCGCGGCCGCATGAGCTTACCGAGCGTCGCGGCCGCATAGGCCACCTCGTTCTGGAACGCAGCGAGGTCACCGCGCGCCTGGAGGAGTTCCCGGTAGCGCGCGTGTTCGTTGAATGCGCCTTGCAGGTCCCCCGAGTTCGCGAGCACCGCGACGAGCCGGCGGTGCGCCGTGAGATCGAGCGGATCGAGCGCGACCGCGGCCCAGAGGAGCGCGAGCGCCGCGATCCGGTTCCCCCCGCGTAATAGGAGCGACGCGCCCGAGAGGACCAGACCGATGTCATCCAAGCGCTGCGGCTCGGGCTCGCGTCGGACTGCCAGACTGATCAGCGCCATCGCTTATTGAGTTCCCCGGAGGGATTTGAGACTGGCCCGTCTCGCCTCCGTTGGGGTTGGTTCATGGAACTCCTAGGTTCTAGACCGCGCATTCAGCACGGCTAGCAATGAAAGTCGACCTCACAGCGAATCCAGCGCGCTGCGGCTCGGGGGGTTGTTTCAAACCAACCCAGGAAGATCACTTGGCCGCCCGAACATGATCGATCGATGACAAAGGCGCGGCTTATCGTCGACCTGGCAGATGATGGCTGCGGACTCGGCGGTTTCACGGTACCGAGGAAAACGTCGCCCCCGCCAATTGTCAGAGACATGAAGGCCGGGCGTTCTGCACGGCCAGCCGCGCGCCGCAGGAGCTGGAAGGCCGACGCTGAAGATGAGTACGCAGCCTACACCCCGACTTGATCAGCCCGCGGGTCTGTTAGGGCGCGCCTTGTGCCCGATTGTTCATCCAGAATCTCGCCGCGAGCGCTCCGGATGACTAACGTCACCCGGATCGCCAGACGACCCCTCTAATCTCGTCAGTAGCGTGTCGCACTCGCGGATGGCCGCGTTTGCTTGGGAGCGTTCTTAGCGCGCTTACGAGGCCAACCTGAGCACGCTGTGTCCACTGTCCAGCGATCGGTGAGATAGTGGCCAGCCAAACGTTCGGGCCCGCTCGCGACGCTTTCGTAAACCGCCGTGCTGCAGTTATCCCTCGAGAATCCGGTGAGCTTCCCAGAGAGGTAATCATCGGCCCTGACTTAATTCCGCTTGTGGGACCGCGCGGCCACAGAGTCCGATAACTGCCGGGGAGCTATCCCGCGTCGGGACAGTACTTCTCATTGCACGAGGCGGCGGTCGCGGCGTCGGAGAAGAAGGCTCCCACTCCGCAGAAACCGCGTTCAGCGTCACCACCGCGAGGCACGCTCTGGGGCCGTCCGTCTGACTCACTCGGGCTTGTGGTCTAGCTGAGTGCGGCCGATTGCCGAGGTCCTCCTTAGAAGTCAGTAGCCTTTGGTCAGGCGTCTTCGGTACTGTTCGCGCTCAAGTTTCGATCGAACATGTCGCTCATGAGCCGCAAAGCGAGCAGGTGGATCCGGTGAACGACGAGACCCCATGGGAGCGCGCTCGCCTCTCGCTCGAGACGTGGGAGCGTGCCCTGCTGCTTGCTACGTTGGACTACGAGAATTTCGTCGAAAAGGTCGTCCAGGCATTCGAACGGCGTGATCAGGAGTCCTGGTTCGACGCGCGTGAGTGCGCACGCCTGGGTTACCGGCGGATCGTCGGGATCCAACTTGGGGAGCGCGACATGATCGAGCGCGTCTTGTGGCGCCGGCAGAGTTCGGCCCAGTGAGCCGGTATGCCGTTGTCGGGTGGAGTTCCTGCGGACCTGACGCGACCTCGGAACCGCCGGTCGGCAGTTCGAGTCTGCCCGTCGGCTCAGAATCCGTTCGCAGGCGCGAGCGGGAGTGAGATGCGCAATCGACCGATGGCCGCTATTGCGAGGCTCTGCCCGGTTGTGGTCGCGCGCGACGCCGAGCTCGCGACCCTCGAAGCGCTCTTAGTGGAGGTGGTAGCGAGGAGCGGACGGGTCGCGCTCCTCGGAGCGCGTCACTCGTTCGTTGTCCCTTTTCAACCGCGGGAAACCGAGGAAGCCTAGAGAGAGCCAACCCGGAGTGTGCCGTGATCCGCGTCTGGTCCGGCTCGCGCGCGATTCCCGATGCCGCGTCAGAGCACTCGCGGAGTCGATGACTGGCCGGACTGCGTTCCTCAGCCTTTGCGACCTGTCTGGCGTATGAGGGCTCTCACGCCTGGTCCACTGCAGAGCGGTCCGTGGAGCCCTTGAGGCGGCAGACTCGCGGCATGCTCTCGTCAGTCACGGCAGCAACTCACAGGCCCCAGGCGATTGAGCTCGGGCGGCTCGTAATCCTAGACTGCTGTTCCTTGTCGCCATCTTGATCGTGTTCGCACTCTCGCACCCAAATGCGAACGACTGCGCAAGTCGAGAACGCGATCCCGTGCCTCGCACGAACGTGTGTCGAGCAGCTCCGACGTGAGATGGTCCCGCGTTCTATACCCAGGTCACGCGCCAACGCCTCGCATAAGCTCGGAACGAACTGCCGCCTAGATCTCTCGCGACGAAGGTCTCTGCGCCCTGTGCTTCTGAGCGAGGGATGCCCGATGGAGAAGCAGGAGTCGGCATACGCGGCCGGCGCTGCGATCAATGTGGTTCGTCCGCAACTGTTCTTGAATGCCCGAGAGACCCCGCGGGAATCGACGTGGGCCCTGAACGGGGCGCGCGCAGCAGTGGGCACAACCGTGCACCAATTTCCTCCGAATCGCGCAACCGATGCTGAACGTCTGATTGACGTCCAGATGTTGCTATCCGGACGAGGGACGGTCGTGGCGTTTAGCGCAGCGCCAGGCCGCTTAGGGGCACTCACCTCCGGCGACGCTTTTGACGACATTCGGCGCGAACGTGCACCTGCCGAGACCGGAGCGTGGGCAGCCGCGTCGCGATTTCGTTGCAGGTCGTTGGTTGCGGCCCGCTGCGCTCGTTTGGTCTTGTCGGTAAATGGCAATGTTGCCTTTCGCTGGTCGCAGAGTCGAAAAGTGGGGTAGGTGGGGCGATGCGCAGTCTACGTGGCTTGTTAGTCGCGGTCTCGCTCGTCGTCGGCTCGCAGGTGCTGCAGGTGAATCCGGCCGACGCGGGGATCCAGTGGTGCTCGGAGGATCCGATCCTGTCCTTCGGCAACGGAACTCAGCTGCAGGTGCTCCTCCGGTACGACGCGGCGTACGCGTCGGTTATCGATGACCCGATCGTGTGGTCAATCGAAGTGCCGCAGAACATCGGAGCCGTGAACGTGACCGTACCGACGAACGCCGCCCATCGCGAGCAGGTCACCCTTAAATACACCGGCGGGAAGTGGGGTGGTGGGATGAACGACATTCAGATCCACGCTACCCAGAGCTTGAACGCCAGCGCGAGCAAGTTCACGGTCGAGCTTTCGGTGTACGGCGACGGCTCGGCGAAGCCGAAAACAGGTGGCTCCGACAAACCCCTGACCATCGCGGCGCACACGCACACAAAGACGTTCAGGCCATATCAGGGCGTGACAACGGGAACGACCCATGCGTTCACCGGCACAGGGACCGTGACCCTCCCCTGAGCGAGTCGAAGCGGACGACGGGCGCGAGATGACCACGCTTCGCATACCGCTCCGCCTCTATGTCTTTGCGGTCATCGCCGCTGGCGTGAGCGCGACGGCGCTCGCCGGCGCCTTCAACGGAGGAGTGAAATTGGACGGCGCCCTCACGCTCTTCGTCCTCCTCTTCGCGCTCGCCGCGATCGCCAAGACGCGACCGGTGCACATCAGCTTGAAGATGAAGATGACTGTCGACGATGCGCCCAACTTTGCGGGCGCGCTGCTGCTCGGGCCGTTCATGTCGATGGTTGCTGCGGGGGCCGCAACACTGGTCGGCCTGCGTTTCGGCACCAAGATGCCGCTCTACAACCGGCTGTTCAACACAGCGAGCGCGGCGCTCTCCACGGGCGCGGCCGCGGTCACCTACCGTTTCCTTGCGGAGCCGGAGGCTTCGATCCTCGCCAACCCGGTGGCCGTCCTCGCCGCAGCTCTCGCGGGCTTCGTGGTACAGACTGGCCTGGTCGACGTGGCCGTGGGGCTGCAATTGCATCGAAGCCCACTCGCGATGTGGTGGCGCATTCATCGCGCCGACATTGGGTCGCAATCCGCTCTGTACGCCGCCGGTGCAGCCACGGCGGTAGCGGCGACCGGCCAGCCCGGGGTGCTTCCGCTCGTCCTTCTGCCCATGGGTCTCGTCCTGCTCGCGCTCCGCGAGTGGACGAAGATGCATAGCCGCACGAAGGCCGCTCTCGTTCAGCTCGCGGACCTCATCGATCGGCGCGATCGGTACACATATCACCATAGCCAGCGGGTCGCGGAGCTCGCGAAAGAGCTGGCGACACGGATGCGTCTTGCGCCAAACCAGATCGAGCTGGTGACCGAGGCCGCGCGCCTTCACGACATCGGCAAGGTCACGACGCCTGACCAGGTACTCCAGAAGCCTACGGCGCTGACCACCGATGAGCGCGAGGTCATGCATCAGCATTCGGAGGCTGGCTACCGCCTTCTGCAGGAGATGCCCGATTTCTGGGAGGGCGCCCAGCTCGTGCGTGCCCACCACGAGCGACCGGACGGTAAAGGCTATCCGCTCGGCGCGGCCGGGATGGAGCTTCCTGTCGAGGCCTCGATTATCAGCGTTTGTGATGCCTACGACGCCATGACGTCCGACCGTGTCTACCGGAGGGCGCTACCGTGGCCGAACGTGCGGGCCGAACTCGTCCGGGGGCGAGGAACGCAGTGGGACAACCGAGTCGTCGACGCGATGCTTACGATGCTGGAAGATAACCGCACCATGGTCGGGCGGAATGCGGCTGTGGCAGCGTCCACTGGTCAGAGGTAGCCCGTCGTTAGTGCGCGATACCACCGGCGAGGTTTCGGAGGGATTTCCCCGGACATCGGTGGTAACACCAATGTTCCCTTTCAACGCTATGAGACAGGTCTCAAGAAGAACCATGCAAAGATCGTGCAGCAATACGTGCAGCAGTGGGGGCGAAAAGGGCGACACAACACAGTACAGCTAGTGTCAGAACGTGCGAGAATTATGTGATCAAGCGCGCCTCGCGCTTTCGTAAACCGCCGGTCGGCAGTTCGAGTCTGCCCGTCGGCTCAGAAAAATTGCGGTCCTTCGCGGATCCGCTCTGTGACCTAGTTCCGACCCCAACCAGAGCGGCGAACCGCGTACCCGCCCCAAGCGACTTGTCCAGGCAGTAGAACGCCGACAGGGCGTCTGACCCTCGCGGGAGAAGACGCGCGTTCCCGTTCGACCTTCTAATGAGTTTCGTTCTGCCGGTGAAGAGCGGATGGAATGACCACTTGTCTGATCGCGTGTAGTGCAAGAATCGCGATGGTCATCGTGTCGATGACCTTCATCAGACAAAAGGAGCGTCAGATGAGAAGGACCGCAGTGATCGTGGGAGCGCTGTTCTGGATCAGCAATCTCGCGACAGTGGTCGGGAGCGTGATCTCCGGTCCGATTCCGGACGCCTCCAAGTCCCTAACAAGCATGTATCCGCACGGGACGCAGGTACTGGTAGGGACACTGATCGCGCACATCAACGACGCGGCGATCATCGGCTACGCAGTGGTGCTCTTTCCTGTCCTGAAGAGGTTCAGCGAGTCGTTGGCTCTCGGATACGTGGCCTTCAAGCTGCTGGAAGCAACAATGCTCGTTGTTAGTGCAGCGGCATTGCTGTCGCTTATCGCTTTGAGCCAGAACTACATAACCGCTGGAGCCTCTGGTGGCTCGTCCTTTCAGACGTTAGCGGAGGTGACTCTCGCCCAACAGTTCTGGGCATCTCGGCTCGCTGCGCTCGCCTATCTATTCGCCACTCCGATCCTCACCTTCCTGCTGTATCGGTCCCAGCTGGTGCCGCGATTCATTTCTGTCTGGGGATTCATTGCGCTCGCAATGCTGGCGATCGGTTTGGCCATAGGCGTGGGTGACCCGACGCGTGGCTTCGAGCCGGGACAGCTGCTTGTCGTTCCGATCATTCTGTGGGAGCTGTTCTTTGCGACGTGGCTGATCGTGAGAGGATTCAATCCGTCCGCAGTGGCCGCGATCGTCAGTTGAGTACGTCACGTGCCGCAGCCACGGCGCACGCAGTCAAGTGGGCGATCATGTCGACCGCCAACATCAACCAGAAGGTGATTCCGGGAGCACACGCGTCGCCGAAGGTCGAGCTCGTCGCGGTGGCGAGCCGCGATCAAGCGCGTGCCAACGAGTACGCCAAGACGTGGGAGATCCAGCGCGCGTACGGCTCCTATGAGGCGCTCCTCGCGGACCCCGAGGTCGAGGCGGTCTATATCTCGCTCCCGAACTCGATGCACTGCGAATGGGCCATCAAAGCTCTCGAAGCAGGCAAGCACGTGCTGTGTGAGAAGCCGCTGTCGCGCCACGCGAGCGAGGTTGAAGCGGCATTCGACGCTGCCGACCGCACGGGTCGGCTGCTTAGCGAGGCGTTCATGTACCGCCACAACCCGCAGACAAAGCGCGCAAAGCAGCTCGTCGACGAAGGGGCAATCGGTGAGCTACGGCTCATCCGCTCGGCATTCAGCTACTCGCTCTACGACGAAGACAACATCCGCCTGCGCACGGCTCTCGACGGAGGCGCGTTGATGGATGTCGGCTGTTACTCCGTCAGTGGTTCGCGCCTCTTCGGCGGCGAGCCCGAAAAGGTGTACGGCGAAGCCTGGTTTGGGCCGTCGAGGACCGACTGGGTCTTCGCCGGCACACTCCGTTTCCCGAGAAACGTGGTGGCCCTGTTCGACTCCGGCACCGCGATGACAGAGCGCGATGAGCTCGAGGCCATCGGCAGCGAGGGCTCGCTATTCCTCGATGACCCATGGCACTGCAAGGTGCCGGGCATAGAGCTCCGCCGCGAAGGGAGACTCGAGCTGATCGAGCTCGATCTGGTCGACTCCTACCGGCTCGAACTCGAAAACCTCAGCGACGCGATCCGTGGCGATGGCGAGCTGCTCCTTGGCCGCGACGACGCAGTCGCACAGGCCCGGGTGCTTGAAGCGCTGCATGATTCGGCAGTGCGCGGCGCACCTGTCTCGCTATAGCGGACTCGGAGGTTTGGCTGCTACACCCCGTGTGCGAGCTGACGGGCGTACTCGGCGGCATCGTAGTGACCCTGCGAGTCAGCGATGAGCCCTTCGGCGCTCAGCGTCCACCCCTCATAACCCGTGACCCGCACTGCGTTCCCGGTGCCGCCCGGCCCGGTGTTGGTGCCCGTGAACGTCCAGTGGAACTCGATGCGCTCGCCGTCCACGACAAGGTCGTTCATATACACCTGCATATCCGGTAGCGCCACGTAGAAGCTCCGGGCGGTCTCGGTGATGGCGTCGCGGCCCACAGACGGTGGGCCGTCGTTGATCGTGAGCCGGCCCTCGGGAGCGTAGTGCTCGGCCACGCGTCTCGGATCCATGCTGCACCACGCCGCTGTGTACCGCTTGGCGAAGGCTCGGAGCTGATCCAGGTCGGG
>Ga0070707_100003106_pt1 | contig 15716 bp, 13 predicted proteins | sample KBSK5502metaG_FD_65468 | JGI IMG/M metagenome (GOLD analysis project Ga0070707, IMG submission 65468) | Corn, switchgrass and miscanthus rhizosphere microbial communities from Kellogg Biological Station, Michigan, USA - KBS K5-50-2 metaG | ecosystem: Host-associated > Plants > Roots >... | reverse complement strand
CCGATGGTCACGACCTTGTCGGCGAAGAGCTGCTGCCCCTCGGCGCCTTCCTTCCACCAGGTCGTCACGTGGGGCCGGATCTTGTCGAGGCTCTTGAAGGCGCGATCGACGTCCATCGGGTAGAGCTTGTCCATGGGGACGCCGTCGGCGAGGAGTGCCTCCTCGTAGGCGCCCGTGCCGTACACGCCGGCCCGCAGCGTGCGCGGGCCCGGGAACTTCTTGGCGTCCCAGAACTCCGCCCACGTCGTGGGGCGCTTGCCGGCGGGGAACTTCTCGGTGTCGTAGGCCATGACGTAGGAGAAGTAGGCCGCGCCCACGCCGTACGCCTGCTTGGAGAGCTCGTCGATCTTCGACAGCTCGGTCTTGTTGTAGATCGAGTAGTCGATCTTCTCGAGGTAGCTGGCCTTCACCGCGCTCAGATAGTGCAGCCGCGGGATGTCGGCGACGTCGAGCTCGACCTTCTTGCTCTCGACCATCAGCTTGAGCTTGGCGATCGACATCCAGTCGCGCACGGCGACGACCTTGATCCCGGTCTCCTTCTCGAAGGGCGCCACGTAGGCCTCGTAATTCGCGTCCGCCCAGTCGCCGCCGCCGATCTGGACGACGACCTTGCCCTTGTCCTGTCCGCCCGCGCGCTCCGGCGCGACGAGGGGGCCGACGATCGCCAGCCCGAGGAGGGCGACGCCGAGGAGCACCGTGAGCGTTCTCGCGTGTCTTCGCATGGATCTCTCCGTGTTCAGTGTTTGCGCACGACCTTGAGATCGGCGATGGACCAGCCGACTTCGACCCGCTCCCCCTCGGGAAAGTACGCGGCCTCCGCGCCGGCCTGTTGTCGCGCCACCAGCGCCTGTCCCGCGACGCGCACCTGATACTTCCGCATGGCCCCGACGTATACCACTTCCTCGATCACCCCGTCCCACGAGCCGTGGGCTCCGGAGGCGCGGGCCCGCGCGCCCGCGGGGGCGAGCCGGACCCGCTCGGGGCGGATCGCCAGCGTGAGCCGCGTGCCCTCCGCGCCCGCGTCGGCGGCCGGCAGCGTCATCTCGAGGCCGGCATCGGTGCGCGCTCTCGCCACGCCGCCCTCGAGGCCGGCGACCGTGACCTCCAGGAAGTTCGACTCGCCGATGAAGTCGGCGACGAACTGGTCGGCCGGGCGCTCGTAGAGGTCCTCGGGGAGGCCCAGCTGCACGATGCGGCCCTGGCGCATGACCGCAATCCGATCCGACATCGTGAGCGCCTCTTCCTGGTCGTGGGTCACGTAGATGACCGTCAGCCGCAGCTCCCGCTGGATGTGCTTGATCTCCAGCTGCATCTGCTCGCGGAGCTTCTTGTCCAACGCGCCCAGCGGCTCGTCCATCAAGAGCACTGGCGGCCCATAGACGAGCGCGCGCGCGAGGGCGACGCGCTGCTGCTGGCCGCCGCTGAGCTGCGACGGGAACCGCGCCCCATAGCCGGGCAGCCGCACGCGCGCGAGGGCTTCTTCGACCCGCCGATCGGTCTCGCCGCGCGTGACGCCGCGCGTGCGCAGCGGGAACGCGACGTTGTCGTGAACGGTCATGTGCGGGAACAGCGCGTAGTGCTGGAAGACCATCCCGAGGTTTCGCCGGTAGGGGGGGACGTGGGTGATGGGGCGTCCTCCGAGGAAGATCTCGCCCGTCGTGGCGGATTCGAAGCCGGCGATCATCATGAGCGTCGTCGTCTTGCCCGAGCCGCTCGGACCCAGGAGGGTCACGAACTCCCCGGACGCGACGGCGAGCGACACCCCGTCGACGGCCACGACGGGGCCGAACGACTTCGACACCGCCACCAGCTCGAGCTCGGCGGCGGGCTCCCTCAGCGCCACTTCCACAGGCGGGAGCGGAAGCTCCCGAGGAACCGGGCGCCCCGCTCCTCGACGATGATCTCCTTCTCGATCCGCACCAGCATCCCGGATGCTAGGCCGCCCGACGGAAGAGTGTCAAGACAGTGTGGTTGACACGACCGCGCGCCGGGTGCCATCTTCCGCGTCATGATCGGCGCTGCTCATCCGCGCATCGGGGGCGATCGGCTCGTCACGGGAGCTGGGCGCTTCGTCGCCGACGTCAGCGTGCCCGGCATGCTCCACGCCGTGGTCGTGCGGTCGCGTCACGCGCACGCGCGGCTCGTGTCGATCGACGCCAAGCGCGCCCTGGAGATGCCCGGTGTGCGCGCCGTCATCACCGCGTCCGACGTGCCGGACCATGCCATCATCCCGATCCGGGTCCCGGCGCCGCCGGACGCCCAGCGCTACCTGCAGCCGGCCATCGCGCGCGACGTCGTGCGCTACGTGGGCGAGCCCGTCGCGCTGATCGTGGCCGACGATCGCTACCGCGCCGAGGACGCCGTGGCGCGGCTCGACGTCGTGTACGCGCCGTTGCCCGTGTGCGCCTCGGTGGCGGCGGCGCTCGAACCCGGCGCGCCCCGGCTCTTCGCCGGGACCGACTCGAACAACGTGGCGGTGATCTCGATGCGCGTGGGTGACGCCGACCGCGCGCTCGGCGAGGCGGCGCTGGTCGTCCGCGACCGCTTCACGTATCCGCGCCAGACCGCCGCCGCGCTCGAGACCCGCGGCCTCGTGGCCGTGCCGCCCGATCCCCGGGGCGGAGAGCTCCACCTCCTGGGCTCGACGAAGTGCATCCACATCAACCGCGGCATCCTGGCCCCGATCTTCGGCGTTCCCCCGGGCGCGTTGCGTCTCACGGAGGTCGATGTCGGCGGCGGCTTCGGCGCGCGGGGCGAGCTGTATCCCGAGGACATCCTGGTCCCGCTCGCGGCCCTCAGGCTCGGCCGGCCGGTGCGCTGGATCGAGGAGCGTCGCGAGAGCCTGATGGCCACCAACCACGCCCGTCAGGTCGAGTACGAGGTCGAGATGGGCTTCGACGCCGCCGGCCGCATCGGGGCGCTACGCGCCGTGATCCGCGCCGACATCGGGGCCTACGTGAGGACGGCGGGCCTCGTGCCGGCGGAGTTCGGCGCCGCGCTCTTTCCGGGACCGTATCGCGTCCCGAGCTATTCGAGCGACCTGTGGTCGGTCGTCACCAACAAGACGCCGGTGGGCACGCTGCGCTCTCCCGGGCGCCCGGAGTGCAACTTCGTCCGTGAGCGCCTGCTGGACGTCGCGGCCGCGCGCCTGGACCTGGACCCCGCGGAGATCCGCCGCCGCAATCTCATCGCCCGCGACGAGATGCCGTACGACTGCGGGACGACGTCCTTCGGGGCCACCACCGTGTACGATTCGGGCGATTTCCCGGCGCTGTTCGACGAGCTGCTCCGCCGGCTCGACTACGACGCCGCGCGCGCCGATCAGACCGCGCACAATCGCCGACCGGGGCTCCGACGAGGGATCGGTCTGGCGGTCTACATCGAGAAGACGGGGCTCGGGCCGTTCGAGACCGCGCACATCGAGGCGCGTCCCGACGGGGGCTTCGTCGTGGACACCGGTGCGGCGTCGATGGGCCCCGGCCTCGAGACCGTGCTCGCCCAGATCCTCGGCGACGCCCTCGGCCTGCCGCCGGACCGCTTTCACGTCCGGCACGCCGACACCGCGGCGGTCGAGAGCGGCGTGGGAACGTACGGCTCGCGCGGCACGGTGACGGCGGGCAACGCCGCGCACATGGCCGCGGCCAAGCTCGTCGGCGAGGCCCGCACGCGCGCGGCCGCGCGGCTCGGCGTCCCCGAGGCCGAGGTGACGTACGCGGCCGGCGTGCTCGGGGCGCGGAGCGGGCGCGTCACGCTGGCGGAGCTGGCGGCCGAGCGGCGGCTGACCGCGGGCGCGTCCTTCAACGTGCCGAAGATCACCTACGCGGGGTGCGCGGTCGGCGTCGTGGTCGACGTGGATCCGGAGACCGGGGTCGTGCGGCTGCGCAAGATCGTCGTCGGCGCCGACGTGGGACGGGCCGTCAATCCCGCGCTCGTGGACGGCCAGCTCGTCGGCGGGGCCGCCTTCGGCATCGGCAACACGTTCCACGAGAGCCTGGAATACGACGCCGACGGCCAGCTTCTCGCCGGCACCCTGATGGATTACGCGCTACCCATGGCCGCGGACATCCCGCCCGTCGACGGGTACTACCAGGAGGTCCGCGCCACCACGAATCCACTCGGCCTGCGTGGGCTCGGCGAGTGCGGCAATCCCGGGCTCGGTGCCGCGATCGCCAACGCCGTCTGCGACGCTCTCGGCCCTCGGGCCACCCTCACCGCGCTCCCGCTCACGCCCGCCCGCGTCTTCGCTGCCGCCGCACAAACGTAGCCTCCGAAATACGCGCAGGGCTGCAGCCCTGCTCAGGCGGAGCGACGCTGGGCCGAGCGGGCGAGCAACCGACGGGCTTCTTGGACCAGGTCCTGGGGCAGGCAGGGCTTGAGCACGTAGGCGTCGCACCCGGCGTCCAGCGCGCTTTCGGGGGACGCGAAGGGGTGACCGGTACAGGCGATGACGGGAATATCCGCGGTCCGGGGCTCGTGCTTGAGTCGGCGCGTCATCTCCCAGCCACCGAGATGCGGCATCGAGAGATCGGTCACGATGAGATCGGGTCGTTGCTCGAGGGCACGGGCGAGCGCGCTCTGCCCGTCGCTCGCCGTCTCGACGGCAAAGCCCTGGGAGACGAAGTACATCGAGTAGAGCTCACGCAGGTCGCGACTGTCCTCGACGATGAGGACCAACGGGCAAGGCGCGGCCGGCCGCCGCGCGCTCTTCGAGCGCCTAGGCTTCATGATCAGGACGTGCTCTCGATGCCCGGCCACAGATATGTTTTCAGGCGAGCCCCCCGTGCTTTGGCAAGGCTGCACGTCACTTGCCATCAGACGACTCAACGCTTGCTTGTATCTCCTACACGCGGGAGAGAGGGCCGGACGACGGTCGGTCCAGCGCGGGAAGGACCTCGGTGGTGAATCGCTCCAGTTGCTGGAGCTGGTCGTCGCCCACGAACCGCAGACACAGGTCCGTCACGCCCGCGACCTCATAGCGACGGAGCGCGGCGACGACCGCGTCGGCGGGACCGAGCCCCATGGTGCCGCGCGAGTGCACCCCACCGCCATAGTAGGCCGCGAGGAACTCGCTGGTCATGCGCTCGGCGGTGCGCACGTCGTCGTCCAGACGCACGGTCGTGTAGACGCAGAGCGGGAAATCCGGCAGCACCCGGCCGTGCGCGGCCAGCGCCTCCTCGGCGCGCTCGCGGACGAGACGGCATTCCTCGGCATGGACGTAGGTCGTGATGAGACCGTCGCCGAGCCGGGCGAAGCGATCGAACTGCGCGGCCAACAGCTCCCCGCGGTTGCCCGCCGTGATGAGCACGGGCGGCCCGGCGGGATGCCACGGCAGCGGTCCGATCGTGTGATCGATCAAGTCCACGTCGTCTCCGCGATGGGTCACGGCCTCGCCGCGCCACAACATCCGCCACAGCTCCACGTGCTCCTCGAGCCGACGCACGCGGCGCTTGTGATCGGCCCCGCACGCCGCCCACTCGCGCTCGGCCGCGGGCAGGCTCCAGCCGACCCCGAGCCCGAGGACCACGCGCCCGCGCGAGATCTGGTCGACGTTGGCGATCTGGTGGGCGAGAACAACCGGGTGACGGAGGGCCGGGAGCAACACCGCCGTGCCGAGTCGGACCCGGGTCGTGATGCCGGCGAGATAGGCGAGGGTGGTCAGCGGCTCGAGCCGCGGCTTGGCCACGATGCTGTCGCCGACCCAGACCGCGTCGTAGCCCGCCGCGTCGGCGTGCCGCGCCATCGTCCAGCACTGCTCCACCGGCGGCCGTCGCGCCGACTGCATCACGATACCCCGGGTCGGAATGAGGACGCCGATCCGCATGGTGCGCTAGTGTAGACGAACCGTGAAGAGCGCGCGCGAGGAGGTGGCGATGTGGCTCATCGTGCTCGTCTGGCTGTTCGTCCCGGCGTCGGTCGGGGCGGAGACGGGTTGTCCGCAGGGCCCGGAGATCTCCTTGCCCCCGGTCTGCGGCGTCGCCGTGCCGAACCCAAGAATCTCGTGCGCGGGCCCCGCCGATGTTGCGCCCGGCCTCGAGACGGGCGGCGCGGCCCAGCGCGCCTTCGACGTCTTCGGGTGGCAGGCGTTCATCGCCTTGAACTGGCCGGCGGCGCCCACCGGGCGCGGCAGACCGGACGCGTCGCGGCCGATTGGCGCGGCGGGGCCGCGCGTCTGGGAGACGTGGAAGGAGACGACGGAGGTCTACCTCGATGACGGCCGCAGGCCGCCACCGTGGGAGGCGTCGCCGGGCGGACGCACGAAGCGTCTCGTGCGTACCCAGAAGGTCGACGACGTCCTCGACAGCGCGATCCAGCCGACCGGCGCCGACGGGACCCTGCCGGTCACCCTGACCGACCGGAACCGCCGGCTCGTGCGCTACGAGATCCGGATGAATCGCGTGCTCTTCGACTACGTCGTGGCCCACCGGCTCTACGACAGCCGGGTGCAGGCCAGGGCCACCTCGATCGTCGCGCCCGACGGCGCCACGCTCGTCAAGGCCGCCTGGCGCGAGCTCGACTCGACGGACGAGCCCCGCTACCTCACGGCGCGCGCCCGGATCTGCGACGAGGGCGCGGGCTGCTCGATCCGGACCGTCGGCCTGGTCGGCTGGCACATCATGCAGAAGACGAAGAGCTCGCCCCGGTGGATCTGGTCCACGTTCGAGCACGCCGACAACGTGGACGGCGACGCCCCGTCGTTCTTCGATCCCGCGTGCCCGGACTGCGGGGGTGTCGTGAACCGGCAGACGCTGCCCGGCGTGCCGAACCAGGTCGTGCGCGTGATCCCGATCCCATCGGCGGATCCCGATTGTGCGGCGCCGAATGGGGCCGACAACGTCGTGGACCTGAATCGACGCGTCGACGCGGCCCTGGCGGCCCAGGGAACGCCGCTCGCCCACTACCGGCTCATCGCGACCCAGCGGGCGGTGAGCCGTCCTTCGCCAGCGGCCGGCTTCGACGCTCTGCCCTCGCTGCTCGGCAATACCACGATGGAGACGTTCATCCAGGCGACCTCGTCCTGCGTGGGCTGCCACGCCATGGCGCGCACCACGCGGCCGGACCGCTTCGTCTCCGCGGACTTCACGTTCACCCTCAACAATGCGGGCCCCGTGCTGCCGGCGCCGCCGCGGTTCCATCCGGCGCGCGAGGGCTCGATCGCTCATCGGCGGGCGCGCGCGATCGCGGCGCGGACGTACGAGATGGTGCCGCCGCCGAACGTGGTGGCGAAGCTCCATTGCCAGAGCTGCCATCTCGAGGCCGGCACGAATCCGCGCGCGGGGTGGTGGGTGGGATCCTCGGACCGGTACGCGCCGCGCGCCCTGCTCTTCCGTCGCATCAACCAGTGCTTCGAGAACAGCGTGAACGGCGCGCCGATCTGCGGCAGCGACGCCGACTGCGCGCGCCAGCCCGACATGATGGCGCTCGTGAGCTACATCGACGATCTCACGGCGGCCTGGCGCCAGCGCCACGGGACGCGGCCGGCGCCGTCAGGCTTCCCGCGCATCGCGACGAAGATTCCCGATGCGGCGAACGGGCAGAAGCTCTTCCAGCAGCGGTGCGCCTTCTGCCACGGCGCCGAGGGCGAGGGACGCTACGCCAGCGGGACGTACTATCGGCCCGCGCTGTGGGGACCGCACTCGTTCGACGCGAAGGCGGGCATGGCCACGCCGGCGACGTTCGCCGCCTTCGTCCACGCCAACATGCCGTACGGGTCCGGCGGTGCCTTGACCGAGCAGGAAGCCTGGGACCTCGCCGGCTTCGTCGACCAACAGTGCCGCCCGAAGAAGCCGGGGTGTCCGGGCTGACTAGACGCGGCCCAGAAAATCCCGCATCAGCGCGATGGCCTTGTCCGAGTCGGCGCTCGCCTGTTGCATGAAGCCGTGGCGGGCGCCGGGGAAGAACACGCGCTCGATCCGCCCCCCGGCCTTCTGATAGGCCGACACGAAGGCCTCGGTGATCTCGGCCGGCACGTTGTCGTCCAGCTCCGCGTGCGCGAGCCAGACGGGCGGCAGCGCACGGGTCCCACCCGCGGAGACGACGCGCGTGATGCTCGCTTCCGCCATCGCCGCCTCGTCGGCGAAGTAGCTGCGATGGGACGCGATCAGGCGGGCGGCATCGAACGCCGGCGCCGGGGGCCGCTGCGGCGTCTCGTGCTCTCGCGAGAGCACGTAGCGATAGCGCGCAAGGGGATCGGCGACGGGGTACTGGACCAGGGCGAGCACCACCGAGTCGTCGCCGGGGCCACCGTCGAGCGAACCGCCGGGGGTCACGACCGGCGTGCCCGCGTGCTGGGGGAGACCCGGCTGAAGGGCGACGAGGAGGGCGAGGTGCCCGCCGCTCGACTGGCCCGTGAGACCGATGCGCGCAGGATCGACGCCGAGACGGTCCGCATGGGCGCGCATCCAGCGCACGCCCGCCGCCACGTCGGCGCTGCCCGCCGGGTGCTTGTCGGCCGGGCCCTGCCGGAAATCCAGGGACGCCACGACGGCGCCCGCGGCGGCCAGCCCGCGGCCGTGGTGGACGCCCACGGTCCGATCGCCGCGATTCCACGCGCCGCCGTGCACGTCCACGAGCCCGATCAACGGCGCGGCCGGCCGTCCCTTCGGACGATAGACACGCGCGAGCAGCTCCTTGCCGTCCGGCCTGGCGTAGACGACGTCGGATTCCTCGACCTCGTAGGGTGCGCTCGGGTCGAATCGGATGGTCGTGGTCATGGGTGTCTCCTCACAGGCTGCGCGCGCCCCAGAGCCCGGCGGCGACGCGCGCTTCGAAGTAGTGACCGTAGACATGGAGCAGGGGGGTCTGGGCCAGGACCCAGGCCCGGGTTCGTTTCGACGCCCAGAACTCGGTGAGCCACTCCGCTCCGGCGGCGACCGCGCCCTCGGCCTGCGCGACGTGCTTGACGCGGTCCGCGGCCACGATCGTCTCGAGATCACTCCCGCGCAGCGTCTGCACGATCTCCGGGGTCCGCCGGGTCACGGCATCCCAGTAGCCGCGAAGCGCCTCGAGATCGATATGCGCGCTCAGGTCGTCCACCTCGGCGTCGCTCATGCCCGTGCCGACGTCACGGCGCGCGACGCCCAGACGCCCGAGCCAGCCGTCGTCGAGCACCTGCGCGCGATCCACCACGAAGCGGTTCACCCCGACGTCCTCGACCCGTGCCATGTGCCACAGCAACCAGGCGACGGAATTGACGCCCGGATGCGGCCGGCCGCGCATCTGGCGCTCCGTCAGCCGCCCGATGGCGGGATCGGTCAGCACGCGGTGCACCTGCTCGTAGCGGACCAGGAAGAAGTCGATCGCGTCCATGCGCTCGGGTCTCGCCGGACCAGTCTATCGGACTACGGGTGCGGGGTCACGCTGCAGATCGCGGCGGATCGTGTCGAAGATCAGGTCGGCCACGATCGCGTTGCCCGCGTCGCCGACGTGGCAGCACGCGTCGATGTAGAGCGGCTCGGCGTGACCGGCGAACGCGCCGGTGAGATCCACGAACCGGACGCCCTCGGCCTGGAGATCGCGACCGGCCCGTTGCAGCATCGGATAGCCGGCGGCGATGAGACCCGCGTAGCGGTCGCCCTTCACGGCGGTCACGCGCTCGTCCGGGCCCATGGGCTTGGACTCGGGGACGTACTGATTGGGCTGCAGGAAGTGGTAGTAGCGCGCGCCGTTGGCCCGCGCGAGCTGATCGAGCAGCCGCGAGCTACGCTGCCATAGCCCCACGAGGTAGGCGAGCATCTCGCTCTGGTTCGCGAACGTGAGCTCGGGGCCCTTCACCTGGCGGGCCGTGCGCGTCGCGTCCTCGGCCCCGAGCATCTGGCCATCCGTCAGCGCGAGCCGTCGCTCGAGATCGCGATCGAAGGCGACGTAGACGAGGTTCGCGAGGTTGAGGTCTCGCCACGGCCAGCCCGAGAACGCCTGGGCCAGCGCCGCGCGTCGCTGCTCGAGCCCGACGCGCTGGAGCATGAGCCGCAACGCTCCGCCCTGGAGCGTGCCTTCCACCTGGCGGTGCCATGCGCGAGGAAACGCCGGGAACGCTCGGGCCTGCGCGTCCTCGGTGGGGTACAGCGCGATGTCGTTGAAGCCGTCGAGATTGACGAGCAGGTCGATCTCCGCGCCGAGGGTGAGCAGGTAGACGACGCTCATCAGCTGCTGCGGTTCCTTGTAGCCTCCGGCTGTGAGGTTGAGCGGCACTAGCGTCTTGCCGCGGTACGCGGGTAGCTCGCTGAGCCGCGCGAGCAAGCGCGGTCCCGCGTGCTCGACGAATCCGACGGCGAAGGAGCCGCCCAGGAACGCGACTGTGACCACACCCGGCCGGCGCGTCGGCGGGTGAGCGGCGACCGCCCCGGAGACGCCGGTCGCCGTCTCGCCGGCGCGCGGGATCGGCGCGAAGCCGACGAAGGGATGGAGCGTGCCCTCTTGCACCCAGGGCGTCCTGAAGGTGACGAGGCCGCCGCTGGCCATGAGCCCATACCGCTGCCGCTGCAGGCGAGGACGAGAAAACCGCTGGCCGGTGAGGATCGCGCCGGCCAGCGACGCGACGAGCTCGATCGCGACGACGAGCACCACCAGGATCAGCGCCGAATAGACGAGCTTCTTCGTCGACGACAGGGGCCGGGGCAGCGCCATCCGTGCCTTTATATCATCGGCCGCGGCGGTGTTACGCTCGGGCGAACGACGCCCGGAGGAGGCTCCCGATGAAGATCACCCACGTCACCACGCGCGTGCTGCGGACCCCGGCCGACAACCCCCTGGTCGTCGGCTTGCCCGCGCCCACCGATACGCGCGAGTTCGTCACCCTCGAGCTGGGCACCGACCAGGGACTCGTCGGGCTGGGCGTGACCTTCTTCGGCGGGGCGCTGGTCCCGGCGCTCAAGGTCGCCGTGGACACCCTGGCCGGGCTCGTCGTCGGCGACGATCCGACGCAGACGGAGGCCATCGCCGCCAAGCTCCGCCGCGCGGCCGGCAGCTCCGGCCCCGGCGGCATCTTCACGCTGGCGCTGTCGGCCGTCGACATGGCGTGCTGGGACATCACGGGCAAGGCCGTGGGCCAGTCCGTGTGCGCGCTCCTCGGCGGGCTGCGCGACCGCGTGCCCACGTACGCGAGCGGGGCCCTGATGCGCCCGCACCCCATCGACTATCTCGCGAAGGCGGGCCCGCGGCTGCGCGACCTGGGCTTCCGCCAGATGAAGATGCAATGCGGAAGCGAGCCCACCCCGGCGGTGTCCGTCGAGCGCGTGCGCGTCGTGCGCGAGGGCATCGGCCCCGACGTCGACCTGATGTGCGACATCAACCAGCTGTGGAGCGTCAACCAGGCGATCGAGATCGGGCGCCGCATCGAGCCGTATCATCTCTACTGGCTCGAGGATCCCACCGCCCACGACGACTATCCGGGACTGGCCCGCATCGCCGACGCGCTGACCACGCCCATCGCGGCCGGCGAGTACCACTATGGCATCGCGCCCTTCCGCCACCTGCTGGAGGCCCGCGCGATCGACATCGTGATGATCGACCTCGTCCGCGCCGGCGGCATCACGCAGTGGATGAAGATCGCCGGCATGGCCGAGGCCTTCAACCTGCCCGTGGTCAGTCACCTGATCCCCGAGATCCACGTCCACCTCGTCGCCGCGATCCCCAACGGCCTCACCGTCGAATACATGCCGTGGACGCTGCGTTTGTTCGAGGAGACGCCGGCCCTCGAGAACGGCCAGCTCGTGGTGCCGAAGAAGCCCGGCCTGGGCCTCGCCTTCGATCAGGCCGCGATCAAGCGCTACCAGGTGGGATAGCGACGGTCCGCGCCTACACGCCTGTGTAGGCGCGCGCCGTCAGTCTCGCTGGCATCACGACTGCACGCCTCCACGTGGACCTGCGCGCTGCGTTGCTCGCGGCGCGTGCAAATCTCGAAGGAGGACGAGTATGAAGCGAGATCTTCTGACAGTGGCTGGTCTGTCCGTCGCGTCCCTGCTCCTGGCGTTCGGCCCCGCCGTGGCCGGCGGTGAGAAGGGCGGCGTCAAGAGCAATATGCCGTCGGCCAGCCCGAGCACCAGCGGTGACGTGAAGGGCGACGTGAAGACCGACGCGCCGTCGGTCAGCCCGAGCATCGGTGGTGACGTGAAGGGCGACGTGAAGATCGACGCGCCCTCGGCCAGCCCGAGCACCAGCGGCGACCTGAAGGGTGACGTGAAGACGGACTCGCCGTCGGCGAGCCCGCGCCTCGACGACCAGAAGATCGACGCCCCGATCAGGGCGCCCGAGCCGCAGCAGAAGTAGACGTTCCCGCCCCGCCGACGGAAGGGGTCGGGCCGGCAGGCCGGCCCCTTCGTCTGTCGGGACTTACCGCCCGAGGGCCTTCAGCACTATCATCGGCGGCATGACCAGCGAGCGTTCGGGCCCGCGCTGGAGCTTGCTCGCCGCCGCCATGGTGATCGTGGGCGTCGCCATGGGCGCGCTCTTCTCGCTCGGCGTGTTCCTGGCTCCGATCCAGACGTCCACCGCGTGGAGCCGCGCGGACATCTCGGCCGTCGCGCTCCTGGCCTGGGTGACGCTCGGGATCGGCTCGTTCCTGTGGGGGGCGCTGTCGGATCGGACGGGACCGCGCGTCGTGATCGTGGTGGGCGGCCTCTTCCTCGGCCTCGGCCTGGTCCTCGCCAGCCGCGTCGACACCCTCTGGCAATTCATGCTCGCCTACGGCGTCCTCGTCGGCCTCGCCGTCGGCGCCTTCTATGCTCCGCTGACGACCGTAGTGAGCAAGACCTTCACGACGCGTCGCGGACTCGCGATCGGTCTCGTGTCGGCGGGCGCCGGACTCGGCAACTTCGCCGTCGCGCCGCTCGTCCGCTGGCTCATCACGCAGTACGACTGGCGCACGGCCATGCTGCTCCTCGGCGACCTCGCCTGGCTGACGACGATCCCGCTCGCGTTTGCCATCCGCGACACGCCGGCGGCGCACGCGGCCTCCACAACGGCGGCCATGACCGAGGCCGGTGGGCCCGATCTCCCCCTCGCCGACATTGCGCGCAGCCCGCAGTTCTGGCTCATCGCGCTCACCCACTTCGCCTGCTGCGTGGCGCACTCCGGGCCCATCTTCCACATGGTCGCCAACGCGACCGATCACGGCGTGGGCATGATGACGGCGGCGGTCGTCTTCGGCCTCGCCGGGCTCGCCTCGATCGGCGGCCGGATCTTCACCGGGCTCGTCGCCGATCGGCTCGGCTCCAAGCGCACGCTCATCGCCATGCTCTCGCTGCAAGCGCCGGCGATTCTCCTCTACGTCGTCGCGCGCGGGACCGCGAGCTTCTATCTCCTCGCCGTCCTGTTCGGCGTGGCTTACGGGGGGGTGATGCCGCTCTACGCCCTGCTCACGCGTGAGTACTTCGGACAGCGCGCGATGGGCGGCGCCTACGGCGCGATCTACATGCTCCAGGCGATCGGCATGGGGCTCGGGGCGTTCGGCGGCGGCTGGATCTACGATCGCCTCGGCGGGTACGGCTGGGCGTTCGCGGCTGCGGCGGCGGTCGCTGCGCTCGCCGTAATCTCGGCGCTGCCGCTCGGCGCACCACGCCCGGCGCGCCCCCGCGTGTCGGTGGCCGCGGCCTGAAGCACGGGCGCGGACTATTCCTCGGGGACGGGGAGGGGATCGACGCGCTCGCCGCGGGCGCGCTCGTTCTCCTCGGCGCGCACCCGGCGCATGAGCGGGATCAGGGGCAGGAGCGCGATGAAGGTGATCGCGATCAGCCAGAAGTCGTCGATGTACGCGAGCACGTGCGCCTGGTCCACGGCGCCGCGGTACACCATCGCGAGGGCCTGGCGGCCCGCGGTGAACGCGTCGGCCCCCTGGGATCGGAAATGCTCGGACCATTCCGCGAGCCGCTGGGCCGTCTCGGGATCCCACGGGTTCACGTGGGCGACGAGGGCGGCCTGGTGCTCCTGGCTGCGCCGGGCGAGGAGCGTGGTCGCCAGGGCCACGCCCACGCTGCCTCCGACATTGCGAATGACGTTGTAGGCGGCGGTCGCGTTGCCCAGGCGGTCGAGGGAGATGGTGGCGAGCGCCAGCACCTGCAGCGGAGGGAAGACGAACCCCATCGCGAAGCCCTGCAGGAAGCGCGGCCACGCGAGGCCCCAGTAGTCCAGGTCGAGCGTCAGATGCGTCATGAGCAGCACCGCGACGATGTTCAGCGAGCAGCCGCCGGCCAGGAGCAGCCGCTGGTCCACGCGCGAGATGAGCCGGCCCGAGATCAGGAGCGCGATCATCGTGCCGAGCCCGCCCGGGGCCAGGACGAGCCCCGACGTCCAGGCGTCGTAGTTCAGCATCTTCTGCGTGTAGAGCGCGACCAGCAGCATGCTCGAGTTCATTCCGAGCCCGATCAGCGCGATGCATATCGTCCCCACCGCGAAGTTGCGGTCGTTGAAGACCACGAGATCGAGGATCGGCTCGTTGGCCATGAGCTCGCGCACGATGAAGCCGCCCAGCGTGACCACGGCGAGGATGGACATCGCGACGATGAAGCCGGAGTCGAACCAGTCCTCCTTCTCGCCGAGGTCGAGCATGAGCTGCAGACACCCGAACCCCAGGACCATCAGCAGGATGCCGTAGGCGTCGATGCCGCGCGGCTTGCGCACGAACGGGGAGTCGAAGAGGAAGACGCTGACCATAAAGAAGCCGATCACGCCGATGGGGAGGTTGATGTAGAAGATCCAGCGCCACGACCAGTTGTCCGCGATGTAGCCGCCGAGCGTGGGGCCGAGGATCGGGGCCAGCATGATCCCCACGCCCCACACCGCCATCGCCGTCCCGCGCTGCCGCAGGGGAAAGATCTCCCACATGATGGCCTGGGCCATCGGGATCACGGGCCCGCCGCCGAGCCCCTGGAGAATGCGCATGGCCACCAGGAACTCCAGATTGGGCGCGATCCCCGAGAGGAACGAGCTGATGGTGAAGAGGACGGTGCAGATGAGAAAGAAGCGACGCCGTCCGAACCGCGCCGAGAGCCAGCCGGTGGCCGGGATGACGACGGCGTTGGCGGCGAGGAACGCGCTGATCACCCACGACATCTCCTCGACGCTGGCCGACAGCGAGCCCTGCATGTGAGGGAGCGCGACGTTCGTCACGCTGGTGTCGAGCACCTGCATGACGGTGACCATCATCACGGACACCGTGATGGCCCATCGACGCGCCTCGGAGATCGAGGCGCCCGGAGAGGGGTCGCTCAGCGCACGGCTGGTGGTACTCAGATGATCGCGACCGCCTCCACCTCGATCAGATAATCGGGGTGCGCGAGCGCGCTCACCTCGACCATCGTCGAGGCAGGGCCCTTGGGGCCGAAGAACTCATCACGGACCGTGCGATAGTCGGGACGGTTCCGGACGTCGGTCACGTACGTGTTGAGCTTGACGACGTTGTCGAGCGTCCCGCCGCCGGCGGTGACGAGCGCCTTGATCGCGCTGAACACCGCGTGCGCCTGGCCCTTGAAGTCGCCGCGGTGGGCGACGCCGCCGTCCTTGTCGTATGCGACCTGGCCCGCGAGGTACAGGATCGTCTGGGCGCCGGTGACCTTGACCGCCTGGCTGTAACCCGGCGGATCGTACACACCGGGGGCCACGAACTTCTGGATACTGGCCATGCTGTCCTTCCTCCTGGGATCTCGGATGCTGCTTCCGGTCATGGTAGCACTGCCGGGGCGGGGCCTTGACGGCGCCGCGGGGCCGGGTAATCCTGCGCGGGA
>Ga0070707_100003102_pt1 | contig 15732 bp, 14 predicted proteins | sample KBSK5502metaG_FD_65468 | JGI IMG/M metagenome (GOLD analysis project Ga0070707, IMG submission 65468) | Corn, switchgrass and miscanthus rhizosphere microbial communities from Kellogg Biological Station, Michigan, USA - KBS K5-50-2 metaG | ecosystem: Host-associated > Plants > Roots >... | reverse complement strand
AGTGTGATCTGGGCGTTCTGTACCACCCTCAGCGCGATCTTGTCGCGCATCTTGACCGCAGAGAAGCCCTCTGTGCCCTTCTCCACGACGAACCCTTTCACCTGGCTGTCCGCGGTATCGCGGGCCCAGACGACCACGAGGTCTGCGAACGTCGCGTTGCCGATCCACTTCTTCTGGCCGTTGAGCACCCACGCGCTGCCGTCCCTAGTCGCCGTCGTGGTCAGCCCGCCGGCCGCGCCCGATCCGACGTCGGGCTCGGTCAGCGCGAACGCGCCGATCTTCTCCATCCGGGCCATGGCCGGCAGCCAGCGCCACCGCTGTTCCTCCGACCCGCACAGGTAGATCGATCCCATGGCCAAGCCGCCGTGCACGCCCATGAACGTCGCGATCGACGAGTCGATCCTGGCCAGTTCCATCGCGATCATGCCGTCGAGCAGGTTGCTGCCGCCGGGGCAGTCATAGCCCTGGCAGGCCATGCCCGCGATGCCGAGGCCGGCCAGGCCGGGCACCAGGTCGTGCGGGAATTCCTCAAGCTTCCAGTAGCTGTTGATCACCGGCGCGACAGACTTCTCCATGAACTGCCTGACCCGGCCCAGGAGCTGGCGGCCTTCGTCATCCAGCAGTTGCTCGAGCGAGTAGAAGTCGGCATCGGTTTGAGGCTCCACGTCATGTCCCCTTTCGTTGCCCAGCCGGCGCCGCTGCGGCCAGAAAGTCGGTCACGACCGGCGCGAGGTCCGCGGCCTCGGTGACGAGGGCCAGGTGGCCGCCGTGATAGACGTGCAGCCGGGAATTCGGGATCAGCCGGTGCATCAGCCGGGCGTTGGCGAGCGGGATAATCGGGTCGTCATCGCCGGAGATGATCAGCGTCGGCTGGCGGATGAAGGGCAGGAACGGAACGCTCGTCCAGCCCGCCCCCGCAGCGAGCTGATACACGTAGCCGCGGGGCGAGCCGACCCGGTTATGCGCGTTCATCGCGGCGGCGATCCGTGCCGGGTCGTCGCGGGCACTCCCGCCGTACAGCTCGGCCGCCGCGTTCTGCAGGTAGCCCCGGTCCAGGTACCGGCGTGGCGTGATCATCCTGGCCAGGACGGTCGGCCTGGCCGGCACCATGAGCGACCCTGTGGCGGTGCTGACCAGCACGAGCTTGCGGCAGCGGGCTCGCTGGAAGGCGGCGAAGTGCTGCGCCACGCCGCCGCCCCATGAAATGCCGAGCACGTCGGCCTGGTCATGGCCGAGCGCGGTGAGTAGCTGGCCGATCATCCGGCACAGCCCGGTGAACCGGTAGGGTCCGGCGGGCACCGGCGAGCCGCCGACGCCCGGCGGGTCGAACCGGATCACCTCGAGCGCCGGGTCCAGCTGATCGACGAACGGCTGGAGCAGCTCCAGGCTGGCGCCGATGCCATTGATCAGCAGCAGCGGCGTCTGGCTTGGCCTAATCCGTCGCGCGGGACGGACCGCGACACGCAGCAACTGGCCGTTGACGGCCAGGCTGCGAACGTTAGTGGTCGTGAACATACGTACCAGGAGCGGCGGAGAGGACCGGGAACTCCTTCCGGCCGGTCCGGGCAGGGCTCTTCTTCTGACCACCGCCGCGTTCGGCCAGCCAGGCCGCGTAATCCGGCCACCAGCTTCCCGGCACGGTCGAGGCCGCGGCCAGCCAGTCGCGCGGATCGGCCGGGTTGTCGGCGGCGGTGCGAAAGCTCGCCTTCTGGTTCGTCGGCGGATTGACCATTGACGCGATGTGCCCGCTGGTCGACAGAACGAACTTGCATGTGCCGCCAAGCAGCTGGGTGGTGCGGTAGCAGGATTGCCACGGGCACAGGTGGTCGGCGATGCCAGCGATCACGTAGGAGTCCAGGTCGACTTTCGGCAAGTCCACCGGCGAGCCGAGCATCTTCGCGGCGCCCGGATGGGTCAGCGCGTTGTCCAGCGCAAGCCGGATGAAGTCCCTGTGCAGCGCGGCAGGCAACCTGGTGGTGTCAGCGTTCCAGTACAAGATGTCGAATGGCGGCGGCGAGTTGCCCTGCAGGTAATTGTTGACCCAATAATTCCAGATCAGATCGTCGGGCCGCAGCCAGGCGAACACCTCAGCCAGCGACCTGCCGTCCAGGTAGCCGCGGGCCGTGGACGCGGCTACCGCTGCGGCGGCCGTCTGGTCGCTGATCATCGCACTGGCTGTGCCCGCGCGCGCCTGGTCCAGCACGGCGACGCCCAGGCAGAGGCTGGCGACCTGGTCAAGCTGCCCGATGTGGTTCAGGTGCGCGGCCACCATCGACGAGACGATGCCGCCTGAGCACAGCGCGCAGATGCTCGCCTTCGGCGCCCTGGTGATGGCCCTGGCCGCCGCCACCGCCTCGACAACCGCGGCGCCGTAGGCGTCGAGATCCCAGTCCCGGTGCCGCGCGTCAGGATTGCGCCAGCTGATCGTGAACAGCTGCTGGCCGCTACCGACGAGGAACTCGGCCATGCTGCGCCCGGGCGCCAGGTCGGTAATGTAGTACTTGTTGATCATCGGCGGGACGATCAGCAGCGGGTAGCGGTACACCATGCTGGTGACCGGCTGATACTGGATGAGCTCGAACATCTCGGTGCGGAGCACTACCGAGCCGGTAGTTACCGCCAGATCTTTGCCCACCTCGAAGGCGGCCGGGTCCACCATGGCGGGCACCCGGGGCGCCTCGGCCATGTCCTTCGCCAGGGCCCGGAGCCCGCGCACGGCGCTCAGGCCGCCGGTCTCGATGAGCGCCTTCCAGGCCGAGGGGTTGAGCACCGGGCTGTTGCTGGGCGCGGCGGCCGCGACCAGGTTCGACAGCACGAACCGCAGCCGCTCGTCGTCCCGCCAGTCGAGGCCCGCGCCGGTCAGCGTGGCCTCCGCCGCCCCGCTCGCCGCCAGGTAGGCCTGGACCGCGCGCCTGAGCACCGGGTTCTGGCTCCATGCCTGATCGGCGAACCGCCGGTCCTTGCCGCCGGGGGCGAGCTCCGACCGGCCCGCAACGATCTTGGCCAGTTCCACGCCGAAGTCGGCCGCGGTCAGCGCCAGCATGCGCGGCCTGCCGGCCAGCGCGACCGCGAGCCGGAGCGTGGAGCTATCCGGCAGGAATCTGCGCATTACGCCGAGCGCGGCGTCGGCGAGCAGCAGGTCGAGGGCACCGGCCACATCGCCCGGGCTCTCGGCGGCACCCGGCTGGCTGTCCGCCTGCGCGGCGGCACCGGGCTGGCTGTCCGCCTGCGCGGCGGCACCAGCGCTCACGAGGCGCCGCCCGCTGGCATGAGATCCTCGGGCGGGCGGACCTCGCGGCGCAATATCTTCCCGGTCGGGCCCTTGGGCAGCTCGGACACGATCCAGACGTACCGCGGGTACTTGTAGGCGGCGACCCTGGCCCGGGCGAACTGGCGCAGCTCATCCGGCTCGGCGGTGGCCCCCGGCTTGAGCGCGATCGCCGCACCCACCTCCTCGCCGAGCTCAGGGTGCGGGATGCCGATAACTGCGGCGCCCGCCACGGCCGGGTGTTCGTGCAGCACCTCCTCGATCTCCCTCGGATACACGTTGTACCCGCCGCGGATGATCATCTCCTTCTTCCTGTCAACGATGAAGTAGTAGCCGTCCTCGTCCACCCGCGCGAGGTCGCCGGTGCGGAACCAGCCGTCGGGGATCGCCTCCGCGGTCGCCTCTGGCTTGCCCCAGTAGCCCTTCATCACGTTGTGCCCGCGGATCGCGATCTCGCCGATCTCACCTGGCGGGACGTCGTTTCCTTCCGAGTCGACGAGGCGCATCTCGACCCCACGGACCGGCGTGCCGATCGAGCCTGGCTTGCGTACCTTGTCCGGGTGGTTGAAGGAGGCGACCGGCGACGTCTCGGACAGGCCGTAGCCTTCGAGAATCACGCAGCCGAACTTCGCCTCGAAGCCGCGCATGATCTCCAGCGGCATGGCCGCGCCGCCGGAAACGCACAGCCGCAGAGAGGCCAGGGCTGGCGGATCCGCGTGCTGGTGATGCAGCATCGCGGCGTACATGGTCGGCACGCCCTCGAAGATCGTGACCTTGTCGCGCGCGATGATGCCCAGCGCCGCGCCGGGATCGAACCTTGGCAGCAGTGTCAGGGTTCCCGCGGCGGTCACGGTGGCGTTCAGGCCGCAAGTGAGCCCGAACACGTGGAACAGCGGAAGGCAGCCCAGCATCACATCGTCCGGCGCGTTGCTCAGCAGCGTCTCGGCGGTGAGCCGGGCGTTGCTGGTCAGGCCGCCGTGGGTGAGCTGGGCGCCCTTGGGCTGGCCGGTGGTCCCTGACGTGTACAGGATGACCGCATCGTCAGTGTCCGCCGCGTCCGGCCACGCGGGCGTGGCTGAGTGGCCTGCCAGGACGGCGCTGAGATCGACGTCATCGACGCGGATGACCTCGGCGCCGGCCTCGGCGGCGCCCTTGGCCGCCTCGCCAGCGGAGCCATGCCAGGCGAACAGCACCCTCGCTCCCGAGTCGCCGAGATAGTAGGCGACCTCGCGGCTCTTCAGCAGCGGGTTCATCGGCACGACAACCGCCCCGGCGCCGAGCGCCCCGTAGAACGCCACAGGGAACGCCGGAATGTTCGGCATCATCAGCCCGACCCGATCCCCCTTGGCCACCCCCGCAGAAGCCAGCAGCGAGGTTAGACGGCCGGCAGCTTCGCGCAGCTGCGCATAGTTCAGCACGACGTCATCGAGTTTCACGGCCGTCCGGCCGGGGTGGCCCGCGGCGGCTCGTTCCAGCAGCGAACTGAGGTTTGCCATGAGGACTCTCCCGCCCGGGGCGACTGCTCGCCCTTGGCGCATTATCGGCCTCGCCCGGCCAGATGAACAAGAACACGGGGCACCCTGCCCGGAGTCCGGTACGCTCGTAAACGACCTCGAACATGACGGTATCGCCGTCCTCGGCGTCGGCGCGGCAAGCGTTCGCGATGACCCGCCTGCCTCGCGGCGGGCCAGATCTCGTGAAGGGTGAAGACGTGACTCCCGGCCTTCAGTTCGGGCCCAGGCGCACGCCGGCGATGCTGGCGCGGCTGGCCGGGCCATGGTGGTTGTTCCTGCTGGCAGGCGTCGCCTGGCTGATCATCTCGGCAATCGTGCTGCGGTTCTCCATCGCCTCGGTCGCGGCCGTCGGCGCGCTGATCGGGGTGGTGTTCCTGGTCGCAGCGGTCAGCGAGATCCTCCTCGCCTCGGCCAGGGCCGGCTGGACCTGGCTGCACATCCTGATGGGCGTGATCTTCGTGCTGGGCGCCATCTGGGCGTTCGCCAGCCCGTTCGGCGCGTTCTGGGCGCTGGCTGCGGTCGTCGGGCTGCTGCTGATCCTGCGCGGCAGCCTGGACCTGGTGACCTCCATCGCATCGCGGGAGGTCAACCACGCCTGGTGGCTCGGCACCACCGCCGGCATCCTGGAGATCCTGATCGGATTCTGGGCATCCGAGCAGCTGTTCCCCGCCCGGGCCGTGCTGCTGATCTTCTGGGTCGGCTTCCTCGCCCTGTTCCGCGGCATCTCCGACATCGTCGTCGCCTTCGAACTCCGGAGCGCCGCGCACGCCTAGGTGATCCGCACGGGTCGATCCCGGCCAGGTTGGCGGCGAGGCCGGCGCTGAGGTGGTGGCGGGCAGCGAGTTCGCCGGGCGATATGCCACCCGGCGGGGACTGACCTTGGTGGTCACGCCGGCCATTGCGCTTTCGTTGACGGCCATAGCTCATCACTCTCCATCGAATGAGTCCGGCTGGTCACCGGCGAACCCCGCCCGCCCATTGAGGAAGCCCGATCGGGTCCGGCGCGCGAAACACGAAGCGCATTCGTCCCGGGGACTATGGAAGCAGCACCCTGTTCGGTACTCCGCTTCCGCCCTGCTGGAGACTGGCACGATGACCATCGCGCTGATCACCGGAGCCAAGCCGGCACCTTCCAGGACCGGCATGGCCCCGTTCCCTGGTAGATCAACCGAACGGAGAGGACTGTGTCGCCGACGGTAGGCGCAGGCACCAGGGCAGGGCCTTGACGGTGGATGGAGCAAGACCCCGGCTGATCGACCGGCGTGATCTTCTCGCCGCTCTCGATCGCGCGGCGGCGACGAAGGTGACTATCATCTCGGCTCCGGCCGGCAGCGGGAAGACGTCGCTGCTGCGCGCGTGGGCAGACCGTCCGGGTCAGCCGCACCGGCTCGCCGTGGTCCAGGTACAACGCGACCAGCACGACGCGCAGCAGTTCTGGCTTGCCGTGCTCAACGCCGTCCGACAGGCCTCGGGCACAGCCAGCCGCGCAGAACGGCCAGCAGCGACACCGGATTTCGACGGGCGGGCGATGGTCGGCAGAGTGCTATCGGAGCTCGCCGAGCATCGCGGCCGCGTCATCCTGGTCATCGACGATCTCCACGAGCTGAACTCGCCGGACGCGCTCGCCCAGCTCACCCGGTTGCTGACGAACCTGCCCGGCGACGTGCATGCGGTGCTCGCCACGCGCCGCGATCTCCGGCTGCGGCTGCATAAGCTGCGCCTCGCCGGCCAGCTGGCCGAGATCCGCGCGGCCGACCTGCGCTTTTCCGAGCGCGAAACCCGCGAGCTGCTCGACGCCTCGGGTATCGCGCTGTCGGACACCGGAGCGGCGCTGCTGCACCAGCGGACGGAAGGGTGGGCCGCGGGCCTGCGGCTCGCGGCGATCTCACTGGCCGATCACCCCGACCCGGAGCGGTTCGTCGCCGAATTCTCCGGCAGCGACCGCACGGTCGCCGAATATCTGATCGCCGAGATGCTGGAACGCCAGCCAGCCGACGTCCAGCGGCTCCTTCTGCGCACCTCGCTGCTCGATCGCGTCAATGGGGAGCTGGCCGACCTGCTGACCGGTCACCAAGGCTCGGAACGGATCCTCCTGCAACTCGAAGACGCGAACGCGTTCGTCGTCTCGCTCGACCCCGAGCGGACGTGGTTCCGCTACCACCACCTGTTCGCGGATCTGCTCCGGCTGGAGCTGCGCCGGACGCTGCCCGAAGAAGTACCAGCCCTGCACCGGCGCGCCGCCGGATGGTTCACCGAGCACGGCCAGGTCGCCGACGCCATCCGCCATACGCAAGCGGCGGGCGACTGGCCCGGCTCGGCCCGGCTGCTCGCCGACCATTCGTTCAGCATGACATTGGACGGGCAGGCGCAGACCATCCAGGCGCTGCTACGTGCCTTCCCGCCGGGCGCGGATCACCCGGAGCTGGCCCTGGTGCACGCCACCGTTGACCTTGTCCAGGGACGCCTGGACGAGGCGGCCGCCCACCTGGCGGTCGCCGAGACGTACGTGGAGATGGCGCCGCGAGATCGTCAGCGCCGCCTCCGGGTGGCGATCGCGTCACTGAAGCTGTCGCTGGCGAGGCGGCGCGGTCACCTGGCCGGCGTCACCGAACAGGTCACATTCCTCGCCTCTCCGGTGACCGCGCAGTCCGACGAGGACATCGCGCTCGGCAGCGACCTGCGGGCGGTGGCGCTGATGAATCTGGGGACCGTCGAGGCGTGGTCGCTGGGGCTTCCGGACGCCGAACGTCACCTCCGGGAGGGCGCCGCGTTGGCCCGGAGGATCGGCCGGCCCTATCTCGAAGTCAGCTGCCTGGCGCAGCTGGGCTTCGCGTCGAAGATCCGCCCGTTCGCCACTGCCCGGCGGCGCTGCCTGGAGGCGATAGCGCTCGCCGAGCGATACGGCTGGGGCACGGAGCCCATCGTCGCGCCCGCGCTGATAACACTGGCCGCCAACGTGACCTGGACGGGTGAGTTCGACGAAGGAGCGCGGTGGCTGCAGCTCACCGTACGGGCCCTGGAGACAGACACCGGGCCGGACATCAGGCTGCTCGTGCACATTGTGAGCGGCATGCTGAGGGCCTGCCGCGGCCGCCACGACAAGGCGCTCGAGGAGTTCAGCGCGGCCGAACGCCTGCGGTCGCAGCTCGAGGGCTCGCACGCGCTGGCGAACCAGGTGACCGGCTGGATGCTGGCCACGCAGGCCCGTGCCGGGATGCCCGGCAAAGCGCGCGCATCCCTCGCGGCGATCGACGACGAGCGGGTCGGCTCAGGCGAAATCCGTAACGCCCGCGCGGTCATCAGCCTCGCGGAAGGCGATCCGGCCGGAGCCCTCGGCGCGGTGGCCGATGTTCTGGAAGGTACGGCGCCGGTCGTCGGTTACGTTACGGTCGTGGAGGCTCAACTGCTCGCCGGGCTCGCCTATCGTGAACTCGGTGACCAGCGCGCGGCGAACCAGGCGGCCGAACGCGCACTGGCCCTGGCGGAGTCGGACAGGCTGGTCCTGCCGTTCGCGATGACGGGCTCGCAGGAGCTGCTGGAGGCGCTGCCGCGGCATGAGACGGCTCACGCCGCACTTCTCGCGGACATCCTCGACGTCGTCCACGGCTCATCCTTGACGGCCAAAGACCACTTCTCGGCACCGCCGGCGGAGGAGCTCAGCCCGGGCGAGCTCAGGGTCCTGCGATTCCTCCCGACGAACCTCTCCAGGGCTGAGATCGCAAGCGAGCTGTCGATCTCGGTGAATACCGTCAACACGCACGTCCGTAATATCTACGCCAAGCTCCAGGCCCGTGATCGCTCCTCGGCGGTGCAACGCGCGCGAGAGCTGCGGCTGCTGGCGACGGGCCTCCCGCGTTAGCATGGCGGTCACCTGATCCTGGTGAAGAGGGTTCACCTGCCTGCCCTCGACCGTGGCTTCATGGACCCAGTGCCCGCCCTCTACACGATCAGGATCAAGGGCCACCTCGGCGCTGCGGTGCTGTCTGCGTTCCCGGCGCTGGAGCCGCAGCGGCACGGCGCACACACCGTGCTCACCGGCCTGCTGGACCGGTCGGCACTGTACGGAGTGCTGGCCGACATCGAGGCGCTCGGCCTCGAACTGCTCGAGGGTCCGCCAGCTCACGCGGAAAAGCAAATCGCCAGAATCAGGTGACGGCCGCTCACCATGCTGACCATTAGCGTCGGGCGCAGCCGAACCGTGCTACCAGAAAGTGCCGCTCCGATGACCAGTGCTCCAGTCCGCGACCCGCTCGCAGACCATCTCATCACTCCGCAGAACGCAGCGCTCCTGCTCATCGACTACCAGCCCTCACAGCTGGCCGGGGTCCACTCGATGGATCGCGCGCTCCTCCTCAAGAACGCCGTCTCGACGGTCAGGACCATCAAGACCTTCGAGGTCCCGGTCGTGCACTCGACCATCAACGTCGCCTCCGGCCGGGGACAGCCCACCCTGCCCGAACTCGCCGCGCTGCTGACCGACGACAAGCCGCTCGACCGGACGACGACCAACTCCTGGGAGGACATCGAATTCGTTCAGGCCGTCCACGCCACCGGCCGCCGCAAGCTCATCATCTGCGCTCTGTGGACCGAAATCTGCATGGCCTTCACCGCCCTCGACGCGCTGCGGGAAGGGTATGAGGTCTACCCCGTCGTCGACGCGATCGGCGGCACCTCGCCCGAGGCCCACCGCGCCGGCCTTGACCGCGTGATGCAAGCCGGCGGCCGGCCCATCAGCTGGGTCTCCCTCGCGGTCGAGCTGCAACGCGACTGGGCCCGCCAGGACACTGTTGAAGCCGTCATCGAGATCGTCCTCACGGACCGGCTACTGAAGGAGCAATAGCGCAGCTGCCCGCAACGCGACCGGATCCACAAAGCGCGCCGGGGTCGGCTCGGGTCGACTTCTCGCGGAAACCAGATCACGAAAGGTGGACCAAAATGACAATTTCGGACAGGACGGTTGCCATCATCGGCACCGGCAACATCGGCAGCAGGCTCGCCGCGAACTTCGCGGCCGGCGGTCAGGACTTCCTGCTGGCCGACCGCGACCTGGAGGCCGCACGGAAGCCCGCGTCCGGCCTCGGCGGCCACGCCGAAGTGGTGAGCATCGACGAGGCGGTCGAGCGGGCTGACGTGCTCGTGTTCGCCCTCTGGATGGACGCCTTCGAGCAGCTGATTGCCCAGTACGGCGACCGGCTGGCCGGGAAGGTGATCGTCGACCCGTCGAACCCGGTCGGACCGGATGGCGCCGGCGGCTACCGCAAGGTCATCGGCGAGCAGGAGTCCTCCGGCCAGATCCTGGCCGGGCTGCTGCCGGCCGGAGCACGGCTGGTCAAGGCGTTCGGCACGCTGTCGGCCCCCTCACTGGCCGCGGCCGCGCGGCGGGAGCCGGAGCGTGCGGTGCAGTTCTACGCCGCGGACGACGACGCCGCGGGCGACCTGGTCGCTGACCTGATCCGCGCCGACGGGTTCGAACCAGTCCGCGTCGGCGGCCTGGACCAGTCCATTCGTATTGAGATGTTCGGCGACCTGCACGAATACGGCGCCCTGGGCCGGGTTGTGACCAAATCGGAGGCGCTGGCGGCGGTCTGACCTAATCAGCCCCGACACCACGCGCGCCGTGTTCGGGCGCGGTGTCGGGGCTGGTATGTCGCACTTCGCCACCGGGGCGCTGGCCTGGGCGTCATACTTGCCGTTGCGGGGGTGCGCCGCAGCGGTCGCGACCGCGATCACGATCCGCGGCCGCAGACGGGAGGTCAGGTGGAAACCTTCGCGGTACCTGAGCTGACAGCCGACGATCACGTGCTCGGGCCGGCGGACGCGCCGGTAACCGTCCTGGAGTACGGGGACTACGAGTGCCCGTACTGCCGGGGAGCGGCCAGGGATGTGCGCCGGCTGCTCGACCGCTACCCGGCCGCGATCCGGTTCGTGTTCCGGAACTTCCCCGTTCCGCAGCTGCACCCGCATGCCGAGCAGGCCGCTGAGGCCGCCGAGGCTGCCGGCGCCCAGGGGAGGTTCTGGGAGATGTACGAGCTCTTGCTCCGGCCCTCGTCCGGCCTCGACCTGGACTCCCTGCTCGGGTACGCCGAGCGCCTGGGCCTAGATACCGGCCGGTTCAGCAACGAGGTCATCGGCAATGTCTACGCGGACAGGATCGAACGCGACGTGCGGGAAGGCATCAGGAACGGCGTGAACGCCACCCCGAAGTTCTACGTGAACGGCGAGCGCATCGACGGCAAGGTCCCTCTGGACGGCCTTGTCGATGCGGTTCGGGCTGCCGTGACGGTCGCCTCGGCAGGATGACGCGACGGGACGGCCGGCTTCGGTACCCTCAAGGTCTTGTGCTGTCGCGACCGGTCGGGTCATCGGGTGGCCTCCTTGTCGATGTGGCATAGATTTTCGGTGTGTTGTCCCGTCCGGGTGCGGTCGGCGGTGGTTAGGACGGCCACGGCCAGCAGGATCCCGACTGCGGCGGTGGCGGTATCGGGGATGGTGTACGGGGCGCCGAAGCCGGACGCGGCAGCCTGCGGTGCCGACGCGGTGCCGATCAACAGGGCGGCCCAGGTCGGCCAGCGTCGCCCGGCGAGGCACCCGCGCGCTGTCCAGCTACTGAGGGCGGCGGCGGCGAGCCCGGCTGCGACCAGCCAGGCGACCGGGGCAGGATGCCGCGCGGCGGCCAGGACCAGGCCGCACCGGGTCAGGTCCAGGGCCGCCGTGGCGAGCAGCAGCACAGCGATCAGCCACTGGGCGGCCCGGCCGTCGGCCGTGAGCGCGCCGCGCCCGGGATCAGCACCGGCGCCCGGCCTGCACACGGGCACGCGGTCGTTCACCGGCATGCGGTGCTGTCCTGGTCCTGCAGGTGACGGCGCATCGCATCCAGCGCATAGTGCAGCCGCGATCGGGCTGTGCCATTCGGTATGCCAAGCCGCCGGGCGACTGTCGCCGTGCTCGCGCCCCGGTAGAAGGTCTCTACCAGGACCGTCCGGTGCGCGGGAGACAGATGCTGGAGGGCATCGCAGACGAGCTGCCGGTCCAGGACCTGGCCAAGTCCTGAATCATCGCCCGGATCCTCGGCCGACGACGCCGAAACTGTGATCGGCCGTGACCGGGCGGCCCGGTCAGCGTCGGTCAGCAGGTTGCGCGCGACCCGGAACAACCACGGCCGGACCGGCCGACCGTCGGCGCGGAGCTGCCGCAGGTGCTGCCAGGCGCGAATGAAGGTTTCCTGAACGATGTCATCGGGGCTGGCCTCATCCGGGCAGAACCGCCGGACGTAGGCGTGCAGAGCCCTGGCGTGGTGGGAGTAGAGCTGGCGGATCGCGTCGTCGGCGTCATCGAGCAGATCGCTGCCGGGAGCATCGGTATTCGTAGGCACATCTACTATCACGGATAGTAAGAGCCTTTTGTTCACGCCGGGGGCAAGCCGGGTCGCGCCTACAGCGCTTGTCGTCCTCGCCACTTCCGCCCAGGCCACCCCTGGGCGCTGTGACTCATATCGCATCGCACTGGCTCGATGGGGCTGAACCAACCCAGTCTCCTATCCGTGTTAGTAGTTGAGAGTGACACTACTTCTAGCCCGTCGCGCCGCGAGGCCCGAAGGACAGAAGCCCGCAGATAGGAGACACCGAAATGCATGATCGTCTTGCCGCATCGCCGCCTGCGCCGGCCACCGATGTGATCGCGCGCGCGGTGGCCGCGGCGGCCCTGGCAACCCTGGCCATGATCCACGTGGTAGACCTTCCTGGCACTCTGGGCCCGCTGCCGCTGGTCGGCGCCGGGTACCTCGGCATCATCGCCGCGGCGGTCGCCCTCAGCGGGATGATGATCGCCCGGTCGCACCGGCTGGTGTGGGCTGCCGCCGGCGGCCTGGCGGCGTCAGCCATGGGTGGCTACGTGCTCACCCGCACCGTGAGCGGCTTCCTCGGCGATCACAGCGATCTCGGCAACTGGCACTGCCCACTCGGCCTTGCCGCCCTCAGCGTCGAGACACTGCTCATCGTGCTCGCTGCCTGGCAGGCGCGCAGCCGTCCTGCGCCCGTCGCCGTTTCGCGGCGGCCTGCCCCGCACCAGTCACGCGAATACAGCCGTCTGGGCTGACCAGGCCCGCCGCGACACTGGCTTGTGCCCCCCAACCCGAACGCCGAGAGCGTCGAAGCCGCCTACGTGGACTTCACCCGGCCGGCGGCCAAGGCGCTCAAACGGCACTCCGTCAGGCGAGTCGTCGGGATCTCAGCTCTCGGCGGGCATGGCGCGGCAAGTGGCTTCGGGCCTATGCTCGCCGTAGCCGCCCCGGCAGGAGGACCGGCAATGGCCGAACCCGTGCGATCGGCGCTGCACGACGTCCAAGCAGCGGCCGGCGCCACCTTCCGGGACGAGGATGGCTGGCTATGGACGGAAAGCATCGGCAGCGATTTGGCCGGGTACGAGGCCGTCCGCGACGGACTGGCCATCTGGGACATCTACCCCCTGGTGAAGTGGCAGATCTCGGGTCCGGACGCCCGCGCCGCCATCCAGCGGGTGTTCACCGCCGACCTGAGCCGCCAGCGGCTCGCCACCGTCAAGTACGGCACCTTCGTCGACGAGGACGGGCTGATGGTGGACGAGGGTACGGTGTTCAAGCACTCCGAGACGCACTTCTGGATCTTCACCAATGCCGAGGAGACCGGCGACCATCTGCGCGCGCACGCCGCCGGGCTGGGCGTCACGGTAACCAACCGCACGCTGGAGATGCCGCTCGTCTCCGCGCAGGGCCCGCGCTCGCGGGCGATCGTGCAGAACCTCACCCCGGCCGACCTGTCCGCCCTGCACTACTACAACTTCATCCCGGAGCGCGTGCCGGTTGCCGGGGTTCCGACCTGGTTGAGCCGCACGGGGTTCTCGGGCGAGCTGGGGTTCGAGCTGATACCTGACCCCGCCGGAGCAGAGGCGTTGTGGAACGCGCTCCAGGACGCGGGCGGCGTCCCGTTCGGGTTGACGGTCCTTGAGCCGGTGAGGGTCGAGGCCGGCCTGATCGTCTACGACAGTGACTACTCACCCGGCCTGGACTCGCCCTACGACGTCAGCCTGGACCGCTACGTCCACCTCGACGCGGACGTGGATTTCCTCGGCAAGGATGCCCTGCGGCAGATCGCCGCCGCACCACCGCGGCGGCTGAAGACGTTGCGCCTGTCCGGGGACCAGATACCCGAGCCAGGCGCTGACGTGGTAGCCGACGGTGTGGTCGTGGGCAAGGTGACCAGCCCGGCCCTCAGCCCTCGGATGGGACCGCTCGCGCTGGCCAAGCTCGAGACGGGCCACGCCGCCGATGGTGCCGTGGTGGCGGTCGCCCTCGCCCAGGGAACCGCCCGCGCCACCGTCGATGGCCTCTCGGTGAAGGACCCGCATAAGCTTCGGCCCCGAACCTGACACCGGCCGAGGGCGGCCCGGCACCTCCGCCGCCTCGCGGACTAAACGACCATGATGGTGGAGCAGCCTGCGGCTTCCGGCCCGTACGCGGCCGTGCCAGCCTAGCCGTGCCGGCTGGCAAGGAGGTTTGCGACGCGGTCGCGAGGCAACGCGGGGGTGCGGTGGCCGTCGCGACCGGTCATGTCGTCGTTGGCGACCAGGGCGTTGAGGACGGCCTCTTCGGTGCCCTGCACCACGGCGGCGTAGAACGGGTCCAGGAAGCCCCAGGGGATGAATCCCAGCTGGTCGTACCTGCCTTCGGCGCCGGGCCGGAAGGTGCTGAAACCGGGAGTGATCCCTCCGGCGTTGGCAGTGGAGAAGGCCAGGAACAGGTCGCCGGAGAAGTGCGAGCCGGTGGTGCCGGTGCGGGCCAGGCCGAGCGTGACGCGGCGGGCGAGCGCCTTGCACTGCTGGGGCAGCAACGGAGCGTCGGTGGCGGCGATTGCGATGACCGACCCGGCGCCGCCCGGCGCGGCAAAGTAAGCCGCCATCGGGTTGTCGTCCGCCAGCAGCTGGCCGACCGGCGTCCCGGCGATGGTGAGTTCCTCGCGGCTGCCGAAGTTCGCCTGGACGAAGATGCCGACCGTATAAGTGGTGCCCGCGTAGCCGACCAGCCTCGAGGCAGTGCCGGACCCTCCCTTGAACTGGTAGCAGTTCATGCCGGTGCCGCCGCCGACCGAGCCTTCCTCGACGGGCCCGGGCACGGCGGCCTCGAGGGCGTGCAGGCAGGCCTGCTGGGTGACGTGCTGGCCGTTGATGTCGTTGAGGTAGCCGTCCCAGGTCTCGGCGGCGACGGGCAGCAGCCACGCGTCGGCCAGCCGCGGGTGGTGCTTGACCGTCCAGGCGATGATCGCCGCGTGCGCCACGCCGACCGCGTGGGTGTTGGTGATCGCCACCGGGCCGGAGAAGCTGCCGGATTCTTCGATCCAGCTGACTCCGGTCATTTCCCCGTTGCCGTTCTGGGAGAAGAAACCGGCCGCCACCGGATCGCCTGCCCCAGCCCGGCCGCGGGGGTGGATCGCGGTCACCCCGGTCCGCACTGACTCACCGTGAATCAGGGTTGTGTAGCCGACCTCCACGCCGGGCACGTCCGTGAGCGCATTCCAGCGGCCAGGCGTCCCGTTCAGGGGTATGCCAAGGGACCGGGCCCGGGGCTTGCCGGCGGGGGTAGCAGCGTGCTGCCCAGGCAGGTCATCTGCTTCGGATGGCGGGCGCTCATCCCGGTCCTGGCCAGACAGGCCGCCCGGCGCCACGCTGTCAGCCATCGCCGCCTGCGGCGGCCTCGTCGAACACGGCCTCCCGCAGCGTCCACGCGCGGCCGCGCTGAGGGAATATCACCGCCAGCCAGTACAGCAGGCCGATCCCGACGGTGATCAGGGTGACCTGCAGCAGCAGCGAGGTCTGCTTGGTGAAGATGTAGCCCAGGCTGACCAGGGCCAGGATCGGCGGCAGCGGCCACAGCGGCATCTTGTACGGGCTGTCGCGGGTTGCCCCGGTCGGGCGGGCGAA